>Ga0209390_10000192_pt1 | contig 111220 bp, 96 predicted proteins | sample BON01_FD_187212 | JGI IMG/M metagenome (GOLD analysis project Ga0209390, IMG submission 187212) | Freshwater microbial communities from Lake Bonney liftoff mats and glacier meltwater in Antarctica - BON-01 (SPAdes) (version 2) | ecosystem: Environmental > Aquatic > Freshwater > Ice > Glacier...
CGCGCATTTGACAAGGTTTTATACCCCAAGATACAAAATCCTTGTCTTTTTTGAAAGGAATTTTACAACTATTTATACAGTAATAAATTGAATGTCAAATGATTGAACAATAAATAAGGCTCGACTAAATATTATTTATGTTTAAAACTATTTTGTTTCTTTGGGAATAAAATAGTTTTTTGGTTACGCAGCTTTCTCACTTTATTTCGATATTACTCCGTTATTGTTACTTGTAATGACTTATTTTATGATAGTAAATGGTACTTTTGCCAACATCAATCAAAAAAAAATCAAAATGGAATTACAGCAAGAATTAGAAAATAGAAGTGGCAATAAATGTGAATTATGCACATCAATAGAAAATTTATCAGTTTATGAAGTGAAGCCAACTTCTTCTGGTGGATTTGACGGTAGTATTTTAGCATGTGAAACGTGTATTTCTCAAATTGAAGCAACTGATAAAGAATTGCTAGATGCAAATCATTGGCGCTGTTTAAATGATTCTATGTGGAGCCAATTTACGCCTGTAAAAGTGATTGCATGGCGAATGTTACAGCGTTTAAAAACTGAAGGTTGGCCAAAAGATTTGTTGGATATGATGTATTTGGAAGATGAAGAATTGCACTATGCAAAAGCGACAAATGAGCATTTAGAGGAAAGTGAAAAAATAATTCACAGAGATGTAAATGGCGTAATTTTAGAAGCTGGCGATTCGGTAACTTTAATTAAAGATTTGAAAGTAAAGGGTTCAAGTATGGTTGCAAAACAAGGAACTGCAGTTCGTAGAATTTCTTTAGATCATACGAATGCCAATTATATTGAAGGTAGAGTTGATGGTTCTCAAATTGTAATCATTACCGAGTATGTGAAGAAAATAATCCTCTCTTAATCTATCTAAAGGAGAGAAACTTTAAAATCACTTGAAGTGACATTTACTTAGATAATGTATTTGTAGCAAAATTGTTCATAAAAAAAACCTCGAAATTTCGAGGTTTTATATGTTAGTTTTTTTTCCTTGGTGGAGGTGGAGGTAAAAAATATTTCGGAGCTTTTACTTTATCTTTTTCTTCTTGACTCATTTTATTGTAAATAGATTTTAAATAATCAAAGTCTGCTATTTTGAATCTATTATTTTTAATCATTTCGTTTGCAAATCTATTATATGTATAAACAAAATCTGGTTTTGGAGGTGGTGGTGGCGGAATCATAAAATCATTACCAGTTCTTTTTTTCCAATTTTCATAAGCTTTTTCCGCTTTTAAAGTTTCTTCTTTAGAAGCATTTGGGACTGGTGGTGGTGGAATTAATAATTGATCTTCTTCCGTTATTTCGTTTCTTAGTTTGTGAAAAACTTTGTTGTTTTTCATTAATCTCATATATGGATCATGAGGATGAATTGGGCTTTTTGCTTTTCTTTTATCTTCTTTACTTAATTTAAAATACAAACTTCCTAACTCAGAAAAGCTAAAAGCAAGCGAATTTTGTCTTTCTTCATTACTTTCTACAAAGTGAGGTTGTTTTGTTCTGTCTTCTTCATAGTATTTGTTTTTTCGTTTGTAAACATCTAATGGGTTATTGACTTTCATCATCAATTCATTAATATCTTTTATATTTAATTGAATGTTAACTACACTTTGTTTAGAGGATTTTTTTGTTGTTATTGGAGAATCTTCAATACTATTTATTTTCTCTCCATTTTGTGAAATTTTAGGTTTTACATTATTTGGTGATTCATTAATCTCTTCAATATTGTAAATTTCTTTTAAGAAATTTATAAAGTCTTCATTTTTATCTTTATTCAGTTTTTTAAAATAGTTATGTGTTGATAAACTTGCTTGATTTTTTTGTGGAAAATGTTTTGTTCTTGCATTTTTATGCACAAAACTTAAAGAATGATTCGAAAAATCTGTGTTTTTATAACTTTTTAAAACATCATTTTTTACGGCTTTTCCGTCAATCCAAACTGCGTATTTAGAATTGTCTTTTAAATCTTCAATCAATTTTTCTGAAGGAACTCTTTTTTTTATTTTAAATGGCGGTGGAGCAGGTGTTTTTCTCTTTTCTTCTTTCGTTAAATCGGCATATTTTTTCTTAACTTTTTTACCATTTTTATCTACTGAAACTTGATAAGAATCTTTATAAAAATATTCTTTATAAAGTTCATTTTGATGTTCAATATCGTGTTTTAATGGTTCTTGTTCGTAAATAGTTATAATTTCTTCTTGTTTCTCTTTTTCTTGCGCTTCAACGCGGTCTGCAAACAAGAAAATAAATCCAGCTAAAAGCGGAATTACCGCCAGTTTTTTCAATAAAACTTTCGTTTTAGAATTTTGTGTTGTCATCATTTTTAATCTTTTTTTAGTTAATGAATAATTCAAATTACTGGCCAAGTAATATTCGTTTTTCCATGCCGCTTTGTTCAATAACAAATGCTGATAATGGATTGTATTTTTATGAGTTTTAATAACTGTATTGTCTGCTAAAAATTCGTGATTTAATTGAATCGCCTTTTTTAAGAAGATAAAAAGTGGATTTATCCAAAATATAATTTGTAATAATTCTAGAAGAATTATATCAATTGTGTGTTTTTGGGTGACATGTGTTAATTCGTGCGTTAATAATTCGGGTTCTAATTTGTTGTTTTTATATTCTTCTTTGTTGATAAAAATTGATTTCCAAAAAGAGTGAGGTAAGATTTTATCATCCACCAAAACCAACGTTGCGTGTGCTAAGTTTATTTTTTCATTCAATTTAATTTTTTGGTTGATTTTCCACAAATTCGATAAAAATCGAACAGCAAACACACATGAAATCAAAATATAAATGCTGATAAAAAGCAATGAATAATTAAACGGTTCTTTAATAGATACTTGGGTTGTTGTGAATTCTGCGGGATAAAATTCTTGAACATTTTGAGTAGTTTCAAAAAAATACGGAATTGCTTCAATATAAATAACAAAAGCTGGAGCTAAAAATGAAAACAAAACACTACCTAACAAATAAAAACGATTGAATTTGTGCATTTTTTCTCGCTCTAAAACCAAATGGTAGAAACAAAGTAACAATGCCAAACAAGCTGCGGATTTTAATATATAAATAATCATTTTTTCTGTTTTTTAATTTGTGCATCAATAACTTTTTTCAATTCCTCTAGTTCTGCCGTTGTTAAATGGGTTTCTCTGGTAAAAAATGAAGCAAACTGACTTGCAGAATCGTTAAAGAAATTTTTTATTAATCCGTTTACATGATTCGAAAAATAATCTGTTTTTTTTATCAACGGAAAATATTCTCTTGATTTTCCAAACAATTTATAACCAATAAAACCTTTGTCATTAACCCGTTTTAAAAGTGTAGCAACCGTAGTTGTTGCTGGTTTTGGCTCCGGGAAATCTTCCAACAAGTCTTTTAGAAATGCTTTTTTACGCTTCCATAAAAATTGCATTAATTGTTCTTCCGTTTTAGATAATTGTATCATATATATTAATTTTGCTCTACAAACATAGAACAAATATTTTAATTCTACAAATGTAGAGGTTAAATATTTTCACTTTTAGTTATCTTTGTAGACAATTATTAAGTAAATAATGAAAAAAATATTTCTTTTATTAAGTATCGTTTTGCTGTCTTCCTGTTCATCTGCAAAGTTTAAAGAAAAATGGTTAAAAGAAGAAGCTCCAAGTACTTTCAGAGCAAGATTTGAGACTACGCAAGGTAGCTTTGATATTGTTGCGATACGTTCGCTTTCTCCAAAAGGTGTTGATCGTTTATACCAAATGATAAAAAATAATTATTATGTTGATGTCGCTATGTTTAGAGTTGTTTCTGGGTTTGTGGCGCAATTCGGGATTCATAATGACAGTTTAATTAATAAAAGTTGGAGTAAAGGAATTGATGATGAACCCGTTCTAGAAAAAAATGATTCCATGACAATTTCGTTTGCAAGAGGCGGCGTTAAAACAAGATCCAATCAACTATTTATTAATTTAATAGACAATCATCGTTTGGATGAGTTGGACTATTCTGGAGTTAAAGGGTTTCCAGTCGTGGCAAAAGTTGTTGAAGGTCAGTCAAACATCTTAAAATTTTATGATGGGTATGGTGAGGAATTAGGTCGCAAACAAGAAGCTATCACTAAATTCGGAAATGCTTTTATCAAAGAAAATTATCCGAAAACAGATTTTATTATCAAAGCATATATTTTAAAAAAATAAATTCTCAAAAATGAAATTACACCCAAAAAGTCTTTTTTTCTTACTTTTAGTTTGTTTAAGTTTTAATGTACTTTTTTCTCAACAAAAATTTGAAAAAGAATACAGAATAGATCAGACAGGGGTTCCAGAAAAAGCAGTTGAAATTATAAAAGATTGGAATTTTAACAAAAAAATTAAATGGTATGCAGAAGAAAGTCAAGACGGTAAAACGTTTGAAGCTAAAGTGTGTTATCAAAAAAAAAATATAAGTGTAGAATTTTCTGAAAATGGTGAACTTATAGATGTAGAAAAAACGGTGAAATTCAGAGATTTATCTGAAGAAATACAGCAAAAAATAAAAAGTAGCTTATCAGAAAGATTCAGAAAATACCGAATAAAAAAAATTCAGATTCAGTATACTGGAAATCAAAAAGTCATTTATGAAGCTCTTTTCCAAACAAAATACAAAGAAGAAACCGGAATTAATTATGAACTAATTGTAAAGGGAAAAAAAGAAAAAAGCTATCAAAATTTTGAAATTTTAATCAATTCAAAAGGCGAAATTGAAAAAGAATTATTAATCAAATCTATAGATTTTACCAATTTAGAATTTTAATGAAACAGTATATTTCCATAATTTTCTTGCTTTTTTTAAGTTTGTCAATTTTTTCTCAATCAGACTTTAATGCTGGTTTATTGCCTAAAATTGTACTTACTAAAGAATTATCAGACAAAACAAAATGGGTGAATAGTATCGAATCCAGAACAATAATTTATGACGAAGAAAGTCAGTTTTCTCATAGTTTAGTTGATGTAACTACTATGTATTCTTTAAAAACAAATACAAATCAATCATTGAATTTTGGGTATATTGTTCGTTTTAAAGACAATGATGTTATCCACAGAACTTTTCAACATTATAACTTTGTTGGTTCTTTGCTTTCTGCTAAATTGGGGCATCGTTTTGCTTTCGAGCAATTTTACCAAACCCAAAAGCAAACTACATTTAGAACTCGGTATCGTGCTAGTTTAGAAAAGCCTTTAAATGGAGAACGTGTTGATGTGAATGAGTTTTATTTGAAATTTGGAAATGAATATTTGTATGCTTTTGATGAGCAAGATTTAGAAATACGTTTTACGCCTTATTTGGGTTTTCAGGCAACTAAAAAAGATAAAATCGAATTTGGATTGGATTACAGATTAAGTAATTTTATTGAAAATCAAACTGAAAATAAACTTTGGATTCGTACCAGTTGGTATATAAGTTTATAAAATAAATTCCAAACTAAAGCCGTTTTAGTTTGGAATTTGTCTCTTCTTTTGGGCGCCTACCTCCCGCAGGCAAGTTCGGGCGGGCTTTCCGCTTCAATCTTTTTATGCTGAATTTATTTCAGTATCTGCTTATTCACTTTAAGTATTTACTTGTTTTTTTATAGATACTGAATCGAGTTCAGTATAAAAAGAATTTCCACTTCAGTCTCTAACGCAGTTTACAACAAGCGAATTACTTTTTTCTTTTTGAAAGATAATACATAGACCTCGAAAGATTCTTTTGCTGGACTTGATTCAGTATCAGAAACTTTCGAGGTCTTAAGTATGTTGAAAATTACGAATGCTTTATTTCCCGTAAATTATTCTTGTCAATAACTTAATTAATTTTTAAACTATAATTTTATCAGATAGTTAAAATCAAGTCCTGTTTCTTGGTTCTAAAAGTGAAACGGTCTTGTTTCTTTTTTTATCTTGTTATTTTTTATACATTTCAGTAAAATACTTATAAAAATACGGAATCGTTTCAATTCCTTTTAAGTAATTCCAAACACCAAAATGTTCGTTTGGGGAATGAATAGCATCAGAATCCAAACCAAATCCCATTAAAATAGTTTTACTTTTTAATTCTTTTTCAAACAAAGAAACAATAGGAATACTACCGCCGCTTCTTTGCGGAATCGGCGTTTTGCCAAACGTGGTTTCATACGCTTTACTTGCTGCTTTGTATTCAATTGTGTCAATTGGCGTCACGTAACCTTGACCACCGTGATGAGGTTTTACTTTTACAGTAACTGCTTTTGGAGTAATACTTTCGAAATGTTTTTTAAACAATTCGGTAATTTCTTTCCAATCTTGATTTGGTACCAAACGCATCGAAATTTTAGCAAAAGCTTTGCTTGCAATTACTGTCTTTGCGCCTTCACCAGTATAACCTCCCCAAATACCGTTTACATCTAAAGTTGGTCTTATGGAATTGCGTTCGTTGGTAGAATATCCTTTTTCACCATAAACATCATCAATTTTTAATGCATTTTTATACTTCTCTAAAGAAAACGGTGCTTTTGCCATTACTGCTCTTTCTTTATCAGATAAATTTTCTACTTTATCATAAAAACCAGGAATGGTAATGTGATTATTTTCGTCATGCAAAGAAGCAATCATTTTCGTTAAAATATTAATGGGATTGGCAACCGCGCCTCCATACAAACCAGAATGTAAATCTCTGTTTGGTCCAGTAACTTCAACTTCCACATAACTTAAACCACGCAAACCAGTTGTAATGGACGGAATATCATTTGCAATCATTCCTGTATCAGAAATAATAATTACATCGTTTTTTAGTTTTTCTTGATTGTTAGCAACAAATTCAGATAAGTTTACAGAACCAACTTCCTCTTCACCTTCAATCATAAACTTTACGTTACAAGGTAAAGTGTCAGATTCAATCATGTATTCGAATGCTTTTACGTGCATGTACATTTGTCCTTTATCATCACAAGAACCACGTGCGAAAATTGCTCCTTCTGGATGAATTTCTGTCGTTTTTATTATAGGTTCAAAAGGTGGAGAATCCCAAAGATTAATTGGATCTGCGGGCTGAACATCATAATGTCCATAAACCAAAACCGTTGGTAAAGTTGCATCAATTATTTTTTCTCCGTAAACAATTGGGTAGCCTTTTGTTTCACATATTTCTACAAAATCGCATCCTGCTTTTTCTAAACTCGATTTTACGAAATCTGCCGCTGCTAAAACATCTTTTTTAAATGCAGAATCTGCACTCACAGACGGAATTTTAAGCAAATCAATCAATTCATTTAAGACTTTTTCTTTATTATTTTCTAGGTAAGACTTTATGTTTTTCATGGGTAAAATTTAAGATTATTCAAAAATAGAAAAAATATTATGAACACGTTTGTAGTTTCCACGGATTGTTTATATTTGCATCCCGAAATATTCGGAAATTAGCAGGTTTATCTGCCGAAGGCAGGCGTGGTGGAATTGGTAGACACGCTAGACTTAGGATCTAGTGCAGCAATGTGTGGGAGTTCGAGTCTCCCCGCCTGTACAAATAAAAACCTCAACAAATTGTTAATAAATAAGTTGAGGTTTTTTTTCTTTTATAGATTGTACGATTTTTGTATTGTAGGTTCTTTACAGACCAAGTCCAAAAGCTGTGGGATTTAAGAATTAAGCATAAATGTTTGAGAGCCTAAAAAGGAAGAATTCTATATTTTTGGCACCTCTAAATTGCGTTCTAAACGCTTTAATTTTCGCATTAAAAGATTCAGCAGACGCATTTTTGTGCTTCTATTATTAAAATAGTTAAGGATGTTTTGATAATGAATCAAAATTGTTCTAGAGATGCTACCGAAGCTTTTAAACTGTGCCTGCCTCACTTTTTCATTCCATTTTGCAAGTCTGATCAGTACGGTAGTTTTGTATTTTGTTTGATTATATATGCAAGATAAGTTTTAACATAATTTGTATGCTCTTTCTATATCAGAATAAATTTTAAAAAGTGTTTTAGCTCTATTTTGCTGAATTTCAATCTATTTAATTGTTGGTTTTTAGTGGAAATATCTGAGTCTTGCTAACAATTGTTTCAATGTATCTCTATTTTTAAATAGTTTGGGTGTGAATTTTAAGGACATTTTTATTTTACTCCACAACTTTTTGTGTTGATTACTATTGAGATTACAAACTGCAAACTAAATCAATTCTTCATTTTATGCATTACCCAAGTATGTGGTGCAGTTACTGAAAACAGAATCACAAAAACTACCGTTGCAAACAACTTTATTTGAGGAACGAGTTGGTATAAAATTAGTAACCCAGCAATACTAATAATCCAGTAAATCATTGCTTTTTTCACATAAAATAAAACATTTTTCTTATTTAAACTTCCTGAAATAAATTCTATCTGATGAATAATAGAGGGTATAGAATGCCAAAAAATAAAATATATCGCAAAACCTAAAATTAAAGAAGAGGTATTAAAAACAAGAAAAAGTAGTAGTAAATAAAAAAATTCTTTAACAAATATTTCAAACTTTTTTTTTTTAATTAAGATCAAATACAAACTTCCTGTGAACAAAAAAATAGCACTACTAAGTAATGTAATTTCTATTTGAAATTTAGTGAATGTTAAACCTGTCAGTTCAATCATTATTGCATCTACATCAGAAATTGATTGATAAAAAAGTAAAGAAAAAATAAATAACCCGTAGGCTAGAAAGTAAACTGAATTGAAGAAAAAATTTGAATTAATTTTTTCTTCAAGATGCTCTTCTCCGAAATGATAAGAGCTTAACAAAACGAATAGTAAAATCGCAATAAATGGACTAACAATATATATAAATACACATAAAATTATAATGCTTATGTAGATTACAAGGTTTTTTCTAAACGTTTGATCCCTCTTTTCTTTGGTGGATAGGATCAGTAAATCATTTGCGCCATGAAGAATACCTATAGATATAACCATAACATAGGCTAGAAAATCTTCTACTACTTCTCCAAATTGAATACTAATCCAAAATAAGAAAAATGTAAAAAAAATCATGAAATTTTGATAATTATAAGATTTATTTACCTCCATACTTCAAAGTTATGAATTTTTATTGTATTTTTGTTTATCAATTTTAACTAAATATTAAACGTTTTTACTAACTTAAATTTTTTTTTTATGATGACATTATCAATTAATTTTTTATCAGTTGCAAAAATGGCACCTGATGATTACGTTGGGTTTACATTTTTTGTAGGCTGTATGGCTATGATGGCCGCTTCAGTATTTTTCTTTTTATCAATGAATAGTGTTGATAAAAAATGGAGGACTTCTTTACTAGTTTCTGGTTTAATTACTTTTATTGCCGCAGTACATTATTGGTATATGAGAGATTATTGGGCTTCAAATGGAGAATCACCTACGTTTTTTAGATACGTAGACTGGGTATTAACAGTGCCGTTAATGTGTGTTGAGTTCTATTTAATTCTAAAAGTAGCAGGAGCTAAAAAATCGTTAATGTGGCGATTAATTTTCTTATCCGTAGTAATGTTAGTTACAGGGTATGCAGGAGAAGTAATTTACAGAGATCAAGCATGGTTCTGGGGATTAATCTCAGGAATCGCATATTTCATTATTGTTTATGAGATCTGGCTTGGTAGTGCAAAGAAATTAGCTGTAAAAGCTGGTGGAAATGTTCTAAAAGCTCATAAAACCTTATGTTGGTTTGTTTTAGTTGGTTGGGCAATTTATCCTTTAGGATATATGGCTGGAACCCCAGGATGGTATGATGGTTTAAATGGATTAAGCATGGATGTCATTTACAACATTGGAGATGCTATTAACAAAATCGGATTTGGATTGGTAGTTTACAGTTTAGCAGTTCAAAGTTCTGAAAGTAAGGCATAACAATTAATTAAATTTATTTTAAAAGTCCAAAAGCATTAAAAAGTTTTTGGACTTTTTTTTTAGCAATCTACCATTCTTACAGTAACCGCCAAACCACCTTCAGACGTTTCTTTGTAGTTTTTATTCATGTCTTTTGCTGTTTCCCACATGGTTTGTATCACTTTATCAAGCGGAACTTTTACTTCTTTTGGATCTGTTTCTAATGCCATTTCTGCAGCATTTATTGCTTTAATTGCGCCCATTGCATTTCGTTCAATACACGGAATTTGAACTAATCCACCAATTGGATCACACGTTAAACCCAAATGATGTTCCATTGCAATTTCTGCTGCAACCAAGCATTGCGCTGCCGTTCCACCCAACAATTCTGTCAAAGCCGCTGCTGCCATTGCAGACGATACTCCAATTTCTGCCTGACAACCCCCCATTGCAGCAGAAATAGTTGCATTTTTCTTGAATAAACTTCCAATTTCTCCAGCAACTAACAGGAATTTTTTAATATGATTAAAATCTGCCTCATGATTTTCAATAACCAAATAATACATTAATACTGCAGGAATTACACCTGCACTTCCATTTGTTGGCGCAGTTACAACGCGCCCTAAAGAAGCATTTACTTCATTTACAGAAAGTGCAAAACAGCTTACCCATTTTAAAATTTCTCTAAATTTTACTTCGGTACTTCTTATGGATGTAATCCATTCTTGCGGATTTGTATACGAAGAATCTTTGATTAATTTTTGATGCGTATCAAAAGCACGTCTTTTTACATTTAATCCGCCAGGTAAAATTCCTTTTGAGTGACAACCAATATACATGCATTCTAACATGGTTTCCCAAATTCGGTTTAATTCGGAATCAATTGTTTCTGCTGAATTTAAAATCAATTCGTTCTGAAAAACAATATCAGAAATCATTTTGTCCTCTTTTTCGCAATAGGTTTCTAATTCGGTTGCAAAATTTACTGGAAAAGGAAAATATTTTTTTGTGATTGGAATTTCTTCCGCCAGCGGATTATCATCCTGAATAATAAATCCGCCTCCAATAGAATAATAGGTTTCTTGAGAAATAATTTCTCCTTTCTGATAACCCGTAAATGTCATTCCGTTTGGGTTTAACGGTAAAAATTCTCGATTAAATTTTATGTTGTCATTCGCAAAAGAAATCATACGCTCATTATTAAGGTATAATAATTTAGATTCATTTACATCTGTAATAGTAGTTTCAATATTTTCTATAGGAACGTATTCTGGATCTGCGCCACTTAAGCCTAAAACAATTGCTTTGTCTGTAGCGTGACCTTTCCCTGTTAGTGAAAGCGACCCATATAAATCTACCTCAATGGCATCAACATTTAAAAAAGTATCTTTCTCTTTTAATTTTGCAATCCAAGCTTGCGCAGCTCTCCAAGGACCTAAAGTATGAGAGCTAGATGGACCAACTCCAATTTTGAGCATGTCAAAAACACTTATAAATTGAGACATTCGTAATTATTAAGAAATTAATGTTGTAAATGTAAAAAATCCAACTGGATAAGCTGGATTTTTTACTAATATTATAATTTTGAAGCTTATTTTTTATAAATAGATTCTTTTCCAAATTCTACTGCTAACATATAATAAACAACAGCTCTATATTTTGATCTTTCAGATTTTCCAATCGTCTCAATTACTTTATTTATTCCGGCATCTAATTTTGGACTATCTGCTAAACCTAATTTTTTCATTAAGAAATTTTTCTTAACGGTTTCCATTTCTTTAGCATCAGAACCCGCAACAGTTTCAGCATCTTTTTTGTAAATTGATGGGCCTAAACCTTTAGTTACTGCAGCTAATAAAGTTGCATCATATTTTAATTTCTTTTCATCCATGAACTTGGAGTATAATGCTACTTTTTCATCGAATTTACTCATGATTTTGATTTTTAATTATTAAAATTCTTTGTTTTGCTGAATTGCATTCAAATATAAAGAATTATTTAAGTAAAATCAAATGCATTAATCTTTTATATTTTAATTCTAAAAAGTGACATGATGTCATAAAATTAGCTGAAATCAATTTAAATTATGACAAATTTATATCCAAAAATCGCTTGGCATACATCTTGCAAATTAGGTAAACGTAAATTAAATTGAATATTAAAAAATATAAAAATAAGTATTATGAGTAAGATTATAGGAATCGATTTAGGAACAACAAATTCATGTGTTTCTGTAATGGAGGGAAATGAACCAGTTGTAATCCCAAATGCAGAAGGGAAAAGAACAACGCCGTCTATTGTTGCTTTCATAGAAGGTGGTGAGCGTAAAGTTGGTGATCCTGCAAAAAGACAAGCAGTAACTAACCCAACAAAAACAGTTTATTCAATTAAACGTTTTATGGGAAACAAATTCTCTGAATCTTCTAAAGAGATAAAAAGAGTCCCTTATAAAGTTATAAAAGGAGATAATGACACGCCAAGAGTAGATGTTGATGGTCGTTTATATACGCCACAAGAAATTTCTGCAATGGTGTTGCAAAAAATGAAAAAAACGGCAGAAGATTATTTAGGAACTTCTGTTAATGAAGCAGTTATTACTGTACCAGCATATTTTAACGATGCACAAAGACAAGCTACAAAAGAAGCTGGTGAAATTGCAGGTTTAAAAGTGAGAAGAATTATAAACGAACCTACTGCAGCTGCTTTAGCTTACGGATTAGATAAATCTCACGATGATAAAAAAATTGTTGTTTTTGATTTTGGTGGTGGAACGCATGATGTTTCTATATTAGAATTAGGAGATGGAGTTTTTGAAGTATTAGCAACAGATGGTGATACGCATTTAGGTGGTGATGATGTTGATGGAAAAATTATTGACTGGTTGGCTGATGAGTTTAAAGCGGATGAAAACATGGATTTAATGACAGATCCAATGGCTTTACAACGTTTAAAAGAAGCTGCAGAAAAAGCGAAGATTGAATTATCTAGTTCTGCATCAACAGAAATTAACTTGCCATATATCACTGCAACTGCTAGCGGACCAAAACACTTGGTAAGAACGTTAACAAAAGCAAAATTTGAGCAATTAATTGATGATTTAGTAAAAAGAACAATTAAGCCATGTGAAACTGCTTTAAAAGCAGCAGGTTTATCAAAGTCTGATATCGATGAAATTGTATTGGTTGGTGGTTCTACAAGAATACCTGCAGTACAAGAAGCAGTAGAAAAATTCTTTGGTAAAGCGCCAAGTAAAGGTGTAAACCCTGATGAAGTTGTTGCTTTAGGAGCTGCAATTCAAGGTGGAGTTTTATCTGGAGATGTAAAAGATGTATTGTTATTAGACGTTACACCTTTATCATTAGGAATTGAAACAATGGGTAATGTTTTTACAAAATTAATTGATGCAAACACAACTATTCCTACTAAAAAATCACAAGTATTCTCAACAGCAGTTGACAATCAGCCTTCTGTAGAAATTCACGTTTTACAAGGAGAAAGAGCAATGGCTGCCGATAATAATACAATTGGTCGTTTTCATTTAGATGGTTTACCTCCTGCACAAAGAGGAATTCCACAAGTAGAAGTAACTTTTGATATTGATGCAAACGGAATTATTAAAGTTTCTGCATTAGATAAAGGAACAAACAAATCTCACGAGATTAGAATTGAAGCTTCTTCTGGTTTATCTGAAGAAGATATCAAGAAAATGAGAGATGAAGCAGAAGCAAATGCTGATTCTGATAAAGTTGCAAAAGAAACTGCAGAGAAAATTAATGCAGCAGATTCTATGATTTTTCAAACAGAAAAGCAATTAAAAGAATTTGGTGATAAATTATCTGCGGATAAAAAAGAGCCAATTGAAGCTGCTTTAGTTGATTTAAAAGCGGCACATGAATCTAAAGATATTGCACAAATTGACGTTGCAATGGAGAAGATAAATGAAGCTTGGAAAGTTGCAAGTGAAGAAATGTATAAAGCAGAACAAGAAGGTCAAGGTGGAAATCCAGAACAAGGAGAGCCAGAATCTGCTAGTAAAGATGGTCAAGGAGACAATGTTGAAGATGTAGATTTTGAAGAAGTAAAGTAAGCAGAGAACCAATTTTGCTTTTTAGCAAAAGTGTGTGAATCGCTTATCCCGCTTTTTTGCGGAATCTCATAAAAGAAAATCTATTTCTCAAAAACAGTAAAAACGCAATCGTTAATTCGGTTGCGTTTTTTTTAGTTAAAAAAAATTTAACATATAGAAAAAATAAGAAAACATAGTCTATGGTTATTTCTATTGTGTTTTATTTTTTTATGCGTCACTACGAAGAAAATTTTTGTTTTCTGTGGCAATCTCACTTTGATTAATAAGATTGCTTCATTATATTCGCAATGACGTTTTAAAATAAAACTTTGAAAACCTACAACCAAACCAACTTCTTCAAACATACGTTTTGCGAATTCAAACAAGTTACTAATTTTGAAATTCCAAAAGAGACAAACTTTAAAAGTAAATCAGATAGTTTTTATTTTTATACTGCAAAAGGCGTTTACAGAAAATCCAATCATTGGGGAAGAGTTGCGAATTGTAGATGGAAAATAAATACAAATGAAGACTATAAAAATCAACAAGAAATTATTGGTTTTGCAAAATGGAGCGATTTTTATCCAATTAACTCAACTGAAAAAATCTTTTTTATCGATGTAAATTTCGACGAAAAAATAGCGAAACTAAAAGCTAAAGAAGAAAATACTACGCATTATTTATTTTCTTTTTCAGAGGGACAAAGTAGAATAAAACAAATTCATAATCTATTTAAAGATGATAAATGGACAAAATATTTCGAATTAGAAACAAATGATTTGTATTTTAAAGTGATTACTAAATTTATAAATTCGGATAAATCGTTTCAAGAAATAAAGAAAGGTTTCAAATCATTGTTGTCCGATTAAAACTATTTTAATTTCCGTAACATCAATAAATAGTACAGTTTAACGTTGTTTTTAATTAGTAGCTTGAATTTGAAGTTAACTTTTAAAAGACAAATAAATGTAATTTCTATTTTAAAATATCTCTGTTTTTCAAATAGTTAGAATCAAGTCTTGTTTCCCTGCCTGCTGGCAGGCAGGTTGATTCTAAAAGTGAAACGATCTTGATTCTTTTGTCGGACAATAATGGTTTCAAATAACTATCTCTGTGTAACTCTTTTATTTCTCTGCGAAACTCTGCGAAATAATGATTATGCAACTATTCGTGAAAATTAGTGAAATTCGTGTCTTAATTTTTTTACTAGTATCCATATTCAAAATCTATTGCAGTTTAAAAGTTCACAAAATAAGTTCCTTTTCATTAGATTTGTTTCCTCAATGTCGAACAATCCAATATGAACATCCCACAAACAAGTTTCCCTAGAGTTGTAATTATTGGTGGCGGATTTGCTGGTTTAGCAGTCGCAAAAGGTTTGGAAGAACAAGAATTGCAAGTCGTTTTGGTAGATAAACATAATTATCACACATTTCAACCTTTATTATATCAAGTGGCAACTGGCGGATTAGAACCAGATTCTATTGCGTATCCAATGCGAAAAATATTTAATGATTTAGAGAATTATTTTTTCCGCTTGGCGGAAGTTCAAAACATAAATACTGAGAAAAATCAAATAGAAACTTCTATTGGGACTTTAAAATACGATTATTTAGTTATTGCAACAGGTTCTGCAACTAACTTTTTTGGTAATAAAAACGTGGAGAAATATGCGATGGAAATGAAATCAGTGCCAGAATCGCTTAACATTAGAAGTCTAATTATTGAAAACTTTGAAGAAGCTTTATTGGCATCAGATTTAGATCAAAGAAATGCATTAATGAATTTTGTAATTGTTGGTGGTGGACCAACAGGCGTTGAATTAGCTGGTGCATTGGCAGAAATGAAAAAAGGAATTTTACCAAAGGATTACCCTGATTTGGATATTCGCCAGATGCAAATCAATTTAATTCAGAGTTCCAATGAAATTTTGAAAGGTATGAGTCCGCAAGCATCAGAAAAAGCAGAAGATTTTCTGATTGATTTGGGTGTAAATGTTTGGAAAAATTTACGAGTTTTAGATTATGATGGAAAAGTAGTCACTACAAATTCTGACAAAATATTTAATGCAGAAACCGTAATTTGGGCTGCGGGAGTTAAAGGACAACTAGTTGATGGATTAGAAGAAAGTTGCGTTGTAGAGCGTGCAGAACGGATTAAAGTAAATGAGTATAATCAAATAGAAAATTATAAAAATATTTTTGCAATTGGTGATGTTGCTTGTATGGTTTCAGGAAAAAATCCACATGGCCACCCAATGATGGCCCAACCTGCAATGCAACAAGGTAAATTATTAGCAAAAAATATTCTGAACACAATTGCCCAAAAACCAATGCGTAATTTTAAATATAACGATAAAGGTTCTATGGCAACAATTGGTAGAAATAAAGCTGTTGTCGATTTGCCAAATTGGAAATTTCAAGGAATTTTTGCTTGGTATATTTGGATGTTTGTTCACTTATTTTCAATTATTGGATTTAGAAACAGAATAATCACCTTTATGAACTGGGTTTATAATTACATCCGTTTTGACAGAGAAACACGTTTGATTATTCGTCCATATAAAAAGAAAAATAATTTCAATTTAAGGGGATAATGGCAAATTCTAGCATGATAAAATGCCCAAATTGTGGCGTTTTTAATACAGATAGAGATTATTGTGAAAACTGTAACAAATTACTTTCTCAAGAAATTATCCGTCAGCAGCGATTAAAAAAAGTACAACAAGAGGAAATTGATAAAATAATTTATGAGCGTGAAAATCCTAATTTTATAGAACGCATGAAAAAACATCCAAATTTTTTATATCGTTTTTTTGGATGGATTTTATATTCAGGGTATGTTACAGTAACTACTATTGGTACCGCAATTGCGTGGTTTATTGCCAGTATAGCAACGGGATAAGATGGGTAAGATCCTTTATTATTTTATTTTCTCGTTATTTCTTGGTGTTACAATTTATATTTTACAGAAATCAGCAGTAAATCTTCCTTTGTTTATCAATAATTACGTGAATGATTTTTTAATCATTCCCATCGTCTTAACTATTTGTTTATTCGTTTTAAAAAAGACCAAGAATAATAAAAATTATCAGCTTCCTCTGGCTTTAATTTTGTATTTATGTTTGATGTATGCTATTTTGTTCGAATTTATTTTCCCGAAGTATTTAGAAAGATATACAGCAGATTGGATCGATGTTACACTTTATTTTTTAAGCGGATTTTTGTTTTACAGACTTCAGAAATCCAAGAATTAAGTCAAAATCTAAAATCGTTAAGGCGATTCAGAGAAAAAATAATGGTGTAGATTTTGTTGTTTTTGCAACTCTATTCAGTTTGTTATTCTGTGTTTTCTGTAGATTTTTTCTGGACAATTATCGATAATAAAAACATAAATTAGTTAGAGGATTTCTAAAGTTTATTGGTCTCAAATGAAGTTAAAACTATGTACTTTAGTGCATCTCGCTTTAGCTTCTAAAAATATTTATTCAGTCCTCTTGGACGAAAATTGAATTTGAAGTTGGTTTTTCCTATTCGATTTTCATTCGAGTAATCACGGACTGCTGACTTTAGTCAGATTTTAAAACTATGGACTTCGAGTCCATAGTGGTTTATTTTTGTAAACTGGAATAATAACAGGTGCATTTACTTTTATTATTAATGAATTAAAATATAAAAAACAGTGTTAGGTATTGCAACAAAAATGAACGTAATTTGAACCTACAAATTCTTTCCTTAAAAAAGAGTTTAAAACAAGCAATGCCAGTTAAAAATAAATTTTTTAAAAAAATATTAATATTGAGATATAAATACATATCTCAACGGCAATTTATTTATATTTTAGCAATTCTTGTTGGTTTTTTAGCGGGTGTTGGTGCTGTTATTTTAAAGAATTTAACACACTTTTTTCAGCATTTACTAGAGGGGAATTTAGTAAGGTATTACCATAATGCATTTTATTTTTTATTCCCAATTCTTGGATTAACAATAGTATATTTTATCATCAAATATGTTATTAGAAAAAAGGTAAGTCACGGAATTCCATCTACACTTTTTGCAATTTCAAAGAGAAAGGGAATTATGCGTCGTTATCAAATGGTGGCGTCTATTTTAACAGCGCCAATAACAGTAGGTTTTGGAGGTTCTGTAGGTCTAGAGGGGCCAACTGTGGCAACTGGTGCAGCGATAAGTTCTAATGTTGCGCGCTTATTTCATTTAAATCAAGCAACAAGAAGTTTATTAATTGGTTGTGCGGCTGCTGGTGCACTTTCTTCTATCTTTAAAGCGCCAATTGCAGCTATTATTTTTGCGATCGAAGTGTTTAGCTTAGACTTAACAATTGCGTCAATGTTGCCATTGCTTTTAGCTTCTTTATCTGCAATTATTACCTCTTATTTCTTTTTTGGATCAGACGTTTTATTGCCTTTTGATATAGAAGATCCCTTTAAAATTGGCGATGTTCCTTTTTTTATCATTTTAGGAGTAATTGGCGGTTTGGTTTCTATTTATTTTACGGAAGTTTATGACCGAGTTCAGAAGTTTTTTGATAAAATAGAATCCCCAGTAAAAAAATTATTGATTGGAGGAATTGGTTTAGGAATTATCATTTATTTTATTCCACCTTTATATGGTGAGGGTTTTGAAGTGATAAATAATTTGCTTGCGGGAAATTCTGAGGAAGCTTTAAAAAATAATTTTATGGATTTGGACTTAACCAATGTTTGGATTGTTATTTTATTATTGTTCGGTTTGGTGTTTTTTAAAATCATTGCAAGTGCATTAACTTTCGGCGCAGGTGGCGTTGGTGGTATTTTTGCGCCAACACTTTTTATGGGAAGTGTTATGGGAAATGGAGTCGCAAAATTTATTAACGCAACCGGTTTATCTAACGTTTCAGAAAGTAATTTTACACTAGTTGGTATGGCTTGTTTAATGGCAGGTGTTTTACACGCACCATTAACTGCAATATTTTTAATTGCTGAGTTAACAGGTGGTTATAAGCTTTTCATTCCGTTAATGTTAACATCTACAATTGCGTTTTCTATTGCAAAATTTGTGCATCCGTATTCTGTTTATGCGATGGAATTGGGTAGAAAAGGCGAATTAATTACGCATGATAAAGATCACGCCGTTTTAACATTAATGGACATTGATAAAGTGATAGAGAATAATTTTGTACCAGTTTATTCTGATATGACTTTAGAGGAAATCGTTAAAAAAGCAATTTTAAAATCGAACAGAAACATTTTTCCTGTTATTAATCAAGAAACAGAAGAATTAATAGGTATTCTTTTGTTGGACGATTTACGACCAATTATGTTTGATCAATCTTTATATAAAACAATTTTTGCGCGAGATATTATGCAAAATCCGCCAGAAATTATAGAAATTGGTACCGATAAAATGACAGATATTATGCGAAAATTTAAGGAAAGTAACGCATGGAATTTACCTGTTATAAAAGATAATAAATATTTAGGTTTTATCTCTAAATCTAAATTATTAACGGCTTACAGAAATAAATTGATTGAAGTAACAAGTTAAATTTATTATTATTTGAAGCCATTTCCTGCTTTCACTACTCGCTTTTTTCTCCCTAAAAATCGGCAGAAAAAGAGCTCAAACAAACCGTTCAATCAGGGCTAGACTTATTTACTACAAATACCCTATTTCGAAAAATTTTTCTTTTTTGAATATGACCACGCGTGAGAAATTATTACACAGAGATTCACAGAGAAAAACAGAGATTCACAGAGAAAAAAATAGAGAATTACAAACTAGTTCTTTGCGCCTCTTTGCGTTTTTTTCTTGGCACACTTTGCAGTTAAAAATAATTTACGCAAAATTATATTCATTTATTTTTCTTTCTGAGCTTTCAAAAACTCAACCATTTTATCAGGAAAATCTGTAAATGCACCATCAATATTTGCTTTAAAAAAGAAGACTTGCATCATTTCTTCAAAAGATGAAAATTCATCTAATTCATCTGCTCTAAATGTATACGGATGCACTTTTAAACCTAATTTATGCGCATCAGCAACTAAAGAAGTAAACGTAAGTTTTCCATCAACCTTTTTGTCTAAAATCTGATTGTACCAAGGTCCGATTCCGTCTGCGTAGCTCGCAAAATGTTTTAAATTTTCTGTGTTTACTGGAAAATCTATCAATTGCACTAAAAATAATTCTGATTTTAATTCAACCCGAATTCGCTCTAATTCTTTCGCATCAAAACACTGTAAAATACAATTGTCGTTTTTGGTTTTGTAACCATAATCTGCTAAAATTTGTAAAACAATTTCAGACATTTGTTTTCCTTCTTTCCGATGAAATTTAGGATCTTTTATTTCAGGATAAATGCCAATGTTTTTTCCTGTCGATTTATTTAATCCTTGAATTAACTCAATTTCTTGTTGCAGAGAATGCAATTTAAAATTTCCTTTATTTTTTGGAAATCGGTTTTTGTAAAATTGTTCACCCGTTTCTGGGTTAAATCGTTCTGTTACCTGCAATGTTTGGAGTTCATCAAACGTAAAATCGATTACATAAAATCGGTTATCATCTCTTTTTCGTTCAGGGAATTTTGTGGCAACGTTAGTCACATCATCCAAATAAATATCGTGAATTACAATTGGTACATCATCTTTACTTAATACTAAATCTTGTTCAAGATAATTAGGGTTCATAGCAAATGCCATGGCTTTTGCTTCCATTGTGTGTTCAGGTAAATAGCCAGAAGCCCCACGATGCGCAATAACAATTTTGTGTTCCATTTTAGATTTTTTGGTTTTTTGTTGTTCGGCAATTTTGCATCCGAAGAAAAATACGACTATTGAAAATAACGAATTCCATTTCATTTTTGAAGAAATTAGATTTTAAAGATACCATTTTTTGTATTTTTGCAAGATGAAAATATTCTTAAAAATATTATTTATAGTTTTTTTAGTTTGGATGTGCGTTGGTTTTTATTTACTGGAAAATAACCATGAAAAAGCAAAATTAGTTATGGGTTTAGGCATTTTTTATTTGTCGTTTATTTTAATGCCAATTTTTATTTATTACAGATATAGAAATGGTCGATACCAAAAATACATAATTAGTGATGATAAATTAAGAAATGCTTTTAAACAACAAGGAAAAAGTAAATAATATCTTTTTTTAATATTTATATTCTAGCTGTTATTTGCTATTCATAACATATAAAGAGTAATTTCTTGACTTTATTTTTACATTATCAAAAAAAACTTTTTCTAAATTTGTACTGATTAAAAACGTAATAATGTAGTGTTAGATCGATTTTTGATTATTTGAATTTAATAAAATATCCTTGGTTGTCGCCAAGGATTTTTTTATTCAATTGTATTAATCTTCGTATTTTTGCAATATATGATAGACGAAATTGAAATCACATCAGAAAAAACCGTTTTAATTGGTATTATTTCTCAATATCAAGACGAAGCACAATCTAAAGAATATTTAGACGAATTGGAATTCTTGACGTATACAGCCGGCGGAGTTGTAGTAAAGCGATTTGTTCAAAAAATGGAAAAACCAAATCCTAAAACTTTTTTAGGTGTTGGTAAACTGGATGAAGTTAGGGAATATGTAGAATCTCACGATATTGGAACCGTAATTTTTGACGACGAATTATCGGCTGGGCAAATACGAAATATTGAAAAGGTATTGAGTTGTAAAATCTTGGACAGAACGAATCTAATCTTGGATATTTTTGCACAAAGAGCGCAAACAAGTTCGGCAAAAACACAGGTAGAATTGGCGCAATATCAATACATGCTACCAAGATTAACCAGATTATGGTCTCACCTTGACAAACAAAAAGGTGGAATCGGAATGCGTGGTCCTGGTGAAACAGAAATTGAAACAGACAGGCGAATTATTAGAGATAAAATCGATTTATTAAAAAAGAAATTGCTCACTATTGATAAGCAAATGGCTGTTCAACGTAAAAATCGAGGAAAAATGGTTCGTGTTGCGTTAGTTGGTTACACAAACGTTGGGAAATCTACGTTGATGAACGTAATTAGTAAAAGTGACGTTTTTGCAGAAGATAAATTGTTTGCAACGTTAGATACAACTGTGCGTAAAGTGGTAATTAAGAACATTCCGTTTTTAATGACAGACACGGTTGGTTTTATTAGAAAATTACCAACTCAATTGGTAGAATCATTCAAATCTACGTTAGATGAAGTGCGAGAAGCCGATTTATTATTGCATGTTGTAGATATTTCTCACCCAACATTTGAAGATCAAATTGCTGCTGTAAACAAAGTTTTAGATGAAATAGATTCCGCAGAAAAACCAACGTTAATGGTTTTTAATAAGATTGATGCCTATTCTCATAAAACAATTGATGAAGACGATTTAGAAACAGAAAAAACCAAAGAACACAATACTTTAAAAGATTGGAAAGAAACTTGGATGAACAAAGAAACAGATGCTATTTTTATTTCTGCTTTGAATAAGGAAAATTTAGAATCATTTAAAAAGAAAGTTTATAAAATGGTGCGTAAAATCCATGTTCAGCGTTTTCCTTATACTGATTTTTTGTATGATGAGTATACTGAGGAAGGGAAAAAGTAAATAAGAATCAAGATCGCTTTGCTTTAAGAATCAAGACTTGATTATAACTATATGAAAAACAAAGGTATTTTAAAATAGAAATTGTGTTTATTTGTCTTTTTAAAGTTAACTCCATCTTCAAGCTAACATTTAAAAACGATGTTAAACTGTACTATTTATTGATGTTACTGAAATTAAAATAGTTTTAATCGGACAACAGTGTTTTTTAATGTAAAATTAAAATTGATCTGCAAGTGTTTCAAAACTTTGTAGGTCTTTTTATATAAATAATGTTTTTCTCGTTTGTAGACAATTGCTAATGCGAGCTCGAGGTTATTACCTAAACCCTTAAGCAAAGTACTATAAGTGCAGAAAAAAAAATAGTAATAGCGTAATCAAGATAATAGCGCCAGCGAGGAAATATAATTTGAACGCTATTTTATTTCTTTATTATCGTTCTCAATTCTTTGCAATCTGTTTTCCCAAGATTTTCTCGCTAAGGCTTGCAAATCTGCAACAGAATCACTTTCGTCCATAATTTCTAAACCAAGCAAGGTTTCAATAACATCTTCTTGAGAAACAATACCACTTACAGAACCATATTCATCAACAACTAAAGCAATGTGTTCTTTTTCTTTGATTAATTTATCAAACAAATCGGGGATTGACAATTCTCTTTCTGTGATTAGAATTTCTCTTTTTATAGAAGCCAAAGTTTGCGCTTCGTTTCCATTAATCATTGCTTCTAATAAATTATCTTTTAGAAAATAACCAGTTATTGAATCTGGATTTTCAGCAAAAACAGGAATTCTAGAAAACCCTAATTTTTTATGTTCATTGTAGAAAGAACCAATCGTTTGAGTTTCATCAGCAAATTCTAAAACAGATCTTGGTGTCATTACATCTTTTACTTTTATTGCATTAAAACCTAATAAATTCCGAATTACTTTACTTTCTGATTCTTGAAAAACACCTTCTTTTTCGGCCATATCTGCCATTATTAAAAAGCTTTCTCTACTTAAAACACTTCCGTGACCTTTACCGCCAATTAATTTTGTTGTTAATTGTAAAACCCATAAAATACCTGAGTATTTTAAAGGGAAAATCAGAATATTTAATGTTTTTGAAGTAAAATTAGCCAATTGTTTCCAATAAGTTGCGCCAATGGTTTTCGGGATAATTTCTGATGCTACTAAAATTAAAATCGTCATTATGGTAGAAACGATTCCCACCATTAAATCTTCCGTAATTTTAATGCCTAAAATAGTTTTAGTTGTTGTTCCGTATTTTTCTATATATATTGCTTTTGCTTGTACACCAACTAAAATAGCCCCAACTGTATGTGCAATCGTATTTATGGTTAGTATAGCAATTAAAGGCTTATCTACATCTTTTTTTAGGGCTTCTAATTCTGCGGCATAACTTTCGCCTTCATTCTTTTTTAAACTTATAAATGTTGGTGTTATGCTCAATAAAACAGCTTCCAAAATAGAACATAGAAACGAAAAGAATATAGAAACTACAGCGTATGTTATTAATAATGTCATATAAATGAAATTAGATTGCAAAAATACGCAAAACGGAAAAACCCCAAGAGTTTCTTGAGGTTTTTGTTTGTTGTTTTTAAGAAATTTATCCTAAATAAGATTGTAAAATTTGTGTTTTAGATCTATTTTTTAAACGATTAATCGCTTTTTGTTTAACTTGTCTAACACGTTCTCTAGATAAATCGAATTTTTCGCCGATTTCTGCCAAGCTGCTTGCTGACTTTCTATTAATTCCATAAAACATTTGAATTACTTCTGCCTCTTTTTCGGGCAACGTTCCTAATGCTCTATTAATTTCTGTTGTCAACGATTCTTTCATTAAGTTTTTATCTGGTCTTGGAGATTCATCAGATTGTAAAACATTGTATAAATTAGATTCTTCACCTTCTTTAAACGGAGCATCCATAGATAAATGTCTGCCTGAATTTCGCATACATTGTTCAACATCTCTAACGGTCATATCTAATTGTGCTGCAATTTCTTTGTGACTTGGAATTCTTTGTTTGTCTTGCTCAATTCTAGAATAAATTTTTCTAATCTTGTTAATAGAACCAATTTTATTCAATGGCAAACGCACAATTCTTGATTGTTCTGCCAATGCTTGCAAAATTGCTTGGCGAATCCACCAAACGGCATAAGAAATAAATTTAAAACCACGCGTTTCATCAAATCTTTTCGCAGCTTTTACCAAACCTAAATTGCCTTCATTAATTAAATCAGATAATTTTAAACCTTGATTTTGATATTGTTTAGCCACAGAAACAACAAACCTTAAATTCGCTGTCACCAATTGATCTAACGCGCTATCGTCACCCGCTTTAATTCTCAAAGCTAATTCTACTTCTTCATCCGCCGTAATTAATTCAATTTTACTAATTTCTTGAAAATATTTATCTAGTGATTTTGCGTCGCGATTGGTTACTTGCTTTACAATTTTAAGTTGTCTCATGGATGTGTTTGTGTTAGAATTAATGAAAATGAATATTTTTTGTTTGATTAATAACGCAAAGATTAACTTTTTTGAAGTTGATTTTCAATAATTAAGAAAGTTAACGTGCTAACTATTAGATGGTTTTTATGAATATTCTGTGCAATTGATTTCGAAAGAGATTGAAATCAGATTGATAAACCAAAAATTTTGTGTCGTAGTGTGAAAGTGTCCTTCTCATGATTCCCCAATATACAACAAAAGAGGTCATTTTACCTAAAAAATGACCTCTTTTTGTACTTTATTTAACTAAAAAGCCTTATTTTTTAAAATTTAAGCGTAATTCCTGCTAAAAAATTTATTGTTGCTTGCGGGTAATATCCTGCTCCATCTAAAGTGGTAATAGTTCCCGGCTTTGAAAAATCATCATTGTATGTGTAATAAAATCCTCTATCTACATATTTAGAATTGAAGATATTATTTACCAACACAGAAAATACAACCGATTTAAAAATTGATTTTGGTTTCAGTTCATAAACAATATTTATATCACTCGTAAAATAGCTTTCCAACACATCATTAGTAGAAATTGCGCTATTAAAATTACTCATAAATTGTTTACCTACAAATTTTGATAAAAATGCAAATTGTAAATTTTCCAAAGGTTGATACGTGAAAATATTACCAATAATAACACCAGGCGAAAATGATAAATCCGTATTTCCTAACGGTTGCGGATTCTTATTTCCATCTTTAGTTATAAAAAAATCGCTGTTTTTATTTGTGCTAAAAGCAGCATTTGGTTTTATGGAGAATTGTTCATTCAAGCGAATATCGGCATCAATCTCTAAACCCAATCTATAACTGCTACCAGAAGTTTCTCTAACAGGTGCGCCAACGCCATCTAAAGCTCCAGTTAAAACCAATTGATTCTTATAATCCATATAATAAATATTGGTGTTTAGTTTTATATTTTCGCTTTTTGAACGCCAACCCAATTCGTAATCATTTAAGGTTTCGGGTTTTGTTACGCCGGATTCAAAATCATTTCTGTTTGGTTCTCTGTTCGCAACAGCAAAAGAAGTATATAAATTATTATTTCGATTGATTTTATACGTAAAACCAAACTTCGGGTTAAAAAAGCTAAAATTTGCATCAACATCAATTGGAACAATGTCAGAAGTAATTCCTTGTGTTTGATAATCGATAAATCTGCCTTGCAAATCTGCATAAGCGGATAGTTTTTTACTAATATCAAAAGTGGCTTTTGCAAATAAAGAAAAGTCGGTTTTCTTTGCATCAGAAAAATAATAGCGGTCTCTTATGTTTGTATTTGGTGTTAAATCTTCTCCCCAAATTACTTCACCAAAATGATCTCCAAAGTAATTAGAATAAGAGATTCCTGTGATAAAATTTAATTTATCTGTCTTGTAATTCGTGTTAAAGTTTACTACATAAAAATTATTATCCAACCAACGTCTTACAATTACATCGCTTCCATCAACAATTAGGTTGCCAAAATCTGCGGCATCTTTATCTTCTTTAAATTGCTCAAAAAATCCAGCACCTTTTGTGTAACTCAATGCCAAATTTGTTGACCATTCGTCAGTCAATTTTTCGTTCCAATGCAATTGATAATGATCTTGCTTGTAATCGTCCACTTGATTGTCGTATGTATACGGATTCTGTCTTCTATCTTCTTTCAACTGCTTTGCCGTTAAACCTTCCCAAGATTGATAGGTTTCTTCCGTTCCGCCAAAAGTGATTGCTTTAATCAAAGTGTTTTCATCTGAATAACTTCCTTGTAAGAAGTACGATTTTATGTCTGTTGATGCTCTATCCACATAACCGTCAGAATAAATATTAGACAAACGTCCTGCAATTTCTATATGATCATTTAATTTTCCTGTACTGAATTTTACAGTATGTTTTCTAGTCCCAAAAGAACCAAGGGAATTCGAGATTTCTCCAGAAGGATCTTCAGAAACGGCATCTGTTAAAATGTTTAAGCTCGCACCAAATGCACCAGAACCGTTGGTAGATGTTCCAACGCCACGCTGCAATTGCAAGCTTTCTGTGGAGGATGCAAAATCGCCTAAATTTACCCAAAAAGTTCCGTGACTTTCTGCATCGTTATACGGAATACCGTTTACCGTAACATTAATTCGCTCGTAATTAGAACCGCGCACGTTCATGTACGTGTAACCAACTCCCGCACCAGCATCTGACGATGAAATTACAGAAGGCATGTAGTTTAGCAAAATAGGAATGTCTTGGCCTAAATTACGTTTGGCAATTTCTTTCTTGGATAAATTAGAAAAAGTAACGGGAATGTCTGCATCCGCACGAACAGCAGCAACCAAAACTTCATCTAAAACATTCAAATCTTCAGAGAGCTGAATGGCAATTTCTTGATTTTTGGAGATTGAAATTTCTTTCATTTCTGTCTTAAAACCTAGAAAAGATACTTTTAAAGTATAATTTCCTTGCGGAAGTTGTACTTGGAATTCCCCGTCAAAATCTGTACTTGTACCTTGATTGATTTGGGTTACTAAAATAGTTGCACCTGCGAGCGGATTGTTTTCATTATCTACCACTTTTCCTGAAAGTGTGAATGATTGTCCGATACAAATTTGGCTAGCAACTAAGAATAAAAAAAAGATGATTTTTTTCATTTTAAAAAATGTTTTAAAACGAATAAAAAGAGGTAATTATTCTTGAGTTATATTATGAATAATTAGTTTTTGTCATCCTGAATTATCCCGAAACTTTCGGAATTCATTCTGACACGTTTTGCAAAATGGCGATTATCGCCTCCCTAAACAGCATTACCTGTTCCAGGTTCATTGGGTATGATCTCAGCTATTTTTAAGTTAAAGTTTAAAATTTTAGATTCAAAGTTTTGAATACTGAAAACTGCGACTGTAAACTTAAAAAAAGCACCCCTTTATGAGAACGGTGCAAAGTTAATTTGGAAATTTGAATTGACAACCAAAAAAGTGAAAATTTTTAATACTCTGGTTTTTTACGCAAAGTTTTCTTCAACGATTTTATTTTATTTTTCTTTACATTTTTTAAAACCGAAGATCTACTCGGTCTTGTTGGTTTTCTCTTTTTTTGTTTTTTTAGACTTTCTTTCAGTAAATCTAAAAAACGCTTGATAACAATTTCTTTGTTTTTATGCTGACTTCTACTTTCATCTGCAGCAAGAATTAATATTTTTTCTTTTGTTAATTTGCTTGATAATTTTTTAAAAAGAAGTTCTTTTTCTTCTTCAGATAAGGAAAGTGAATTTTCCACATCAAAATACAGTTCAACTTTAGAGGAAACTTTGTTTACATGTTGTCCGCCAGCTCCAGAGCTTCTTACAGCTTTGAAAGTGGGTTCTTTTATGATATTTTCTGCGTTCATTCCCATCCTAACCTTCCCAAAAGGAAGGAATTTGTTTGTTGCTTATTAAATGTTTGCGTAAAAGAATTTAAATTTTCTTTATTAATCAAACTTTCATCAATTAGTTTTTGATACAATTCCGATAAAAAATCGGAATCACTCGAACTGACATCGTAACTATTTATTAAACTTTTCAGAAAAGGAATATAAATTTTCTTTGTCTTTCAATATTTTATCAATCTCGAAAATTGCTTTTTGAATTCGTGTTTCTTTAACACCTTTTAGTAAAATATAATTTTTGTCATACTTTTTTAAAGCGTTTTCAAAAGCCGTAAACATTTCGAATCTTTCTTCTGGTTTGTCACGCAAATCATCTTCTTCCCAAGGCGTGTCGATGTAAGTTAATAAATACAAATCGTAGTTATTTTCTTGAGCTGCTTCGTTTAATTTTAAATCTACAAATCCTCCATAATATTCTTCAGAATATACTTTGGTTTCCAACAAATCTGTATCACAAATTAGTACTTTGTCTGCTTTTTCCGCGGATGAATTTTCGAGTTCCATTTGCCCGATTGCAATTGGCAAAATATCTTTAAGCTCACATGTTTTACGTTCATTATTCCACTTTTTCTGAAGGTAATCTCGCGCAAATTCTGGCGCCCAAACCGTATTGTAATGTCTTGCTAATTGTCTTGAAAGAGTCGTTTTCCCTGTTGATTCTGGTCCAAACAGAACAACTCTTACAAGGTTGATGTTGTTTTGCGTAAGCTTTTTTTCCATGCTAAATATCCTTGAATTGCCAAGATGGTAAAGATAATATATTGTAAAGATAAGATTCCTAATCCGCGATAAGCGTATAATGGAACGGTAATTAAATCAGCGAAAATCCATAATGTCCAATTTTCAATTTTCTTGTTTGCCATGTACCACATTGCGGTAAAGAAAATTCCCGATGTAAAAATATCAATATAATTCTCTGTTTTTATTTCGTTTCCGTAATATTTATAAACGGCATAAGTAACAATCATTGTTAGAATTACTAAAATAATTCCGATTATTTTTTCGTTAAAAGTAGTTCTTGAAATGGGTACAACAATTTTATTATCCTTCGTTCTAGACCAATTCCACCAACCATAAATACTCATAATGGAGTAGTAGAAGTTCATCATCATATCGCCAAAATATTCAGCTTTGTATAATAGATAAACCGTGAGAACTGTGGCTATTAATCCTGTTGGATACACCAAGATATTTTCTTTTTTTGCATACCAAACACTTGCAATTCCAAATATAAAAACGATAATTTCTAAAACAATACTTGTTGTTGAAGCGTTTTGATATTGCGCCAAAAAGAAATCAAAAATTTGATTCATAATTACTTCTGTCAGATTTTACAATCTTTAAATTTACGACTACATTCTCTTGATTTTCAAAAGATGTTTTAATTTCTTCGGATAAAAAAGCCATTACTTTATCATAATCACCATAAACTTGAGTGCTCATCGGATTTTCCAAAACCGTAAATTCCGACGCTCGTAATCGTTTTATAAACTGAATAATATGATTTTCAAAATCGTTATGTAAAGGTAAGAGTGTAATTTCTACAGATATGTTCATAAATAAGATTGGAAAATTCAAAAATTCAAAAGTACATTTTTATCATCAATCTCTGTAGTTATCGTGAGAATTAACCTTTTGAAGTTGTTTTCTGTGAGTTTTAATCACGCAGAGACGTAAAGGGGCAAAGTTTTTCTCTGCGAACTTTGCGAAAAAAACTTTGCGAACTCTGCGTTTAAATTTAATTTACTTCTTCAATTCCTCAAAAAACGCCAAATCATTTTCAAAAGCAGTTCCAATAACCACCAAATTTGCACCAGAAACAAAAGCTAAATCTAGTTGTTTTTTAGAGCGAATTCCGCCACCCACAATCAAAGGAATTGATAAATTTTCTTTTATTATTTGAATAATTTTTGGATTAGCAGTGAATTTTGCACCACTTCCAGCTTCCAAATAAATTAATTTTTTTCCAGAAAACTCTCCAGCTAAAGCGGTATTTTTAATTAATTCAATTTCATTTTGTGGAATTGATTTTGTGTTACTGGCTTTTTGTGTTGCGGTTTTTGTGCCGCCATCAATTAAAATATATCCGGTAGCTAAAATTTCTAAATTAGTTTTTAATAATCTAGGTACAGCTTTTATTTGTTGTTCGATTAAATATTCTAGATTTCGCCCAGAAATTAAGGAAAGAAATAAAATTCCGTCTGCTTTATCGGTTATTTGTTTAACATCACCAGGAAATAAAATAACAGGTAAATTGGTTTCTTTTTTTATTGCGGTAACTAAATTTTCCGTTTGATTATTTCGATCTGTACTTCCGCCAACAAAAATATGTGTTGCAATTGATTGATTTACTTTTTCAAAAAAATCTGGCAAATTTCCAATTGAAACTTTTTTAGGTTCAATTAAAAAAGCAAGTAACTTTTTCTGATTGTTTATAGATTATAAAATGCTTTGGTAGATATTTACTAGTGCCAAAATAAAAGTTTTTTGATACGAATTTTACGAATTTACGAATCTTTACGAATCTTTTGAATAATTTATTAATGAGAATATTTAGAGGTGAAATTTTTCTCAATCATTAGTATTAATTAGTGAAATTCGTGTCAAAAAAATAGTAATCCTTTGTCTTGATAAATTCAGCAAACTAACTCAACATGGAACTTTGAACCAAAAAATGTTTCTTTTAAAATGCATAAACACACGTGAATCCATCAAATTCTAAAAAGCGAACTTCAAACGATAAGTTTTCTTGTTTATATCTGATTTCTCCGATTGTTTTATTGCCATCAAAAGAAAAATCTTCTACATAAATATTTTCTAAAAACCGAAGTTTTTTCTTTCCATAAATTTTATACAAACTCTCTTTTGCACCCCAGACAATGGTTAATTTCCGTATTAGAGCGTCATGATTTGCAATGGTTTTGTATTCTTCAAACGGAGTGAATTTATGCGCAATTTTTAAGATTTTATCACGCTGTTTTTCAATATCAATTCCTACTTTTAACTTATCAGAAACAATAATTGCAGTAAAGTTAAAGGAATGGGTTATCGAAATATATTTACCATCTTTTAAATGTGGCTTTCCATATTCGTCATAAATTACATCAGCATCTGTATAACCAACTTCTTTTAATAAATGCCTAATACTTAAGAATCCTTTTTGGTGTAAATCAGACTTCATACCATCTAATCTCGCTTTATTATCATCAGTTAAAACCAGTCCAATATTCAATTCTTCAAAAGATTCTGTAATCTTCCAAATGAGCACTTTGGTCGTCTCGTTTACCGTTATTGTTTTGTTAAGAGGCATAAGTTTTAAAAGTTATGTTGTAACTTTACAGTCGCAAAAATTATAACATAAATATACATAAAATGAGCACAAAAACAGCTTACGTACCTTATAAAGTTAAAGATATTTCTTTAGCAGATTGGGGAAGAAAAGAAATTGAATTAGCAGAAGCAGAGATGCCAGGATTAATGGCATTAAGAGAAGAATACGGGAACTCACAACCATTAAAAGGCGCAAGAATTGCAGGATGTTTGCATATGACGATTCAAACGGCTGTTTTAATTGAAACGTTACAAGCTTTAGGTGCAGAGGTTACTTGGAGTTCTTGTAATATATTTTCTACGCAAGACCAAGCTGCTGCTGCAATTGCGGCTGCTGGAATTCCGGTTTACGCTTGGAAAGGAATGAACGAAGAAGAATTTGATTGGTGTATTGAGCAAACTTTATTTTTTGGTGAAGACAAAAAGCCATTAAATATGATTTTAGATGATGGTGGCGATTTAACAAATATGGTTTTGGATCGATATCCAGAATTGGCAGACGGAATCAACGGTTTATCTGAAGAAACGACTACTGGAGTCCACAGATTGTATGAAAGAATGAAAAAAGGAACATTGCCAATGCCGGCAATTAACGTAAATGATTCTGTTACAAAATCGAAATTTGATAATAAATACGGTTGTAGAGAATCTGCAGTTGATGCGGTAAGAAGAGCAACAGATATTATGTTAGCTGGGAAACGTGTTGTTGTTTGTGGTTATGGAGATGTTGGTAAAGGAACTGCTGCTTCTTTTAAAGGTGCAGGATCAATTGTTACCGTAACAGAAGTAGATCCAATTTGCGCGTTGCAAGCTGCAATGGATGGTTTTGAAGTGAAGAAATTAGAGACTGTTGTTGCAAATGCAGACATTGTAATTACTACAACGGGTAACAAAGACATCGTTCGTGGAGAGCATTTTGAAGCAATGAAAGACAAAGTAATTGTTTGTAATATTGGGCATTTTGACAATGAAATTGATGTTCCTTATTTAAATAAGAACAGCGAAAAAGTTGAAATAAAGCCACAAGTTGATAAATATAACATCAACGGAAAAGATATTATATTATTGGCAGAAGGTCGTTTGGTGAATTTAGGTTGTGCAACTGGTCATCCAAGTTTTGTAATGAGTAATTCATTTACGAATCAAACTTTGGCGCAAATCGAATTGTGGACAAACAAAGATTCTTACAAGAATGAAGTGTATATGTTACCAAAAATTTTAGATGAAAAAGTAGCCTTTTTACATTTGGAAAAAATAGGAGTAGAATTGACAGAATTACGTCAAGACCAAGCAGAATATATTGGTGTGGAAACAAAAGGTCCTTTTAAACCAGAATATTACAGATACTAGATTTAGTTATTAGGTTTTAGGCGTTAGTTATTAGTTGCACTCAACTTAATAAACTGTATGCCATTCCGAAATGAGCCTTTTTGGGTGATTGAGGAATCTCAAAAAACTCTAAAACCCTTTCACTTGAGCTGAATTTATTTCAGTTTCTTTGAAAGGGTTTTTCTTTTTCTTTTATTTTCCGCCATTGCTTCGTCATTTACTTTCTGAAAGAAGTAAATGACGAAGCAATCTCACTTTTATTACTTTTTTTTGGGCGTTTTAACAGGCTTTCACTACTCGCTTTTTTATTTGAAAAAATAAAAAGAGCTCAAACAGACCGTTCAATCCTTAACGCAGATTTTAGTTTTAGAAAATATGTTCGCTTTTATTAAAAATAAGTAAAACTATTTTCAATTTTATTTTTTGATGAAATTCTATAAATTAGAGAATTGTGTTTATTGATAATACATTTATGTAAACCCAAAATAGAATATTTAGGACAGATGTAGTTGTGTTTAGTAATGTTATTTAGCAATTCATTCACTTGAGATTCGAATTTATCTACAAATTCAATTCCTTATTTATCAAAAAGTTGCTCAATAATAGTTAGATAAGATTTTTCGGAAGCAACAGACCAAATAATTTCCACTATTGTTTTTTAAGTGAGGCTATTTTATTTTTTACAGAAGCTATTACATCTTTGTGAGAAACAACATTTCCATTTTCTAAATCATTAATTCCTTTAGAAATAGTTTCTTTTTCAGAAGAAGAAAGCGAATAATACCAATCCTCATTTTTAGTTTCTGAATTTAGAAATTCACTAATTTTTTCGAGTATAGAACTGTCTTGTAATTCTATAATCTGCTAAATTAAATGATATTTCTCTGTTTGGATATCCATAGTTAACAAATATAATGAAAGTTTTAATCGTTTTTAAATATAGTTTTTTGACAGTTATAAATTTTTGTAAAACTCAATTTTGTTAACTAATTTTTTAAATTTAACAATTGCGTATTTCTTTTTCTCGTAATTTTAAGGTGTGAAATCAGAGAAGGTAAACTTAATAGAAAAGTCGAAGAAAAGCTATCGAGTTGCGCGTCCAAAACAGACGGGTTTTTCTAGTCCTGCCACACATTATACAGAACCAAGAATCGATTTGAATGATGCTTTAATAGAAAATCCTTCGGCTACTTTTTACGTTCGAGTTTCTGATGATAGTTTTTCTGAATTTGATATTTTTGAAAAAGATGTTTTAATTATCGATAAATCTTTGACGCCTAAAAATAATCAGTTGGCTGTAATTACTCAAGAAGGTGCTTTTCAGATTATCAAAATTAAATCAGACAGTAAAGAAGAAATTCAGCTTTGGGGCGTAATTACGTACATTATTAAATCTACTTTATGATTGCTTTAGTTGATTGTAACAGTTTTTATGCGTCTTGTGAACAGGTTTTTAGACCTGATTTGGAAGGAAAACCAGTTGTGGTGTTAAGCAATAATGATGGTTGTGTAATTGCGGCAAATAAAGAAGCAAAAGCGTTGGCGCATATCCCAATGTTTCAACCTGTTTTTAAAATCAAACAAATATTAGCTGAAAATAATGTAACCTGTTTTTCATCAAATTATACATTGTACGCAGATTTATCTCAACGAGTCATGGATACTTTAAGAGAGTTTTCGCCTTTGGTAGAAGAATATAGTATCGATGAAAGTTTTGTTGATTTATCTCATTATAATCCTTCGGAATGGCATGCAATCGCACACAAAATAAAAGACACTGTACATAAAAACACCGGAATTCCGGTTGGAGTAGGCGTTGCAAAAACAAAATCGCTTTCCAAAATGGCGAATAAATTTGCAAAGAAAGTTGCTGCAAACAACGGAGTTTATGTAGTCGATTCAGAAGAAAAAAGAAAATTTTTGCTAGAATCCGCAAGGGTAAAAGATATTTGGGGAATTGGCAGAAAACACACAATTCGTGTAGAAAATACAGGTGCAAAAACAGCGTTAGATTTTGCAAATACCGAGGTTGCTTGGGTAAGAAAAGAATTAACAGTTGTTGGAGAACGATTGTGGAGAGAACTCAACAATTTACCGTGTTTAGAAATGGTCCATTTACCAAAAGCAAAAAAAGGAATCGGCACAGCAAAATCTTTCGGGAGAAAACTGACAGATTATGGTTTAATTGTAGAAGCAACAAGTTTTTATGTTGCCGAGGTTGCAGATTTGTTACGTCAGCAAGATTCTGCAGCAGGTTGTATAGAGGTTTTTTTACAAACAAATTCTTTTAGTAATTCAGATAATCAATATTCTAATAAAATTATCATCACGTTAGATACGCCAACAAATAGCACTATAAAATTAACAAAAGAAGCTTTAATCGGACTTAAAAAAATCTACAAACCGGGTTATCGGTATAAAAAAGTAGGCGTGAATTTATTTCATTTAATTCCAGAGAATGAAGTTCAGATGAGTCTTTTCCATGAAGAGCATAAAAGTGAAAGTGCTGCATTAACAAAAGTTATGGATGCTTTAAATAGTAAATTCGGGAAAAATAAAGTAAAATTAGCTACTGTTGGAAATCGTGAAAAAGAATGGGCGTTAGTTAAAGAACACAGAAGTCCACGGTTTACTACACAATGGGATGAGTTGTTGACTATTGGAAAAAAAATATTATAAATTAAACCTAATTTCTCAAGTCTTTTCGAATCAAATCTTGTCTCTTGATTCAAAAGCGAAGCAGCCATGTTTCATTTTTTTTACACTAACTTAAATCCCAAAGTAACGGCAGAATAAAATAAACAATCAAAGTCAATATTATAATAGAAATAATATTCATCCAAACTCCTTTTTTCACCATGTCTTCAATTTTTAAATAACCAGACCCAAAAACAACTGCATTTGGCGGCGTTGCAACGGGTAACATAAAGGCACAAGAAGCAGCAACGGTTGCACCAACTAAAAGAAAATATTCATGCACGCCAATTGCTGCAGCTAAAGAAACCAAAACGGGCAATAACATTGCAGTTGTGGCCAAATTAGACGTAATTTCTGTTAAAAAGTTTACGGCTGCAATCAATATAAAAAGTAAAACAATTAAGGGAACAGTTTCTAAAGCAATCATTAGAGAGCCAATCCATTCTGCCAATCCGCTTGACTCAAAACCAAGGGCTAAAGACATTCCGCCTCCAAAAAGCAGTAAAATACCCCAAGGTAAATTTATAGTGTCTTCCCAAGTTAATAATTTTTTTCCTTTTTCTGTACTTGGTAATAAGAACAAAGAAATTCCGCAGATAATAGCAATTATAGTGTCATCAATTGCAGGAATATAGGTTTGTAAGAGAAAAGATCTAGTAATCCATGCAAAAGCGGTTAAACAAAAGACAATAAGTATTGTCTTTTCTTGGCCTGCAAATTTACCTAGCTCTTTTAGTTGTTTCTGAATTTCTTTTTTTCCGCCAGGGAAAGATTTTTGTTTAAAATTAAAAGCGAATTTTGTTAGATATAACCAACAAATCACTAATAAAATTACAGCAATAGGAAAGCCAAAAATAAACCATTGTGAAAATGTAATTTCTGTATTATAGGTTTCTGATACAACGCCAGCCAGGACTAAATTTGGTGGTGTTCCTATTAAAGTTGCCATTCCGCCAATTGAAGCGCTATATGCAATTGCTAACATTAACGCTTTTCCAAAAATTAAGTTTTCATCGATTTTAGTAAGTGGATTGTCATTTAACTGTGTCACAATTGCAATACCAACAGGCAAAATCATTACAGAAGTTGCGGTGTTAGAAATCCACATGGATAAAAAAGCGGTTGCAACCATAAAACCAAGAATTATATGGTTTACGTTTGTGCCCACTAAATTGATAATTGTTAAAGCAATTCTCTTATGGAGCTTCCATTTTTCCATCGCAATAGATAAAATAAAACCACCAATAAAGAGAAAAATATATTTATGTCCGTAAGAAGCTGTAGTTTCTTTTAGTGAAAGCCCACCACTTAAAGGAAAAAGAATAATAGGTAAAAGTGCTGTAGCGGCGATAGGTATTGCTTCTGTAATCCACCAAATTGCAATCCATAAAGCAGATGCTAAAACGGCATTTGCTTCTGTACTTAAATCATCGGGATGAAAAAATAAGATTGTTGTTATAAATGTAAGTGGACCTGATACTAATCCTATTTTACTTTTTGTTATGTTCAAAGTATGTTATTTAAATAAATAATCTGCTGCTTTTTCTATTGCTGGTTTGTAAGAATGATCTAATCCTTTATTTACAAAAAATTGCCAATTAAAGGGTGCGTTTTCTTGAGTTGCAATTTTTTTTGATTGATTAAAAAAATAATTTGCTCTCTCAAATCTGTTTGCTCCTTGTAAATTTACAACTTCATTTTTTCGAAGCGAGTTGGCATTGTTATCATTATCTAACTCACCAATTTGTATTATAATGTTTTTGCTAAAAAATTTGGAAAACATACTATTTTTAAATGGACTATCTTTAATTCCATAAGGAAATTTTAAAGAAATATCTGGAATCGTGTACCAGCCTGCTGCGGAAAGTACAACTTTATTTACGTTTGTATTTGGTTTGAATAATAAATATCTATGTGCAAACTGGCTACCAGCAGAGTGTCCAATAATGTTATAGTTTGTTGATGTATTTTTAAGATCTGTTTTAAAATAATTAAAAATAGGCTCAATAACAGAAAAAGTCCATATAGATTCTGGATTTAAACTCGTTAATGTTGGGTTGTCTCCATCAACAAAAATATTACCTAAATTATAACTATCACCACTTTTAAAATTCGTGTCAGAAAATTCTGGTGCAATAACTATAAAACCATATTTATTTGCTTTATCGATTATTGCATCTCTGTAGTCTTTAGCATTTCTTCCGTTTCCATGAAAAACAAAAACAATTTCTGAATCTTTATTACTGTTTTTGGGAATATGAAAATAAACGTTAATTATTTTGTTTGAGAAAGGCGCATAATTGTTAAATTTAAAAAATCCTGTTCCTTCAAAATCCGTGATTTGTTCATTATTAGTAATCTTGATGATTGTTTCTTCTTCTTCGCAAGAAACAAAAAGGAACATTAAAATTAAGCTCAAAAAAAAATTTCCAATGTATTTTTTCACATAAATAAAATTATATTGCCCGTAAATCTAACTAAAAAAAAGTATTTTTATCATACCAATTTATAATATATATGAATGCCAATTTAAAATTTACTTTAAATCAAATTACTTTATCTTATAAAAAACAGACCGATAAAAATATAAATAAGTACACAAAATTGTATTATGCAATTAAGCAATGTATTTTAAATTTAGAGTTGCCACATAGTTGGTTTTTGCCTTCAACGAGGAAAGTATCAGAAGAATTAAAAATTTCTAGAACTACAGTTGTTAAAGCATATGAGCTGCTTTTGTTAGAGAATATGTTAATATCTAAAATTGGTTCTGGTTATACTGTTAATTATAAAGTTTCTGAAAAAAAAACAACTTATAATAGCGCAACAGAAGTGAAGTTAAATGGGTATCCAAAAATATCAAAATTGGGAAAATCTTTTTTAGAAAATATTACTTTAATTAACAGATCATCTTCTACTAATGTCGCCTTTAGGCCAGGTTTACCTCCTTTAGATGTTTTTCCAATAAATCAATGGAAAAACCTTTTAAATTCGTATTGGCGTCATGTAAAAGTTTCAAAATTATCTTATTCTCGATCAACAGGTATAGATCCGCTTAAGAAAAATATTGCAAATTATTTAAATGTAAGTAGAAATATAAAATGTGATTATAGGCAAATTGTAGTTGTTTCTGGTTCATTGCAATCGTTGTATTTAATTGCGAGTGTTTTAATTAATAGTGGCGATAATGTTGTGTTAGAAAATCCTTCTTTCCCTAACGTAAATTCTATTTTTAAAAGTATTCGGGCAAATTTGATTCCTGTTTCAATTGATAAGGAAGGTGTTTCTATTGATAAATTGAATCAACTTGAAGAAAAAAAAATTAAACTGGCCCACGTTACGCCTTCTAACCATTATCCTTTAGGGACAAAAATGAGTTTAAAGCGAAGAAAAGATTTATTGAACTGGGCATCAGATAATAAAACGATAATTATAGAGAATGATTATGAGCATGAAGTTGCAAATTATTTAGAAAAAATTCCTACTATTTTTAGTTTAGACACAGAAGATAGAACCGTTTATATGGGGACTTTTAACAGGTTATTACATCCATCAATTCGTTTAGGATATGCAATTGTGCCCAATTATTTAATTGGAGCAGTAGAGGCTTTACAAGAACATTCTCATAGATTTGTTGCGCCATCTATACAGGTTGTAATGAGCGAATTTATAAAAAGAAACTATTTATATCAACATTTAAAGAATAGTATAGAAGTAGCTCAAATAAGAAGACAATTATTTTTGAATGAATTTTTAAAATCCAAAAAGATGACTATTCAAAGTAATTTGTTTTCTAGTCTTCATCTTGTTGCAAATTTTAACGAAAAAGTAAGTATTGAAGAAGAGGCGAATATTATTCGAAAATTAAAAGACGAGAAAATCATGGTATATTCTTTAAGTAAATGTTATATAAATAGTCCCAAACAAACCGGATTAATATTTGGCTATTCTGCTGCACGAGAATATGTTATAAAGATAAAAGTGAAACAAATAATTAAAATTTTGGGTTAGTTTTTCAAAATTGGTATTGTTTAATTTAAGTAATTGGTATTTAATTTAATATTTATTTGAGAGTAACTTTACTAACTGTTAGTTATTTGTTTTAAAATTTAAAGTCAATTCTATGAAAAAAAAATACTATATTTTTCTACTTTTTGTAGGTTTAAGTTATTCACTTTCTGCACAATTAATTATTAATGAAGTATTATATTATCCACTAACAACAAAATTTACAGATCTTAAGGGTGATACAAACCCTGACGGTGTAAGAAATGTAACGGAAGACGGATTAATAGAATTTGTAAACAATTCCAACAAATTACAAATAGAAAATCTATAAATTCGATTTCTTTAAATACTAACAAATCATAAAAACTGAATTCACAGCATTATTTTCTTAATCAAAAGAAAATAAACTAAAACTAAATACACTTGGAACAAAATTTAAAAATCAGAAAGAATCAAAAATAATATTTTCAAAAAAAAATTAGAATAATACTATAAATTAAAAACCAATAACATGAAAAAACTTTACTTTTTACTACTATTAATTTCAATGAGCGGTTTCGCTCAAAACGTTACCATTACTAAAATAATAGAAACAGATTGTCTAAATCCATTTTTAAAATCAATAGAATTATATGTAGACGGAACTGTAGATTTTACTACTAATGTAGTTTTAAACTATATGCAAAACGGTGCGGCTTGGACTGACTTTCAAATTGATGTTTCAGGTTTTGGTGTTCAGAGCGACAAATTCATTTACATTGTTAGAGATCTAGATTTAATGAAAGCAGAATTTCCTAGTATTACTTTTGATGCCTCTAACACGATACTTGACGGTGGTTTGGCTACAAATGGAGATGATGGTTATCAAGTTGTTTTAAATGGCACAGTTGTTAGCCAATTTGGAAGAACAGAAACAGATGCAGATAATGATACTATTTGGGAGCATGATGATTCTGTAGTTTCTAGAAAATCTGGTGTTGTAGACATCGGTACTTGGGATGAAACACACTGGGAATATAGCGGAAAAGACTCTCTAGATGGTTTAACTAAATGCAAAGGAGGAGATGGTGTAGAAGCCTTTTTAAACGGTTTGGGAGGAACCTACCCTTTAGGTTCTGGTTCTGGTTGGACACCAACTGCGGCAACCTGTACAACTGTTTTAACAAGTGCTAATACAATTTGTGACACTAAAGCAGCAGGCGCAATAGACGATACTTACACAGTAACAATAGCTTTTTCTGGTGGAAATACTGGAAAAACATTTGTAATAACTTCTACAGCAGGAACTGTAAGTGGAGATAATCCAGGCTCTAATGAAACTGGAACGATAACAATTTCTGGGATTCCAGAAGGTGCAGAAATTACTGTTACTGCAAAAGACACATCAAACGGTGGTGTTTGTAACTTAAGCCAAACAATAGAAAGTCCGGCTTGTGTGCCACTACTTTTAAATGAAATATTATTTGACCCAGCAAGTGATATTACTGGAGACGCTAATGGCGACGGAACGAGAGATTCATCTCAAGATGAATTTATTGAATTAATAAACAATTCTAATGCTGTTTTAGATATTAGTGGTTATACAATTTCTGACGCTTCACAACTAAGACATACTTTTCCAGTAGCAACAATAATACCAGCAAACGGAGTGCTTGTTGTATTTGGTGGAGGAACACCAACGGGTGATTTTGGTGGTGCAATGGTTCAAGTTTCATCAGAAGGAGATTTGAATTTTTCAAATAGTGGTGATATTATTACCATTAAAAACGGTAATCAAGATGTGGTTATAATGTACGATAGTTCTTCAACAGGCATAAATCATGGCGATAACCAATCTGTAACTAGAAGCCCAGATATTACAGGTGATTTTGTGTTACATACTACTGCAAATGCAAATTTATTGTTTTCTCCAGGTTTAAAGGTTGATGGTTCAACATTAGCAACCCAAACATTCGAAATCGACAATTTAGGTTTATTTCCTAATCCTGTAAAAGCTTCAGATGGATTTGTAAAAATTACAACAGCATCTAACAAAGAAGTTACAGTAACTGTTTTTAATGTTTTAGGAAAACAAATTAGCAATCAAAAAGTTATAAATAATAAATTAAACATTTCTAACTTAACTAAAGGATTTTACTTGTTACAAATTTCTCAAGAAAATAGTAAATCTGTAAAAAAATTATTAATTAATTAAAATTGATTTTTCTAGTGAAATTGAAAAGTCTAACACTCTAAAATTTTTAAAAGATGAAAAAAACAAGTTTCTTGAGTAAAATTTTCTGTGCATTTTTAGTGATGCTTTTTTTACAAACATCCTGTACAACAGAAGATATTTTACCTACAATTAAACTATCTGTAAATAAAGATAATTTAAGCGAAGCAAACGGAACTGTAGTTTTAACAGCAACGGTAAATTTAGCAACAAACAAATTGGTAACTGTACCAATAATTACTTCTGGCACAGCAACAGCTTCATCAGATTATTCTTTGTCTGCGGCTGCAATTACAATAAATACGGGAGAAACTTCTGGAAATATTGTAATTACCGGAGTTCAAGATCAAGAAATTGAGGGCACAGAAACACTCATCATAAATTTAGGTGAAGTTTCAAATTATTTAGTTTTAAAAGGTTCATCTATAGAGCTTACTATTTTAGATGATGATGCAGATTCAGATAACGATGGCGTTTTAGATAGCGATGACAAATGCCCAAATACAGCAGGTGAAATCGCAAATGATGGTTGCCCGTATCTTGGTTTTTTAATTAACGAAGTTTTTTATGATCCAGCTCCTGGAAATGAGGGTGATGCAAATGGAGACGGCACAAGAAGTCCTTTAGATGATGAGTTTATTGAGTTTTTTAATTCAGGACAAGAATTAGACCTTTCTGGGTACACAATTTCAGATGATGATGAAGTAAGACACGTTTTTCCAGCAAATTCAATAATTGAAGTTAACCAAGTGTTACTTGTTTTTGGAGGAGGAACACCAACTGGAACTTTTGATGGTGCAGTTGTTCAAACGGCATCTAAAGGAATGTTAAATATGAGTAATTCTGGAGATGTAATGACTTTAAAAGATGCTGCGGGGAATGTGGTTTTAACTTTTGATATTGAACCACTATCAAATAATCCTGACGAATCTTACACTAGAAATCCAGATTTAACCGGAGAATTTGAGCAACATTCAAGAATTGCAGAAGCAAATGGTAAATTGTTTTCTCCAGGAACAAAATTAGACGGTTCTTCTTTTAAATAAATTAATACAAGTAAATGGATAATTTAGGTATTACTTTATCACTGGTTTTTATAGTAATTACAGCAAGTTTATTGCTTAAAAAATACAATCCGCATGCAGTTTTACTGTTTTCTGGATTGGCAATGTTGTTGGTTGCGTATTTACTAGGTTTCAAATTGCCTTTATTAAATAATCCAACTGGTTTCTCTGGATTTAATTTTTTTAGATTCATTAAAGAGTCTTTTGCAAAAACAAATGCAGGTGTTGGTTTAATGATTATGTCCATTGGCGGTTTCGTTGCTTATATCGATAAAATCGGTGCATCTAAAGCATTGGTTTATGTTGCAATGAAACCATTAAATTTATTCAAAAAACACCCATATATTGCAGCATCTTTGGTAATACCAATTGGGCAGATATTGTTTGTTGCAATACCATCCGCAGCAGGTTTAGGTCTGTTATTAATGGCATCTTTGTTTCCTATTTTAGTAAATTTAGGTGTCAGTAAATTATCTGCAGTTTCTGTAATTACAGCAACAACAGCATTTGGTATTGGACCTGCTTCTGCAATTTCTGCAAGCGCAACAACAATTGCAAATGTAGATATGATTGATTTCTTTTTAGGGTATCAAATTCCGTTAGTTTATCCATTATCTATTTCTATGATGGTTACCTATTATTTTGTAAATAGATATTTCGATAAAAAAAACAACAAAAAAGTAGAAGTAAAAGAAGTAGAAAAAGAAAAGCTAGACGTTCCTTTAATTTATGCAATTATTCCAGTAATGCCAATTGTTTTATTAATTGTGTTTTCAGAAATTTTTAGTTTATTTCCTACACCAATTTCATTAGATACTACAACGGCCATGTTTATCAGTTTATTTATTGCACTTCTTTTTGAATTTATCAGAATAAGAAAAATTAGAGAAGTAATGGATTCACTTAAAATATTTTGGAACGGAATGGGAAACATATTCAAAACAGTAGTTACCTTAATTATTACGGCAGATATTTTTGCAAAAGGATTAATAAGTTTGGGTTTTATTGATGGCTTAATTGGTATTTCTCAAAATTTTGGTTTCGGCGTTGTAGGTGTTGGAATTTTAATGACCGTAATGATATTTTTAGCATCTATGTTAATGGGAAGTGGAAATGCATCTTTTTTTTCATTTGGTCCTTTAGTTCCAAAAATAGCAAAATCTTTGGGAGCACAATCAACCGAAATAATTTTACCAATGCAATTAGCAGCATCAATGGGTAGAACAGTTTCGCCTGTTGCAGGTGTACTAATTGCAACGGCAGAAATTGCTGGCGTAACAACTTTACAGATTGTAAAACGAAATTTGATTCCGCTTGTAGTTGCTTTAATTATTATGTTATTGTATCATTTTATATAAAATATTTATGTTAACACTTATAAAAAACACGAATCTCTATTCTCCAAAAAAATTGGGGAAAAAAGATATTTTAATTGCAGGTAAGAAAATTGTTGCAATTGGCAATAATTTAGATGGATTTAAAAACGATTATGTTACTGTTATTGACGCAAAAGGTAAAATTACAACTCCAGGTTTAATAGACCAACACATTCATATTAATGGAGCAGGCGGTAAAGATGGTTTTTCGTCCATGACTCCAGAGGTAAGTATATCAGAATTAATTGCTTGTGGAACAACAACAGTTGTTGGTTTGTTAGGCACAGACGGAACGGCAAGAAACATAAAAAGTTTATACGGTAAAGCAAAAGCGTTAGAAGAAGAAGGTATCACTGCTTATATGTTTTGCGGTTATTATGGTGTAGATTCTTTAACTATTACCGATTCTATACAAGATGATATGGTTTTTATTGATAAAGTTTTGGGTTGCAAAATAGCCATTAGCGATATTAGATCTTCATATCCAACGGCACAAGAACTTATCAGGAAATTAAGAGCTGTAAGAGTTGGCGGATTTTTAAGTCAGAAAAAAGGAATCTTACACGTTCATTTAGGCGGTTTAGATACTAAATTAAATCCGCTTTTTGAATTGGTAGAAAAATATAAATTTCCGATTGAACATATTTCTCCAACGCATGTTGGCAGAACAAAAGCCCTTTTTGACGAAGGAATTAAATTCGCAAAAATGGGTGGAATTATAGACATTACCACAGGCGCATCACAATATACAGCACCGTATAAATCTGTTTTATATGCGTTGGAACAAGGCGCATCCATAGAAAATATGACGTTTAGTACAGACGGAAACGCAGGATTAACAAAGTTTGATGAAAATAAAAAACCAATAGGAGTTAGAAAAGCACCAATAAATACTAATTTACTTGAAACCATTTTATTAATTCAACAAGGAAATTTTCCAATTGAAGAAGCATTCAAATTAATTACAACAAATCCTGCCAGAAATTTAGGATTACAACACAAAGGAAAAATTGAAGTTGGTTGTGACGCAGATCTTTGTTTTTTTGATAATAATTTTAAATTAACAGATGTTTTTGCTAATGGAAAACAAATGATGAAAGACAAAGAAATCATTGTAAAAGGAACTTTTGAAACCTAGTATGAAACAGAATCGTATGAAAATAGTTAGAAACTTTTTTGCCTTATTTGTTGTTTTAAGTTGTTTGAAAATAACAGCACAAAATACAAAATTAAACAGCTATACTTTTGGCGAAGGAATTAATTTTGAAAATGAAAATGGTGCTAAATTTAAATTAGAAGGCTACATACAACCTTATTTTGAATCTAAAAGTTACACAGATTCAGATGAAATTGAAAACCGATATAGAATGCGAAGAATGCGTTTGCGTTTGTCTGGTAATTCTGCAAATGAAAGGTTCGGTTATCGTTTTCAGGTAGATTTAGCTGGTGCAAATGAAGCAGATGACGAGACGGGAAATAGCTATCTATTGGACGCGTATATTTCTTACGACATTACAAATAGAATAGAAGTAAGTTTTGGACAAAGAGCAACGTATACAGACAATAGAGAATTATTTATGAATTCTTATAGTTTGCAATTAGCAGAAAGGAGTAGATTAACGTCTGCATTTGCAACCATAAGAGAATTTGGTTTGTTTGTTAAAGGAAATTTTAAAACAGGTAATGGAACTTATTTAAAACCTTATTTTGTGTTAACAAATGGTGACGGTGGAAACGTATTTGCAAAAGATCGTGGAGGTTTAAAAATTGGAGGTCGATTGGATTTTCTTCCGTTTGGCACATTCACAAATTATGGGCAGTTACGTCAAACAGATATTGTTAGAGAACGTATTCCAAAATTTGTAATCGGTGTTCATTTTAGTCACAATAACGGCATGAGTAGTAGAAGAGGTCGGGATAGTGGATCAATTCTTTATTTAGATGCAAATAATAACGAATCTTTACCAAATTACAACAAATATGGTGTCGATTTTCTTTTCAAATATTTAGGATTTTCAATGTTGGGAGAATACATTAAATCTGATGCAACCGTGCCTAGAGATATTACACAACGTGTTAGAAATAACGGTTCTACTTCTACAAGTTTTGGTGTAAATAGTGTTTCTAGCGTAGAAAATTACGTAAAAGGCAGAATGATGTTAGGAGAAGCATTTAATTTACAAGCAGGTTATTTATTTAGAAACGGTATTTCTATAGACGGTAGATATACACACTTAAAAGCTGATGAAAACTCTTTTTTAAACAACGCAACATTTTATAACAGACCAAATTACTACACGTTAGGAGTCTCTAAATATTTAACAAGAAGTTACGGAGCCAAAATACAGGCTTCTTACACAATTGTAGATGGAAGTGACGGAATTAATAATAACGCTGGAAACCCAATTTCTGGAGATGAAAATATTTTTAGACTAATACTCACTTTAGCCTTTTAAAGATGAAAAAAACAATATATACACTTTTAATTTTACTTATTTCGCTGCCAATAGTAGCGCAATTAAGTCCGCAATCAAAAAATATAACAGAAACATTTTTTCCTGATGTTTCCTCGGTAGAAAATCTTACTCCTGCGTTGAAAAAGGAAAAAGGATATACAAATTACAATGAATTGCAAGAATTTTTGGGTGATTTAGTAATTAAAAATCCGCAGAAAATAAAATTATCTTATATAGGGAAAAGCCAAAAAGGGAAAGAAATTCCGATGGTGATTTTAACCAATTCAAATGATAAAGAAAAAGTTAAAGTTTGGATGCAGGGAGGTTTACATGGCGATGAATCTGCAAGTACAGAAGGCATGCTGTACTTAATTTATAAATTATTAAATGATGAAAAATACAAGTCTATTTTAGATGATACTGAGTTAGCAATTGTGCCAATGGCAAATATTGATGGCTATTTAAAACAAGACAGATATTCTGCAAACGGCTTGGATTTAAACAGAGATCAAACCAAATTAATGGCGCCAGAAAGTGTGGTTTTAAAAAATGCTTTTGTAACATTTAATCCAGAAGTTGCTGTAGATTTTCATGAATTTAGACCTTTTAGGAGAGATTTATCAATGATGGGAGATTTTGGTGTTGTAACACTTTATGATGCTATGTTTTTAAATACAGGTAATTTAAATGTGCCAGAAAATTTAAGAAATATTACAGAAAACCTTTTCGTAAAAAATGCGAGTAAAAGTTTAGAAAGCTCCGGTTTTAGAAGTGTTCCGTATGTTTCTACAGCAGATTATAGAGGAGAAGTGGTTTTTAATCAAGGTTCTTTAAACTCAAGATCTAGCGTAACCAATTATTCATTAACAAATGTAATATCTTCATTACTAGAGGTAAGAGGTGTTGGTATTGGCAAAACATCTTTTAAAAGAAGAATTTTTATTACTTTTTCTGTTGCAATTTCTTATTTAGAAACAGCTGTTAAAAACAAATCACTCGTAAAAGAAGAAATCAAAAAAGCAACAGAAAAGCAAAAAGAAACTATTGTTGTAACGCACAGAAGACCTATTTATAAAGATACAATTCAAGTTATTGATTTGAATACAGAGAAAATAATTGAATTAGAGATTTTAAAACGAGATGCAGCTAAAGTAAAACCATTAATTGTAAGAAAAAGGCCTGTTGCTTATTATTTAGATGAAAGTCAAAAAATGCTTGTTGATAAAATGAAAATTTTAGGGGTAGAAGTTGAGCAACTATCTGCAGACGAAGAAAAAATGACAGAAATGTACACAATTACGTATTATGATAAAAATCACAAAAAATACGAGCAAATTAATCAGCAAGAAGTAAAAACAAAAATTTCAAAAGAAACAAAAACGTTTAAAAAAGGGACTTACAAAGTAATGATGAATCAAAAAAAAGCAAACATAGTTGTAGAGCTTTTAGAGCCAGAAGCACCGAATAGTTTTGTGAGTTTTGGACTTTTAAAGACCAAAAAAGGAGCAAGATTACCAATATATAGAATTTTAAATTAAGCCGAATAAACAGATTGATTATGAAACAATTATATAAATTTAGTTATAAAAAATTTTTAAGTTTACTATTACTTTTAAGTATTTCTCATCTATTAAAAGCTCAAGTACAAGAGAATAAAGTTGATTTTCAAATTGGTAATGGCTTAAATTTTTCGTTTAATAATAACGAGTATCAGTTTAATTTGGGTGGTTTTATTCAACCAAGTTTTAGCACCATAAAAACCGATGGATTTGAAAGAGAAAATCAATTGAATTCAAGAAGATCTTACCTGCAATTCTCTGGAAATGCGGTAAAAGAAAAAGTAAGTTTTCTTTTTCAATTAGATTATAGTTTGGCTGATCCTCTTTTAGATGCTTGGATTGCTTATCATCCTCATAAAACAACAACCATAACTGTTGGACAAAAACAAACTTTTTTGAACAACAGAGAAATGACGTATAGAGAAGACCGTTTGCAATTTACAAATAGAAGTTTTTTGAGTACTAATTTTAGCAATACAGGTAGAGAATTTGGTGTTTTTGTAAGCTCTAAATTTGGAGAAAATTTCGGAATTGTACCAATGTTAGCAGTTACAGCAGGAGATGGAAGAAATTCTTTTGGAGCAAATTCAAGAGATTCAGATTTAGGCGGCATTAAATATGGTGGTCGTTTAGATTTGTATCCTTTAGGCTTTTTTAAATCAGGAAACGATTTAACAAGTACAGATTTAGAACGTGAAGAGAACTTAAAATTTGTTTTTGGTGTTGCTGCAAGTCAGAATATAGGAGCAAGTAATTTAGTTGGCGAAGGTCATGGAGATTATATTTTATACAATCTAAACGGAGAAAATAATTACCCAGATTACTTACAAATTTATGCAGATATTTTATTCAAATACCAAGGTTTTTCTTTGCTTGCAGAATATGTAAATGCAAGTGCATCAAATATTAATGAAACATATACAGATGCAAATGCGACACAAATTTTAGTGCCAACGCAAATAAGCGATTTTTTAACGTTGGGAGATAGTTTTAATATTCAAGCAGGTTACGTTACACTTGGTGGTTTTAGTTTTGATGCGCGTTACGAAAATGCAACACAAGAGTTTGTAAATAATACAAATTCTGTGTTTCAAAGTGCAGATGCGTATTCAGTTGGTTTGTCTAAATATTTTGTAGGAAACAGCCTTAAAGTACAATCCTCTTACACCAATTTTATCCCAACTATTGGTAGTACAATTAATCAGATAGATTTGTTATTTCAGATTACTTTCTAATGAAAAGATATAGCTTATTTGTTTTCTTTACCTTTTGTTTCTTGTCTATAATCGGGCAGAATTTAACGGCGAATTCAACAGGTTCATTCATATATACACCTACTGGAGCATTGAGTTCTAAATCGATTAAAGTTTTTTATCATATCCCGAACGGAGATGTAAAAATAATGCCAATTTTAATGTCTTTTCATGGCGTAAATAGAAACGCAGATAATTATAGGGACTACTGGATTTCTATGGCAAATAGTAATAAATTTATGGTGTTTGCGCCAGAATTTTCTGATGCAGAATTTTCTACTGGAGATGCCTATAATTTAGCTAATATTTTTGATGATGGAGATAACCCTTCTTTATCAACATTTAACTCAAAAGACCAATGGACTTTTTCTATTTTAGATCCGTTGTTTGAACAAATAAAAACTGCGGTTTCTGGAACACAAGAAAAATACAATGGTTGGGGGCATTCTGCAGGCGCACAATTTTTGCATCGTTTTGTAATGTATTTGCCGAATAGTAAATTAGATATTGCCGTTTGCTCTAATGCAGGTTGGTACACAGTACCTGAGTTTTCCGAAGTTTTTCCCTACGGAATTCAAAACGGACAACTACCAAATTCAGATTTAAAAACCGCACTTTCTAAAAAGTTAATCGTTCATTTAGGAACTAATGATACGGACGAAAATTCGTCAGGATTAAGACATAACACAACTGTAGATAATCAACAAGGTTTGAATAGATTGGCTCGTGGTCGTTATTTTTTTACAGAAAGTCAATCAACAGCACAAGATTTAAACACTAATTTTAATTGGGAAAAAGATGAGGTTTCTGAAGTAGAACATGAAGCACAAAAAATGGCTAATAATGCGTTAAAACATGTTTTGAAAAGTACTTTGTCAGCTGATAAATTCGCAACTATTTCTGAAATTGAATTTTATCCAAATCCTGTAAAAAGTGAGTTGTATTTCGATAATTCGCAACGAAAAATTTCAAAAATTAATGTATTTTCTATTCAAGGAAAATTAATTACAACATTCAACTTTAATGAGTTTTTTTCAAACGAAAAAGTAAACATTTCCAGACTTTCTAAAGGAATTTACTTTTTAAAAGGAGAGAATTTTGTTGAAAAGATTGTGAAAGAGTAAAAATTATTACCCCAACCAACCATCTCGATCCAAACTTCTATATTGTATGGCTTCTGCGATATGATCTGGAGAAATATCTTTCACATTTGCTAAATCAGCAATTGTTCTAGAAACCTTTAAAATACGGTCGTAAGCTCTTGCAGAAAGATTCAGTTTTTCCATTGCAGTCTTTAAAAGCGTTAAACTTTCTTCGGATAGTTTGCAGTATTTACGAATCTGTTTTACATTCATTTGGGCATTATAATGTACAGTTTCTGAATCTTCAAAACGCAAAGATTGAATTTCTCTTCCTGCAGTAACTCGTTTTCTAATTGCGGTGCTTGTTTCCCCTTTTCTTTCATCGGATAATTGTTCAAAAGGAACAGGCGTAACTTCTATATGAATATCAATTCTATCCAATAAAGGACCAGAAATTTTACCTAAGTAGCGTTGCATTTCTTGTGGGGAAGAGGTCATCGGTGAACTTGGATCGTTAAAATAACCACTCGGACTCGGATTCATACTTGCCACCAACATAAAACTACACGGATACGTAACTGTAAATTTTGCACGAGAAATAGTAACATCTCTATCTTCTAAAGGTTGGCGCATTACTTCCAAAACTTCTCTTTTAAATTCTGGCAGTTCATCTAAAAATAAAACGCCGTTGTGAGACAATGAAATTTCTCCTGGTTTTGGATATTGACCGCCCCCAACAAGTGCGACATTCGAAATTGTGTGGTGAGGTGAACGAAAAGGACGTTGATAGAGCAATCCGTTATTTTTAGTTTTACCAACAACAGAGTGAATTTTTGTGGTTTCCAACGCTTCATGCAACGTCATTGGCGGTAGAATGGAAGGCAAACGTTTTGCTAACATTGTTTTTCCAGATCCTGGAGGACCAATTAAAATAATATTATGACCGCCAGCTGCAGCAATTTCCATACATCGCTTTATGGATTCTTGTCCTTTTACATCAGAAAAATCGAATTCAGGGAAATCTATATTCTTATTAAATTCTGCTCTTGTGTCTACAACTGTGGGCTCAATTAGTTCCTTTCCTTCAAAGTGATTAATAACTTCCATAATGGTAGAAGCGCCTAAAACTTTAATATCATTTACAATTGCAGCCTCTTTTGCGTTTTCTTTCGGAACAATTAAGTATTTAAAACCTTCTTCTCTTGCTTTTATAGACATTGGCAAAACACCACGAATAGGTTGTAAACTGCCATCGAGAGACATTTCTCCCATCATTAAATACTCTGCAATTTCATCACATTTAACTTGGTCTGAAGCGATGAGAATTCCAACAGCTAATGTTAAATCGTAAGCAGCACCTTCTTTTCGAAGATCTGCAGGCGCCATATTAATTGTGATTTTTTTCCCTGGAAGTTTATATCCATTGTTATTTAAGGCGGCAGAAATTCGGTAAGAACTTTCCCGAACGGCATTGTCTGGTAAACCAACTAAATGATAACCAATTCCTTTATCTATATTTACTTCAACAGTAATTGTTGTTGCTTCAATACCAAAAACGGCACTTCCGAAAACTTTTACGAGCATGATTTTGCGTTTTTCTAAAGGTAGCGTAAATTTTAGTTTTTTATTGAAATAGTATTTAAATTGATTTTTTACGGTATATAGTCAATAATTTAAAAATTACTTTTAAGCCTTGATATGTAAACCATACTTCATCTTTACTCTTTTTTTAAATTTATAATTTCTTCTTCTAACTTTGCTATATATTTTTTCATCGTTTCTATAGCTAATTCTGAATGCGCATTGTAAATATTATGATTACCAAAATTACCATTTGCAGTTTCATTATTTATTACATAAACACCATCTCGTGGTTCATAAATATCTTCTAATGGCGTTTCTAAAATTTTTGACATTAAAGACCATTCCTTTTTAGAAATTTTAGTTTTACCATTTTCTCGTCTGCAATATTGGGATTGTTCAATATCCATTTTGAAAGCCATATCTTCTTGAGATAAGCTTCGTTCTCTACGTTTATTTATTAGTTTTTGCTTAATCATACTTTCATGAATTTTTACAAATGTAACATTTATGTTATTATTCACATATTTTATGATCATAAAAGTATTTTTATCTATAAAAATTAATACTTTATTTGACAAATTATAAATAGCAAGGTGGAAACTGAAAAGCCTTTAATAGAGTAGGTTAATTTTTTTAAAATAATAAAATGAAAAATTTAAATACTTTTAAAGTAGAAGAACTAGAACAACGTTTAGAATTCTGTAGATGGAAAATTTGTAGAGGAACACCATTATGGACAACTGATGAAGAATTAGAACTAGAAAAATCATTAGAAGAACCAGATAATATCTATTAAATTTTTGTATAATTTAATAGACATTAAAATAATTAGAGATGAGACTAGAAATAAGAAAAAGATTATAATATCACTCTGATTTACAAATATAATGGAGGATGAAACCAATATAATAATGAAACATGTTTAGATTCTGTTGAATACTAAAATTTGTAAATTATCATTTTACGCAAGTGTTTATTTAAATAAATAAATTAGAAAAGGAATAAGTTGATGCCTAGAAAAAAGACTATAATGTTTAATTTAATATTTTTAATTATGTCAAATTTAAATGAGTTTAAAGTAGAAGAACTTGAACAACGTCTTGAAATGGGGAAATGGACTGCTTCTGCTGACATCAAGGCTAGTTGTACTGGTCACGATTGTAAAGGCACAGCAACAGTAGGGATTTCACGTACATTTTAAACTAATTATTTGTAATCAAAGAATATGTTAAATAAAATATTTTGGCATATTCTTTGATTTTATTTCTAAAAATATATGAAGAATGCGAATCAAGGGTTAAAAATGAGTGCTAATTATCAATAGTTTAGAACCTTAAATTAGACTGCTTTTGATTTGTAAAACGCATAACTATTTGATTATCAATTGTCATTAAAACCCAACCCTTGATTAGCATGAAGAACTATCTATTTACTTTTTGTTTGATATTTACCAATATTATTGTGTCCCAAAACTACATATTTGATTCAAATACAAAAAAACCTATTAATGCTGTACATATTTACTATAATCAAAACAAGGGATTAGTAACTAATAATGATGGTTATTTTGAATTACCCAATAATGTTTTTATAGATTCATTACATTTTTCTCACCTTTCTTACGAATCTAAAATAATAAAAGTAAGTGATTTTAAAAAAAATGATACACTTTTTTTTGATAATTCTACTATTGAATTAAATGAAATAGTCTTTAATACAATTAACGCAAAAGAAATTGTTACTAAAGCAATTAACATGATTGATGAAAACTATTTAAACGCACCTCATAATTTATTTGGCTTTTTTAGACAGTCTTTGAAAGAAAACGAAAAGGGTATTGAAATGATTGAAGTTGAGTTTATTAATTACACAGAAAACAAAAATGTTTCTACTAAAATTATAAAGGCAAGGAGAACTGAAAACTTTTCAAAATGGGGTTTAGAAACTTATGGGGGTGTTTTTGATATGGTTGAAAATGGAGATTTTGTTAGACGTAAGGCTTTCTTTTTAGATTCAGAAAAAACAAATAATTATCAATTTATTTATGAAGGTAAAATTAAACAAGGTGATTTAAAAATCTTTAAAATTAGCTTTCATCCTATCGATGATAATGATTTAGAGAGTCTTAGAAAAGGGACTCTGTATATTGATTCTGAATCCTATGCTATTGTAGAAATTGAATATACATTTGATAAGGTAAAATTATCAAAAATAACTACACAAACAGATAAAAACATACCTGCTAAAAAACCTTTTTATTGGTTAAATGATGTTAAAACTGTAATTAAGTATAAACAATTATCTAATAAAAAATGGGGGTTATTCTACCTTGATTCTTATAATTTAATTAAAGGCACCTACAATGGTGATATTTATAATTATAATTTTAGTGCAAAGCTCATTATTAATAATGTTAAAACGCTAAAAGCAGTAAAAGTAAAAACAAACTATAATTTATCTAAAGATTTTAACAAAGCTGTAAAAAAATATAAAAAACTAAAAAACTGGAATGACACCTACAAGTTTTCTTTATCAAGTGAGGAAAAACAAATTTTAAAAGACATAAACGATATTGCAAATAAGTAATATTAGAATAAAAATCATGGAGAATTTAAACGATTTTAAAACGGAATAATTACAGCAAAAATTATAAATATAAAAGTGTGGTAAATTAGTTCTAACCATAAACTTATGTTATTCAATAGATTTAACCGCAACTTTTATTCTTTAAAGATTATTTATCTACTATAAAAATACATAAACATTGTTTTTAAAAACCAATTCAAACTATTGTGATAATTTAAAAAAAAAGGAAAACATACTTGAAGAGCTAAAAAGCTCTCTTCGTAAGTATTTTAAATCGTCATCTTTACCGAAAGAAATTATTGAAGAAATAGTATGTGAAGATTTTATAAATTCTAACCCAAGCTACTATCTTTACTACCCCTATTTATTTAATGACTATTTTCAAGTTAGAAATAAAAAAACATTAAATTTATTATCAATATCTGGATTTTTATACTACAAATCCATAATTATAATAGATAATATTTTTGACGATAAAAAAAGTGATAAAAATTTTCAAATTTTTTTTATCGCTAATATTTGTCAGGAGGAAACCATCAAAATCTTAAGCTCTTTTTTTCCTTTAAATTCAACTTTCTGGAAGACTTGGAATAGCAGGCGATTTGAATATGCAATGGCATACAAACTTGATAAATCCTTAAAGAGCATCAATAATTTTAGTGAATTTGAAGCTTTAGCAGATTACAAAAGTGCTTTTGGAAAAATTGCGATTGATTGTCTTTATCATTTATCAGATAAAAAAGACACATCATTATACCAAGCACTTTTAGAATCACACAAGTTTTTTTACGTATCGTTTCAAATTATGGATGATATAGCAGACTACAAAGAAGATGCAGAAAATGGGCAGTTTAATATAGCAAAATATGAATTAAAAAAAATTTTAAAAGATGACTGTAAAAATATTGAACAATATTCTTTAGAGAACCAAACAAAATTAATTTATTTAAAAGGAATTGCTGAAAATCTATACGATAAAGCTACAAAATATCTTGATAAATCACTAGAACTGCAAGATAATTTTAAAGGCACTAATAGTTCTTTTTGGGTTAATGAGATAGAAAGTTTTTACAATACAAGTTTAACTCATTTTCTAAATATAAAAGGATTTGTACATGTGTATAATTCCGAACAAAAGTTAAGTCAACTTGTAAAAAGTAAAAAAGATATAAGTGTAACTATTAAAGATGGAACTAATTATTTGTTACAAAATCAATTAGAAAATGGAAGTTGGAACGATATATTTAATGATGCAGGTGTTAGTGATGTTTGGACTACTTCATTTGTAAACTATTTACTAAGTGAATATACTTTAGAGCATATAGAAAATAAAGCTATTGGTTTTATAATTGAAAATCAATCTCCAAATGGTTTATGGGGTTACAACAAGACTTGGGTAGAAGATGCTGATTCTTCTTCTTTTGCTTTATTATCTTTAAAAAATAATGATGAAATTACTCATAAATTTGTAAATAAATGGTTAAAATTTCAAAATAAAGACGGAGGTTTCACAACATACAATAATACAGATATATTATTTTCATCTTTAAACAGTCCTTATATTAAAAATGTAGATGACTGGATGCAATCTCATTTCTGTGTTAGTGCTGTTGCGTTTTTAGTTTTCATAGAATTAAACATTACACAAAAGAATGAATTTGAAAAACTAAGAGATTACCTAATAAAAAAACTAAAATCTGACAATAAAACACTATCATATTGGTGGACCGAAGATATATATGCTATTTACTTTATTCTATTGGGAGCTATAAAAAATAAAGACGAACAAGTTGTAGATCTTTGTGAAAATAGAATAGTAAAATTTATAGAACTTGAAAAAGAATTAAACTATTTTTTTAAAGGGTTTTTGTTAAAAACATTATGTTTAACGAACAATCTGAAATTTAAATATTCTAAAGAAACAGAAAAGCTAGTTGATGAAATTTCATCAAATCAGTTTTCTGATGGTAGCTGGTTAGAAGGTTATTCTTTAAAAATACCTCATCCAAGCAGTATTAAACCAGATGAAGAAAGTAATGTTTCGATAAAAGCTAATAAAGGAACAAATATAGTAGTTAAAGATTATAATAGAATATTTACAACAATTTCATGTGTAACAGCTCTAAAATTTTATGAATCAAGAATATAACAATCTTATTGTAAAAAAATCTGACGAAATTGAAATTGGGGGAGTGTAAATTAAACTCTGTCTGTTTATTTTTCCGTTTTAAAAATAATTTGATTTTTTCTCTTCATATTATTGATTAAAAAAATCGAATTGTTTTTAAAATGAGCCCCAGCGGCAGCGTCACGATTTGCTTGGTTTTGCGTTAATATCTAGTTCAATTCTATCCCCAAATTTAATATATAATTGTTGAATAGTCAAACTCCAATTATGAAGTGGTGCTACCCACTTTTTTTGGATGTTCATTGTGGCGAGATATACCAACTTTAAAAGCGCCATATCATTGGTAAAAGCTCCTTTTGTTTTGGTTACTTTTCTTACCTGACGATGAAATCCTTCTACAGCATTGGTGGTATAAATAATTCTTCTAATGGGTTCTGTATATTCAAAATATGCCGATAATTCTTCCCAGTTCCGCTCCCAACTCTCAATGACTACTGGATATTTATCGCCCCATTTTTCAGATAATCTTAGTAATTCGTCTTCAGCAACCGATTTATTTATCGCTTTATAAACCAATTTTAAATCGATCATAAACTCTTTTTGGTCTTTAGAAGCCACGTACTTTAAAGAGTTTCTAATTTGATGAACAATACATTTTTGGATTTGTGTTTTTGGGAAAATACTCAAAATAGCCTCACTAAATCCTTTTAAATTATCGGTACAAGCTATTAAAATATCGGTTAAACCTCGGTTATTTAAATCTGTAAGAACTTGAAGCCAAAAATTAGCCCCTTCACTTTGAGAAATATACATTCCTAAAATTTCCTTTTTTCCTTCCTTAGTAACTCCCAAAATATTGTACAAAGCTCTGTGTTCTATTTTGCCATTAACACGCACTTTATAATGCATAGCATCGAGCCAAACAATACAATAAAGAGATTCTAAGGGTCTACTTTGCCAAGCTTTAATGTCTGGAATAACACGGTCTGTAATTTCTGATAAAACCGTGTGAGAAATACTCATGTCGTATATCTCTTCAATGTGAGAAGAAATATCTCGCAGACTCATTCCTAAACCATATAAGCCAATGATTTTTTCTGATAGATTATCAGCTAAAATTGTTTGACGTTTCTTTACAATGCTAGGCTCAAAACTGCTATTTCTATCAGAAGGTGTAGTTATTGCTACCTCGCCAATATTGGTCTTTAAGGTCTTTTTACCTTTACCATTGCGTTTGTTTTTCTTTGGTTCTTCCGATAAATGTGCAGACATTTCTGCGTCTAAAGCCTTTTCTATAAAACTCTTCAACATCGGGGCAAAAGCGCCATCTTTCCCAAATAAACTCTTACCTGATAATAACTGATCTAATGCCTTTTTTTCAAAGGCTTGTTGTTCTTGTGTATCCATATTTTCTGTTTGAATAAAATTAATACTTTTTTTCTATTCAGACAGAGTTGAGTTTACAGTCTCGAAATTGGTCAATTTAATAATTCTAAAGATTTTATAATTACTCATAGAACACTTGGGAATAGGATTATAATAAATAAAAAAACTTTTGAAATGCTTAATCTAGTAGATGGTAAAACAAAGTTAATTGATATTATTTCTAAATTCAATTTCAACAATTCTGCCAAACTTGATATAGAAACGGCCTATGCCTTACTCTATAATAAACTTGGTAAGCACGGTGTTATTATAAATGAGAATATTGTCTTAGAGAAAAAAAAAACTGCAAATTACTTATCTTTAAGTTTCACTTTAGTAGATGAAAAAGCTTTAGATTTTTTTATAAAAATTATTTCTCCTATTATCATATTTAAACATTTTTATAAAATACTATTCTTTTCTTTATTAGTAGTTTCATACACTGTTTTTTCAAATCTTTCAAAATTAACAGATAATGTTGATAATATTACATTAAGTAATTGGATTTTATATTTTTTAATTAGTGGAGGGATTTTGTTTTTACATGAATTTGGTCATGCAGCTGCCTGCAAAAAATTGGGTGCAAAACCAGGTAACATTGGATTTGGATTTTATTTATTATCTCCAGTAATGTTTGCCGATGTTTCAGATATATGGAAACTAAAAAGTAAAGAAAGAAATTATGTTAACTTTGCTGGATTATATGTAGAAATAATTATTGCTTTATTGATATCTATGACTTATCTATTTTTCATTAAAGATAATTCATTATTAATCTTATGTTCAATAATTTTATTTAGCTTTATTGTGAATTTAAATCCTTTCTTGCGTTATGATGGTTATTGGATTTTATCAGATACTATAAATACACCCAATTTAAGGAAAGTTTCAATGATTAAACTTAAATCATTTATTAATTCGATTTTTAAAAGAAGTAGATATAATATTACAATCAAAGATGCATTTTTGATTATATATGCATTAATAAGTTTTATATTTATATTTATCTTTTTAGCTTTTATTTTAATAAAAGATCCAAATTCATTATTGACCTTTCCTTTAGATATTTTTTCTTATATAGTAATTGTTATCGGCGGTGAGAAATCTTTTTTATTAACGGATTTAACTCAATTTATTTTACCTTTTCTATTTTATTTTATTGTGATTAAGTTTGCTATTAGATATATAAGTAGGTTTTTAAAAGTAAAGTTGCATTTTTAAATTGAATCTAACTATTATCCTAAGAAAGAAATGAAATTTACTTCAGAAATTATTAATGTTAATTTACGTTTAATTTGTCGGTTTTCTACTAATCACGTAATATATATAATATACACATCAATTTACATACAAAAAATTAATCAATGCTTGGCGCAATAAAATTACAAGGTTGCCATCGAGTTAAATCGTATTTTTCAAAAAATCCTTTTAAAAGATTATTGTCTTTATAACTATTGTAATCATCGTAAATAAATTTTGTAACGTTGTTAGTTAGGTTATTTTCAGTTACCATAAATCTATTTTTATCAATATCTTCAAAAGAAACTGCAGCAAAACTATACGCTTTTTTAAAATTTAAATTTTTATTTACTGATGTGTAGTTTGGTGTAAAAGTATCTCTTATTTTAAATGTATAAATACTTGCTGGCAAAATTGTATTATTTACACTTGGTTTTTGTTGCGAAAAACCAAGTGTAGTTATGAATAAAATGAATAATAAAAGTAGATTTTTCATAGTGTAAATTATTCTTTTAAAGATAAAACATTTTTTTTAAAAAAAAATTTAAGCAGAATTCCTACTCGCATTAATATTTCCAAATAAAGAACGAGTTACCATTCTTTCAAAAACCTCAATTTCTGATTCTTTACCAGGTTCATTTTGCAATTCCTGAATTCGTTTTAAAGCGTATTGTTGAATCGTTAATAACGGCAAAACGATACTTTCACGAACTTCAATTGATGCTTTTCCAACAGGATAGTTTTCCATTAATTGGGTATACCCAGAAATTTTTAAAAGCAAACGTTTTGTAGTTTTATATTCTTGAAAAATTAATGTCCAAAATTCACCAAATTCTTTATCTTTTTCCATGTAAGCAGTCAATTCAAAGAAAGATTTTGTTAAACTCATCATACTATTCTCTAACAATGTTTTAAAGAAATCTGATTCGTTGTAAAAAGAAATCATTTCATCAAAACGGTCTGCATCTTCATACTTTTTTAATGCGGTACCAACGCCAAAAAATCCAGGTACATTTTGCTTTAACTGACTCCAACTTCCTACAAAAGGTATTGCTCTTAAATCTGCAAAATTTAAACCTTCATCTTTAGAAGAACGTTTACTGGGTCTACTACCAACATTTGTTTTTGCGTAGTATTTTAGCGTACTCATTTTTTCTAAATAGGGTAAAAATTTTGGGTGATTTTTAAAATCTACATAGGTTTGATAACTTGTTGCTGCTAAATCGTCCATCAGAATGCGATTTTCATCGCTTAATTGATCTTTTGTAAAAACCTCATTTTTAATTCCAGAACTTATTAATTGTTCTAAATTATATTGAGAAGAATCTACAGTTCCAAAGTTAGAGCTAATTGTTTGTCCTTGGACGGTTAATTGAATTTCTTTATCGGCAATTGTTGGTCCTAAAGAAGCATAAAATTGATGGGTTTTTCCACCACCACGAGCAGGTGGCCCACCACGTCCGTCAAAGAAAATAACATCAATTCCAAATTCTTTAGAAACTTTCGTTAATGCTTCTTTGGCGGTAAAAATTCCCCAATTTGCCATTAAATAACCACCATCTTTTGTTCCGTCAGAAAAACCAAGCATAATCGTTTGTCTATTTCCACGGTTTTCAATATGTTTTCTATATGCTTTATTTTTATATAAAGTTCGCATTACTTCGTCTGCATTTTGCAAATCTTCTACCATTTCAAAAAGCGGAATTACATCAACTGATAAGTTATCTTTAAATCCACATAAATTCAGCATCGCAAACGTTTCCATAACATTTAACGCCGTTTGATTGTTGCTAATTATATATCTATTTGCGCCACGTTCTCCATTTCGTCTCTGAATTTCCTTCAACGCATAAATAGATTCGATGGTTTTTACAGACATATCATCAGACAAAATAGTAGGACTTATTTCTCCTTTAACATTTGCTAGAATTTCAATTTGTTCTGGTTCTGATAATTCTAAATAATTTTTAGGAAAAATACCTGCATTTGTATTTGATAAATCACGTACAATTTGTGTAAATGCGAGATGATGTACCCGACTGTCTTGACGAATATCTAACGTTGCAAAATGAAATCCAAAAATGTGCACTTTGTTAATGAAATCATTCAATTCATCAATAAATAATGATTGATGTTTTTCAATTACAATTTGTTTCGCAGCTTCTAGCTCTTCTAATAATATTTCTTGAGAAAAATTAACTAACTCGTAGCTTTTTACAACGTGTTTGTATAATCGTTTTTCTATTCTTGTTAAGATTTCATGCACACCATCAAACGTAAAACGTCTTTTTAAACGTCTTATATCTCTGTAATAATTTCTTAAAATAGTTTGACGCAATCTTTCTGCAACTTTTAATGTAATTTCTGTAGTTACAAACGGATTCCCATCTCTATCTCCTCCAGGCCAAAAACCCAAATCAATAATATGATTATCAATGCGTTTACCGTCAAAAACATTGTCTTGAATGTAATTATAAATACTACTTGCAGAATGATAAAATACGTTTTCTAAATACCAAATTAAACTCACGGCTTCATCAAACGGTGTTGGTTTTTCTTTGTTGATAAATGGTGTTTTACCTAATTGGGATAACAATTTTTTAATAAGTAATAAATCATCAGTTTGAATCGCTTTATCCAAATCTGTAATAATTCCCAAAACACTTCCTGGATAAAATTGCGTTGGATGCGCTGTTAGAACAATACGTACTTTAAATTTTTCTAAATATGCTTTTAATTCCTTTTTTTTCTCGTAAAGAATGGCAGTTTCTTGAGAGTTTCTTAAAGTTCCGATTCCATCCATATTATTTACAACTCTAAAAGAAGCATCTTCAATAGCATCAAATAAAACCACTTGGCGCTCTATATATTGAATAAATCTAAAAAGCAGTCCATTTTTTTCATCTTCCGAAGGATTTTCTTTATATCTCTTGAAAAAATAATCAACAATTTCTGTCGGATTTTCTCTTTTGTCAAATCCATTTTTACAGACATCATGAAATAAAGGCAACATTACGCCAGTATTTGAGATGGTGTCAAAAGGAAGTGTCATAAAAATACTGTTGTAAATTTGAAATTTAGACAACACGTTTTCGTTAAATCTCGTCAGTTTTGGTAAAGAAGCCATTAGTTTTTATTTAGAAAGTTAAAAATACAAAAAACCACCGTTTTAAAGGGTGGTTTTTTGGTAATAATCAAGGGGTTTTTTTACGAAAAAATATAATATTTTTCAGATTACCCTTTTTTATGGAAATAGATTAGAATTTTTTTGTTTTAAGGCGTAAACTTCTTTTATATTATAACGGTTTAGTCTTAATTCTAAAAGCAAAGCGATTTATTCTCTTTTTTTTATTCAACATTTTTGAATTTCTCCAATCCTAATTTTAACCAAAGTTTGTAAACTTCTTGATTGGTGTATTTTTGTTGAGGTGCTAAAATTTCCAAATCAGGAGTCATTAAAACATAATAAGGTTGTGAAGCAGATTTAAAATTAACGGTTTGAAAAGTCGCCCATTTATCGCCAATTGTTTTTATTTTTTTGATATTTCCGTTTGGTCTTAAAAAATCGAATTGTTGCGCTTCTGGCAAATCTTGTCTGTCATCAACATACAAAGAAATAATAACGTATTCTTCATTCAAAATTTTATAAATATCTGGTTCACTCCAAACATTATCTTCCATTTTTCTACAATTTACACAAGCCCAACCCGTAAAATCTAATAAAATTGGTTTATTCGCTATTTTTGCTGCAAGTACACCTTCATCAAAATCTTTGTAACAATTTAACCCTAAAGGGCAATCACTTTCTGTCTCATAAATACTATAAAATTGTGGAGGTGGAAAACCGCTTAACAATTGCAAACTAGCATCTGATGTTTTAAAAGTACCTGGAATTAAATAAATAACAAAAGCGACAACTAAAACGCCGAAAGAAATTCTAGAAAATGATAATTTTTTGATGGGAGAATCGTGCGGAAATTTTATTTTTCCGAATAAATACAACGCTAATCCAGAGAAAATTACAATCCAAATTCCTACAAAAACTTCACGTTTTAAAATTCCCCAATGCTCTACTAAATCTGCGTTTGATAAGAATTTAAATGCAAAAGCCAATTCTAAAAATCCTAAAACAACTTTGGTTGTATTTAACCATCCGCCAGATTTTGGTAACGAATTTAACCAACTTGGAAACAATGCAAAAAGTGCAAAAGGCAATGCTAGTGCCAATCCAAAACCTGTCATTCCTGCTGTTAATTGAAACGCGCCTCCATCTGAAGTTAAAGAGCCTGCTAATAAAGAACCTAAAATCGGTCCAGTGCAAGAAAAAGAGACAATTGCAAGCGTTAATGCCATGAAAAAGATACCGATAAAGCCACCAATTCCAGATGCAGAATCCATTTTATTTCCCCAAGAACTTGGTAATGTAATTTCATAATACCCGAAGAATGAGAATGAAAAGAACGCCAAAATCAAAAAGAAAAAAATATTAACCCAAACATTTGTAGAAATGTTATTGAGTATCTCTGGATCTAAACTGTCTAAAAAATGAAATGGTAAGCTTAATAAAATATAAATTAAGACGATAAAAAAACCATATAAAATCGCATTGAAAAGCCCCTTTCCTTTTTTCTTTTTCGTAAAAAAGGAAACTGTAAGCGGAATCATTGGAAATACACACGGAGTAAGCAACGCTAATAATCCACCAATAAAACCTAAAAAGAAAATGTTCATTAAGTTTTTGTTTTCGCCAGATTCTGTCTCGGTAGAAGTTGATAAAAGTGAGGTGTTTTTTAAATCAATTTTAAGATTATTAGATAATTTTTGACTGTTGTCATCTAAAATAATTACTTCTTTTTTGATGGTTTCTCCTGTTAAAGAAAAAGTAAAAACTTCATCGACTTGAATACAGGCTTCTTTGCAGACTTGCCCAGTAATTAATAATTTTACAAATGTTAAACTGCTATTAGTTACTTTAATTCTTTGAGTTATTATACCGTTATCTTTAAAGAAAATTTCATCTTTTTCCCAAACTTCTGTGTATTCCGTAAAAGTTTCACTTTCTTTTGCATCGCCAATTAACTCAAAACCATCTTGATCTTCTGGTATTAAAATATCTAATGGAAGTGAAGCACCTTCAGGATTATATTGCGAATACAAATGCCAATCTTTAAATAATCTGGCTTCAAAAATTAAATCGTATTCCGTATCAGAAATTTTTTCAACCTTGGTTTTCCAAGTAATAGGATTATCGTCTGTCTGTGCTAAAAAAGTACTAGTAAATAAAAAGCCTAAAAGTAAAAGAGCTATGATTTTTTTCATGATAAATATTGAGTTTATAGTCTCAATTTGCTCAAAAACCTCTAATTAATTAGACGTTTTGAATTGTTTTTAAAATATGTAAAATTTATAAATTCAAATTATTTAACAATGCAATCAAATTCTCATCGGAAGTTCTTGGTGCATTTGCTTCAATAATATTACCTTCTGTGTCTGGTAAAATAAATTTAGGAATTCCTTTAATCAAGTAGTCTTCCACAAATTTAGATTCTCGGTTATTGTGCGCATTAATTGAATTTCGCCCAATTCTTTTTCTTTAATAATTTCTTTCCACTTATCTTAAGCATCTTCTGTGTCAATAGAAATACTTAAAAATTGAATATTTTTTGATAAATATTTTTTTTGTTCACCTTTTGCAAAGGTACAAAATTGGTTTAGGGGAAAATACTAATCTTTAAAAGGTGTTTTGTTGTTTCTGTCGTTAAAAAACGTCTGTCTTGTCTTTTGTTTACAACCCAAATAATTTCATTTGTGTTTGTAGTTAACAGCCATGTATTTTCTTTTTCTAAAATAGATAATTTAGCATCTTTATAATACCTACTTATTTTTTTAGAACCTTCCATTTTCGTTGGGTAAAACGCATTTCCATATTCCCATTTTCTTAAAATTAATGGAAATTCAATTAAATCTTTATCAACATAAATAATGTGTTTTTCATCTTCTTTTTCTTCAGGAACTTCTTCTATTTTAAGAAATATTGGTGTTTTAATTTCTGATGTAAATTCATCAATTTCATATCGGGATTTTACAGTAATTCCTTCATTTATTTTCGTTAATAGTAAAACATCTCTGTCTTTAATTAAACGATATTGATTAGAAAATAACTGCTTTCCTGATTGTGCAGAAAGTAAATCCATCACATCATTCCATTCTGTAAAACCAAAATCTTTTAAAATTTGATACAAATACCCTTTTGTATTCTGCAATTTCTCAAGTGCTTTTATATTGATTTTTAGCGTTTCATCAGCTTCTCTTTTGATGATTTTAGCAGAAACTTCATCAATTTTTTCTTGAGCTATTTGCTGACTTTCATTTAAATATTGCAATGTATTTTTAAAAGAAGTCATTAAATTAGGATTAATCTCTTTTAAAATTGGCAATACTTTATGGCGAATTTTATTTCTAACATATTTTACGCCAGCATTCGATTTATCTTCTCGCCAAGAAATATTATTTTTAATGGCGTACATTAAAATATCTTCACGAGAAAAAGCCAATAACGGACGTATAATTTGCTCGTTAATTGGCGGAATTCCCGTTAAACCTTCTAATCCAGTTCCGCGAGATAAATTAATTAAAAAAGTTTCTAAATTGTCGTTGGTATTGTGACCCGTTATAATGTAGTCTAATTTCTCGGTTTCTAAAAGTTCTTTAAACCAAGTATAGCGTAATTCACGAGCAGCAACCTGAATGGATATTTTTTGTCTATTTGCATAATGTTCTGTTTCAAATTGATTGACAAAAAGAGAAACACCCAAATCTTTTGCCAGTTGATGAATAAAAAGTTCATCATCATCACTTTCTTTCCCCCGCAATTTAAAATTGCAATGTGCTAAAGAAATCTCAAAATCTAATTTGTATAATATATGCGTTAGAATAATACTGTCAATTCCGCCAGAAATAGCAATCATTAATTTTTTTCCTTTTAAAAAAGGAAAATTTTGCTGAATATGGTTATCGAATTCTTGAATCATAAAAGTTCAAAATTAAAGGAATTTTATTGAAAACACCTTTTAAAAATCAACAGAAAAGGTTAAATAATAGTTGTTCTTTTTAATTGATTTAAATGTTAGGATTTAATGCTGTCTTAAACACTAAATTGTATTTAGAAGTAACTTTATAAATTTAGCAAAATAATTTTTAACATAATTTATTTTGTAATAAGTTAGAATCAAATGCTTCCCGAAAGCTTTAGGGATTGACTTTAAAAGTAAAACGGTCTCGATTCTATCTTTACCTTTACAATTCCGAGTTTAACCAAACAATAATATATTCCATAAACTCCTCCTTGCATAAATCTGTATGCAACTCGTGATAACCATCTTTGTAGCGTTTTAAAGTTGCAAATTCTGTGTTTTTTGAAAACGCTTCCGTTCCCTTAAAATCAATAATTTTATCGCTAGTTCCGTGTAATAATAACGCTGGTATTTTTAATTTGTGGGCATTTTCTATTGCCCATTTTCCTGTTTCAATAAAAGTCAATGAATAATTAGGACTTATTTTATCATGAACTAATGGATCATTTTTATACTTTTCTACTTCTGTTTTATTTCTAGAAAGATAATCAGGGTTTATTTCATTGCTCATTGTTATGGAAGGCGCAATTTTCTGTAAAATTTTCCCTAGTGATAATTTCCAATTTGGTGGTTGAAAAGCCAATTTTAAAAACGGGCTAGAAGCAACAATTCCTTTTAAAGTAGTTTCTTTTCTTAATGCATAATTAATAACTACATTACCACCCATAGAATGTCCATACAAGAAAATTGGTTTTTTTGGAAAAAGTGTTGTTGCTTTTTCTATTACTTTAGAAACCGATTCTAAAACAGCTTCAAAACTGGGGTTATGACCTCTTTTTCCACTTGTTCTTCCATGTCCAAATTGATCAAAAGTAACAACAGAAAAATTATTTTTAAGTAAAGTGGGAATTACAAAATCAATATATCTTGATGAATGTTCGCCCATTCCGTGAACTAAAATAAGAACCGCTTTTGTGTTTTTTGCTTCAAAATATTGACCAAAAAAATCAGTTTTATAAATATTAAAAGTGAATTGGTTTTGAATCATAATTTATTTTTTTGCAACCAAAGACGAATTTCCTTTCTCAATGAAACTTCTGGTCTTGGCAACGGAATTGTCTTTCCAAATTGTTTGCTTCTTTTGAATTTAGAAAATGTAATTTTTAACTGTTTCCAATCTTCAGGATACATCTCTAAAAATGTATTTAGCATTTTTTGTTCCGTTGGTTTTTCGGTTAAACTATCTAACCCTTTTTGTAATTTTTCTTCTAAATCTGGAATCATGCTTCTTTTTTAAAAATATTTTTGGCAGAATTTTCTTATAAAATTAAAATCTTCTCAAAACACAAAAATATTTATTTTATTGCTTTGTAGAAAACTTGTTGAACTGAAGGGATAATATTTAGTTTATAAATATTTCTATGCGCTCTATTGGGATAAACACGATTAGATAAAAAGATAAACACCAAATCATTTTTAGGATCCGCCCATACAAAAGTTCCTGTAAAACCACCGTGACCAAAGCTTTCAGGACTTACTTCTGGTGCAGGATATGAATCTTTTATCGATAATTTATCATTATTTAGCAACGGTTTATCAAAACCAAGACCTCTTCTATTTTCGTTTTCAGGATATTGAACTTTTGTAAATTCTCTTAAAGTTGCTTCAGAAATGTATCTTTTACCTCCATAAACGCCATAGTTGGCATACATTTGCATTATTTTGGCAAGGTCTAACGCAGTTGAAAAAAGACCAGCATTTCCAGAAATCCCACCCATAAGTGCAGCATTTTCATCATGAACCCAATTTTTTGTTAGGTCTTTTCTGAAGATTGAATCCATTTCTGTAGGTACAATTAAATTGGTTCGGTTTTTGTCTTTTGGTCTATAACCCAAAGTTGTTGCTTCTAGTGGCGTATAAAAATTATTTTGTAGGTAATTGCTATAACTTGTTTTTGCAATTTGTTCAATTAATTCAGGATATAATAAAAAACTTAATCCAGAATATTTATATTTTTTTCTTTTAGAAACAGCAGATCTATTAATTTGTCTATATATTTTGTTTTTGAACCTGTTTTTAACGAAAAGACCATCGTAAGCTTCATATTTAAATCTTCTATTAGATTTGCTTTTTATAAAACGATTCTTAATTGATCCATTTTTTCTCCTCACTTCATTCAAAAAAACGATATACGGATTTAAACCAGCCTGATGGGCTAAAATTTCTCGAAGCGTTAAATTTTTCTTGTCTTTTCTGTATTTCCAAGGTTTCCAATAATTACTAAAAGGTGCGTCTAGATTTAACTTGTTTTCGCCATGCAATTTCATTAGCGCAGGCAAGGGACCAGTAATTTTTGTAACAGAAGCCAAATCATACATGTCGTTTAACGCAGATTTTTGAATGCTGTCATAAGTATGATATCCATAAGCTTTATGAAAAATAATTTTATTATTTTTAACAACCAAAACTTGTGCTCCAGGAAAAGCCTCTTGCCGAATTCCAAAATTAATAATTGAATCTACTTTTGTATGAATATAAAGAGAATCCATATTTACTTCTGATGAATTGCCATAAGAAATGTAGTTATTGTCTTTTTTTTGAGCAAACGAAAAGCTAGTGCCAAAAAGGCTAATTAAAAAAGTGATTAGAATTATTTTTAGGGGAATTTTCAAAATGATATTTTTTTTAGAAAGAAATTAAATTTTTAAAATAAGCTGAAATATAAAGATAAAAAATTACTTAGAGTTCAACAATACGTATTTCATCGCTTTCGCCTTTAACAAACATTCTTCATATTCTTTTTCTGGAGTCGATTTTGCGGTAATTGCGCTTCCTACAGAATAAGAAACGTATTTTTTTTCTTGATTATACAAAATACTTCTTATGATTACATTAAAATCGAAATCGCCATTTGGTTTAAAATAACCAACTGTTCCAGAATACAATGCGCGTTTGGTTTCTTCCAGCTTTTCGATAATTTTCATCGCAGAAATTTTTGGAGCTCCGGTCATACTTCCCATCGGGAAAGTTTCTCTTAAAACGTCAATTGCATTTTTGCTTTCATGAATTTCACAAACCACCGTAGAAATTAATTGATGCACTTGTTTAAAGGAATATACTTTGCACAATTCTTCTACTTTTACACTTCCTTTTTTTGCGATTTTTGATAAATCATTTCTAACTAAATCAACAATCATTACATTTTCTGCACGTTCTTTTTCGTCTCTTTGTAAGTTCGATGCTAGTTTTTTATCATCAATTTTACTAATTAAACGTTTTGCAGTTCCTTTTATAGGTTGTGAAATTATTTTCTCACCTTCTTTTCTAAGATACCTTTCTGGCGAAGCAGATAATAAATACTGATGTTCAATTTTCAGAAAAGTTGCAAAAGGTGCTTCTGATATTTCGTTTAAAAGTTGGTAGGTTTCTGCAGGATTAATTGTTGCATTTTCGGCATAAAATTCTTGGCAAAAATTAGCTTCGTAAATATCGCCACGTTTTATATGCTCTAAAAGAGTAGTTACTTTTTTGTGATATTCTTCTTTATGAATTCGTAATTTTATTTTACAATCAGATTTCTGGATTTCTGGATTTTTAGATTGTTGGATTTCTTTAAAATCAGATTCAATTTCATCATCAACCATTGATAAATAATGAAATTTTGCTTTATTTTGGTTGATGAAAATCAATTTTTTTGGTTGAAAAAAATACAAATCAGCAAAATCTAATCCATCAAAATTTTTGGAAGATAATTGTTCAATATCATTTTTTACATCGTAAGAAATATAACCAAAAATATAGTCTTTTGTAATAGTCTGATATTCTTTTAATTTCTCAAAAGCATTATGATAATCCGTTTTTATGGAAGTAATATCGTCTGCCGCCAAGCAAAAATCGAAAGAAGAATAGTTTTGTTGATAAGTGTTAGAATCCAGTAAAATAGCAACGTCAAATTGTTGCGCCCAAAACAAAATCTGTTTTTTGAATTCTTTCGGATTTTCAATCGAAAAAGTTTGAATAGTTCTTTGCGTCATCAATGCAAAAATACAACTCTTATCAATTTAAAAAAGGGATTTTCACACTGAATCCTATTTGTAAATCAGGCGAATTATTTAAAGCTAAATCTTCTTTAACATAAACAGAAAAATTGTAATTTTCTCTTCCATAAGTGTACATCCAGCTCCAAGCAGACTGATAATCGTATAGTTTTTCGAATCCATTTTGCCATCCCGAATGGATTTCTTGCCATTTACCAACCAATTGATAATAGTTTGCTTCATCATCATTGCTAAAAGGTGTTTGCATTTGATAATTAACAGAAACCGAGTGGTAATTTCCTTTTCTGGTGTACTTGGTAAACTCGAACATAGCTTCTAAACTACCCAAAAATTTATTGTTTCCTAAAGTGACAGAATTGGTGTCAAAATCAATTGCATTTTTTCTCAAAATTGCAGAGCCAAAAGCAAAACGTATTTCGTTAGTATTCTTCAATTTCCATTCTTTAATTATATTTCCAGAAAACCCAAGATCTATTGATGGGTTAAATTTGGATGTATTTAAACCCAAATGTGAACCAAAATTAAAATAGATGTTTCTTTCTTTGAGAAATTTAAAATCAGAATAATAAAAATGATTCAACTCAATACCTGCGAAAATAAAATCGTTCTGTTTTAGCTCTAAAACACGTCCCTTTCTATCTGTATATTTAACATTTACCTGATTAAATCCGTAATATTTTCGTCCAAAAGGATCTTCGCCACCAGCAACATTACTATGAAAAAATTCCAAAAACTCATCACTTGTTAAAATTGAAAAAGGATACTTTCCTTTAGTTACTAAATAAGAGCGCAGTGTAATACCTAATTCATGATTTTTTGCAATTTTAGTATTAAAATCAAGACGAATATTTTTAAAAACCGCATCAATAATTATATTTTCATAAGCGGCAGGACTTGCTTGCTGATTAATAAAAAAATTTCTATTAAACCAAGTTTGATTCCGTAATTTGTTTCTTGTCATTTCATCTTTTGGAAGATACATTTCTACAAAAGGATGGAATGTGTTTGCGCTTGCCAATGAAAAATTTAATATAGATTTTTTTGGTGGATGAATTTTAAAATTCTGATTTATCCTTGATGAAAACATTCCAAAGTGATGAATGGGCAATAAACTCGGTTTGTCAATTCCATTTTTTAAAGAAATTGAATCTCGTTTTTGCGAAAAGCAAAATGCAGAATAGAGTAGAAGTAAACAAAAAATGATTTTCTTTATCACTTTGTAAAAGTAATTGAAAGTTATAAAACAGCAATAAAATTAATATACGTAGCAAGTAGTAAAAATAAAAAATCGTTAAACAGTAACTAATAAATACAATTCGGTATGTTTATTGATTTTAATCTGCAAAAACGTTAGATATTTGAACTATCAAAAATAATAAACATGAAAAACGTAATTATAGTAATTGCACTTTTTATTTCTTCAATTAATAGCGTAAAGGCTCAAGAAAAAACAGTTGAAAAATTTAGTTTAATTGTGCAAATGTCTGGTTTTGATTCTGATAAAGGCAAAGTGTTTGTTGCTGTTTATAATAAGAAAAAAGATTTTTTAGAAAACCTTTACAAAGGCGGTACTTCTATAATTACTGATAAAAAAGCAACGTTTAAATTCGAAAATTTAGAAAAAGGAGAATATGCTGTTTCTATTTTTCATGACGAAAATGGAAATAATAAAATGGATACTAATTTTTTAGGAATTCCCAAAGAAGATTATGGATGTTCTAACGGAGCAAAAGCTTTTTTGGGGCCTCCAAAATATGATGATGCTAAATTTCAATTGACGAAAAATAAGTCTATTGATATAAAAATATAAAATATCTTTCAAGCATTTTCCATTTTGTTTTTTTGCTACTCTTTGTGTCTTAATTGGTTTATATTCTATTATTTATTTTGTGATTGACAGAAAACTTCGATTGTTATCCGGTAAATCTGGACTACCTAGTAAATATGTGACTATTTTTTTAAGCCACTTTTTTAATAATTCCTCTCAATTTTATTTCCATTTCTAGGGGTGAGAGATACCCTAAACTAGAATGTAATCTTTCTGTATTAACCAATGAATATAGTCTTCAATAGTGTCAAATAATTGATTATATGACGTGAATTTAAAGCGATATAGTGAAGTGTCTTATTGGCGTGTATTACTTTTAGAATACACAAAAAACTGCTCAAAAGGGATTGAAATACTATTTTGAGCTTTGCTTTTGCTGCAAATCAGCTAGTTTTGGAGTGAATTCTTAATAAAATAGCAGCTTAATTATTATAATTTCAACATTTATATTGGGTATGATTTTGGTTTCGTTTATGAAAAAATCAAATAGTTTACGTAGATTCTTTTAGCACATTTTCTAGTTGACTTTTTTAACCTATCAGCAGCTTCATTTTTGGATTTATATGAAAAAGGGAACTGGTAAAGAAAAAAAATAAAAATTTTAGATCAAACCTAAATTTTCATTTTTTATTTACTTGTTAATGCAAACTGATACTGCAAACTGCGACTGAATACTACTTCAAAATCTTATCAATCAATTTCTGTTTTCCAATTTCATCGTCGCCAAACAGCCATTGCAAAACATTGTCTTCCCAAATTTCATCACAATCTTTATCTGTCAAAATACCACGTTCTTTTGCTAAATCTAAAATTTTTCCAGGATAAGAAGATTGCTTAATGCTTTCCATTTCACCCAACGGATACGGATCATCTAAACCCATTAAAATCTGTTTTGTTCCTTGATTTTTTACTAATAAATCTAGCGAATTTGTATCATGAACCAACGTATCAAAAAAGATATTTTTATGACCAACTGCTTTTCTAGGATGTGTTTTTCCTTCAAACAAATCGGGTCTTCCATCAAAACCTTGAATTCGTCTTCCCAAATTAATTTGTGCCAATTGTCCGCCATGCGCAAAACAAACACGCATTCTAGGAAATTTATCTTGATACCCATTTAAAGTTAAGAAATGATAGGCATCTGCACATTGTGCCAACATCCAAATTAAATGAAAACGCCAAGAAGTATTTTCTAATTTAATAAATTTTTCTCCATCATACGGATGAATTTCAACAGCCAAATTGTATTTACTCGCCAATTCAAAAATAGGATCATTTTCTTCATCAAAAATACAGCGCCACGTTCCAATTGTGTCCATGTAATGTGTTGGTAAACATAACAAGCGCATTCCTAAAACTTCAACACAACGTTCAATTTCCCAACACGCTCCACGAACAAACCCTGGATGAACTACAAATCCGCAGGTAAATTTAGACGGGTTCTCATGTTGTATTTTTGCATTAAAATCATTCTGAAATTTAAGTGCTTGCTTCATTTCTTCTACACGCAATCCATTTCCGTACAATTGAGATAAATTTAAAACAACGGCGTGATCAATATTAAAACGCTCCATCCATTCTAACTTTTCATCCAAGAAAAAACTAGAATCAGTAACAGGTCTGCTCCAATCTTTCTGAAGCATAAATTTACGGTCTTTATCTACCCAAAAAATTTCTTTATCTCTCATAAATTGAGGAATTTCCTCTGGATAAGGCAGTAAATGGGAGTGACCGTTGATACGTAGTTTTCTTTTTGTCATATTATGCTGAATTTATTTCAGTATTTATTTGTCATTGCGAATCAAGCTATTACTGTTTGATGTAGCAATCTAATTTTTAATAATGAGTTTACTTTATTGCTCGCAATACAATTTTTATTTTTTTTGCAAACTAATTTGACGAACTGCTTTCCTTCCCCTTCGGGAAGGTTAGGATGGGCTTTTCTTTGGGCTCTCCATCACCGTTCCACAATTATCACATGTACATTTTTCTTTATCAGAATAAAACCAATCAAAGATTTTTTGCATATCAGTTTCAATATTATCTAAACCAAATTCTTCTCTATACAATTGATTTCCACAATTTTCGCAATACCACTCTAATGCATCTTTCACATTATTTGGTCTTGGATATTCAATAACCAAACCTACGGTATTTTCTTTCCTTTGTGGTGAATGCGGCGTTTTTCCAGGCAACAAATAAATATCACCTTCATTGATTGCGACATCAATCATTTGTCCATTTTTGTCAATAATTTTTAAAATCATATCGCCTTCCAGCTGATAAAAAAATTCTGGAGTCTCATTATAATGATAATCTTTTCTATTATTTGGACCGCCAACCACCATTACAATAAAATCACCATTGTCCCAAACTTGTTTGTTTCCAATTGGCGGTTTTAATAAATGACGATGTTCGTCAATCCACTTTTTAAAATTTATTGGTTGTACTAGTTCCATAAAAATAAGCCCATCCTAGCCTTCCCAGAGGGAAGGAACTCCAAACTGGGTGAAATCTGAAATCTTTTTATTAATAATTGTTTTTAATTTTAAAGTGCTAATATAATTCTTTTATGCCTTAAAACTTCCTCCCTTTGGGAGGATTGAAGTGGGCTACAAGCTCTTCGTTCTCCCACCATCCACAGGAACATTAATTCCGTTTATGTAGCTTGCTTTTTCACTTGTTAAAAATACAATTGCATTTGCAATTTCTTCTGGTTTTGCAAATCGTTTTGCAGGTGATGCGTTTTGCATATTTTGAGAAATTTGATCAATAGATTTACCAGTTTTTGCTGATTTATTTTTAATGATTTCATTCAACCTCTCCGTTCCTGTTGCTCCTGGTAAAACATTATTTACTGTAATTCCGAATTCTCCCAGCTCATTTGCCATTGTTTTAGACCAGCTAGCAACTGCACCACGAATCGTGTTACTCACACCTAAACCATCCAAAGGTTGTTTTACGGATGTTGAAATTACATTCACAATTCTACCATAACATTCATTTTTCATAAACGGAACCAAAGTCTGAACCAACAAATGATTGCATTTTAAATGTTGTGTAAAAGCAGCTTCGAATTCATCAATCTTTGCATCAAAAATAGGGCCTCCAGCAGGACCTCCAGTATTATTTACCAAAATATGAAATCCTTGATTTTTAGAAATAAAATCGGCAACATTTTGTTGTACTTCATTTGGATCAGAAAAATCGGCAACAATATAATTATGATTCTGGTTTCTATTTGATAATTCAGCTAAAACCGATTTTAGTTTTTCCTCATTTCTGGAAATTAAAGTCACATTTGCGCCTTCTTTTGCCAATAAAATAGCAGTTGCTTTCCCTATTCCTTGTGTACTTCCGCAAACTAATGCGTTTTTGTTTTGTAATTGTAAATCCATAAAAGAGCCCATCCTAACCTTCCCGAAGGGAAGGAACTCATGTTGGGTATTTAGTTTTTATTTTAATGATTTTTTTTATTTCCATGACAGTTTCTTCCCTTCGGGAAGGTTAAGATGGGCTTATACATATGTTTTTAGCTTCTGTAAAAAAACGTAATGCATCAAAACCACCTTCACGTCCAATTCCGCTTGCTTTTTGTCCGCCAAAAGGCGTTCTTAAATCGCGTAGCATCCATGTATTTACCCAAACAATTCCTGTTTGCAATTGTTTAGAAAAATACATTGTTCTGTTTAAATTATTTGTCCAAAGCGTTGCCGATAATCCGTATTTTGTGTCATTTGCTAACGCTAAAGCTTCTTCATCGGTTTTGAACTTCATCAACGTGACAATTGGCCCAAAAATTTCTTCTTGATTCAATCTGCATTTATTACTATTAACTTCAATAATTGTAGGTTGTAAATAATAACCATTTTCACTGTTTTTTACTTCAATTTTTTTTCCGCCAAACAAAATTTTTCCATCTTCACTTTCTGCAAGGTCAATATACGAAATTACTTTTTCTAAATGTGCTTTAGAAACTAATGCACCAATATTAGTATTTTCTTCGGATGGATTCCCAACTTTTAATTCGGATACTTTTTTGATAAAATCGGTTTTAAATTTTTCATAAATTGATTCTTCGACAAATATTCTGCTTCCGCACAAACAAATCTGACCTTGATTAGCAAACGAAGACCGAACTGTTGTTTCCAACATCTCGTCATAATTACAATCTGCAAAAATAATATTCGGATTCTTACCACCCAATTCCAACGATAATTTTTTAAACAGTGGCGCAGCAATTTTTGCAATTGATTTGCCAGTTTCTGTTCCGCCTGTAAATGAAATTGCTTCAATTTTCTCGTGCTCTACAATTGCTTTTCCTGCGTAATTTCCTAAACCGTGAACAATATTCAAAACGCCATTTGGTAAACCAGCTTCTGTGCAAATTTCACCTAATAAATAGGCAGTCATTGGCGTAATTTCACTTGGTTTTGCAATAACACAATTACCCGCAGCAATTGCTGGTGCAATTTTCCAAGTGAACAAATACAACGGTAAATTCCACGGAGAAATACAACCTACAATTCCGATTGGTTGACGTAATGTAAAATTCATCGCATTAAAACCCACACTTTCATGACTTTCTGATGAGAATTGCGTAATCGCATTTGCAAAAAACTGAAAATTCGCTGCAGCTCTTGGAATATCAACTTGTTTCGCTAAACTGATTGGTTTTCCGTTGTCTTTTGATTCCGCTTCTGCCAAAAAATCCAACTTTTCTAAAATTAAATCAGCAATTTTAGAGAGAATTTTATGTCGCTCATCTAAAGTTGAATTTGACCAACTTGGAAAAGCTTTTTCTGCAGCTTCAACTGCTTTTTCTACATCTTCATTAGTTGAATTGGGAATTTGACCATAGACTTCTCCAATTGATGGATTGTAATTATCCAACCAATTGTCTTGAATTGGGTTTACAAATTGGCCGTTGATGTAGTTTTTTATTTTCATTTTATTTGTAATGATGTCTTGCCGAGCGCAGTCGAGACCTAGTCATTTTTCTGGATTATATTTATGATGAGTTGCATTTCTGCATTCTGATAAAATTTCCAACATATCAAAGTCATTATTTGCTAGAGCTAATTTTTTCTTTAAACTCTATTTTTTTATTTTCTTTTCAAAATAAATTGCTTGTTCAACATCATTAAAAACTTCATTGAAAATTAATTCTACTGGTCTTCTTTTAAAAGTATAGTAACTTTTATTTAAACCTTTTTGATGTTCTTTCAACATTATTTGTAATTCCAGTGTAAAGTAAATTATCTGAACAATTCAATATGTAAACATAATACGTTTTCATAATAACCTCTCGAGAACTACGTTCGCTACTTTCAATCAAAAATAATTTTGATTTCAGTAATGCTCGAGGAGACATTTTAACTATTTATTAAATTTCTTATAAGCAACAACCTTAATCTCAACAACCAAATCTGGATGTGGTAATTGATGTACTGCAACTGTAGTTCTAGTTGGTCCGGTTTCCTTACTGAAAAATTCTGCATAAGCTTTATTGTAACCTGCAAAATCATTCATATTTACTAAAAATGTGGAAACATCCACAATATCTTTTATACGTGCACCAACAGTTTTTAAATTGCTGTCAATATTCTGTAAAACTTCTCTGGTTTGCGTTTCTGCATTTAAAAATTTTGTGCCCATTTCATCGATAATATCAACTCCTGCGATTGAATTATCTGCTCTTCTAGAACTTGTTCCTGATACAAAAATAAAATCTCCCACAACTTTTACGTGTGGATATGCGCCTCTTGGTGTTACTTTCATAATATAAGCCCATCCTAGTCTTCCCGGAGGGAAGGAACTTCAAACTGGGTAAATTTGAAATTCTTTATTAATTATCTTTTTTTATTATTTGAAATTTTTTTCTGTAAAAAAATTTATTTTTTAGTTACAAATTTACTCCTTCCCTCTGGGAAGGTTGGGATGGGATTTACAATCCAGCAATTTTATCTTCTTCTAAAATATGTTTCGTTTGCTCTTTTACTTTCTCTAAAATAACTTTTAACTCGACTTTTGTCATGTTTAAATGCGTATGAACTTCATCTCCAGAAATTAAATTTAACAATGCTTTGTCTTGCGCTCTTCCTGTTTTCATGGCTTCATTATACCCAATATTCTCATTAAAAGTAACTAATGAATATTTAGATGAATATTCTAAAGGAAAATGCTTTTCTAAATCCATTTCAATCTTTCTTTTCTCTTTAAAAATCGGATTTGCAACATGGTCGCGCATTTCATAAAAATTGTCAATTGCTAAATCTGCGATTGCATCTGTATCTTGTTTTCTTACTTTTTCATAGGCTTTAAAAATTTGTTTCCAATTACCTAAATCTTGATTTAAAATTTCATCTAATACAAAAACATCTTCAAAAGAAGCGTTCATTCCTTGTCCGTAAAACGGAACAATTGCATGTGATGAATCGCCAATTAGTAATGTTTTATTCTGATAACTCCAAGGAGAACATTTCACAGTTCCCAAAGGTCCAGTTGGGTTGTTTAAAAATTCTTCTTTTATATTCGGAATTAGTGCTAACGCATCAGGAAATTCTTTCTCAAAAAATTCGGTTATTTTTTCTTCTGTTGTTAAGTTTTCGAAATTAAATTCGCCTTCATCATAACTTAAAAATAGCGTTACGGTAAAACTTCCATCCATATTTGGTAATGCAATTAGCATAAAATCACCTCTTGGCCAAATGTGTAAATGTGCGTTGCTTATTTGATGATTTCCGTTTTTATCCGCAGGAATTTCTAATTCTTTATATCCGTGATTCAAATAATTTTGAGAATAACTAAATAAGAATTTACGTTCAGAAATATAGCTTTTTCGTAATGATGAACCTGCGCCGTCTGCGCCGAAAATTACGCTTGCATCTACAGAAAATTCTTCTTTTGTATTGTAATCTTTAAAATGTGCAACTGTATTTTCGATATCAACAGATTTGCATTCTTTATTGAAATGGATGTTTACATTTTCATGCTTTTCTGCTTCTGTTAGTAAAAGTGCATTTAAATCACCACGAGAAATCGAATTTATAAACTCACCTTCACGACCAGAATAATTCGATGAAAATGTATTTCCTTTTTCGTCATGCATTAATCTTCCTAACATCGGAATACAAATTTCTTCAGCTTTTTTATCGACTCCGCATAAACGTAATGCTTTAATTCCGCGATCAGACAATGCGAGGTTTATTGATCTTCCTGCAGAAATATCCGTAGTTCTTAAATCTGGTCTGCTTTCATAGACTTCTACTTTAAAACCTCTTTGTGCTAATCGCAAAGCGAGAAGTGAACCGCACAAACCTGCGCCGATTATTAAAATCCCATCCCAACCCTTCCCAGAGGGAAGGACTTTTCCAATCTTGCTTGATATAATATCTTTATTACTCAAAATTTATACTTTTTAAAATATTTAAAACTCTTTTCTTTTAGGAAGAATTAATAATAGGAATAATATTCCAAAATTTTATTCACCATTTCAATTTAATTATTGCAAACATAATTTTTAACGAGATCAAGCCTCCTTTCCTTTGGAAAGGATTGCCGATAGGCTTTTAACCATTCTATAAACATCCTCAAAAGAATTATAAAACGGAACTGGCGCACAACGAATCACATCTGGTTCTCGCCAATCAGTTATTATTTTTTGATCCATTATTTTTTGATGTAAACTTTTATCTGCGTTTTTTACTTGAATAGACAATTGACAACCTCTTTCTTTTGGATTTCTAGGTGTGATAATTTTAATATCTTTTGAACTAATTTCATCAATTAAAAACTCAAAATAATTAGTTAGCTTTTCTGATTTTTCTCGTAAATTTTCAAATCCAACTTCGTCGAACAAATCTAACGAAGCTTTTATAGCCGCCATTGATAAAATTGGTGGATTACTCAATTGCCAACCTTCTGCGCCTTGCATCACGTCAAATGGTTGACGCATATTAAATCGTGTTTCTTTATTGTGATTCCACCACCCTGCAAAACGAGGTAACTCTTTATTATGTGCATGCTTTTCGTGAACAAAAATCCCCGCTAAACTTCCTGGCCCAGAATTCAAATATTTGTAGGAACACCACGCAGCAAAATCTACGTTTGAATCGTGTAAATTGGGTTGAATATTCCCAGCTCCATGAGCTAAATCAATTCCAACCATGCAATTTTTTGAATGACCAATCTCGGCAATTCGTTTTAAATCTAAAAACTGACCTGTATAGTAATTTACACCACCAATTAATAAAAGTGCAATTTCATCACCTTGATTAGCAACGATTTTCTCTAGATCTTCAATTTGCAAAAGGTTTTCGCCTTTTCTTGGTTTCCATTCAATGACATCATCCGCAGAAAAACCATGAAATTCCAATTGAGATTGAACTGCATATCTATCTGATGGAAACGCATCAGATTCAATAGCAATTTTATATTTTTTTTTGGTTGGCCGATAAAAAGAAACCATTAACAAATGTAAATTTGTGGTCAACGTATTCATCATCACCACTTCAATTGGTTTTGCTCCAACAATTTTTGCCATTTTATCTGTTAAGTACTCATGGTAATTCAGCCACGGATTTTTAGCTTCAAAATGACCTTCAACCCCTAAATTTGCCCAATCTTCTAATTCTTGATTAATATATTCTTTCGTAGATTTTGGCTGTAAACCCAAAGAATTCCCTGTAAAATACAACCATTCTTTTCCGTTTGAAATTTCAGGGTTTCCTTTCGGAATATGAAATTTATCACGATAAGAAGCTAATTTATCTTCTTTATCTAATTGTTTGGCAAACGTTAATGTGTTTTTGAATTTCATTATAACTTTTGATTATTCTCAAAGATAAAACAATCTTTTTGACTATAATATTTTGAAATAAATAATTAGTACCTTTATTTTTTTAAAAATATGATATGAAATTTCTTAAATTACTTTTTCTTTCGCTCGCTATTTCTTTAGTTTCTTGCGAGAAAAATAACACATCAACTACTGATTTAGAGAACACAAGCAATGCAATTAAACAACAATTTGCTCCAGATAAAAGAGTTGTAATTTATGATGTCAATTTTAAGAAAACGGATAGTAAAATCATTGTTGAAGGTGAAACAGATTCTCAAGAGGCGTATAATAGACTTTTAGACTCATTAAAGAAATCGGAATTTGAAGTTATTAATAGAATTCGCTTTTTACCAGACTCAATTGTTGGAGATAAAAAGTTTGCTGTTGGAAATAATTCAGTAATTAATATCAGAACAAACCCAAAACATTCATCAGAATTAGGCACACAAGGTTTGTTAGGAATGTCTTTAAGAGTATTGGATTATAAAGACGGTTTTTATAGAATTCAAACACCAGATAATTATATTTCTTGGGTCGATGGAGGCGGAATTCAGCTAATGACAGCAACTGAATTTAACGATTGGAGTCAAAAAAAGAAGATAATTTTCACTGCAAATTCAGGAACGGTGTATTCAGAAAAAAATGAAAATTCAATGGTTGTTTCTGATATTGTTTTTGGCGGATTATTAGAATTTATGTCTGAAGACGCTTCGTTTTACGAGGTAAAATATCCTGATGGAAGAGTTGGTTTTGTAAAAAAAGAGGAAGCTGTTTTATATGATTCTTGGTTAGAGAAGAAAGATGCAAGTCAAGAAAATGTTGAAATTTTCGCAAAAACATTTTTAGGAACTCCGTATTTATGGGGAGGAACATCAACAAAAGGAACGGATTGCAGCGGATTTACAAAAATGGTATATTTAATGAATGGTTTTGTGATTCCTAGAGATGCTTCTCAACAAATTAATGCTGGAAAAATTGTTGATGAGAATTTAATTTTTGAAGGTTTAGAAAAAGGAGATTTATTGTTCTTTGGAAGAAAAGCAACTGCTGATAAAAAACAAGCAGCAACACATGTTGGTATTTGGTTAGGTAATGAAAAAGGCGAATTTATTCATTCTGCAAGTAATGTTCATATGAGTTCTATTAATAAAGATCAACCAAATTATGACGAATATAATAAAAACAGGTATTTAGGCAGTAGAAGATATTTGGGTGTTGATGATAAAAATATTGTTGATTTGAAGAAGCGAATTAAACTCTAGTTTTTATTTCACAGAGATTCGCAGCGTATAACGCAAAGTTTCACAGAGAAATTTGTTTATAAAAAAGACCTCACAGGTTTGATACTGAATCAAGTTCAGCACAAGAACTGAGGTCTGATTAAAAAAATACAAGGGGTTTAAACCCCTTGTGAAATCTTGCAGGAAAAAATAATTAATACAACACTCTAAATTTAATAGTTCCTTCAACTTTACGTAATTTCTCAATTACTTCATGATTGTATTCTCTGTCTAAATCTGTAATTACATACCCTACTTTTGCATCTGTAGATAAATATTGACCTGTAATATTCATATCGTATTTTGCCAAAACCTTGTTTATTTTAGCCATAACACCAGAAACATTTTCATGAATATGTAAAAAACGATGTGCTTTTTGCAACATCGGTAAACGAATATTTGGGAAGTTTACAGCATCAACTGTATTTCCAGAATTGATGTATGCCATAATTTTGTTTGGCACAAAATCTGCAATATCTCTTTGTGCTTCTTCTGTACTTCCACCCACGTGTGGCGTTAAAATCACATTTTTTAAACCTTTTAATTCGGTGTAAAAATCGCCATTTTTTGCTGGTTCTTCTGGATAAACATCAACTGCAGCTCCAGATAATTTTCCGGATTCTAATGCATTTTTTAAAGTAACAATATCAACTACAAAACCACGAGAAAGATTCACGAAAATTGCGCCATCTTTCATTTGAGAAATTTCTTTTTCTCCGAAGAAATTTTTATTTGCTGGATTGTCGTCAATATGTAATGTAATTACATCAGAAATTGCTAATAAATCTTCCAGTTTATTTAATTTAGTTGCGTTTCCTAGTGCTAATTTATCTTCAACATCATAATAATAAACGTCCATTCCTAGCGCTTCTGCCAAAATTGACAATTGCGAACCAATGTTTCCATAACCCACAATCCCTAATTTTTTACCACGAACTTCACGAGAGCCATCTGCTGTTTTATTCCAGTTTCCGTTATGTAATTCTGTGCTTCTTTGAAAAACACTACGCATTAACATAATAATTTCTCCAATTGCTAATTCTACTACCGAGCGCGTATTGCTATAAGGCGCGTTAAAAACTACGACTCCCTTTTCCTTGGCTGTTTCTAAATCGATTTGGGTTGTACCAATGCAAAATGCACCAACAACCATTAATTTATCTGCGGCTTCAATTACTTTTTTAGTCACTTGTGTTTTGGAACGGATTCCTAAAACATGAACGTCTTTAATTTTTTCAATTAATTCTTCTTCGGATAAACTTTTAGAAACGGTTTCAACAGAAAATCCTTCTTCAGATAATTTCTCAAAAGCATTTGGATGCACGTTTTCTAATAGTAAAATCTTAATTCTGTTCTTCGGGTAAGATATATTTCTTGGCAACTTGTTTATGTATAAAAATTCATCAAAATTAGGAGTAATGTGGTCTGCTTTTTCTATTGTTTTTTGGCGAGAAACGTTTTCTGTATACGCAAAAAATCTATCTGCAATTCCTGCTTCTCTAGTTACATAATCGCTGTAACCATCACCAATAACTTGAATTTCTCCTTTTAAATTCAAATCTTTTAAACATTTTATTTTTCCATTGTGAGATGATAAAACATTCTTATTGTCAAAACCAATAATTACATCATTTTTATCAAATACAAACGTATTTGCATACACTTTATGCGACGGAATGTTGTATTCTTGAACAATTTCATCAATGAATTCTTTAAATCCGCAGGAAATCACATAAATATCATCAGAAAATTGCTCAAAAAATTCTTTATTCCTTTCGATAGAAGGCGACACTTTTTGACGCAATTCTTTGATTAATAAAGGTAAATCAGACTTTTTTGCGTTGATTAATTTAATTCTTCGCTCTAAAGATTCGGTAAAAGAAATTTCGCCATCAATCCCTAAATTAGTAATGTCTATTATTTCTTGAATAATTTCATTTCGTCTTGGATTGTCTGCCAGTGTAATTTCTGCCAACACATCAAGCGCTTCAACTCTTGTTAATGTGCTATCGAAATCGAAAACATAACTTCTTTCTTTGCTGTTCATTTTGGATGATTTGCTTCTAATAAGCAGACGAAAGTACAAACTTAAACCGATACTTACATTTCTATTTTAACAGACTTTTCAACTTTTTGTTAATTGTTATAAAACTTAAATGTTTTTTAAATTATTGATAAAAAACGATTTAAATATTTAGAATTCCTAAAAGAATCAACCACCAAAAAATCGGTAAACTTTCTACCCAGAAAGAACTGTAATATTTTGACTGGTTTATTTTAGATCGCATGAGGAAAATCAACACTAAAAAAAAGAAAATTATAAATGAATTTTTTGCCATAATTTGAGGCGACAATAAAAATTCAATCACCAAAGCAAAAACTAGTAAAATTAAACCTAATCGTTTGGTTTTTTTAATTCCGATTTTCTGCGGAATCGTCTGTAAAGAAATTGCATCAAACTGCATATCACGAATATCAAAAGGCAAAGTCAATACAATTACAATTAAAAATCGCTGAAGAAAATACATTACATGAGTGAGTGTGAATTCTTGTCCGCTATTTAAAATCGGCAATAAAACAGTTGTTCCTGCCCAAACTAAAGCGATTATTATAATCTTTAAATGAGCACTATTTCTCAAATTTTTTTTGAATCCGCTTAAAAAGGGAAGTCCATATAAGAGTGTTAAAATCCCGAATGGAATAAAATAAATGATTGTATTTGTTGGGATTTGAAATGTGAAATAAATCAAAAAACCGAAACAAATCAAAGAAAAAATCTGAATTGCCCTTAAATTATCTGTCAAACTTAAATGATGCAATTTAGCAACGCCAGCATATTTTACAAAGTTATACCCTGTAATTGTCGCAAAAAATATAAAATAATTTAGGTTTGCTATCGCTGTTAATCCGAAATACAATTCGGTAATTCTTACCAAAGCAAAAACGGACAAAGCTACGTGAATGCTTGAGTTTAAATAAAAGTTTAGAATCGATTTTAAAATTGTCATTTTGCAAAAATAATCTTTCTGTTAATAAGCGCTGTAATTTAGTTGATAAATAGATTTTTTTTTACTCACTTTAACAAATCAACCCTCTTGAATTCATTATTTTTGTACTGCTGATAATAGCGTAATTTCACGAATACAAACACACATTTAATTACAAAAATATGAACACAAATTCGTTTCAAAGAAGACACATAGGCTCAAATGATGCAGAAATTAAAAAAATGCTTGATAAAATTGGTGTCGATTCTGTAGATCAACTCATAAATGAAACCATTCCACAAGACATTCGTTTAAAAAATGATTTGGATTTAAGAAATCCGATGAGTGAATATGAATATTTGAGTCATATTGCAGCGTTATCAGAAAAAAATAAAGTGTTTAAAAGTTATATTGGATTAGGTTATCATGAAGCAATTGTGCCAAGTGTAATTCAGCGTAATATTTTAGAAAATCCGGGTTGGTACACGGCTTATACGCCTTATCAAGCAGAAATTGCACAAGGAAGATTAGAAGCGTTGTTAAATTTTCAAACTATGATTTGTGATTTAACAGGAATGGAATTGGCAAATGCATCTTTGTTGGATGAGTCTACTGCTGCTGCTGAAGCAATGGCATTATTGTTTGATGTTAGAGAACGTAATCAGAAGAAAAATGATGTAAATAAATTCTTTGTTTCCGAAGAAATTTTGCCACAAACATTATCTGTTTTACAAACAAGATCGATTCCTATTGGAATAGAATTGGTTGTTGGAAATCATCAAGAATTTGATTTTTCTGATGATTATTTCGGAGCGATTTTACAATATCCAGGAAAATTCGGACAAGTTTACGATTACACAGAGTTTGTTGCAAAAGCAAATGAAAAAAATATAAAAGTAGCCGTTGCGGCAGATATTTTATCGCTAGTAAAATTAAAAGCGCCAGCAGAATTTGGAGTTGATGTTGTGGTTGGAACAACACAAAGATTCGGAATACCATTAGGTTATGGAGGTCCGCACGCAGCTTTTTTTGCGACTAAAGATGCGTATAAAAGAAGTATTCCTGGAAGAATTATTGGTGTTACCAAAGATAGGAATGGTGGTCGTGCATTGCGTATGGCTTTACAAACTAGAGAGCAACACATTAAACGAGAAAAAGCAACGTCTAACATTTGTACAGCACAGGTTTTGTTAGCTGTTATGGCAGGAATGTACGCGACATATCACGGTAAAGACGGAATGCAATTTATTGCAGATTCGGTTCATAATAAAGCAAAATTAGTATCAGACTATTTAACAAAATCTGGTTTTAAACAATTAAATTCATCTTATTTTGACACCCTTTTGGTGGAAGTTAATACGGTGAAATTAAAATCTGTTGCAGAATCTTTTGAGGTTAATTTCAATTACATAAATGATACTCATATTTCTATATCATTAAATGAGGCAACAACTCAAAAAGATTTAATGACGCTGTTTGCAATTTTTGGTCAATTAAAGAAAAAGCCAGATGCTTTTGAAGAAAATGAAGGTGATTTTCATCAAATTTTAAATCAAAAATCGCTCAATTCAGAATTTGAAGTAATTGATGAAAAGTTACAAAGAAATACACCGTTTTTAGAACACGAAATTTTTAATTCGTATCAATCTGAAACAGAAATGATGCGTTATATTAAAAAATTAGAACGTAAAGATTTGGCATTAAATCACTCCATGATTTCTTTAGGGTCTTGTACAATGAAATTAAATGCAGCATCAGAAATGTTGCCGTTGAGCTTCCCGAATTGGGGAAATATCCATCCGTTTGTTCCATTAGATCAAGCGCAAGGTTACCAAGAAGTTTTAAAAAGATTGGAATATCAATTGAATATTATTACTGGTTTTGCGGGTACTTCTTTGCAACCAAATTCTGGTGCACAAGGAGAATTTGCAGGTTTAATGACTATTAGAGCATTTCACGAACACAACGGCGATACACACAGAAATATTTGTTTAATTCCGTCTTCTGCACACGGTACAAATCCAGCATCTGCAGTAATGGCAGGAATGAAGGTAATTGTTACCAAAACAGATGAACATGGAAACATTGATGTTGCCGACTTAAAAGAAAAAGCAGAAAAACATTCAGATAATTTAGCTGCTTTGATGGTAACATATCCATCAACTCACGGGGTTTTCGAAAGTGCAATTAAAGAAATTACACAACTAATTCATGACAATGGCGGTCAAGTATATATGGACGGCGCAAATATGAACGCACAAGTTGGGTTAACAAATCCAGCTACAATTGGCGCAGATGTTTGTCATTTAAATTTACATAAAACCTTTGCAATTCCTCACGGAGGTGGAGGTCCAGGAGTCGGTCCAATTTGTGTTGCACCACAATTAGTTCCTTTTTTGCCAACAAATCCAATTGTAAAAACTGGTGGAGAACATGCAATTACAGCAATTTCTGCAGCACCTTGGGGAAGTTCTTTAGTGTGTTTAATTTCTTATGGATACATCACGATGTTAGGTGCAAAAGGGTTAACAGATTCTACAAAAATGGCAATTTTAAATGCAAATTATATTAAAGAGCGTTTAAAAGGACATTATGAAACGTTGTATTCTGGTGAAAATGGAAGAGCTGCTCACGAAATGATCATCGATTGTAGAGATTTTAAAAATAACGGAATAGAAGTAGTGGATATCGCAAAACGATTGATGGATTATGGTTTTCATGCGCCAACAGTTTCGTTTCCAGTTGCAGGAACTATGATGATTGAGCCAACAGAATCTGAAAGTTTGGCTGAATTAGATCGTTTTTGCGATGCAATGATTTCCATCAGAAAAGAAATTGAAGTTGCTGTTAAAGAGGAAGAAAACAATCCGTTAAAAAATTCGCCACACACGCAAGCAATGCTTACTGCAGACGAATGGGATTTGCCATATACAAGAAAACAAGCTGCTTTTCCGTTAGCTTATATTGCAGATAATAAATTTTGGCCAACCGTAAGACGTGTTGATGACGCGTTTGGAGATCGGAATTTGATTTGTAGTTGTAATCCGATTGAGGATTATATAGAGTAAAACTGTTTAATTGTGTAAACGTTTATTCGTGTAATTGCTTAAGCGTGTAAATGTTTATGCGTTTAGCTGTTTATAAGTTAAAACCGTTTCTTTTTGCCGAACTTTCTTTGGTAATTTGAGGCGGTTTTTTTGGGAACGGTTTTTTTAATTTAAATTTTGACAAATATACCTACAACTAGGTATTTGAAAGGGTAAAAATTAGTCTATTTTTGGAAAGTAATTTTATAACACAACAACAAGAAAATAACTTTTCAATGTTAACCTAAAAAATTTATTAAATATTAAAATTATAAACCAGAATTTATGAAAATTCAATATTTACTTATCTTATTTATAACAATATGTATCAATACTACAAGTTTCGCACAATGTGCAGAAGAACAAGAACAAGCAGCTAAATACAGAAAAATAGCCAACAGTGCAGATTCTTGGGATGTAGCAACTCCAGCTGGTCTTTGTAGTAGGTATTACAAACTAGTTTGTGATGCAAAACAAGACTCTTACCTTTTAGATAATAAAACCATAAATAGAGGACAACAAGAAGCATTACTCATAGAGAATGAAATTAAAGGTGTTATAGAAAAGTATAATGAAAATTCAAATAAAATTTGTGGTCAATTAAAATTCATAAAAGCAGTCTATAAAGACAGTATTGGCATAAAAAAAGAAAATGTAGTCGGTTATTGGGTTGCCAAGGACTACAATAAATATTATGATAAAACTACCTATCCAGTTTTTGCTTTTTATAATGGTGGCAACTTTAAAACTACCGAAACTTCAAGTTTTAAGCAAAAATCTTCATGGAAAAAAATAGCTTCCAATCTATACCAAATTACCATTTCTGACTATAGCGAATATGACAAAAAATATGGAGACCCAAAAACTAGCACTTTTAAGATAAATACGCAAACAAATACAGCTACTTATTCATTTACAAATTATAAAGGAGAAAAAAAATCATCTACTTGGTTTTATCAAGGAAAGACCTACAATCACTATAAAAAGAGTGAGAACGAAATTCTTTCAGCTGTAGCAGTAACTAAAAAATAGTAACAACTAAAAAGTATATAGTTTTGTTTCATTTAGATTTTCAAAGTTATCATACAAATTTATTGCAATCGAAACTTAATTACTGCAATCCGATTTAAGATTATATGGATTAGTAGTGTTTAAGCGTATAATTATCTATACCTATAATTGCTTATAACTTAAAACCGTTTCTTTTTACTGAACTTTGTTTGGTGAGTTGAGAGCGGTTTTTTTGTTTAAAATGAATTTATTTTTATTTAAATAATTCTGAGTGCGAGCCAATTCTAATCAATTTGATTGTTTTATCATCTTCTATTTGAAACCAAATAATTAATAAATCTGGTTTTAAATGGCATTCCCAATTATTATTATAATTCCCTCTTAATTTGTGGGGCTTCATTTCTTTGGGTATACCATCCGAGCCGTCAAAAGCTAAAATTTTTAAAATTATTGTTGCAATTTCAAAATCTTTGGGATTCTTTTTTACTTTTTTTAAATCTTTTTTAAATCTTGTAGTTGAAATTAATTTATACATATGTAATTCCTAAATATTTTCTAACCAAGATTTCAAATCGGTAATTGGTTCTAAATTTTTGCCATTTTGAGCATCTTCAATAGCTTTAATAGTTGTTTCATTTGGAATATTACCAATATCTTGATATAGTACGTGCTCCACATAATTATTTAAACTTCTATTGGTACTTTTTGCCTTTTCTTTTACTAATTCTAATAGTGTTTTGTCTATTCTAAATGCGGTTTGAGTTTTCATCCTTTATTTATTTTTAATAAATGTACGAAATAACGAACTGTTATACAACTGTTATATTATAGTTTTTTTCATTATTGATTACCTAGAAAATAATATATAGCAAACAATATTTGAGCGTTTGATTGTTTATGAGTTAAAATCGTTTTTTTTTAATAAACTTTGTTTGGTGGTTTGGGAGCGGATTTTTTTGTTTTCTAAAATTTCACTAAATTTATATTTAGTGTCTGGTCGGAAACAGACGAATTTTATAAAATGAATTATTTTTTGATGCTATTTGGTTTTTATTTTGTGAGGTGATGCCTTAGCACCAGGAGATTAAAATTAAAGACAAAGAGTGCAAAAAGAAACATTTTTAATTTTGCTATGTTTCCGTCCAGACACTATTTACCAAATTACCTAAAAAATTTCTAAATGGAAGATTCTAAATCCGAAATAATACATAGAATTGCAGACAACCTTAATTGTGGAGAAAACTGCTATTACAATCCTACAACCAATGAAATTATAACGATTCCTCAATCTTTAGAAATTTATGAAGATGAAGAATTTATGGAATTCTTTCAAGAAAATATAGATAAGGTTGCTGAAAATAAAACTGATTTTATAAAAATAGAAGTTTTAGAAAGCTCTGCATCGTTTAAAATTATGGAGAAGTTTGTTGATAAAATTACTGACAAGAAATTCAGAAATAAATTAGAGGAAATTTCACAAGAAAGAAAGCCTTTTAAAAACTTTAAGTATCAGGTTGAAAATTCAGATTATAGAGAAGACTGGTTTGAATTTAGACAAAAGGAAACTGAAAAAATTGTTGTGGAGATTTTGGATAGTGAAAAAACTGGTAATTATTAGTAGTTTTCAAATCCAATAAAATTGGCTAACATTTCTAGAACCAAGAAAATTTTATAAGGTAAATAATGTTACACTTATTGGCTTTAATCGCAATTTTCGCTTAGAAAAAAACATAAAACAGTGTAAAGTTTTTTTTAATGTCAATTTCTCTCTGTAAAACTTTTTTGAGCTTTGTGAGACTCCGCGTAATTTATAAAGCATAAAAAGTCAGAAATACAGCGTTTACTTCACGCTCCTATTTTGTATTAAACTCAATTTTAGCTTACCACCAATTAAATCAGTAACCAATTGCTCTTTTAAATTTAAAAAGTTAACTTCGTTTTTCGCATTATTATAACTTACGCAATAAAAATTTGAACACTTTTAACGACATAAAAGAATTAGTTTCCGCTTTGAAAAGAGAAGAAAAACTGATTTCTGAAATGTTTAGCAAAAGAAAGAAACTTGATTATAAACTTTCTGACGCACTAGAATTAGTTGATTTTGATGAAAATAGAATTGATTTCTTAACAGAAAGATCTGTCATTAGAAAAAACGGAAATCTATTAGAACTTGATGATGAATTTTTAGAATTCTTTGAAAAAGTACTCGATGTTAATGAAGAAATTAACTTGTCTTATATTGATGAAAACATTAAAAACATCCAAGAAAACATCCATTATTTCTTAAACGAAACCAATCAAAACAGGAAGTATAGTTATCTGCGATTGATAAAAAAAACATTCCGAAAAATGGGCATTATTACACTTAAAAGTGTGGTAGATTTAAGAAGAAATATTGAGACAACTTTTAAAAATGAAATCAATTATAAAAACAAAAAATTAAAACTAGAGAATCTTGATGCTAAAAGAACGGTCGTTGAAAATTTGATAAAACAGACTTTACAATTAATTGGAGAAGAGGAAATTACATTTTTTAACCGAGCATTAGATGAAGAATTAAAGCAAATTATAGTAGCGTTAAAATATCAACTTGGCGAATGTTCGCATAATTTAATAGAAATAGAAAAACAAATTATTAACTTTCTAAATCAGATAAAACTTCAAGGAAAATTTTTAGAGAAATTAAGAAAGTTAAAATATCTAAAAGACCACTTTACAATTGAAGCAGAAACGGATATCAAACAAATTTTAACAAATAAAAATGAAGTTATTTTTGAAACCAGAATTCTTGAACCTTTAAAACTTTCTATCGATTTTTTGAGAAGTGATGAAAAAGCATTTGAAGCCATTAAAAGAATCGCGAAAAATCATCAGAATAGAAAACTTTTCAAACCTGTCTTAGCCGACACAATTTCTAATGAGTACCTTGAAAACAATATTGAAGAAGAAATTGCCATTGTATTAGAAGAAGTTAGAAATCACTTTTTGGCAACAAGTGACCATCTTTTCAACTTTATTGTCCACTATAATTTTGGCAAAAAAGTAACTTTTAACGAGCGCGTAACTATCTTTTGCCAAATGGCTTCTCAATATGAATTAGAATTTTCGATTGATACTGATTTTCAGACCAATAATGGCGTTGAATATGCATTAATTTATCCGAAATAAAACTATGATTACAAAATACACTTCAGAAATATTTGAGGTACTCAGAAAAGGAAATTTTATTTGTTCTAACAGCCCCAACGAACAAATTCAGAAATTATACAATGTTTTAGAAGATGCTAATAATTTTGAAGATTTGTATGAATATTTTTATCAAATTAAATATGTTTTAGAACAAGGAAACGAATATTTTTATTTTAGTCGTGTTGAAAAAAATGTTGATTTAGACCGGAAGTTAGAAAAAGCTTTTCAATGGATTGATCTATTAGATTTTGTAAAAACGTTCGATTCTTCCTTTGATGTTGGGTATCGATTTTCGCCTTCAGATATTATTAATCAACTAAAAAATAATGCCGATTTAAAAACCAAATTAGATACGCTTAAAAAAATTACTTCTGATAAAAAAAATCATTCAGATAAAGTAAAAAAAGTAATCGAAAAACTAGAAAAAGATAATTTTATCACTTTAGAAAATGAAATTACAGAAACCTACAAAGTGTTAACGTCTTTCAATTATTTAAAAGACATCATCACAACTATTAATATTCCTGAAGAAATAGAAAATGAGATACCTGAATAAAATAGTTTTTATAAACAGCGCTTCTGTAAGTTATGCAGAAATTGAACTGGACGGAAACGTACATTTAATTGGCACACAAGGTGTTGGAAAAAGCACTTTGTTGCGTGCAATTTTATTTTTTTACAACGCAAATAAAGTAAAATTAGGAATTCCGAGAGAGAAAAAGAGTTTTGATAATTATTATTTTGAATATCAAAACTCCTATATTATCTACGAAATTGTAAAAGAAAACATTCCGTATTGTGTGTTAGCATATAAAGTGAACGGCAAAGTTGCGTATCGTTTTTTTGATTCGGAATACAAAAGATCGTTATTTATTGACGACAATAATAAAGCTTTTGAAAGTTGGGATAAAATTAGAACTGCTTTTGGAAAAGATATTTATTACACGCCTATAATTTCTAGTTATGAGGAATTCAGGAAAATTATTTACGGCGATAATAAAGGCTTAAAACCCGAATTTAGGAAATATGCTTTAACGGAAAGCAAGCAATATCAAAATATCCCTAGAACGATTCAGAATGTATTACTGAATTCTAATTTAGAAGCTAAATTTATAAAAGACACGATTATAAATTCAATAAATGAAGAAGAGTTTAAAATAGATATTGAAAACTATTCAAAAAGTCATTTACGAGATTTTGAAAGCGAAATAAACGATATAAAAATATGGTTTCAAAAGAATAAAAAAGGGCAAATACTCATTAGAAATCAAGCTGATAAAATTATTAACGAATATCGAATTTTTAATTTTTTAAAGAGAGAAAAAAAGGAATTAGCAAATAATTTAAGATTGCGAATGACTTTCATTGAAAATGAAAAACCGCTGCTAACAACTAATTTTCAAAATCAAAATAAGCTATTATTTGAACTTTTTCAAAAGAAGGAAAACTTAACTAAAACGCATCGTAAAAGAGAACAAAACCTTGTTTCTGATATTAAATACATTGCAACAGAACTCGCAAAAGCAAAGTTGAGACAAACAGAATATGACAATAAGAATATCCGAGACATCATTCAAAAAGTTGCTAAAAAAGAGAACTTAACTAATGAAAACAAGACTTTGAGCGAAGAAAAAACCTTACTTACTTCAAAATTTGCAAGTATTGCTCAAAAACACGATGCTTTAATTGCTAAAGTTGAAAACCAAAAACAAGAGTTTTCCAATACTCAAAATGCAGCAATAAATAAACTGAATGGTGCGTTTGGGGAAAATAAAACGCTAATTTATGAGAATTATCAACAATTAATTCGTCAAATTAAAGAAGATAATAAAGACGAAAAAGAACTTTATAATAATGAATTAAGTATTGTAGTTAACAGTGAAAATCGTTGTAAAAGAAAAAAAGCGGAATTAAAACATCAAACTTTTTTTATCACTGAAATTGAACAATTTAAAGAAGAGAGAAAGCTAATTGATGAATCTATAAAAGCATCAAATTCTATCATTACAAATGCTAATGATAAGATTAATACTACTAAAAAAACATGGGAATTAGAAGCAAGTAAAATTGAAAGTAATACTCAAATAAAGGTTGAAAAAGAGCAAGAGAATGGACAAAAAATAGCGGAAAAAATTGATAGTATTGAGTCTAAAATAAATCAAAGTAAATCTGCTTTGTATGGTTGGTTAAATGAAAACGTTCCCGATTGGGAAAATAATATCGGTAAAGTAATTGATGAAGATGCAGTACTTTTTAACACGGAATTGAATCCAAAATTAGTGGATAAGAGTACTTCTACCTTCTTTGGTATCGAATTAAATTTGAATGCGCTTGAAACTCGTGTAAAAACGGTCAAAGAATATCAAGAAGATATTATAACTTTAAAAAATAAAAATCTTGAAACTTATAAATTAATTTTGAGAATTAATGAAGAAAAAGACACTAACCTTCAAAAATTAAAAACCAAATTCAGAAAAATACTAAAAGGATTTAATGACGCAATTGCCGAAAATGACTACGCAATTGTGCAAAGGACTCAAAAGTTAAAGACGAATAAAGTTGAATTAACAGATTGGATTGAAAAATCGAAACTAGAAAAAGAAAATAGTTATCAAAAAATAGAAAAAGAGTTAGAAGAAATTGCTTTAAAAAAATTAAAAGCTGAAGAACTTTTAGAGAACATTAAAAAAGGCATCAAAAGAAAAATCACTTTAAAAGAAAATGAGCGCAACAAAGAAATAATAAGTTTAGCGCTTTTAAAAGATGATAAGATTCTCGAAATAAATACTGCGATTACTGCTAACAAAAAAGATTCTATTGAACGAATTCAAGAATTAAAAAAACAGCAAACAGCAACATTAGACAATAAAGGTGCAGATACAGAAAGACTTGCTATTATTGATGGTCGATTGACCGAAATTGAAACTGCGTTGTCATTTATAAATATAAATGAGCGTTTGGTTTTTGAATATGAAAAAGACAAAAGAGAACTTTTTGATAAAATACCTGAATTTAAAACCGACAAAATAAGTCTCGAAAAAAAGCAAATCGCAATCAGTAAAGAACATCAAACTGAAACAAGAAGTTTAGATAAAAAATACGCAAATCAAAAGGAAACTGTTGAAGAACTTCAATCTAAAATTGATGGATTTGAGAAAGATGAAATCAAGTTTATTGAATTCAGAAAATCTGAGGCATTTATAGATGTACAGCAGTATATTTCTAATCCTACTAAGGAAGAGAAAGTATTAAAAACAGCGGTAATAATTATTACTGAAATAACAGAAAATCATTATAAAGGCATTAGTAATTTTAACGATTTACAACAATCTACCAATACTTTTATCGGTAATTTTAATGAAAATAATGTTTTTAGTTTTAAAGTAAAATTGAATTCAGATGCAGACTTCTTAAATTTCGCAACCGATTTAAAAGAGTTTATCGAAGAAGATAAAATCAATCAATTTGAAAAAAGAGTCAACCATCGCTTTGCAAGTATTATTCGTTTAATTGGCAGAGAAACAACCGAATTAAACTCTAAAAAAGGCGATATTGAGAAAATTATTAAAAAAATAAATGACGATTTCGTCAACAAAAACTTTGTGGAAGCCATTAAAGAAATGGAAATGCGAACGCAAGAAAGTTCGAATCCTGTGGTTAAATTATTGATAAAAATTCAAGAATTTAATGACGAACATAGCTTGATTTTGGGAGAATCAAATCTTTTTACGGCTTCCGATAGCGATTCGAAAAATCAAAAAGCGGTCGATTTACTTAAAGAGTTGGTAAAAGCAATTGACAAATATAAAAATAATACATTAACGCTGTCAGAATCTTTCGATTTGCAATTTAGAATTGTAGAAAATGACAACGATTCTGGTTGGGTAGAAAAACTATCGAATGTGGGTAGCGAAGGCACTGATGTTTTGGTAAAAGCAATGATTAATATTTTGCTTTTAAATGTGTTTAAAGATAGCGCATCCAAAAAATTTAAAGATTTTAAACTGCATTGTATGTTAGATGAAATTGGCAGGCTTCATCCAAATAATGTAAAAGGTATTTTAAGATTTGCCAATGAAAGAAACATTCTTTTAATTAATGGTTCTCCAATAAGTCAAAATGCTACCGACTACAAATACACGTACAAATTAGCCAAAGTACAAGCTAAAGATGATGCTAAAAAGTACATTACAAAAATTAATAGATTGGTAAAAATAACTGGTAAAGTATTATAATTAATGAAGTTAACTTTAAAAATAGCAAAAATATTAATCCGGTTGATCAACGTCGAAACGATTCCCAATAGTGTTGCTAAAAGTAAATTAATTGATGACTTGGTTGCCGAAAATATTATTTTTAAAAGCGGAAAACATAAAAAAACTTTGCAGTTAATAAATGAAAAGAGCTTGCATATTTATTTGGCAAATCAATTGCAAATTAAAAACTTAAACGAGTATATTTTAGCTTTAGAAAAAGAGAGTTCTAGCCGTGCCGATTTTGTAAAAATCACAACCGATTCTAAAAACGCTAAAGAAAGAACTTTTAAAGGTTTTTTAGTGAACTGTTATCACCCTATAAAAGCGGAATTAAATCACAAAAAAATTACCTTACATCCGTCTGACGGAAGTTTTATTTTTATTTATGATTACGAGACTTTTAAAATTCCAGAAAATATAACCATAATTGGAGTTGAAAATGCCAGTAATTTTAGACATCTTCAAGCTCAAAAATATTTATTTAAAGATTTACATCCGCTTTTTATATCGCGTTATCCTCAAAATCAAAACAAGGATTTTATAAAATGGATACAATCGATCCCAAACAACTATTTACATTTTGGCGATTTTGATATTGCAGGAATTGGCATTTATTTAAATGAATATAAAAAGCATTTATTAGAAAAAGCGACATTCTTTATTCCTGAAAATATTAAGATTATATTAAGAGAAAATGGCAATAGAGAACGATTTAATAAACAAAAAATTAATTTTAAAATTGAAGATATACAAGAATCAAAAATTTTAGATTTGATTGAAATAATCAAAACAGAAAAAAAAGGTTTAGACCAAGAATATTTTATAAACTAAACAAGGAACAACAAAAACTCACTAAATAAAACTTTCTATTCCCAAATTGTAAACTTATTACAATCTGCAAGAAATACAATTCTTCGTTCTGTAAACTAAACTATGGTGATTACCTATTTTGAAATTGGTAAAATGATAGTCGAGGAAGAGCAAGATGGAAAAGAACGGGCTGATTATGGAAAAAAGGTCATTAAAGAATTATCAAAAGTCTTGACGAAAGAATTTGGTAAAGGATTTTTAGAAAGAAATATTGAGCAAATGAGGCAGTTTTATTTTGCCTATTCAAAACCGCAGACACTGTCTGCGGTATTCAAAAAACAACAGACACTGTCTGATAAACCCGAAACATCCCCTCGGAAATCAAAAAATATTATTTTAAGTTGGTCGCATTATCTAAAACTAATGAGAATTGAAGATATAAACGAACGAAGCTTTTACGAAATAGAGTCTTTTAAAAATAACTGAAGTGTTAGATAGTTACAGCGTCAATTTGATTCTGCCTTTTATACGAGATTGTCATTAAGCAGAAATAAAGACCGGGTAAAAGAACTTTCCGAAAAAGGACTTATTCTTGATAAACCAAAAGACGCTATAAAAGACCCATATATTTTAGAATTTATTGTACTTCCTGAACATTCTGCATATTCAGAAAATGAATTAGAGCAAGAAATAATTAATAAATTGGGACATTTTTTATTAGAACTTGGAAATGGTTTTACATTTGTTGCAAGACAAAAAAGGATTTCATTTGATGAAAAACACTTTAGAATTCATTTTGTTTTCTACAACCGATTATTAAAATGTTTCGTGTTAATTGATTTGAAAATAGGTGAATTAAAACATCAAGATTTAGGACAAATGCAGATGTATGTAAATTATTATGATAGAGAAATACGTTTAGATGATGAGAATAAAACAATTGGAATTGTTTTATGCAGAGATAAAAATGAATCTGTTTTGGAATATAATTTGCCAGAAAATAATGAACAGATATTTGCAAGTAAATATGAGACAGTACTTCCAAGTAAAGAAAAACTTAAATCTTTAATCACTGAAAGCATTTTATAGAATCAAAAGTAAATTATTAAAATACTTCATATAAAACAGTCACAATTTCCCCGTCAAATTCATCTAACTCAACAGACAATAATTCTTTTTGCTCTTTAACTTTAAAATTAAACGGCGAAGCTAATAAGTTAATTCCGCTTTGTTTTTTAAGACGAATTCCTTGTCCAGAAATAATGTCTTTATTCGGTTCAAATTTTCCTTTTGGGATGTGTTCTGTTAGAATTATGTATTTATAATTTGCTAGTTTCTTTACAATTTTTTGAACTTCTGCATTCGATAAATGTTGCAAAACTTGTTTTAAAATTATACAATCTGCTTTCGGTAAATCATCTTTAGAAATATCTAAACATTGAAATTCTAAATTCTTTGCTGTAAATGTTTTTTTATTGTGATCAATAAGACTTGCAACAATATCTGCACCAATATATTTGTGAGTGAGATTTACTAATTCTTTGCCGATATTAAAATCGCCACAACCGAGATCGCAAACTGTAATTGGGTTTTCAAAGGAGTTTAAAAAAGATTTTACAACCACCAAATACGGAATTATAATTTTTGGATGATGTGAGCCTAAACCGGAATAGAAGTCAGATTCGTTGTCTCCCCAAAGTTTTAACTTATAAACCTGCTCCATCGCATCTTTTGTTGGCCAAGGCTTTTTAAGGGTTCTATTTTGATTTTCTGATTTATCCATGAAAGATTACGATAATTTTTTGTTTGTCAAATTTTGAGCGCCAAATTCCATATAATTTCTCATTCCGTAGGAATCTATTTGTTAAATTGTTACTTAAGTTTCTTATAGAAAGACAAATTGAAGTGAATTTATTTGTTCAATCAAATTTGTGAATAGTAAACAATTTGAAACCTACTTTTTCAAAATATTTGCAACAATTAATTTTGCATGAATTCTAGAATTTTCTATAAACCATTTGTGGGTTTCCATTCCGCCACAAATAACGCCAGCTAAATATAAATTTTTAACGTTGGTTTCCATTGTGTTTTCATTATAAACGGGTTTTCTTTTATTGTCATTAGATAGTTCAACTCCTAAATTCTCTAAAAAAGTAAAATTTGGTTTGTAACCTGTTAATGCCAATACAAAATCGTTTTTAATGGTTTTTATTCCGTTTTCTGTTTTGATAGAAATTTCATTTTCAACTATTTCTGCCACTTCAGCATTATAAAAAACAGCAATACTTTCTTCTTTTATTCGGTTGATAATATCTGGTCTTACCCAATATTTTACACGTTGCCCAACTTCATCTCCACGAATAATCAAAGTCACATCTGCACCTTTTCTATAACATTCCAAAGCTGCATCAATTGCGGAATTACTTGCACCAATAATTACCAATTTTTGTTTCGAATAAAAATGTGGATCGTTATAATAATGAGAAACTTTTTCTAAATTTTCTCCTGGAATATTTAATTTGTTCGGAATATCATAAAAACCAGTTGCAATAACAATATTTTTTGATTTGTATTCGTTTTTGTTAGAAACGGTAGCGAAAATTTCATCTTTTTTAGTAATTGAAACTACTTTTTCAAACAAATTAATTTCTAATTCATTAGAGGTTGTAATTCGTCTGTAATATTCTAAAGCTTCATTTCTTCTTGGTTTTGCTTCGTTGCTAATAAACGGAATTTCATCAATTTCTAATTTTTCTGAAGATGAGAAAAACTGCATATTTACAGGGTAATTGTATAAAGAATTTACAATTGTTCCTTTTTCTAAAACAACATATGTGAGTCCGTTTTTCTTTGCTTCTAATCCGCAAGCAATACCAATTGGACCACCGCCAACAATAACAATATCAAAAATCTGCATGAAATAGTATTTTAAGTTTTCAAAATTAAGAGATTGATTTTATCTTGTAAAAACCAACTCGTTTTCTGATGACATTTTTTCTGAAAAGCCATATTTCTCAATGTTGAAACCTTTTAGTTCATCAATCGTTTTTACGTTGTTTTCAATAATGTAGCGAACCATTAATCCACGTGCTTTTTTCGCATAGGTCATCACAATTTTATATTCGCCGTTTTTTAATTCTTTGAATACAAGAGTAATCATTGGTACTTTTAAAACTTTTTTATCAACCGCTTTAAAATATTCTGTACTTGCCAAATTAATTAATAATTCGTTGTCTTTTAATTCTTCATTTAAAGCTTCTGCAATAGTTGTATTCCAAAATTTATATAAATTTTCTGTTTTGCCAACTTTTAATTTTGTGCCCATTTCTAATCGATAAGGTTGCATTAAATCTAACGGTTTTAATAATCCGTATAAGCCAGAAATAATTCGTAATCGCTCTTGTAAAAGTGGTAATTTCTTTTCGTCTAAAGTTGTTACATCAATACCACGAAAAACTTCACCCGTAAAAGCGTAAATCGCTTGTTTTGCATTTTTTGTTGTAAACGGAGTTTCCCATTCTTGATTTCTGCCATAATTTAATCTGGCTAAATCATCAGAAATAGACATCAAATCGCTCAATTTATTTTTAGAAAGCGTTTTTAATTTTTTATTCAGTTTTTCTGATTGTTCTAAAAACTGTGGTTGCGTATGCAAAGTTGTTGGTACTTTACTTTCGAAATCTAAAGATTTTGCTGGAGAAATAATGATTTTCATAAATTGAAATTGAAAATTTAATATTAAAGTATAAAAATACGATAACATAGGAATTTAATCAACAAAAAAACAATTTATCGTAATTAAGAATACAACTATATTTGTGTGCGAATTTACACAAAATGAAATTTAATTTTTCAAAATTTACAGACAATAGAATCACTCGGTTTTTTAGAGAAAGAAGAAAATATGGGCCAGTATTATTTTTTATTGGAGGGTTTTTATGGGATTCTTTAACTTTGGGTAGAATAGATAGAATATATGATATTTCGCTACTTTCTCTCTATATGTTTTTACTAACTATCTGTTTGTATTTGTATAATAGAGTAGGAGATGAAAAATGGAAAAACACTTTTTTTATAAAAAATGAAGTGTATTTTCCATTAGCAATTCAGTTTTTTTTAGGAGGATTATCGAGTGCTTTTGTGATTTATTTTTCTCGAAGTGTTTCGCTATCTAAAACAGTTGCTTTTTTTGCAATTTTAGTTTTTTTATTATTCGCCAATGAAGTATTTAAAAAACGAATTTCCAACAGATATTTACAATTTGGTGCTTATTCTTTTGTGAGCTTTACCTTTTTTGCCTTTGTTATTCCTGTTTTAGTAAAAGAAATGAACACGTTTATTTTTACGCTTTCAGGAATTGTAAGTTTATTAATTACACTTTCTCTAATTTTTTATATTTATCGACATAGTACTTCTATAAAAAACGAAACGAGTAAGAAAAAATTACTTTCTGTGGTGTTTGCGGTTTATGCAACCATCTCATTATTTTATTATTTTAGATTAATTCCACCTGTTCCTTTAGCGTTAGATAAAGGGTTAGTTGCGTATGATATAAAAAAGTCCGACGGTAAATATGAAGTTTCTTACGAAAGAAATGAATGGTATATTTTTTGGCAAAATCATAAAACGGATTTCACTTATCAATCTGGAGAAAAAGTATACGTTTTTACTTCCGTTTTTGCACCTACAGATTTAAAGAAAAAAGTATATCATCTATGGAAAAAATACAATCCAATTACAGGTGTTTGGGAAACTACAGATAAAATAAGTTTTACTGTAATTGGCGGTCGAGATAATGGTTTTCGCGGGTATTCTTACAAAAGCAATGTTGTTGACGGCAGTTGGAAAGTAGAGGTTATTACCGATGAAGAATTGGTAATTGGTGTGGTTAAATTTAATATTCTTTCAAAGAATTATTCAGAAAAAAGAAATAGTGTAACCCGAGTTTTTTAAATCTAGTAGTACGCAATTCTTTTTTTCTGAATAAATTTCTGTCAGCTTATAGTAAATATTTTTAATAAGATGGTAGTAAACACAATCCTAAAACTCCTCTTTAGAATTCGCAGAATAAACCCTCCATTTTTCTAAACAATCTGCAAAATCTTGCGGAATTTCTGAATTAAATTGCATAAATTCTCCAGTTGTTGGATGTGTAAAACCCAATGTTTTTGCATGCAAAGCCTGTCTTGGTAAAACCTTAAAACAGTTCTGTACAAATTGTTTGTATTTGGTAAATGTTGTTCCTTTTAAAATAAGATTTCCACCATAACGTTCGTCATTAAAAAGGGTGTGACCAATATGTTTAAAATGCGCTCTAATTTGATGCGTTCTTCCAGTTTCTAATTTACATTCCACTAAAGTTACGTACATAAAACGTTCTAAAACCTTATAACGAGTAACGGCATGTTTACCAAAATCATCATCTGGAAAAACATCCATTTGCAAACGATTTTTTAAACTTCTGCCGATGTTTCCTTCAATAATCCCTTCATCCTCATCGATATTTCCCCAAGCTAATGCATAATAAATGCGTTCTGTAGATCTATCAAAAAACTGCTTTGATAAATGCGTCATTGCAGCTTCTGTTTTTGCAACCACTAACAATCCGCTGGTATCTTTATCGATTCTGTGCACCAAGCCAGGTCTTTCATTGCTGTTTGTTGGCAAGTTTTCAAAATGATAAATTAATCCGTTTACTAGAGTCCCAGAATAATTTCCATGACCAGGATGAACTACCATTCCCGCAGCTTTATTCACCACAATTACAGCATCATCTTCATAAATAATATCTATTGGAAGGTCTTCTGCAACTAATAATTGTTCGTGTGGCGGATGTGTTAAAACAACTTTAACTTCATCAAAAGGTTTTACTTTGTAGCTCGATTTTACAGCAATATTATTCACTAAAATATGTCCATCTTTTGCTGCATCCTGAATTTTATTTCGGGTTGCATTTTCGATAAAATTCATCAAAAATTTGTCCACTCGCAACGGAATTTGACCTGCAGTAGCTACAAAATTATGATGTTCATACAAATCTTGATTTTCTTCCTCTAAAATCTCTTCTTCTGTCATTTTTTAAATCTTAATTTTATGCTTTCTAACAACTATCAACTATCAACTATCAACTATCAACTAATTCCCATTTCCATCACCCAAAATTAATTCAATAATTGAATTCTGCGATAATTTTTCTTTTGGTAAAAGTATTTTATTATTGTGTGTTAATCCACGTACAACATCTTTTCCAATATCTTCTACATAGGTAAAATCAGTTCCTATTTCAAAACCAGCGGCACGCAATTGAGTAGAAGCTTGTCTTTTTGTGCGTCCAATTACATCAGGAATAGAAACATCTCTATATTTTGTAGGATTTAATGTCAAGTAAATTTTTCTATTTTCTTTTACATAATCACCAACTTCTGGATCTTGTTCTATTACCGATTGTGGTGGAAAATTTGGATTGTAACTTGCACTATCAATTACATAAAAACTCAAATCTAATTCGTTTAATTTTTGTTGAACATCACCCAAAGACATTTTTTCTAAATTAGGAACTTGTATCTGTTGACTATGGTTTGTTGTTGAGCCCAACCATACTTTTAAAATAAAAATAAAGAGAACTAAGCCAATAACAGCAATTAAAATTTGTGTAAAAAACTGCTTACTTTTTACGAATTGAAAAAAACTCATGCGATACGATTTTTAAAGTCCAAAGATATAAAACTAAACGGTGGCATTTCTATTTATATTTTGATAAATTTGTTTTTCAAATTTTAACCAAATGAAACAAAATATTGCTGTTGTAATGGGCGGCTATTCGTCAGAAGTTGCCATATCTTTAAAGAGTGGTTCTGTTGTTTGTCATCAACTAAATAAAGAAAAATACAACGTTTTTAAAGTGCATATTTTAAAAGAAAAATGGGTTGTTTTAGATGATGGTTTTAATGAATTCCCTATCGATAAAAACGATTTTTCTTTCACAAAAAATAATCAGAAAACAACATTTGATTGTGTTTTTAATGCCATACATGGAAATCCAGGAGAAAACGGAGTTTTATTAGCGTATTTAGATTTAATCAAACAAAAACACACGTCCGCACCTTTTTATCAAATGGCATTAACGTTTAATAAACGTGATTGTTTAAGTGTGGTAAAGCAATACGGAATTAATACAGCAAAAGCTGTATATTTGAATCAAGGCGATAAAATTGATGCAAATAAAATAATAGAAAAAGTTGGTTTACCATGTTTTGTAAAGCCAAATGGAGCTGGTTCTAGTTTCGGAATTTCCAAAGTTTATTCTGCAGAAACATTGTTGCCAGCCATTGAAAAAGCATACCAAGAAGATTCAGAAATTTTGATAGAATCTTTTTTAGACGGGACAGAGGTTTCGGTTGGCGTTATTGAATACAAAGGGAAAATAAAAGTTTTGCCAATTACCGAAATTGTTTCAGAAAATGATTTTTTCGATTATGAAGCAAAATATGAAGGAAAATCGCAAGAGATAACGCCCGCTAGAATTTCATCAGCAATTCAAAAAAGAGTAGAAGAAGTAGCTAAAAAGACATATCAAGTTTTGGGAATGAAAGGTTTTTCAAGATCAGAATATATTTTGGTCAATGATGAACCACATTTTATAGAAATGAATACTGTTCCTGGTTTAACAGAAGGCAGTATCTTGCCCCAACAAGCAGCTTGTGCAAATATTAGTTTAGCAGATTTGTTCGATAATGCGATTCAGAGCGCTTTGAAGTAGTTTGTGGATAGAAACAGGATTTTTTTGAGAATTGAAATTTTAAACGATTTTGAAAATTAAATTTTATTGATTCTATAGCTATTAAACGTTATAAAAAACCAAACACGTAAAAGCACTGTAAATTAAGAAAAATTCCTTAAATTTATTAGGTGAAAGAACACAACGAAATACAATTAGATTTTATAATAGATAAGTTGACAAATTCTATTGTGAATACAATTTCTGGTGATAGTTTCCAAACTGAAATTGCAAGATTTACAATTAAAGACAGCAAAGAAATTAACAAAAAGAAGAAGTGGAATTTTAATTGGAAATCAGAATTGAATGATAACCAAAACGAAGTATATAAATTGACAATTGTAAATAATCTAAATATAGTTCAAGGTTTGTTAAGTATAAAAAAAGAATCTGATCATATTTTTATGAACCTTCTTGAAAACGCACCATTTAATATTGGGAAAAATAAATTATATGAAGGTGTTGCAGGAAATTTAGTAGCTTTTGCTTGCAAATTATCTTTCCAATACGGTTTTGAAGGATTTGTTTCATTTACCTCTAAAACAAATCTAATTGAACATTATGAAAAATCATTAGGAGGATATCATTTTGGAGGTCACAAAATGATTATTCCGACTCATTCATCGAAATTATTAGTTGAAAAATATTTTAAAACTTAAGTTATGGGATACATTAAAGAGCCTAAAGGTGTTGACTTTATAATTAAAAGCGAACCTTTAAACGAAGAAGACAGAAAGGAAATAAGCAAGTTTATAACTGATTATAAAAGAAAAAGAAAATCAATAATTAAACAAAAAGAAACAGTCTAAAAACTACTGCTTCTAAAATTTATCATCTTGATTGATTAATTAATTACTTGTATCTATTTTACTTACTAAATTCTCAAATAATTTTCTATTTTAGTTTTAGTTGCTAACTTTATTTGTAATTAACTACATATCCAGTCATAATAAAATAATGATTTTTTTATGATTTTAATTTATTGTCTAAGAAGGTTTTATAAAACAAACATATCCTGTTTCATGTCTCAAAAAAATTAAAAATATTAAATTTTAAAACAATGAGAAAAGCATTTTTCCCTGGTTCATTTGATCCGTTTACGTTAGGACATTTTGACGTAATAAAACGAGGTGTGGATTTGTTCGATGAATTAATTATCGGAATCGGAATCAACGCAGATAAGAAATATATGTTTTCTTTAGCCCAACGAAAAAAGTTTATTGAAGATTCTTTTTTGGATAATCCAAAAGTAAAAGTGGTTACTTATAAAGGATTAACGGTAGATTATTGTGTTAAAAATAATGTCGATTTTATTCTACGAGGATTAAGAAATCCCGCCGATTTTGAGTTCGAAAAAGCAATTGCACACACCAACCGAGATTTAGAGAAAATAGAAACGGTGTTTCTGCTAACTGCAGCAGCAACCTCTTATATTTCTTCTTCTATAGTTAGAGATGTAATCAGAAATAATGGCGATTACACCAAATTAGTTCCAAAAACAGTGCGAGTAGAAAAATAATTTCCACTAGATTGAAATGAAAAAAATAATAGTATTAATTTTCTGTATCGTTTTTTTAAGTTGTAAATCATCTTACGTAAAACAATCGAAGAATTTTACCACACTTTTTGAAACATCCAACGGGATAGAAACGCCAGAATACAATCAAGTTATTTCTTATTATAAAGATTTGGCAGCTGAATTTAGTGAGATTTCATTGTATGAATTCGGAAAAACAGATTCAGGAGAACCGTTACATTTAGTTGTTTTTAATGCGGATAAAAACTTGAAGCAAAATGAGTTATTCAAATCCACAAAGAACAGAATTTTAATCAACAACGGAATTCATCCTGGAGAATCAGACGGAATTGACGCGTCCATGTTGTTGTTAAGAGATATTGTACAAAATGATTCGCTCAAAGAAAAATATAAGAACACGTTGATTGCTGTAATTCCTGTTTATAATGTTGGCGGTAGTTTGAATAGAAATGCTCATTCAAGAGCAAATCAGAAAGGTCCAAAAGAATACGGTTTTCGTGGAAATGCCCAGAATTACGATTTAAATAGAGATTTTATCAAACAAGACACAAAAAATGCTGCTGCTTTTGCAGAAATATTTCATGCTATAAATCCGGATGTATTTGTAGATAATCACGTAAGTAACGGTGCTGATTATCAATATGCAATTACCCATCTATTTACACAACACAACAAGTTAGGTGGAAAATTAGGTGATTTTATAGAAGCAGAAATGCGGTCATTTGTAGAAAAATCGTTAAAAGAAAAAGGAATAAATAGTACGCCGTACGTAAATGTTTGGGGAAATACACCAGAAAACGGATTTTCACAATTTTTTGATTCTCCAAGATATTCAACTGGCTATACAACTTTATTTAATACGTTAGGCTTAATGGTAGAAACGCACATGTTAAAACCATACAAAATTCGAGTTGAGCAAACGTATGAATTACTTTTTTCTACGTTAGATTTTGCAGAAGATAAATCAACCGAAATCAAAAAATTAAGAGCAAATGCTGTTGATAAAATTTTATCGAAAGAAACCTATCCAGTTTCTTTTTCTGTGGATAAGGAAAATCCGACTGAATTACAATTTAAAGGGTATGAAGCTTCTATGATTGATAGTAAGGTAACTAGTGGAAAACGATTGTTTTATGATGTAACAAAACCATTTACAAAACCAACAAAATATTACAATAATTTTAAGGTTGATAAAGAAATAAGAATACCGAAAGCATATATTTTACCTCAAGGTTGGTTAAAAGTTATTGAACGTTTAGAAAATAATAAAATTGAATTTACCCGCTTTAAAAATGATACGTTAATTAAAGTAACTGTAAATCACGTTGGTGATTTTAAAACAAGAGACGCGTATGAAGGTCATTATTTACATTATAATACGAGTGTGATTTCATCCTTAGAAGAAATTCAGTTTAGAAAAGGTGATTTGTATATCTCTACTAATCAAAATGGAGTTCGTTATTTGTTAGAAACACTAGAGGCAGGGGCAACAGATTCTTTTTTTAATTGGAATTTCTTTGACACTGTTTTACAACAAAAGGAAGGCTATTCAGATTATGTTTTTGAAGATTTAGCAGAAGATTTTTTAGCTGAAAACCCATCAATCAAAAAAGAGTTTGAAGAGAAAATAACTTCAGATAAGGATTTTGCAAAAAATGCAAATGCACAGTTAAATTGGATTTATAAGAAATCTCCGCATTATGAACAAGCACATTTAAGATTGCCTGTTTTTAAAATTTACAACTAATATGAAATTACTCTCTTTTACAATTTGTTTCTTACTTTTTTGTGGATGTAAATCTAAAAATATTGAAAAGTATGATGAAAAAACAACTTTTTATGTTGGAACATACACGAAAAACGACAGCAAAAGCGAAGGGATTTACAAATATTCAATTTCTAAAGAAGGAAAATTATTTAAAATAGGATTGGCGGCAAAAACAGAAAATCCGTCGTACTTAGCAAAATCTTTTGACGGAAAAACATTATTAGCTGTTGGAGAAATCAATAGAAATGAAAACGGATTCTTAAAATCGTATGCAATCAAAAAGGATTCTTTGGTTTTTAAAAGTGAAAGTAAATCTGGTGGTGCGAATCCGTGTTACATTAATATTAATGAGAATAATAACGTTTTAGTAGCTAATTATTCTGGTGGAAATGTGGGTTTATTAAAGTTAAATTCAGACCAAAAATTGACGGAATTACTATTTGTTCAGCAACATCTTGGAAAAGGAACTACAAAAAGACAGCAATTAGCTCATGCACATTCGGTTTATTTTCATCCAGTAACAAATGATATTATTTCTGTTGATTTAGGAACAAATCAGCTTTGGTTTTCGCAAATTAACGGAGATGAGAAACAAATATTATCACAACCAAATACTTTAAATATGGAAGTTGGTGCCGGTCCAAGACATTTAGATTTTCATCCTAATAAAAAATGGATGTATGTTTTAAATGAATTAAATAATACTGTTTCTGTTGTCAAGTTTATTGATAAAAATTACAAAATAGTTCAGTCAATTTCTACTTTACCTAAAGAGTTTACAGATTTTAGTACATCAGCAGATATTCACATCTCTAAAGATGGAAACTTTCTATATACTTCAAATCGAGGACATGATTCAATTACAATTTTTGAAGTAAATAAAGAAAATGGAGAATTAAAATGGGTTGGATTTCAATCTGTTTTAGGGAAGACACCACGTAACTTTTCTTTAACACCAGACAATACCTTTTTGGTTGTTGCCAATCAAGATTCAGATAATTTGGTTTCTTTTAAAAGAAATTCAAAAACGGGAATGTTAGCGTTTGTGAGTGAGGTGTATGCACCAACGCCGGTTTGTGTTTTGTTTTAGTTTTTTTAGATACGAATTTCACGAATTCATACAAACTTAAAAAACATCTCGATACAATTTTGTGAAAAAGCAACAGCACTCAACGTTACATTGTGTTTATGAATACGGATAACACATATTGTTAGTTCAAGTGCTTCCGTTTATTCATCGGTGTTGTATCGAGAACAATAAAAGTTGAAAAAATTTTGATTATCCGAAAAATAACATACTACTACAAGTTGTCTAATGTTATCGTAATATACTCAATACATTTAGGTTTTCGGGAGCACGTAATTTTATTAGTTGATTTATGATTTTAATTAATTGATTTTTAGTTATTTAAGTGTTATTTTCTTGGTGGTTTCAATAGTATTTAGTATCTTTACAATTTTGATATTCAAGTATATGACTATAAAGCTATCACAAGAAGAGAGAATTAAAATTAAACAATTACATCGTAGTTGTAAGCAAAGAAAACACGCAGATAAGCTAAAAGCTATTCTGATGCTTGATGACGGGTTTTCTTGTCTAGAAGTTGGAAAAATCCTTCTTTTAGACGATGATACAATCAGAACCTATAGAAGTATCTATTTGAATCAAGGAGTATCGTCTTTATTACAAGACAATAATAAAGGCAGAACATCCTTTCTTTCTGTTGAACAATTAGATGCTTTGGAAAAACATATTACAGCGCATACTTATATGGATTCTAAAGGAATTGTTGCTTGGATTGAAAAACAATTTAGCATCTCTTACTCTGTAACTGGTATCAATGCACTGCTTAAAAGACTTGGCTTTGTCTATAAAAAACCCGTTTTAACTCCTTGTAAAGCCAATCTAGAAAAGCAAGAAGAATTTGTAATACAATATAAAGAGTTAAAAGAAAATCTAGCACA
>Ga0209390_10000194_pt1 | contig 110160 bp, 73 predicted proteins | sample BON01_FD_187212 | JGI IMG/M metagenome (GOLD analysis project Ga0209390, IMG submission 187212) | Freshwater microbial communities from Lake Bonney liftoff mats and glacier meltwater in Antarctica - BON-01 (SPAdes) (version 2) | ecosystem: Environmental > Aquatic > Freshwater > Ice > Glacier...
ACAATTGGCGGGTCCATGCTGGGACTGACGCTCGGCTGTGCTCGTTGTCACGAACACAAATACGATCCGATTCCACATCAGGACTATTACGCACTGGCGGCATCGCTGGCACAAACAGTTCACGGCCCGCGCACGCTGGATCTTGATGCAGCGGCAACAGAGCGTGCGGTCGAGAAACATCAAGCCGAACATGAACCGCTTGTCGCAGCGCTAACGGCGTTCGCGTCCACTGAACTGCCGACCCGCTTTACCGCATGGCACACAGGCGAACTGGCGAAGCAGCCCGAAGCAACTCGCTGGCAGGCGTTGGAACCGATTGCCCTTGAAGCAGAACGGTCGTGGCTGAAGGCGTTGCCTGGCGGGATCGTTGCACATGATGGCGTGCTGAATCCGGGCGTGAATGTTCGGCAGCGAGGTCAGCGGAGGAACGTTCGCAATGAAGAAGAATATCGACTGACATTCCAGACACATCAGAAGAACCTGCAGTCGCTGCGGCTGGATGCCTTCACGGACAAATCGCTGCCTCAGCGCGGACCGGGGCTCAGCGCCGACGGAAGTTTTCAATTGGCCGAGATCACGGTCACCGCTCGTCCGCTCGATCCGCAAGCCAGCGACGCTCCGCAAGCCGGTGATGCTCCTCAGACAGTGAAGCTGAAGCCCGTCTTTGCCGCATTCGAAGATCAGAATCAGCCACTGGCAAATGCTGTCGATGGTATGCCAGCAACTGCGTGGATCGTGCGCACGACTGCGAAGAAAGACAATGCAGCGATCTTCGAATTTGAAACGCCTCTCGCCGGCTTCGCGAATGGGACGGAACTGGTCGTCGAATTGAAGTTCATCGACATGGGAATCGGTCGCATGCGAGTGTCGCTCAGCGTCGAGCCAAACCCAGCAACATGGGCCGGTGATGTGGCTCCGCAGCATGTCAGCGAACTGCGGGCAATCGTCGCCGCACACACCAAGGAAATTCCGGATCTGGTGCGAGTTTCATTGTCCCGTTGGTTCGCTCCGTACGATGCCGAGACAGCAAAAGTCTTTAACGTTGTCCGCGATCATGCCGGCGCTGTGCCGCGACCAAACCTTCAGGAAGTTTATACCACCATCGGCGGTGGGCAGGATGTCTTCTTTCTTCGACGTGGCGAAGTCGATAACAAGCAGAACAAAGCGGAACCCGGTTACCTGCAGGTTTTGTGGCGCAACGATGCAACTGCAACGCCCGTTCAAACGCCCGCGCCGGAACCTCCGCGAGTCGCATTGGCGAACTGGATGACAGACGTGGAACACGGTGCCGGGCCACTGCTGGCGCGAGTCATCGTCAACCGTCTCTGGCAGCATCATCTGGGCGAAGGAATTGTTGGTACGCCGAACGACTTTGGAGTTCAGGGAGATAAGCCGACGCATCCTGAGCTGCTGGAATATCTCGCGGCAGAACTCGTGCGCGGCGGCTGGAAGCTGAAGCCCTTGCACCGGGCCATCATGCTCAGCGACGTCTATCAGCAGTCGCACGAAGTTGATGCTGACAATCTGAAGATCGATCCTGACAATCTCTATCGGTGGCATTTTCAGCCGCGTCGTCTGGAAGCGGAAACGATCCGTGACGCATTGCTTGCGACCGGTGGCAATCTGGATTCTACGATGTTCGGGCCAAGCGTGCTGGCTGACAGCCAACGTCGCAGCGTCTACCTGCGCGTGAAACGGAGCGAACTGCTTCCGATCATGACGATGTTTGATGCACCGGAGCCGACTCAAAGCATCGGCGAACGCAGCGTCACGACCGTTCCGACGCAGGCCCTGGCTTTGATGAATTCGCCGTTGGTCCGACAGCAGGCTGAAAAGCTGTTCGCTTTGATCAAACCCGCCAACGACGCTCCGTTGTCTTTTGCGATTGACCGAGGATACCAGATCGCCTTCGGCAGGACGCCATCCGATATTGAGCGAACGCGCATGGAAGCGTTCATCGAACATCAGCGTACCACTGCGGATGGTGCAACACCGGAATCGACCGACAAAGCTCTGATCGAGTTTTGTCATGTCTTGTATTGTCTAAACGAGTTTGTTTACATCGACTGAAGGCTCATCCCATGTTCAACTTTTACTCCCCGGCCGAAGTCGAAATGCCGGCTCGACGTCGCTTCCTGCAGCAGTCGGGACTTGGCTTCGGGTCCGTTGCGCTTGCCAGTATGCTGCAGGGTGAAACCGCTGCGGCAGCGGATGCCACAGATCCGCTCGCGCTGCGACCACCGCACTTTCCGGGGAAAGTGAAATCCATCATCTGGCTGTTCATGACCGGTGCGCCTTCGCAGGTTGACACATGGGACTACAAGCCGGAACTTCAGAAGCGACATGGTGAGCAGCTCGCCGGGTCCGATCCTCAGACAGGCTTCTTCTCGACAAGTGGCAAGTGTCTCAAGTCGCCTTTCGAATGGGCGCAGCACGGGGAGTCTGGCTCATGGGTTTCGGACCTGTTTCCTCATCTTTCGAAGCATGTCGATAAGATGTGCTTTCTGCATTCAATGTATTTGAAGCAGAACAATCACGCGCCGGCGTCGCTCGAACTGATGTGTGGCACCAATCGCCCCGGACTTCCGGCGCTGGGTGCGTGGATGACCTACGGCCTGGGATCGCAGAATCAGAATCTACCTTCGTTTGTGGTGCTCCACGACACAAGGCCGCGCGGTGACGATCAAATCTGGTCGGCCGGATTTCTTCCCAAGACGTATCAGGCCCTGGCTCTTGACTCGCGGCGAAAGGAATCGATCGACAATCTGACTCGCGATGTAAAACACTCCGACATCCAGCAGCGCTCGCAGCTCGATCTGATTCGCGAACTGAATCAGGTCCACGCCACCAGTAGGCCTACGCAGGCCGATCTGGCAGCGCGGATCAACTCGTTTGAACTGGCTTACCGGATGCAGATGGCTGCTCCGGAAGCTCTCGATCTGTCGCGCGAGTCCGAAGAAGTGCATAAGCTGTATGGCATGGATCGTCCTGAATGCGAAACATTTTCAAGACAGTGTCTTCTCGCGCGGCGACTGGTGGAACGAGGTGTCCGATTCGTGCAGATCTTTGCCGGCAAGGGTGTCGGCGGTGACGGCAGCGTGAATGATGTGCCGTGGGATTGTCACAGCGACGTGGAAACGAATCACCGCTCCTGTGGCCTTCACACCGATCAACCGGCTGCCGCATTGCTCGCCGATCTGGAAGCCCGCGGACTGCTGGATTCAACACTGGTCATCTGGGGTGGTGAGTTCGGTCGGACGTCAGATTCACAGGGAGACAAGGGCCGCGATCACAATCCGAATGGGTTCACAATTTGGATGGCCGGAGCGGGCGTCAAAGGCGGCTTTCATTTTGGCGCGACCGATCCCTTCGGTTACAAGGCGGTCGAAAACAAAGTCCACGTGAACGATCTGCACGCGACGTTGCTGCATTTGCTGGGGCTTGAGCACACGAAGCTCACCTACAAATTCAACGGCCGCGATTTCCGCCTGACTGATGTGGGCGGCGATGTGCTGAAAGACATCCTGGCGTGAAGACAGCCACTGAGGCATAGTCTCGAAATTAAGTATGTCAGCCTTTCCAGGCTGACTTGAAATTCCGCTACGAAAAGTTTCGAATATTCATTCGATGAAAGGCGTTCGCTCCCTTTTTGACTTGGCTGACCAGCGTGGTTTTGACGTACAACCTGCCACAAACACATAATTGCCACGCAACTGCGAGATGTTTTCGATGCTGGAGTTTCTATTTGGAGGATTTCTGATCGCTGCCGCGCTGTCCTGCGCGATTACGCCGGTTGTCAGAAAACTGGCTCCGGTGTTGGGATTGATCGATTTGCCGGGGCATCGCAAGGTCCATGTGACTCCGACTCCGCGAGGTGGTGGGATTGCCATCTTTCTGGGCTTTATGATTCCCACTGTGTTCGTGGTGATCGCCTGCATGTTGAGCGGCTCCAAATTTCTGGCGGGGATTGATCCGGTTGTTGAAGCCATTCAGCAAACACCCGAAAGACTGGCTCAGTTCCTTGCGATTGGTATCGGTGCCTGTGTTTTGTTCTTAACGGGACTCGCCGACGATCGCTGGAATCTGTCATGGAAGTTTCGCCTGGGGCTGCAACTGTCGGTCGCGGTCGGAGTCGTCGCAGCCGGTGTGCGTGCAACCGTGTTTGTGGATCAGCCGTGGTTTGGATTTGCTGCGACAGTGTTGTGGATTCTGGTGCTCACAAATGCGATGAATTTTCTGGACAACATGGATGCGTTGTCGGCGGGAATTGGTTTCATCGCGTCGATGATCTTTGCCGCCATAATGATCGTCATGGTGAAGACTCCGGCATGGTCGGTGGTTGTTCTGATGCTGTTTCTGGCAGGGTCACTGTTGGGGTTTCTGGTTTGGAACAGACCACCAGCAAGCATCTTTATGGGAGACTGTGGCAGTAACCTCATCGGTTTTCTGCTGGCAACGCTGACGGTAACAGGCACGTTTTATGAAAGCACAGGAAGTCGACACGTGATGCTGGCTCCGTTGTGTGTGATGGCGGTGCCATTGTACGATTTCTGTTCCGTGATTTTGATTCGACTCAGCCAGCGACGAAGTCCGTTTCATGGTGATAAAAGTCACTTCTCACATCGACTGGTGGAACTCGGCATGAAGCCAGCTCACGCAGTTCTCACCATACATCTGACGACAATGATGACGGGGCTTGGCGGATTGCTGCTATACAAAGTTCCTGACTGGACCGGAGCAATCCTGGTGATTGCATTGATCTTCTGCATCTTGGCAGTGATCGCGATTCTGGAAACCGTCGGGCGACGTTCTGTGAATGAGTTCCAGGACAAGCAAAGGTCGTAGCGGATGCGTTTGTCGATTCCCTTGCTGGCGTTCGCACTGCTGACGGCCGGATTTCTATGGCCGACTGAAGAAGCAGTCAGTGGTCTTGGATTGCATCTGGTTACGCTCTGGATGCTGCTGGGAATGCTGCATGAATTACAGTGCTGGTGGAATGCAGATGAAGCCGGTTCGCGGTCCCCTGAATTCGACTGGATGGATCTGGGCGTGCTGCTGATTGCAGTCGGGCATGTGATCTCAACGCTGGTTGTTTTTCAGGTGGAAGGGGATCGTCGAGCGGCCTTGAATCTGACATTCGAATGGATCGGATTGCTGGTCGCATGGCGAATTTTCCGATCGCTGTTTCAGGACCGGCACGTTGCTGCGCAGGCGATTGCGGTGGTGATCGCCCTGTGCGTCGGGCTGAGTTGTTTCGGGATCTGGCAACATCATGTGTTCTATGCGGAACAACAGCAATGGTATCGTAATCTGAGACAGGAACTTGACCAGGCACTGGCGGCGGACAACGGATTGCAAATCTCCAAAGTCAGCAAGATCACACGCGAATTCCAGGAACACGATATCCCGATGTTCGGTTCGTCGCGAATCGCCTGGGAGAACCGACTTCTCAGCAGTTCGGAACCGTTTGCCACATTTTCGCTGGCAAATACGCTGGCTGGAATTCTGGCAACGGGACTGGTGCTCCTGGTCGGGCAAGCGTCATCGAATGTTCACAATCGGCAGGGAACCACGCGGCTCAAAACGTCTCGGCTGAGTCAAGCGTTACTGCTCTTTCAGATCTGCCTCATCGCCTATTGTCTGATCCTGACCAAGAGCCGATCGGCATGGCTTGGTTGTGGCGTTGGAATCGGCATACTTCTGATTCGGCGAATTCGTGTTTCAGCAATTCAGAATCTGTTTCGATGGCTGGTCACGGGCAGCCTGATCGCTGCGATGGCGGTTGGCATTGGCGTGGCCGTCGGAGGCCTGGACAAAGAAGTGATTCTGGAATCGCCACGGTCGTTGCAATTCAGATTGCTTTACTGGACCGGTACGCTCCGCATGTTGCAGCATCAGCCGTTTTCAGGTGCAGGACCGGGAAATTTTCGACAGGTGTATCTGCGATATAAAGCGGATGAGACCAGCGAAGAGATTCGCGACCCGCACAATTTCGTCCTGGATGCATGGTCGTCGAGCGGTCTGATTGGGTTGTCAGGACTGCTGTTGCTCATCGGCTGCACCGGCTGGCGGCTGATCAGGCGTCCGCCGATGTCGAGCGTCATTGAAGCAGTGGCGGCGACAGCGGCGGCGGCGGAACAGAAAACAACGACCGCAGCGCGTCGTCGTCCGATAAGAATCGCGGTCTGGGGTATGATTGGAGGATTTTGGCTGCATTGGGCATGGATGTGGTTCAACGGATCGGACGAATGGACATCGCAGCCCATTCGACTACTTTTGTTGGCCGGGTTTTCGTTGATGATTTCCCGTGGTAAAGCGAGTTTCCGGCCGGTCGATGCGACCACATGCATCGCCGCCGCGACGGCCATGATGGTGAATTTACTGGCAGCGGGCGGATTTGAAATGCCTGCTGTGATGATCACGCTGTTGCTGGTTTTGGCAATCAGCATCGACGTGGAACCGATCTGTGGCACGCCAACTGCCGGGCGATCACTTGCCAAATTCCGCTATTTGATGAGTGCTGCCGTCTGTCTAGCACTATTCGCTCTGGTGGCAAAAACGGGGCTGTTTCCCGTTACTGCCGCCGAAAACGCCGTCCAGAGCGGAAATTCCATGCTCAATAACGTCCAATTTCCAGCCAGAGCCATGGATCAGTTTCTACAAGCTCGGCAGTCAGATCCCCAAAGCCCAACTCCGCGCCAACGAATGGCGGAGGTTTTATCGTATCGTCTTGCTGAGGTTGCGGCACTGCGCGCAGCGGAAAGTGAATCAGCAGGGACAACATCTGGTAGCGGAATTACTAACGACGAAGAAATTCGAAAGCTGGCGAACAAAGCTCTGCAGGCTTGCGAATATCTGATTCAAGCGGATCGACGTAACAGTTTCAGCTACCGTTTAAGGGGCGAGGTTCGCTGGAATGCCAGTCAGTTGTTCGATGATCAAGAGCTACGAAAACTGGCAATTCAAGATCTTCAGATGGCTTCTCACCTGTATCCCTCGTCCGTTGATGCGTTATACCGGCTTGCGGAACGCCTTGATTCCGCCGGTGCGGAGCATTTCGATGCGGCACAGGCGGCTGCGTCGCGAGTATTACAAATGGAGACGTTGAATCGTTCATGGGGACATGCTGATCGTTTTCTGACTGCAGACCAGTTGGCTAAAATGAGCCGAATTGCGAAAGAGTAACATGAATAAACCACTACTGATTGTTGGGTTGATGCTGGCACTGGGTGCCGCTGTTATTGGCGGCGTCGTTGTCCTTGGGAGCCATGCGCCAAAAGATGTGCATCTTTCAACAGACGGGCTGAAAGTTCCGGACAGATTTCCGGCTCCAAAACAAGATGGCGCCGGGACAACGGTGGATCGCCCGGCGTTTTCTGACAGCGGGCCATGGCCGAAGCTGGCGTATGACGAAACCAATTTCGCATTTGGCCGCATGGCAATAAAGGCAGAAAACTCCCACGCATTCGTGATCCGCAACGAGGGTGACGCGGATCTGCTCATGAAGACCGGTAAGGCGACATGCAAATGCACGACGTTTTCGGTTGAAAAAGATGTCCTGAAACCAGGCGAAGAAACAAACCTTGTCATCAACTGGCATGGCGGGGCCAGCCCGGATCGAGCGTTCAGCCACGGCGGACCGCTCTATACCAACGACCCGAAAAATAACGAGGTGATGTTTACGGTGAAAGGCGCGATCGAGATGCCCGTTGAAATGCTTCCACAGCTATGGAGCATGGGTAACGTCAGCCTGGACAAAGTTGGTACATTAACAGCAGCAGTTGCATCAAAGCTGCATGATCAATTTGAAGTGGAATCCGTTGAGTGTGCATCAAAATACGTCAGTGTCACAGATCACCCGATGACCGTTGAAGAAAAGGCCAAAGATCACTACGTCAGCGGATTCCGGCTGGAAGTTGTGCTGGCCGCTGATGCACCACCAGGAAAACTCGACGAAGAGGTTAAGATCAATATCAAAGGTATCGACGGTATGCCTTCAATTGTTGTGCAGCTTACAGCAAGGAAATCCGGCAACTTCATTCTCCAGCCTCTGGACGGTGCAATGTTCGTCCCAGACAAGTTACTTCTACAATTGGGGCAGTTTGAAGCTTCGGTTGGCCGCGATGTGAAGTTGCTGCTGATCGTTGATGAAAAAGACATGACCGAACCTTTTCAAATTACAGATGTTGAAGCCAACCCTCCGTTTTTGAAAGCGAAAATCGAAGAACTCGGAAAGTCATCTTCAACAGTTCATCGCTACGCAGTCCATATTTCAGTGCCACCAGGCCGGCCGCATACTCAGAAAACAGAGACCAAACCGGGACATATCAAGATTACTACGAATCATCCGTCCAAAGAAGGGATCTCCCTTGAAGTCCTGTTGAATTCGCATTGAAGCGACGACACCAACATCTCCCTATTCGAAATCCAAGGCGATATCTCGGTGAAAAGGCAATTATCATAAGCCGATGCGTCAGCGAGGGATCTACCCATCATCTCGCTCACAATCACCGGTGCCATCATTCGACTTTTGGATTGCCAGCCAGAATCCAGTCTTCGTTAAACGCGGCGTGCTTCATTGTTTTGCCTTCGTCGCAGAAGTAGCTATAGACAGAATGAATCATGCCGTCAGATGTTTGAATCACGCACGGGTAGTGGAACGAGCCCTCGGACTGGTTTTCCAGATGACGCGAATTCGACCACGTCGCACCTTCATCTGTGGACAGACTAACGGCCAATTTGTTGCGACCAGATTCAGTATCATTGTGAACCAGAATCCAATGACCGTTTTTCAGTCGCACTCCATCCAGGCCGGAACCCGGATTGATGAGTTCGCTTACACCAACAACGCCCCACGAAATACCGTCGTCACTGGATTCTGCGACACGAATGTGGCCGGTGTATCCATTCTCACGCATATAGGCTACGAGCGTCCCGTCATCGCGTCGCAGGACTGCTGGCTGGATCGCACCGAAGCCGAGCAGTGGCTTGCTGGCAAACCATGTTGATCCGCCGTCATCACTGATCGCCATGATTGAAATTGAAAACGTATCCGTATACAGCGGCAGCAGAATTCGCCCGGAAGGCAAGACTGTTGGTTTGCATCGCGGTTGCCAACCCAGACGCTGATACAGTTTTTGACTCAACTTTGTTCTGGCATCATTGATAATGGACAATTGTTTGTTGGACAGAGGCAGCGGCGGCTTTGCCAGCAATTGATCGACAACCTTGATCGCATCGCCGGAAAAATCATCCGGCTTCAGTAGGATCGTGTCGTCGCGATTCCATTTTGGACAGCCGTCGCCGGAGGGATCGTCGCTGACTTTCACATGCGTCAGACATGACTCCCATGAATTTGCAATGATCACAGGCCAAAACAAGTGCAGGCGTCCTTTGGCGTCGGCCATCATCGTAGTATTGCAGTCGGGGAAACCGGGCGTGTCATGCATGAGGAAGCTCTCACCCCAACCTGCGGCCCCCGGCTTGCGTCGCGCTCCAAGCACCGCCACATCGTCCGCTGAGCGTTCTCCACTGCCACGATACCACGAAACAATCAGTTCCCCATTCGCCAGCTCCGCAATTCCCGGAGCGTGGTTGTGCTGGGAGTTGAAGGGAAACACGAATTCGGAAGAGTAAACTGGCGACGAATTTGCGGGCTCGTCTGCGGAGAAGCAAAGGCATGTCGTACTTAAGGAGGCAAGAATCGCTGTGGTTTCGGCAACTATCATGAACCAGCTTTTTGACATTGATTGACCTTTCAGCCGGGGTATTTCATTTCATCAGGAACTTCCAAATTCATGGTTTATTCCCAGTTCTACTCTTCCATTCTTAATAATTCATGGACAGAATGACAGGGCCGTAGAGTTTTTTTGCCGAGCTTCACTTTTGGGGGTTAAAAATGAGAACAATGAATCGTTTGCAACGTGGATTTACGTTGATTGAATTGCTGGTGGTGATCGCCATTATCGCAATTCTGATTGCACTACTTTTGCCTGCCGTGCAGCAGGCGCGTGAGGCTGCCCGCCGAACTCAGTGCAAAAACAACCTCAAGCAACTGGCTCTGGCGGTACACAACTATCACGACGTAGCAAATTCATTTCCATTTGGATATTACCTAGCGCCGCCGTTCACTAATTTCCGAAATGCATTCACGATGCTGTTGCCATATATCGAGCAGTCAACGGTTTACAATCAAATCGATAGCAATGTCCCGATGATGGCCGGTCCAACCGGCTACAATGCCGCCGCGCAGGCTCAAAACGTAGCCTTGGCGGCCACGATCATCCCGGCGTTCATGTGCGCGTCCAGCCCCGGTGTGGCAACCGATGATTATTTGTATCCCGCCAACGGGTTTGGTGGTGGCGTTCCACCGGTCAATTGTACTTGGAAGGGTGGGAGATCGGACTATAGTGGCACGACAGGAATACGATCAACTTTCGGAGATTTTGCATACGGTGTTGGATTACAGGGTGGCGACCGCAACGGCGTTTTTAGAGCAGCTGGAGTGAACGGCAGGAGAAGTTCAATGCGAGACATTACCGACGGGACATCTAATACGTTCCTGTTTGGCGAGCGTACTGGTGGTGTTAAGCTGTACTACAAAACAAATACCGCCACATTGCCGGCGATTTTGGGACAGACGAATGGTGGTTCCTGGTCAGACGCACTACTCTTCGAAAACTGGTTGCAAGGGTCGCTTTACGACGGCACCGCCAACGGCGGACCTTGTGCAATGTGCACCAATATTCGCGGCAACGGCTTCCACAGTTTCCACACCGGTGGATGTCAGTTTGCAATGGCTGATGGTGCGGTAAAATTTGTCAGTGAGAATATTGCTCAGATTACTTTTGCGTCACTCGTTACGATGGGCAAAGGCGAAGTTGTGGGAGAATTCTGATCGGTGACGGTCAGATTGGGAACGCGGAATGCCCGTCGCGTCAGCGGCGGGCATTTTCTTTTTTATGTAAACTTCTATGCATGCATTCGTGAAGGAACTCCATGTCAGTTCGTTTTTTTTTCCTGCTACAAATGGTTTTTGTTCTGGCTCTAGGGTGTGGGGGCAGTGAATCAGCATTTCGCAAGGCAACCAGTCCTGCGAAAGGTACATTGACTGTTGACGGTCTGCCGCCTGGTTCTGGAGTTCAGGTACAGTGTCATCCGGCCGGAGCGCCTGACGCAGAGCATCCAACAGTTTCCGCTACAGAAACCGATGCTGCCGGAAAGTTTTCAATTTCAACATATGAGTCTGGCGACGGACTCCCCGCCGGTGAATACACATTGACTTTCACGTGGCAGGAATTCAACGTCATGTCACGGTCCTACAGCGGCGAGGACAAACTGAATGGTAGGTACAGCGACCCCAAGACTTCCCAGATTAAGCTGTCCGTGAAAGATGGTGAGGAAAACGACTTGGGAGTTATCGCGTTAGCAACAGAGTAGCGACTGTCGCTTGTTTTACACTGAGTTTTGCCGAGCCGAAGATTCCACATTCTCCTTTTCTTTGTTTGACTGACGAGATCTCGATTCATGCCATCAAAATTGTCCTTGCTATTGCTCTTCATTTGCGGCACTACTGTCAATTCATGCTTTGGATTCGAAGACATAACTTCAGAGCAAACCAAAGATCTGCCCAAAGAGATCTTTCAGTACATCGATCGGCCAGAACCTGATTTTGCGTGGAAGCTGGAACAGACTACCGAACTGGGGGCGAACAAGGTTCATCGTCTGGTGCTGACGTCACAGAAGTGGCAGGGGATCGTCTGGAAACACAATTTGATTGTCTATGAACCAATGGAATTGGTTCACAAAGATCATATGCTGCTGTTCGTGAACGGCGGCGGGATTGACAATGTTGGTAAGCCACAAAACATCGGCGACATGGCAATGGGCATCGCACTCGCAAATTTTTGCGGTGCCAGAATAGCCACGCTGCATCAAGTTCCGAATCAGCCACTTATGGGCGGCAGAAAGGAAGACGACCTCATCACGGAAACATGGCTGAAATATCTGGAAACCGGCGATGCCACCTGGCCGCTGTTGTTTCCCATGGCCAAAAGTGCCGTGAAAGCGATGGATGCTCTGGAGCAATTTTCCGAGCAACAATTTCAACAGCCCATCAAAGGCTTCGTCATTACCGGCGCATCAAAACGCGGGTGGACCAGTTGGCTGACGTCCGTCGTCGATCAACGCATTATCGCCACCGCGCCGATCGTGATCGATACCCTCAACTTCCCAAAGCAAATGACTCATCAGAAAAAGACATGGGGTTTCTACAGCGAGCAAATTGCAGATTACACCAGCAAGGGACTCGTCAACGACGACGGTATTCCGCGTGATGGACGGGAAGCGGAACTCTGGAAGATGATGGATCCGTGGACCTATCGAGCCCAATTGACGATGCCAAAATTGCTGGTGGTCGGTGCCAACGACCGATACTGGTCGGTCGATGCGATGAATCTGTACTGGGATGATCTTGTTGGAATCAAGCACATTCATCGCGCACCAAATGGCGGGCACGGACTGGATGCCGGCCGCGAAAATGCACTGCGAACCATTGCCGTGTTTTTCCGCCACGCCGCAGGCGGAACGACTTTACCAGAATTCAATTGGAAGCCAAAAGTCACTGAGTCCGAAGTTGGCATCGCGATGACTCCGACGGGTGATCCGACAGCCGTTCGACTATGGGTAGCACGATCCGATTCCAACGACTTCCGCGAATCAGAGTGGGAATCGCAGGAACTGACATTGCAGGCCGGTGCCTTCAACGGAACTGCACCAAAGAATGGTGACGAACGCGTGGCTGTGTTCGGCGAGGCCGAATACAACTACGAAGGCGTGAACTATCTGCTTTCAACACTGGTGTTCTGGAAGTAGTGTTTCGGGACTGTTCCGCACTCAGGAATTCTGAGGGCCATCATCCACTCGTTGGATTTTGGCTCCCAGTTGATTCAGTTTCTGCTCGAACGCATGATAGCCGCGATCCAGATGATACACGCGGCGGATTTCTGATCGTCCTTCCGCTGCCAGCGCCGCCAGAACCAGCGCGGCACTGGCTCGCAGATCGGATGCCATCACCGGAGCGCCGGAGAGTTTTGAGACTCCGTTGAGAATAGCGGTGTTGCCGTGAACTCGAATATTTGCTCCCATACGAACCAGTTCTGCTGCGTGCATGAAGCGTTCGTGGAAAACGCAATCGGTAATGCGACTTTCTCCCGTGACCGTGGAAAGTAATGCCATAAATTGAGCCTGACAATCGGTCGGCAAACCGGGATACGGTTCGGCCGTCACGTCAGCCGGTCGCAGGATCGCACCGCCTCGAACGTGCAGAGTGTCAGACGTGACGTCAACGGAAACGCCAATCCGATCAAGAGCGTTCATCACGCTCGTCATATGCCTGGTAGGTGCGTTTTGGATTGTCACATCGCCCTTCGTGATCGCTGCGGCTAATGCCAGAGTTGCCGCTTCAATCCGATCGGGGATCACCGTGTGACGCACCTTGTGCAGGTGATCCACGCCATCAACTTCGACAATCGACGTACCGGCTCCGGAGATTCGCGCACCTGCAGCATTCAGAAAACACGCGAAGTCCTGGACTTCAGGTTCCTGAGCCGCAGAACGAATCACCGTGCGGCCTTTGGCCAATGCGGCGGCGACCATCACGTTGCACGTTCCTGTAACTGTCGGACCATGTGGCCCGCAGAGATCCACGTCCGCGCCACGAAGTTGCGACACAGTTGCGATGACGTATCCGCCTTCCAGTCGAATGTCGGCACCAAGTGCTGTCATGCCTCGCAAATGCAAATCGATTGGTCGATGACCGATGTTGCAGCCGCCCGGCAGGGAGACTCGAGCCGTTCCAAAGCGAGCCAGCAGCGGACCGAGCACACAGACACTGGCTCGCATTTGCCGCACCAATTCGTACGGAGCGACTGACGATTTTACTTCAGTGGCATCAATGAAAATCCTGCCATCATTGCCAACTTCAACAGCCGCACCGACGGCCTGCAACAGTTGTTGCATCGTTTGAACATCACGCAATTGCGGAACTTGTTCAAGAATCACTTCGCCGATGATCGCGAGTGACGCTGCCATAATTGGAAGTGAAGCATTTTTGCTGCCACCAGCGCGGACTGTTCCACAAAGCGAATATCCGCCTTCAATACAAAACATGTCCAAAATCAGCCTCCTTTCTGATCTCGTTCCGGGGCTGGAGCCTCGGAACAAGAAATGGATCAGGGGATTTACATCCCCCGCTCGCCTTACAAGATTCCTTCAACAATCCGCTCATTACCACTTAGATCGCGGCGAATTTCCGTTGAGCTAAACCCTGCCGCGATCAAAAGTTCAGCCACGATCTGACATTGCGCTGGATCAAGTTCCAGAGCGATGAACCCACCAGGCTTCAGAATCGTTGCCGCATCGGCCACCAGACGCCTGACAATGTCCAGCCCATCCTTGCCCGAGAACAATGCTTCTGGTGGTTCGTGCTGCACAACTTCCGGCTGCAACGACGCGCGTTCATCCTCGCGAATATAGGGCGGGTTGCTGACCAGTCCGTCGAACTTGATACCGGTCTCCACCAACGGCTGCAGAACATCACCAGCCAGCAGATTCACTCGGCTTGCCACTTCAAATTTTTCGACATTGCGGCTGGCGATTTCCATGGCTCGCGGCGAATTATCAGTCGCGTAGACAGTGCAATTCGGCCGTTGTCTGGCGATTGTGATCGCGATACATCCGGAACCAAATCCAACTTCAGCGACAGTTCGAGGCTGATCTTTCGGGATGCGTTCCAGGCATACGTCCACGAGTGTTTCAGTTTCCGGTCGCGGGATCAAAACGCCCTGACCGACTTCAAAGCTGCGGCCATAGAATTCGCGAGTTCCGACAATGTAGGCCAGTGGTTCCCGCTTCGCGCGACGCTGGACAGATTCTCGCATCTGTGTGCGTTCAGCGTCGGTCAGTTCTGAATCGATGTCGGTGTAAAGACGGATTCTCTGGCAGTGTCGAGCGTGAGCCAACAGCAGTTCTGCTTCCAGTCGAGGCGATTCCACGCCTTTCTGTTTCAGGAAGCTGGTAGTCCATTCCAGAATCCGTCGGACAGTCCAAATGTCCGCACTTGCAGGTTGGTTGCCAGGTGTTGACATAGGAAGCGAGTGCAATCAGTGGACGAATGTGGATTTGCGGATGGTGATCGGTCGCGGCGATTATAGTTCGAATGGCAAAATTGTTCCACGTTCGCCCGAAATGAGATAATTCAGCGTCCATAGTCACATTCAATCCTCAGCCTTGCTTTCGTCGCCGCACATTTTGACGAAAGGTTTACTCCGCGTGAGTCGGACCGGTGGTGATGTTACCGGATCGCTGCTGGCGACGCAGCAGTGCTGCTTCGATGAAGCCTTTGAACAGCGGGTGAGCGTTGTGTGGCTGTGACTTAAATTCCGGATGATACTGCACAGCGACAAACCAGGGATGCGATGCAAGTTCCACAATTTCTACCAAGCCACCGTCAGGGCTGGTGCCAGCGATGGTCATGCCGGCGGCGGCGAATTCTTTGCGGTAGTCCGGATTGAATTCATAGCGATGACGATGACGTTCGCTGATTTCCTGTTTGCCATAGGCTGTGGCTGTGCGCGTGCCTGGAGTAATCACGCACGGCTGCGCTCCCAGACGCATCGTGCCACCTTTATAACGTATGCCCTTCTGGCCTTCCAGCAGACAGATAACAGGATGCGACGTGTCGCTTGAGAACTCGCTGCTGTTGGCGTCGGCAAGGCCCAGCACGTTGCGAGCGAATTCAATCACGGCGCATTGCATCCCCAGGCAGACACCGAAGAACGGGATTTCGTATTCGCGAGCAAATTGGATTGCCTGGATTTTACCTTCGATGCCACGCATTCCGAAACCACCGGGAATCAGCAGGCCGTCAACGCCTTTCAGCAGTAGCTCTGGTTCCTGCCGCTCCATCTCTTCAGCTTCGATGCGTTTCACATTGACCTGCGTCGAATGTGCAAAACCGGCATGGTCGAGCGATTCGTAGATCGATTTGTACGCATCTCGATGCTCAATGTATTTTCCAACGACCGCGATTGTGACTTCGTTGATCGGATTGCGAATGCGGTGCACCAGCGCGCGGTAATCATCCATCTTCAACGGACCTGCGTTGAGATGCAGTTTCTTACAAATCAATTCGTCCAGGCCATGTTCGATGAGTCCGATCGGAACTTCGTAGATCGAAAACTCTTTGTCGACTTCTTCGATAACGGCTTTTTTTTCGACGTTGCAGAAGAGTGCGATCTTGTCTGTGTGTTCGCGGCCGATGGGTCGTTCCGTGCGAACGATCAGAATGTCTGGCTGAATACCGATTCCACGAAGTTGCTGAACGCTGTGCTGGGTTGGTTTTGTTTTGGCTTCGCGGGCGGCTTTCAGATAAGGAACCAGCGTCAGGTGAATGAACATGACGTTTTCTTTGCCGATGTCGAGCGGAATTTGTCGAATCGCTTCCAGAAACGGCAGACCTTCGATGTCGCCAACAGTGCCGCCAAGTTCTGTGATCACGACATCGACGTCAGGAGTCGCCAGACTCAGGATGCTGGCTTTGATCTCGTCCGTAATGTGCGGCACGACCTGCACGGTATGGCCCAGGTATTCGCCTCGGCGTTCTTTTTCGATGACCGAGAGATAGATCTGGCCAGTTGTGTAGTTCGAGTGCCGGTTGAGTTCGCCGGATGTGAAGCGTTCGTAGTGGCCGAGGTCGAGGTCGGTTTCTGAGCCATCGTCCAGAACGTAAACTTCGCCGTGCTGAAATGGGCTCATTGTGCCCGGATCGACGTTCAGATACGGGTCCAGTTTCTGCATCCGGACTTTCAGACCGCGACGTTCCAACAGCATCCCGATGGATGCGGACGTCAAGCCTTTGCCGAGAGAACTGACCACACCGCCTGTGACGAAAATATGCCGACTCATGATAACCCTGCGTTCCCGGTCGCGTTGAAAGTTCCGCGTTTTGGGGAAGGTCTGCTGACGGCGCTCGGCTCAGAGGGGGGGCTTCGCTACCACGGGACACTGAAAGCCCCGTCTTTCAGGAAGTGCTTCTTACAGGACAAAACGTCCGCTCTCAATGGAGCGCGGCTGCATTCTTGCCGATCGCCGACAATTGGCAGTGATTTCCCGGAAATCCTGCCGCACCGTTCGCTCGTAAACCAACAACGTGGGCGAAAGTTGAACTTTGAAGGCACTTGGTGCTGAAGAATGGTGGGTAGTTTGGTGAAAATTGGGGGTTCCTGTAGCTCGACCTGTCTCAGGTCGAGAACCAACGACGTTGCGTTACAAACAACGGTCGTGGATTCTTACAGCAGAGCTGAAGGGCTGTCGATCTGAGGACAGATCGACTTACGTAGCTCGACCTGTCTCAGGTCGAGAACCAACGGCGTTGCGTTACAAACAACGGTCGTGGATTCTTACAGCGAAGCTGAAGGGCTGTCGATCTGAGGACAGATCGACCTACAGAAAACACTTTTTCCAGAATACGAAACACATATGACAACATCAATCTTCGACCTTACTGGCGAAACGGCCGTGGTTCTTGGCGGCACGGGAGTTCTTGGCGGCGGCATGGCTTCGGCCCTGGCGGCTGCCGGAGCGAAAGTCGCTGTTGTGGGACGTAACGAAGAACGCGGAATGGCTCGCGTCAAACAAATTGAAGCGGCCGGTGGAACGGCAATTTTTCAAACGGCGGATGCTCTTGATGCAACATCATTGACGGCGGCACGAGATGCGATCATCGACAAGCTGGGATCGATCACAATTCTGATCGCGGCAGCGGGCGGCAATCGGCCAGACGCGACTTTGCCTCCGGGCAGCGACTTCTGCAAACTGTCTCGTGACGGATGGAACGGAGTCTTCGACTTGAATCTGGTAGGCGGCGCATTGCTGCCGGCACAGGTGTTTGGCGAAACAATGCTGGCACAGAAGAAGGGCAGCATCATCAACATCGCTTCGATGGCGGGTATGATTCCGTTGTCGCGAGTTGTCGCATATTCTGCCGCGAAAGCTGCTGTCATTAACTTCACGAAATTCCTTGCCCGCGAATGGGCGACGCGCGGTGTGCGAGTGAACGCGATCAGTCCTGGATTCTTTCCGGCCGATCAAAATCGCGCCTTGTTGTTCAAGGAAGACGGTTCTTATACGGAACGTGGTGGTCAGATTATCGGACACACTCCGATGTCGCGTTTTGGTAACGCACAGGAATTGGATGGTGCCGTTGTATGGCTGGCATCGCAAAAGGCTTCGTCGTTTGTGACGGGGCAGAATATCGTGGTCGATGGCGGGTTTTCTTCGACCACAATCTGAGAGTTTCGATTTGAGATTTTTGATTTCAAATCGCAATTCGCAAATCAAAAATCGCAAATCAAAAATCCCACTGTAGTGGACGGAACGACTGAATTCATTCGGACTTTTTCGTTAGGTAACAGTTATGGCCACAGCCACATTGCTCAAGAAACTTCTGCATTCAATTCCACTTGGCCGGAAGGCTGATCCCGCTCTGAAGGCGGCCGTTGCAGCGGATGATCTGGCTGCGTTTCAAAATGCGTTTCTGGCAGTCATCGCCAAGCCGGTCAAGCGACTTCGCAAGCAGCTTGGAAAATCAGCACTGCTGGCCGGGTGGTCAATCGATGCCGTGGATCTGAGCGGTCGCGAACGAGAACTCGCCGCGTCACTGGAAGATCTGGCTTCGCACGGAACGAAGAAATCGAAATCGAAAGCGAAAACAAAAGGCAAGGGCAAAGAGAAGAAAGCAAAATCTTCGAATTCAATGTCGAAATATGACGAAGTCATTGCCAACTGGCTGGTTGAAGTTGGTGCGACTCCGGGGCCGTGGGAATCAATCGCAATCGCTGAGATTCTGCTGCGAGAAGGGAAATCATTATCAGCCGAAAACTTCACTCAGACTCTTGCCGTTGTGGCCGATGCCGCGTTGCATGAATCTTCCGGAGGTCTGTTCGATTCGCCAACGGCGACGGAGGAAAATAACTCGATTCGTCAGATGATTCAACAGGGCGAAACGCCATGGGTGTGCAGTTTGCTGTTGAGCCCACTTGGTGGCACTCAGACTCTTGCCAAGTCGGCGACGGAATCGCTGCGAAAGGTTCTGCTGGAATGTGCAGATAGTGAAGGTCTCGTCCATGGATCGTTGTTGAACCGATTCACCGATTGGTTGGCTCCGTTGACGCGATGTTCAATCTGGGCGGAAGCGTTTCAGGAACTCTTATGGAAGACGGAAAGCGCCGCGCGACTGACTCTGGTGACGGAGCGTGCGGCTCTGCTTTTGTTGCCGACACAGCATCCTCGGGCAGACGACTCTCCAGCAAACGCCAATCCTTCTTTGACTGATATTCTGGAGCACCTGATTCCACTTTCTGGTTCAACTCATGAAAAGCAATTGAACAAGCTGCTCAACGCATGCCGCAAGCCAGCCGGCGAGGTGCCGCGTCCGAAGAAGATGAAGAAGGTGAAAGCCGAAGACGATACTGACGAAGCAACTGCGACTCCGACGAAGTCATCAAAAACTGAATCGGCTGCGAGCGCAAAGAAATCGAAGAAAGACGCCAACCGCAAGCCTGTTGAAGCTGAAGCAAAGTCGAAGCCGGAAGTCTCATGGCAGTCGGACTCAAGCTGCATCGCCATCTTGCGGTCTGGAGCGGACTCCGACGCCGATACCGTGACACTGGAATGGCATTCCAGCGACGTGCATGTGATGGTTGCGGCGGCTGGCGTTCCAATCCTCTCCGGAAACTGGAACTGGTCGGTGCAATTGGATGATGAGATGCTGCCTGCTCCGACAGCATGGAAATGCAGTTGCTGGTTCCTTGATCCGGAAACAGTCTTTTTGGAACTGGAAGCCGAAACCGATGAATCGATCACTGTCCAACAAGTGCGACAATTGCTTCTGGCCCCGTACGATTGCTTCGCAATGATGACGGACAGTGTCACCAGCAAAGATCCGGAACGCAAGGTGCAGTTGATCACATCCGTGCCGCTCGTTGACGGTGCGAAGTGTTCACCATGTGACGTCACACGGGAACTCAGCCTTTCTGCCGGACCACGCACGGTTCGCAGTTTTCCGCTGTGGCTGGAAGACGATCGCGTTCAGCATTCGCTTGGCAGCTACCGAGAACATGACGGTCAGTTAGAAATGGCTGGCGTCGGCAAGGGCGGCGTGACGTTACCGCTCGCGCTCGACTGGCATCCAAAACGCGGCGATGTGCCGGCCGACTGGGCAAAACTGACCGTCACCGAAAACCGTCGCACGGTAGGCGGACACGAAGCCAGCGGATTTCGGATTCGAGTCGGCGATCATCAGGTTCAGATCTATCGCAGCCTTCTACCTCCAACAATTTCTCGAGCCGTGCTCGGCCTGCATACGTGGGACGAAACTGTCTACGGCCGCGTGCCAGTGAAAGGCGGATTGCTTCAGCCTTTGGTGGAAGTTGAATATCCGGAATGAATTGAAATGCAAAATTCTTGGGCGTCGCTCATCCTTTCAGAAATTGATTGTGAAGACCATAAGCCGACCAATGGCTTTTTCAGCTTCAGACTTCGGTCGCCAACTTCGAATTCGAACAAATGGATCATCAGTAGCCAAAGGCGGCGATGTGGTGTGGAGGAAGAAGTGAATGAATCTGTGACGACTGTTATGAGGGCCAGTAACGGGACCGAAAAGATATCCAGTTCCTCCAGGCACAGGTGATTTGACAACTGCTCGTGTTTGCCGTTCGGTTATCGCAGGAAAGTCCCAGATCCCATTCTTGAAGTCACGAACTCGCTCATTCCACACAATGTCAAAAACACTTTCGCCATCAACGAGTTTCGGGACGATTTCGATTTTCGTTCCCCACTCAACATCGACCTTCCAATTTAAATCAGTCAATGGTACTTCGAACGAACCGCCGCCGCGAAAGATAGCCGTCTCGTTCAGCGTCGTCTCAATGGTGTGTTTTCCCGCCACTATGGCCGCTCGATTCTTCACCAATTCGGCAAGCTTTTCATCGAAGTTCTCCGGCGCGATCTTTTGCTCGGCAGATGTCGCAAAGAGGAAAGATTGATCATTGTCATTCACATCAAACAGAGTGACTGAAACCGACTGCTTTTCATCAAAAGCCGTTGCGATGTTTCTGGGCTTGGGAGGATCAATGGAAGGTTTCGTTGGGGCCCGTGAAAGAGCCGCAGTTGGTTGCTTCCACGAAAGATTGGGATCCAACAATTCTTCAAGGCGACGATCAACAATCACATCTGAAATTTTCTCGCGAGCATCAATCGCCTGCTGCATGCGTTGCAGGCGGCGAGTGAATTCAGCAAGTTCGGCTCGCTGAATTTCCTGGCGGGCGGTGAAGGTTTGCTGAACGAGGGCTCGCAAGTCGGCTCGCTGTTTGACACTGTCCGGATGGTCTTTGCCCAGCGTCGTTTCAGTGGATCGCACTTTCTCCGCGAGCTGCAACACGGGTTGTTCAAGATCGAAGAGGCGACGGCGGTATTCTGCAATCGGAACTTCGGGCTCGTCGAAATTGCGGCGATCAATATTCGAATTTGAGATAGATTCGGAAGGGGGATTGGTGTTGAATTCCATTTGCCGCATGAGCTTGGCCTTTTCAACCATGATCAATGCTTGTGGGTCGTCAGGGTTCAGATCTCTGGCTTTCTTGGCAACAACTTCCGCCTCTGCATAACGCCGATCTTTCATGAGCGGGTTGTATTGGTTTACAAGCAAATTGAATTCCTTCAAAGCGGCGATCTTTGCTTCGAGATCCTGGATCTTTGAGGTGAAGGATTCCGTGGCGACCTCAGACGGAACCTCCTGAGCCATCAGCATTGCGGATGGGAGCAACATACACGCGAACAGCGAGTGAAATAGAGACTTGATGAGATCAGACATTCTTGCCGTCCTGAAGGTGGATGCGAGTTGAGAACGCATGTGTCGGCCCTTCGGGCCTTTGGTTTCTGCTTGCTGTTTACCGGTGGCTCACGCCACCGGCAGAGGTTGTTTCGGACCTCCGGCCCTGAGTCGCATTGGTACTCCAGTTGTTGCTTTAGAAGAAGGATCATGGTGGTTTGGCTTCAGGCGTTGTCTGCCAGAGTTTGTTGGCGTCGGCTTCCGAGGGGCCAAGGTCGTTCTCGAAGATGTCGATGTCTGTTTGAATTGCCCCCCAATCCGCAAGTGGCGACAAAGCTTCGTCATCTGCTGTTCTGGAAGTATTCGGTGCTGCATTTGAAGCTGGCGCAGGACGCGAGTTTCCAAACTGCGATTGAGTGATCGAATAGATTCCAGCGATCAGGAGGCAACTCACAACGATGGCCGCCACAGCGTGAAAAGTTCTCAACGATGTTGGCCAACAGATCCTTCGACGTTGCGGCACGCGGCATTCTTCAGGCAACGCCATAATCGTCGGCTGCTGAAGATGAGCGAGACACATCTGCAGCACCGTCGCGGCTGCTTTGGCTTCACGTGCAAATCGTCGTCGGGCTGCTCCACTGGAGACCAAGACTTTGATCGCGACCGTTCGATCCAGCGGCCCGTCGAAGGCTTTCAGGACGATCCCCATTCCACCGGAGCCAATCACGCCGGAAACTTCATAGCCGCCAATTCGCCCGAGCATCTGAGGATAGTCTGTTGGATTCAGCATCGCCAGAACCTGTGAAACTTCGGCCGACGCCGACGCTTTACCGTCACGGACATTGTCGCGTTGATTTTGATGATCGGATGATGATGTCCCAAACGCAGTCGCCTCGAACGGCTGGTCTCGAAGAAAATCTTCGGCGTCACTCCATGACGATGGGTCCGCAGCGACAAGTTGAATCTGCTGACGGCAGGCTTCGCAGAATTCCAGATGCCGAAGAAAGTCCGCCTCGTCCGCTAAAGACAGCAGATCGGCAAGGTAACGTTCAAGCAATGACGGATCACAGGTTTCAGGATGAGCATTCATCGGCATCCTCCTCCATATCTTTCACAGTGTCCCTGAGACGCCTCATGATGCGGCTGCGAGCGGCGTAGATCACAGCTTCGGATCGTTGCAGCCGTTCGGCCGCTTCAGCGATAGTCCGCCCATCGATCATTGTCATTGCAAATGCCTGCCATGTGGTGGCGTCGGCTCGGGTTCGAACATGTTCGGCCGCCTGACGGAACAGTTGCCGTCGGTATTCACGAACAAGCCGCGAATTCAGGTCGCTGTCTGCATGATCTTCCGGAATTTCGACGGGAAGCAACTGGCCGCCAACCGCACGATCTTTCGGTTGTCGAGTCAACATACGGGCCGATATATCCGGGCGAACTGCTCCCACGCCGCCTGATCGCGCGCGTCGGCGACTCGAATCAGCAGGCTGTCTCGCGTTTCCGGAATCTCATCCACCAGTCATCCTCCGGCCTAAGAACACAGGCCGAGACGAATTCTGACAGGTCGGAGACAGAATTTCTGCCCAAAAGGAGTGAAGACTGAGTTAAACGACAGTGAAGTCCACAGACAAGCTCCAGGTGCTGAGAGCGCCGGTTGTTGATACCGCGCGCACCCAGACTCGATAATCATATGGAGCCATGTTTGTGGACGGCGTATAACTGGTTGTCGTGAGATTTGTCAGGTTAATCACAACCCCACTTCCGTCGCGTTTCGAGACCCACAATTGATATGTGGCCGCGCCTTGCACTGGACTCCACAAGAACGTTGGAGTTCGATTTGACGTCGATCCGAAAGGGCCAAGTACAATTGGTTGACCACCGACATTGAAATCCTGCGCCAGGCTCCAGCCACCATTGAGGCCCTGATTGTTGGAACCACGTACCCACCAACGATAGTTGCCAACCGGAAGGACCGTTGATAGGGACAGGCTGGTTGCGGTGACACCCGACTGATTGAGAACAACCGCGTTCGTGGATCGGTTCTGCACCCAAACGTGATACTTCGTCGCACCCGGCAGCGCTTGCCATTGATACGTGGGTTGATTGTTGAAGCCGGGCGATAAAGGGGATGTGAGGACCACTCGCGGAGCAATTGTGAATTGCTGCGAAATCGACCACGTCGCGAAATTATTGCCCGCATCAATGCCTCGCACCCAGGCAACGTAATTGCCCAGCGGAAGACTGGCTGTTTGATATGAATTCGTCGTCAAAGTTGACTGACGAATAACCAGTGACTGCCCCGTCGTCAGATTATTCACCCAGAGATCATATTTTGCTGCACCTGGCAATGCCGCCCATGTCAGCAGAATACTATCGTTAAGCGTGTTGGGAAAACTGTCGAGTACGACGGCCGTATTGATCTGAAAATCTTTGGGAGGCGACCAGATGCTCAGAACACCTGCCGCAGTTTTCGCTCGCACCCAAACGCGATATTTGCCAATCCCCATCGGATTTGTAGACGTAAAGCCTGTCCCACTGACATTGGTCTGAATGGCGGGATTTTGTCCAGTCGAGAGGTTATTGATCCATACATCGTAGCTGGCAGCGCCAGGAACGGTCGACCATGTTATTTCAGGAGACTGTAGCTGCGTCATTCCAATTGGAGTCTGAACAACCGGCACACCAACAACGGCGTTGAGCGTCAGGCGGTTTCCATTCCCGGTCAGAATCTGAACCCCCGGTATCGTGACAAGGCCAACGGAATCTGCTGTCACTGTGCCGGACTGCAAAACCTGATTTGTCGTCACGTTTCTATTCTGCCACGTCACTGACTGTCCCGGCAGAGCCTTGAATGCAAGTGTTCTTTGTGGCGTCACGTCGGCCGTCTGAACACCCGCTCGCGAACGCAGGGTAACAGCAAATTGGTTCGAACTGTCCACGATCGCCGGACCGAAATTGTTCCACGGAACGGACCAGTCCAATGCGAAGTTGTAGAAATCAGTACCAGTCAGTGGTGAAACAAGCGGGCCGGAACCTGATGCATTCGAAAAGGCGATCAGAGCACTGTCTTTGCGGAAAATCCAGTCAGAATGGACTCCTCCGGGGATTCCGAACATTGCTTCGTTCTGGAAGTCGAAACCCATCCAGTTATGCTCCCAGTTGCCACGGTTTTCTGCTGTGAATGCAACGCGAGCATTGTTTAGCGCCGCGACAATCGGAAGGCCTTGAGTCTGCCAGTCGATGACATCATCCAATTTACCGTGCCCGACCATCAGCAGTGCCATCGGTTCGGCGCGCATGACGTTGAGCATTTGCTGGTGATTCATCCAGTCATACACACCCGTGTTGTTGTACTTTGTCAGTCTGGACGCATACGGGCCTTTATTGACGATGGGCAGGTTTGATGCCGTCGTTCCCCAGAGACTTTCAAACTGCCCCAGAAAGAGTACGCTGGTGGCGTAGTTCGTCATCGGTTGGCTGGCGTAGATCCACGAAAAATAATCCCCGTAGCGAATTCCCAGAGACAGCGCTCCTGAGGCCCCCATGGAGTTGCCCTGAATATGCACAGCCTGCGGATCCACATTGAAGTTCGCTTTCACCTGATCCATCATCTGAAACAAACGTTGTTCAGTGAAGTTTTCGATGTGACCACTGGTTGGAATCTCTCCATCGGTGATGTAGTTATGATCGGCCGCAAAACCATACCACCATGTATTGATGTGTCCGGACTGACCGCCGCCGTCATCCGGAAACACTTGAATCACGGGCCAGCCGAAGTCCGCATTTGTTTCCAGTCGATAACGTTCGCCGTAGGCATGCGGCATCAACCGCATTGGCCACGCCACGTTTGGGTTATAGTTGACCGGAAGGGCGACGCTGTAGTTGTAGGCATAACCTTCAAACGTGGGATTCCAGTTTGCATAATCCATGAATTGTGTATAGACGCGGCCACCACCATTATTGATCTGAGACACCAGGACCGGCTGCGAGGCAGCGACGATTTCAGCCACAGGACTTGTCAGTGTATTCACGCCCGCGGTCAGAGTCTGACTTTCCACTCCGTTGATGACTTCAGTCACGGCATAATATGAGTTACCTGCTTCGCCGGACTGCATTGTGTACACAAACAGCCCGGTATCATTGGACAGTGGCGCACCCAAATCCTGAATCACAAAGTTCGTTGGCGCGCCGACGCCTGTCAGATCATGATGTGAAGTGTTGTCATTTAATGGGCCCCATTTGGAAGTCAGTTTTTGACCTTGTCCAATGTTGGCAGTGGTGATGGGAGAGGAAGAGCGATAGACGTTGTAACCTTCCCCCGTCACATTGGTGTCTTCCTGCCATGTCACGAAACTCTGCCCCGAGCGATGCACAACCTGCAGTCCGGATGCTGCCAGCAATTGGCGAGTTTCCAGAATTTCGGCGACAAGGGGCGTTGATTGCAAATGTCTGCGTTTGGATAGCGACAGCCGATTTCGCAGTTTATTGATGAAGCGGGAAATGCGTGTCATGCCAGGCATGTGAAAGTCTCACCGGCAAAAAAGTGAATACAAGGGCATACTTATTATTGAAGTGTGCAGGCTAACTGTTCGTCAGAAAAGACATCCTCACTAAAGTCAGAATCCAATTGATAGTTCCTGCCTCTGCGTAGCGATTAAATGATTTGTGATGAATTTACATCAGACAGAGTTTGCGGATTCTGTTGCATGAGTGCCACAACGGACTATGATGGTAGTTTTCCGCCACATCTGGGTTGTCAACGATTTATGCTGAGTCCTGCTGAATCTGTCGGGCTGTTTGGAACAACTCTTGATAACCGCATTCGCAAGGCTGCACAGCGAGTCGGTGACGGAACATTGGCAAGGATTTCCGATCGTTTGCGAATTGACGCTCAGGCAAATGCAGTGGTTTATGAGCGTGACGGTGTCGAAGAACCCGTACGAATCATGTTACGACCGCTGCTCGCCATGCCGGAACAGCTCAACTATGTCGATCATGTTTGCCTGAAGCTTGCCGAAGCATTGAAGCGTATACCAGCCCTTTATCTGGAAGACGAGCACGTTCGCAAAGTTCTGGCAATCACTCCGGAAGAAGATCAGTGGCTGCGAGATATCTGGACGCCGCAGCATCAGCATCTCAATCCGATGTATGGTCGTCTCGACGCTGTCTGCGACTTCACCAGCGCGGGTTGGCAGGAATCTTTGCTGTTTCTGGAACCCAATCTTTCCGGCGTTGGCGGCATTCATTACGCGCCATTGGCCGAACAACTGGTCATGCGCGATGTCGTACCCACATTGCTGGCGCAGGACCCCGAATTGGATATTGAGCTGCCGCGCGATCAGCGTGATCTATTTCTGCAAGTGCTGATAGATCACGCACGCGCCATTGGGCGAAAGAATTTTCGTCTGTGTCTGGTGGAACCGAAATATTCGCATGACGGTCCGAACGAACAGTCGATTCTGAAACAGTATCTGTCTGCACGGCACAACATCACGATCGTGCATGCGGATCCGACAGAGCTGCGCATCGAAGGTGACGAAGTCTATTACGAAGACGTACAGATCGATGTTGCTTATCGCGACTATGAAACTCGCGATCTCGTCGCGCTCGAAAAAGAAATCGGCAGACCTCTCGACGCCATGCGACTGCTGTTTCGGCAGAACCGAGTTGTCTCGTCGATGGTGGGGGATTTTGATCACAAAAGCTGCTGGGAACTGATGACGGATGAGACCGTTGCATCGCGTCTGTTCACTGCAGAAGAACGCCGACTCTTCAGACGCCATGTGCTGTGGACGCGCATTGTCGGTGATCGCCGCACCACACTTCCGCACGGCAAAGAAGGGCAACTGCTGGACTTCGCTCGCCAAAATCGCGAACGCCTCGTGCTGAAGCCGAATCGTGGCTACGGTGGAAAAGGCGTGCATCTTGGATCGGCCACAGAGCCTGAGGTGTGGAATCAGTTGATCGAAGAAGCTGCCGCGTGTTATACCGATCCTGAAAAGTCGTGGGTGCTGCAATCCGTCGCAAGGTTGCCCGTTCATGAGTTCCCTGTGGTCGGCCCCGGCGGTACTGTCTTCGAAGAGCCTTTTTATGCTGTCATGGGATTCGCGACAACCGAAAATGGTCTGGGAATTCTTTGCCGCGTGTCGCAGAAGCAAGTCGTCAACGTCGCTCAACACGGTGGCCTGGCGGTTGTTCTGACAGCTCGACCGCCGCGTGAACTCAAGATGCCTCGCCGCACCCCGGTTCGCACTGACGGCGCGGAGCAAACACTAAGGAACCGTATCACAGAACTGCTGCATCTGGATCAGACCATCGGCCTGATGAGCTGGGACGAAGAAACGAAACTCCCGTCCATGGGGCGAGCTCAGCGCGGTGAGCAACTGGCGACGCTGGAAGGAATTCGGCATGGTATGCTCACGGCCGATGACATAGGAGATCTCATTGAAGAAGTTGCTCAACAGCGCGAAGGCGATGTCCGGTGGACTCGCGAACTTGCGTTGTTGCGACGTCTGCGGCGACAGTCGCTGGCAGTGTCAGAAGAATTGATCCGCGATCTGGCGAAAGCAAAGTCACGATCTCTCGGAGTGTGGGAAGACGCTTATGCGGCGAATGATTTTTCTCGATTTGCACCGGCATTCGAAAAACTGCTGACACTGGTGCGCGAACGTGCGGTCACGTTAGCTCAAGGCGGCGATCCATACGATTCGCTGCTGGATGAATATGAGCCGGGAATGAGTCGATCGCGGCTTGATCCCGTGCTGGCGAACCTGAAGCTAAAGCTCGTTCCGCTGGTTGAAAAATTGTCCGCCGGCACCGCAGGGAATTCGGAGCTCCTGAAAGGCCGCGAATTCTCTGAACATGGTCAATGGGATTTGTGCCGTCGAATTCTGACAGCCATCGGTTTCGATTTCGAACGTGGACGTCTCGACCGATCAACACATCCGTTTACAGCCCAAATGGGATCGCACGACGTACGTCTGACAATTCGCGTTCGCGAAGACGATCTGCCCAGCGCGGTCCTGACGACACTGCACGAAGGCGGCCACGGATTGTATGATCAGGGTTTCATGCCAACCGATCGCGATTCGTTTCTCGGCGAAGCGCCGAGCATGGGGTTGCACGAATCCCAATCACGACTGTGGGAAAATCACATCGGTCGCAGTCGGTCGTTCTGGCATCGCTGGTTTCCGACGATTCAGGCGATCTTCCGGGACGCGACCGTGGGTCTTGACGGCGAAGATTTCTTCAAGGTTGTGACAGCCATCAAGCAAACGTCCAGCCGAGTCAACGCGGATGAAGTTTCCTATCATCTGCATATTCTGCTGCGTTACGAACTTGAACGAGCGTTGATTTCCGGTGACTTAACAGTTCAGGATTTGCCGGGGGCCTGGAACGAACGCAGTCGTTCGTTGTTCGGGAATACGCCGGCGAGTGATCGAGACGGCGTGCTTCAGGATTCACACTGGGCCGTTGGCATGTTCGGCTATTTTCCGTCGTATACGATTGGCAGCCTTTATGCCGCTCAACTTGCGGACGCATATCAATCAGCACATGGTCTCACAGGCGACCTTGACGGCAGCGAGTTTCAGCATTTGCTGGCATGGCTGCGCAGTCACGTCCATCAGATCGGCCATCGCATGGCGGCGGAAGATGTGATTCGCAAAATCACAGGAAGTGGTCTCGATTCCACCGCATTTTTCAAACATATTGCGCGGAAGCATTAACCAATCGTGATGTTAACAAGACCGTCGCTGACAACTTTGTGCCTCTCCTGCTTACTTCAATGCAGCGGTCGTTGCATTGATCACGGGTGTTGGCGGTTTACCTGGATCAAACGACAACAATCGCTTTCCTTCTTTGAGCAGGAAATCTACATCCATGAATGGATCGTAGCTGATGTCCTGCCAGCGAATCTTGCCCTGCGGATCTACAATGAATGTCCCGTGCAATGCGGCCTTTTCGAAGTCGTCGTAGCAGCGATACTCGCGGAAGACGGTCATCTCCGGATCAGCAACAAGCGGAAAAGGAAGCGGCTGCTCCAGTCCTTCAGAAGCAAGCTTCAGATTGACCTGTTGATCAGTACTGATGGCAACGACTTCAAACCCGGCAGCCTTTACGTCGTCAAACTTTTTCGCAATCGCTTGCAGTTGTTCGGCACAATGCAGGCAGCCGTATCCGAGATAGAAAACGACAATCACTGGCCGACCACGATAGTCCTTGAGCGAACGCACCTTTTGGTCGATATCCGGCAAGGCCCAGTCCGGAGCTTCGCGCGGCGACCAGCCAATCGGTCCCAGGGAATCCAGATTTGGTCGCGAACCAATATCGGTTGGAAGTTCACGAGGCTGTCGCCAGTCAGGTGCATATCCGAAATCAGCAGCGATGGGAGTCAACCTGACCATTGGCGGCACGTCGAGATCGATTGTCGATGAGATCTTTCGCAGTTGCTCAAAAGCGGCCTTCGATTCCTCTTTTTTGCCCGCAGCAAACAATACTTCAATCTGACTGGCAAAGGCTCTCACTTCGCCGGGATTTGACTTGATGTTTTGCTCCGCCTTCTTGATTGCGTCTTCTGTCTTGCCGGCCCGAAGCATGGCTGCAATTAAATCATCATTCGATACGCTGGCTTTCGTATACAGGTCTAACGCCTTTTCATGTTCGCCTTTGAACGTTGCAATTCGAGCGTCGATTTCGAAGGTCGCCTTTTCCATGCCTTCAATCTTTCCTTTGAACTTGTCCGCAGCATCCTTCCTGGCTTTTTCGATTGCCTTTTCTTGTGCCTTTTCGTCAGACTTATCATCAGGCTTTGCTTCACGAGCTTTTGATTCTGCTTCCGTAACCGCTGTCGTTTGCTTTTGTTTCTCTTCATCCAGCAGCTTTTGCAGCCGGTCACGGTAAACGACCGCCTGGCCTTCTGCACCAACCGCCGCCAGCGCCGAACCAATCGCTCGATTACGGCGCAGGTCGATGTCGGCATCGCCCGTTTCTTCCAGCCACGATGTACCGTCCAGTGCGACGATCGCTGGATACATTTCGAAGCTCTCGAGCACATTCAGTAGTCGGTCGCGGCCGTATTTGAAACTTCCTGATTTGTCCAGCGAATTGTATTTCGGGTGCCGTGGCAGACTGAGCATATTGCGAGCAAGATCTTCGGCATCATGGGCACGGCCGATCGAGATCATGTTGCGAATGCACCATTCGTTATTGTGGGCAAAGTTATGAATCTGATCGGGAAGTACACGATCGTTCATCATGTGAAAATAATCCACACGAGCCGACGCTTCCTGTTGATACACGGCATCATGGTAACGGTGCAACTTCGAATAAATATGTCCGGGCATGTGCCACATGTGAGCAATCGCCGGCGCAGCAAGTCCACCAAGTGCGGCAGATTTTAACGCCAGTTCCGGCTTTTTGCTGTCCCACAAGTGAATCCGATAATGATGCGCTGGATGCAGCGGCTCAACATCCAGCACCTGCTGAATCATCGCATCAATGCTGAGGTTTGAAGCCATATGCAGGCCGTCGCGTTTTGCAGACCAGAAGTACTCACACAGAAACGCTTTGGTTTCAATATCGTCAGGATATGCAATCAGAATATCTTCCAGATCGCTGACGTATTTGTCGGCTCGTTCTTCTTTTTGCTTGTCGTCGTCAGTTTTGGCGTTGATGAATCGATCAAAAGCTTCGATGAGCATCTGCTCACGCTTTGCGACTTTGTCTTTGCGTTTGACTGCTTCTGCGATAAAGCCTTTCGCACGCTTGTCGTTGCTGCGATTTGACATTGCCATACCCCAGTACGCCGTAGCACAATCAGGGTCCAGCATCGCCGCCTGGCGAAACGAACGTTCAGATTCGAAATACCAGAATCCGTGCAACTGCGCGATACCTTGCTCGAAGAACTTCCGCGCTTCACCGTTTGAGGTTGTCACAGGAAATCTTACAACGCCGCAGCCTTCAATCAGATGTGCCGACTGCCGTGGGCCTTCGTTGAAGACTTCACCGTGGAGGGAATGACCTTCTTTGAGCGCATCTTCGGCAGCCTTGGTTTCTGCAGCCGCCTTCGCTTCTTCTGGCGGCTTGGTTTCGGCTGGCGTAGATTCTACCAGTTTGGCTTCTTCTGGCTTTGCAGCAGCAGCAGTTTCTTGCGCAGAGACATAATGATGGAAATTCATCGACGCTGCTAAGAGCAGGATCGTAGAAATAAAAAACGACGACCTTCGCGAAACGAAAAACGAACTCATGGCGATACCGATCTATGTCATTTTTTTCAGAAAGCGATTTAACAACCGACCTGCGCGTTCCGCATGTCCCGTCTCCCCCGAGATCGGGGGAGACTGTTTTGGTTGCGTCAGCACGGACGTGGCTGACACTTGCCGACAGTCCGGATGAAGGGGATGACCTTGTTTATTATCAAACGAAGTTGAGGAACAAAATGTGAGAATCTCGCCTCACCCTAACCCTCCGCCCCCGTGGAACATTTGTGAAGTTGGAAAATCGTTTGCGGGGGGGAGAGGGGACAATCGCAAGCGACAACCGAATCGAATTAAACAAACGGCGTTTTACCTGGAATCGCGACCGGTGGAACTGGAATGTCCGTCCATTCGTAAGATTTCGGAGTCAGGTCTTCCTTTGAGTTCAAAGCGGCGTCCCAGGTCAGTTTCTGACCGGTATAACCTGCCATACGACCGGCGATTGCCATCAGGGTACTCTTGCACATGTAGTCGCCATTGTTGATTGGATTGCCGTTCCGAATACTTGCGAAGAGTTCATTGTGCTCGATCTGGTACATGTCGCCGTCTGGCCCGTCATATTTCCAGAGCAGCTTGCCAGCATGATCTTCGATCTTGTGGCTCATCACATTGACGCGTCCTTTGGTACCGATGATGAAGTCTTCCACTTCATTTTCGCAGTTTGCCCAATGACGGCAGCGAGCAAACGCTTTGACACCATTTTCCCATGCGTAGACGATGTTGAAGTGATCGTAGATGTTGCCATATTTGGCATCGGTGCGAACCTGTCGACCGCCAGAACCACTGATCGTCGCTGGCGGCACATCGTTCATGGCCCACATCATTTTGTCAAGACTGTGAATGTGTTGTTCAACATTGAAGTCGCCAGACAACCATGTGTAGTAGTACCAATTGCGAATCTGATACTCCATCTCACTATCACACTTGTCGCGAGTCCGACGCGGATCCCAGACACCGCCTGACATGTAACTGCACTGCATCGAAACGATATCGCCGATCGCGCCATTCTTAATCTGTTCAAACGTCGCGACTTTTCCCGGGTGGTATCTCCAGCATAGACCCGACACCAAAGCTAATCCATTGGCTTTCGCCATTTCAGAGGACGCCATCACCGAACGTACGCCAGGAGCATCGACAGCGACGGGCTTTTCGCAGAACACATGCTTGCCAGCTTCAATGGCGGCACGCAAATGCTGCGGGCGAAAATGTGGAGTGGTAGCCAGCAGAACAACATCAGACTTTTCAATCACACGCAGATAATTGTCGAAGCCTGAGTAGGCCGTATCATCAGAAACGGTGACTCGTGGAGGCGCACCGTCTTTGTTGAACATGCGTGTCATCGATCGACGAACACCAACAGTTGCGTCCTGAAAAATATCGCCAACCGCAACGAGCTCAGTTGCGGAATCCGCATTCAAAGCCTGCTCGGCGGCTCCCGATCCGCGACCACCGCAGCCGATCAGACCGACTTTCAGCAAATCACTGCCAGCGGCAAACGCACCGGCGTTGAGTGGTTTTGAGATTGCGGCAATCGTCGCAGCACCTGCGGCCGATGTCGCGAGAAAACTGCGGCGAGACGTTTCCGTCTGGGATTTAACGGTGTCCAAAGGTGCATTTTTCATAACGAGCCACCTGAAATAGTGTTGAGGCAGGAAAAATCAATGGCAGGAAGTCGCCGCGACATCTTCGAAGCGTCGATCATCGATCGAACTCTTCCGATAGCAATTCACGGTGCATACAGGGTGACCACGGATTGACGTCAGGTCAAGGCAGCAGGCCAACTTCGTTGCCGTTTCGAGACGGCAGAACAATGGTGGGAAGAGTTTAGCGGCAGCATCGATTACATAAGAATGAACGATCACTGGGGGATTCATATTCAGCAAAGGGGGCTGTTGAGGCCCAACAATCAACTGAACACGACCAGCCACAGGATGATCAGTATCAGAACCGCGATCACCGCATAGATCGTGACTTTGCTGCTTGAGACGCCTGACAGGACGCCTTCTTTCGCACTCTCTTGTTCCCCGCGGATGGCATCTTCCATATCGTCTTCATCCCAGAGTGATTTCTTTTTTGCTTTGCTTTTCTCAGCCTTCCTGTCCGCCTTGTCTTGCTTCTTTTTGGCTTCGACCGGGATGAGATTTCCCATGTCCTCATCCCCGAGATCGTCGAATTTGCGAGCCTTTGGCCGACTTGTACTCTGGTCCACCCGGAAGACATCATCGAAGACCGCGTTCACGACTTTTTCTTCTTCGTGGGCCGCTTGGTTGCGATTGTTCGGCGCGACCTTACTTTTCAATGGCTTGCGTTTGTCTTGTTCCGGTGTGCTGTCAGCGCCAGCAGCAGCATTCGGAACCCCAGCAACGCTGCGTTTAGCTTTGTCGATGTTCTGTTGGGACTTGTCACGCGCTGATCGAGATTTATCCTGAGCCACGAGTGGCTTGTCGGAACGCGGCGTGCCGGATTTTGAAACATCCACTTTCGACTGATCGGAACCAGTCTTCAGCTTTGATGGTGCTGGTTGTGATGGTGCTGGTTGTGATGGTGCTGGTTGTGATGGTGCTGGTTGTTTTGAATCCGCTACTTTCTGAGGAGATTTGGAATCACTTGATTTTGGATCGTGCGACGAGGTGCGTGATCCGGAGGTGTGTTCTGGGACCAGTTGAACATCATCAGGAATCGGCAAGAGTGGCATCTCGGCTGACGATTCGCCGGATAATGATTCGTCGGACGGTGATTTTGAATCCTTCTTCTTTCCCCGCTTTGTGTTGGCTCTGGACTTCGCTTTCTGAACGAGAGCCTGTTGGCGTTCTGCTTTCTCGGCACGCTCCCGATCTGCTTTTTTGGCCTCGGTACGGAACTTTTCCGTGCGAGCGTCTTCTTCGATTCGTGCTCTTTCGTCGGCTTCCACTTCCGCTCGCAGAGCCTCGTCTGCGATAGCTTTTTCGTCAGTCTCAGCGGCGAGTCGACTCTGCTCCGCGTTCTCGCTAACCGCCGAATCACTCTTGGCCAGAAGTTGTTCTTCTGCTTCGATCTCCGCCAGAAGCTGTTCTTCTTCCGCCTGCGCCCTGACCGCAGCTTCAGTACGAGCCGTCTCAGCGTTGACTTTCTCTTCTGCTTCGATCTCCGCGAGGAGCTGTTCTTCTTCCGCCTGCGCGCGAGCCGCCGCTTCAGCGCGAGTCTGTTCAGCTTTGGCTTTCTCTTCAGCTTCGATTTCGGCCAAAAGTTGTTCTTCTTCCGCTTTCGCTCGCCCAGCAGTTTCAGCACGAGCCTGTTCGGCTTTGGCTTCTTCAGCTGCAGTTTCGGTTAGAAGCCGTTCTTCCGCCTTCGCGACAGCTTTCTTGTCAGCTCCGCCTTTATTGAAGAGCCTTCCGAAGAAGCCTGCTTTCTGATCGTCCGACTTTGCCTTTTTCGCGGGGCCTTTTGATTCAGGGACTACTGCGACATCAATTGACGAATCGGACTTGTTTTCTGATTCGAGAAGAGAGGTATCGATGAGCGGAGAAGCGACTGGTTCGAAAGTCGCTTCCTCAACAACTTCCTCAACGGAAGGCGTTGCGGATTCGGCTTGAGTTACGGCCACAACATCGATTGCGGTGTCAATTCCGTTGGCGACTCGTTCGGCCGCTGCGATTCGTTCGGCGACTTCGCGAGCTGCTGCTTCTGCTTCCTGTTGAGCCCGTTCCGCTGCAGCAATCTTCTCGGCAGCTTCGCGTTCTGCACGCGCTCGATCAGCGATTGCTCGTTCTGCAGCAATTTTTTCAGCGGCAATTTTTTCTGCAGCCAGTCGTTCGATTCGAGCCGTTTCGGCGGCGGCAAATGCAGCGGCCTGCTGCTCCTCAATGGCGCGACGAGCTGCGGCGAACTTGTCAGCCATAGCTTTCTCAGCGGCTTCGATTTCCGCTCTCGCACGTTCCGCCGCCGCCACGCGTTCTGCGGCTTCACGCTCTTCGTCCGCCTTGATCCTGGCAGACTCCTCGGCGATGATGCGATCTTCCTCTGCTCTGATTCTTGCGAGTCGTTCTTCTTCGGCTTTGTGAGCGGCTTCTTCGGCAGCCAGACGTTCAGCTTCGGCTTTCTCACGAGCGAGGCGTTCTTCTTCTGCAATGCGAGCGGCTTCTTCGGCAGCGAGACGTTCAGCTTCGGCCTTCTCGCGAGCGAGTCGTTCTTCTTCGGCAATGCGAGCGGCCTCTTCGGCAGCCAAGCGTTCGGCTTCGGCTTTCTCGCGAGCCAAGCGTTCTTCTTCTGCAATGCGAGCGGCCTCTTCGGCAGCCAAGCGTTCGGCTTCGGCTTTCTCGCGAGCCAAGCGTTCTTCTTCGGCTTTGCGAGCGGCTTCTTCAGCAGCCAAGCGTTCGGCTTGTGCTTTCTCGCGAGCGAGTCGTTCTTCTTCCGCAATGCGAGCCGCTTCTTCTGCAGCCAGGCGTTCAGCTTCCGCCTTCTCACGAGCCAAGCGTTCTACTTCGGCTTTGCGAGCCGCTTCTTCTGCAGCCAGACGTTCAGCTTCCGCCTTCTCGCGAGCCAGACGTTCTTCTTCGGCGATGCGGGCGGCTTCTTCAGCAGCCAGACGTTCAGCTTCTGCCTTCTCGCGAGCCAGACGTTCATCTTCGGCGATGCGGGCGGCTTCTTCAGCAGCCAGACGTTCAGCTTTTGCTTTCTCGCGAGCAAGCCGTTCTTCTTCGGCTTTGCGAGCCGCTTCTTCAGCCGCCAGGCGTTCGGCTTCGGCTTTCTCGCGAGCCAGCCGTTCTTCTTCGGCGATGCGGGCCGCTTCTTCGGCAGCCAGGCGTTCAACTTCTGCCTTCTCGCGAGCCAGCCGTTCTTCTTCCGCTTTCCGAGCGGCCTCTTCAGCAGCCAGACGTTCAGCTTCGGCCTTCTTGCGAGCCAGCCGTTCTTCTTCCACTTTCCGAGCAGACTCTTCAGCGGCCATACGTTCGGCTTCGGCTTTCTCACGAGCCAGACGTTCTTCTTCGGCAATACGAGCGGCCTCTTCAGCAACCATGCGTTCAGCTTCGGCCTTCTCGCGAGCCAAGCGTTCTTCTTCCGCTTTGCGAGCGGCTTCCTCAGCAGCCAGTCGCTCAGCTTCGGCTTTCTCACGGGCGAGTCGTTCTACTGCGGCAATGCGGGCGGCTTCTTCAGCAACCAAACGTTCAGCTTCTGCCTTCTCGCGAGCAAGCCGTTCTTCTTCGGCTTTGCGAGCCGCTTCTTCAGCCGCCAGGCGCTCAGCTTCGGCTTTCTCGCGAGCAAGTCGTACTTCTTCGACTTTGCGAGCCGCTTCCTCAGTAGCCAGGCGTTCGGCTTCCGCTTTCTCGCGTGCGAGTCGTTCTTCTTCCGCGATGCGAGCCGCTTCTTCAGCCGCCAAGCGTTCAGCTTCTGCCCTTTCCCGAGCCATGCGTACTTCTTCGACTTTGCGAGCCGCTTCTTCAGCCGCCAAGCGTTCAGCTTCTGCCCTTTCCCGAGCCATGCGTACTTCTTCGACTTTGCGAGCCGCTTCCTCGGCAGCCAAGCGTTCAGCTTCTGCTTTCTTGCGTGCAAGCCGTTCTTCTTCCGCAGTGCGAGCGGCTTCTTCAGCCGCCAGACGTTCGGCTTCGGCCTTCTCGCGAGCAAGCCGTTCTTCTTCAACTTTGCGAGCGGCTTCTTCAGCCGCCAGACGTTCGGCTTCGGCCTTCTCACGTGCAAGCCGTTCTTTTTCGGCTTTACGAGCGGCTTCTTCGGCCGCCAGACGTTCGGCTTCGGCCTTCTCGCGCGCAAGTCGTTCTTCTTCAGCTTTACGCGCAGCTTCTTCTGCAGCCAGACGTTCAGCTTCGGCCTTCTCACGTGCCTGCCGTTTTTCTTCGGCTTTTCGGCGAACTGCTTCTTCGGCGGCAGCTTTTTCAGCGGCGATACGGTCTGCTTCTGCCTTCTTGAGAGCAGCTTTTTCCGCAGCCGCGCGAGCTGCCTGCTCAACGATTGCGCGTTCCGCTGCCGCTTTTTCCGCGGCGATTTTTTCCGCAGCTTCGCGTTCGGCCGCATCTGCTGTCGCTCGTTGAGCAGCGCGTATTGCGGCAGCTTTCTGCGAGGCGGTCATCTTGACCACGGGAGGCTTAGCTTCCGGTGCCGCAGAGATTACTGGAGCAGGGCTTGGCGCATTTGTAGATGGCGACGGAACCGGTGGCGTCTTCAGCACAGGCTTCTTTGCCGCTGCGGCGTCATCATCCGAAGAAATAGGGCTTCGCGCGGGGGCTCGTTCCACGTTGGACTGCGAGCTGTCCGCGACAGTCTCGTGACGATCATCCACGGGTTCAGCAGCTCGTGCCGGCTTGCTTGTTCCACGATCTTTGATAACCGGCTTTTCTTCAAGTACCGGAGTCTCCGGCAGTGCCGGCCCGCCCGCATCGAAGCCGGAGATGTCCGCGAAATGCTGTCGCAATTCGCGTGGCGAAGTCGGCTGGAACATCGTCGCGCCAAACTTCGTGGAGTTGATACTCTTCTTGACAGCGTCCGCATCCTCAGCGGCGAACAAGGCAATACACGGCACCTTCAGCGACCGCGCGTATGCCTGAATCTGCGGATAAATTTCTACGACGGGCGGCGCGTCGGCATCCGCCAGAAAGAGGACTCCGTCGGGGCGAGTCTTGCCCTTCATTATTTCGAACGCGACATCAGGCGTTTCAACAAAGTTCAACACAAACGAATACTGTTCGAAATATTTCTTCAGCTTCTTTTCCCGCTTTCGCCCTGCCTCAACAACGAGCAGATTGAATTCTGTTTTAGTGGCTGCACCTGCTGACGATTTTGATCCCGCTCCGCCGGATTCCGTCGAATTCTGACCCGTCCCGCCCGCAATGACTTCACCCATTTCGGCCAGAGCGGCTCTGAGATCTTTGTTGACCTCCGCATACGTTTGATATCGTGCTGACGGATTCAGCTCCAGCATCGTCTGACAAACTTTGTAGACTCTTTCCGGAAGTCCCGGGAGGACGTGCTTCAGCGGACGTATGTTGGCATACCGCTGTAGTTGCAGCTTTTCTTCGCGGTCTGCAGTCCGTGGCCATGGACCTTCGCCGCAGAGCAATTCGTAATAGATTGAACCTGCAAAAAAGATATCACTCCGCGGATCATTACGCGGCGCGTTTGTGCCGCGTTCCAGCGTGGAGTATTCCAGCGCTCGCTGCACGTCGTCGCTTGTGCCAGCCTGGGTCGCATCTTCGGCCCCTGCCAAACCAAAGTCCACCAGTTTTGCGACACCTGTGCTACTCATCAGCACGTTTGTAAGCTTCAGGTCACGGTGCGAGGCACCCATCTTCAATGCGTATTCCAGACCCTCGCATATCTGCAGCATGCAACGCGTTGCTTCGACCGGAGACAGCGTCTTGCGAATCTTCATGAAGTCTCGCAGGTTTCCACCTTCCACGAATTCCATCGTGAAAAAATGAAAACGTCCCTCGTTGCCGATGTCGTAGATCGGCACGATGTAGGGATGAATAAACCTCTGACAAATGCGGGCCTCTCGTGCGAAGCTGGCAACGGTTCGAGGATCTTCGGCCCAGCGTTCACGAAGAAGCTTTAAAGCCACCATGCGATTGTCATCCACGGATGCCGCGCGGAATACTCGAGCAAAACTTCCGGAGGCGTTGCGATAGAGCAACTTATATCGCCCCAGAATCAAGCCTTCCGTTTCACCTTTGAGGATGCGACCGGCCTGCAGTGGCGTCAGCATTTGCCGCCGTTCCAGCATCTGCAGGATCGATTCCACAGAAACAGGCTCTGTCAGTTGTCCTTCCACGGAATTCCAGTCCGATGGGGACAGCAATCGTGATGTGAGGAGAAAGGACTTGAGTCCGTCTTTTGATTTAATCTGCGGCATCGACCGTGTGTCGTTCGGTTTGCGAGTGCGGAATTCTGCATTAGACAGTGTTGCAGATTGAATCACGACAGAAGTTTCCCGTTCCGACCTGACCTTGCAGAACTGCAAAGTTCACCTTTGAGATCCCTCTCAATGCAAGTTCGGCTCCAATCATCAGATTTTCTGCGGACGGGATGACTGTGACCGAATCCTACCACGTTCAGAGGGGTTGACAACGGTCCTTCCGAGGAAACTTCAGTGAGACGCATCAACGCCCCTAAATGTATAAACTCGTGGCGCAGAAACGCCATCGTTTTGTAGACACTTTTTCCCATTCGTGCCTTAAGCCGCCATCACAACCCCACTGAACGAATTCTCCGCGCAATACACGGCGAAAGTACCTTGACCTGAAAACTTGATCAGATCGGCAATCGGCAGACTCAAGGTCGTTCCTGGCCGTGAAATCGACAGAATCGGCACAGGGAGAAGTCTGACGAATAATGCGTTCGGGCATCATTGGAGGACATTCGGATCGATCACCGCGATGGTCCAGGCTGGCCCCCGACCCCCGGATGCCTCGATTTGAGCTGCGGTCGAGTGGCTTTAAGCCGAACCGAGGATGATCCGGCCGACAACGCACAGCATCGACGTCAGGCTGAAAATTGTCCCCAGAACCGTAATGATTCGCTTTCGATTCAGCTGAAAAGCAAGCCGCACGGAAAAATTTATCGTACAGCTCGGCGTGTCGCCCAACGACGGTAGGTAAACAGAGCGATCAATGCAACCCGTGGAAAAAGTATTCGCGACCAAATCCCTCTGAGTCCCGAGTAATGTTCAAATTCAATATGTTCATGCACCTCAGTGACCTGAGGACTCACACGATTAAATCGATGCGTATGCTTCCAGAATTTCATAGGGCCGCGTATCTGAGTATCAACGAAACCCGTCGGACTGACATCAGAATGCTCAGCCACCCAGTACACAGGAATTGGTCCCATCCACATTGTGAATACACCAATCGATCTATTCGCCAGCGGATCAAAACGGTGGACCTGCATGATCATCATTGGCGGTGTGAGTGCCTTCAGAATGCCGGTCTGAAAATGAAACGCCGATACCGCTTCAAGCGGAGCGTTTACGGTAAATCGATAGTCGAAAATAAGCATTATTGTTTATAGTCACTGAAAATTTGTTTCCGCAGAATTTCACCGATCTGCTGAATTGTTTTTACAGAACTCAGCAAAGCCGTGTGATGAAGTGTGACCAGTCGCCGGTGCAACTCAGTCGCATTCGCCAAATCGCCCACAACGCGAAATCGTTGCCTGCTATGAATCTTATGCAGACCGCTAAAACCCGGATCAATGGGAATTCCCGCCAGACGCGCTGAATCACAAAACTGTACACGTTTACTTTCGCTGACATGTTGAGGCAGCAGAAACGCGGCCTTGTAATACGCTGGATGAGTTTTACCAGCTTCCACGCGATCACGCAAATTCATTGCGGATCGTATGTGACTGTTGGCGAGTCTGACTGCGGCGGCATCGATCCGGGGTGAAATCTCCATGGCAGCCATCAGATCGAACAATCGCTGATGCCGCTGCTGGCTGTACACATCCAGTAGCAGAAGCTGCGGCAGCAAGACGGCCGCCTGCATTTCCGAAAGCGGGTAAGCATCATTTCCGCGTTGAGTATACAAGCGAATTCTCTGAGCCATCTGCGCGTTCGACGATATAACCGCGCCGCCACGTCCGGATGTCAATAATTTGCTTCCGCCAAAACTCAGTACGCCGACATCACCAAACGTACCGGCGCGCTGGCCATCAATCATTGCGCCGGGAGCTTGACAGGCATCTTCGATGACTGCGACTCTTCGCGCCGCAGCGATGCGGCAAACTTCGCGCATCGGCACCAGATTGCCATGCAAATGTGAAACGATGATCGCTCGCGTGCGATGTGTCATCGCGGCCTCGATCTGTTCAACGTCTGGTATCGGATAATCGGCGATCGTGTCGATCAGCACCGGAACGCATCCAGTCGTGAGCACATTGATGAAATTCGCTTTGAAGTCATACGCGGCAAGAATGACTTCATCGCCGGCCGAAACGGGTATCGCTCGCAAAGCCAGCTCGACCGCACACGTGCCACTGCTACATAGAATCGCATGTTCGACGCGGTGATATCTGCATAATGCTGCAATGAACGCATCGCAGTGCGGCCCGTGATAGCGCCCCCAGGAACCGTCTTCCGCCATCCGCGCGAAGACTTCGCGCGTGGCGTCATCAATGATCGGCCATGAAGGCATGCAGAGAGGTTGTGATGGACGGGTCACGGTACGTTACAGCCTTCTCAGTCCGCAGATTCTTCCTGCTCCATTTGCCACACGGTCGCCACGATCCGAATATGGTTATAATCGATGGAACCTTCCAGAAACTCAAAGACTGGCTTCAAACGTTCACAACCAACCTGACCAATGGCATGCCGTATTTTTTGTTGCACGTCTGGCGGAATCCACGGATCGAGCTCCACAATGCGATGCGTCTTCACGTATTCGCCCAGATACTTACCGACCGTATCGACCGAACGATCCAGTTGATTGGCGACGTCTTCAATCGACAGGGCTTGTTCGAATAAATCAAAGTACTCGCCCAGAGTGCTCTCACTGGGCCGCGACGTTCTGCTGCTGACCCGTACAACTCCTGCACTGGCAACTGCAACATTCATCGGCAGGTTGTGAGACTGACACCACTCCTTGACTGTATGCAGAATTACGGCTCCGAATTCTTTCTGCTTCTGAGCGCCAAGACCATGGATGCGTGCCAGCCCTGCGAGGTTCGAAGGACGCTGCCGCGCCAAATCGCGGAGTGTCGCGTCGCTGAAAATAATGTACGGCGGAACTTGCTTCTGCACGGCCAGGCGATTTCTCATGCCTCGCAGTTCTTCGAAAAGTTCGCGATCAACACCTTCCCATTGATCGTCCACGGTTTGAGCCGATTCAGCGACCTGCAGACGGAGTAACATTGGTGTCGCTTGACCTTTCAGAAGTTGACGCCCGGCGGGCGTCACTTCCAGGCAGTTGTATTCACCCACCTGACGCAGAAATCCCTGAGACAACAATTGATCAATCCAGTTTCGCAATTGCGGCTCTGGCTCGTCCTTCAGCAGCCCCCAGGTACTCAGCTTGTCATGACGGTTTTCCATGATGCGTTTCGCCTTCGACCCACGCAAGACCTGCGCGGTGTAGGCGGCACCGAAGCGTTCTCCTTGCCGCACAACGCACGACAGAATTTTCTGCCCCAGAATCATCGGTTCCTCAACCGGCTTCATTTCGTTCAGACAGAAATCGCACGCTCCGCAATTCTCGTGTTCCAATGTCTGACCAAAATGCTCAACCAATTGCCGGTGCCGGCATCGAGTACTCACGCAATACTGCTTCATCGCGGAAACAGATCGCTGACCGGCGCGAAGGACCTCGGGATCTTCCGTGTCCTTCATCAGATATTCCCATGTGTCGGCATCGTTTGCCGCATACAGCAGACAACATTCCGCCTCTAAACCATCGCGGCCCGCACGCCCGCTTTCCTGTTGGTAGTTTTCCAGCGAACGTGGCATCTCCGCATGGATCACAAAACGCACGTTGCTCTTGTCAATCCCCATGCCGAACGCAACCGTTGCCACAATGATGCTGATATCTTCGTCGATAAATGCGTCCTGGTTTTTGCGGCGATCTGCATCCGACATTCCCGCATGATACGGCAGTGTCTTCACGCCCAGTCGGTTGAGGGATTCGCTGGTGCTGTCCACATTTTTGCGACTGATGCAGTAAACGATGCCGGATTCGCCCTTATGTCGTTGCAGAATACGTTGAATCTGACCAATCGAATCCGTCCGACGTTCAACGCGATATTGCAGATTCGGTCGATCAAAGGACCCCACCAGAATCTCGGCATCCGCGATTCCAAGCTGTTCGGCAATGTCCGCGCGGACCTGCTCCGTCGCAGTCGCCGTGTAGCCATGCACGGAGGCTTTTGGGAATGCTGTTTTCAAGCATCGCAACTGGCGATATTCGGGACGAAAATCGTGGCCCCATTGACTGATACAGTGGGCCTCATCAATTGCGATGAACGAAACGCCGGCCTTCTGTAGAAACTCAATGGTCTGCGGCTGCACCAGTCTTTCCGGGGCAATGTACAGCAACTTCAATTCGCGACTCCGGATCTTCGCGGCAACATCGCGTTTGTCCTGAGCCGTCTGCATGCTGTTAATGCACGCTGCAGAGACGCCGACTGCGTGCAACGAATCCACCTGATCTTTCATGAGCGAAATGAGTGGTGACACAATCAGCGCGAGTCCTTCGCGCGTAATGGCTGGCACCTGATAGCACAGCGACTTACCTCCACCCGTCGGCAACACGACCAGTGAATCGCGATCGCTCATCACCAGCGCCATGGCTTCGCGTTGCAAGGGTCGAAATCCGGGATAGCCCCAGTACTGTTTCAGGTTGGCCAGCAGGCTCGCCGCAACGCTCTCGTTCATGATTCAGGATTTCTTTGGATTCAATTGGACAGAGATTTATTGACGCGGTTCACTCGACGCTGGTGGTTTTCCTTTGCCGCTGCGAACATAGGCCGCTCGATCCTGAGCATACTGGTCCGCGGACTCCACGATCGCAGCCACCTGATCTGATTTGGAAGCTTCGAACATCTTCTTTAAAAACGGCACACACCAGCCGCAACCCGTTCCTGCACCACCGCATTCACTGATTTCACTTGGTACACGCGGTCGATGAATCCGCAGAAAGTTTTGAACCTTCCGCTGACTCACGTGAAAGCAATAACAAAGTTTGTCATCTGGCTGCATGATATAACACCTGCCTGATGAACAGGCCGGAACTTAAAATAATGCGATTTCGAGGCCATGTACCTCGAGGATGTGTAAACCAATGTTCGCAAACCAAGTTCAGAATCGGAAGTGAATCTTCAAATTCGCACACAGTTTATAGACTATCTTCCGCGATTTGAGTTTGTCTGCACAAGTCATCTCATCGCATCGTCCTGAGAATTCCGTCGCATTTACTGTACGCGGCCTGGAATGATGAGTCCAAGGCGTCCATGCTGATGTGTGTGAAACACAGAGGCACGGATTTCACAGAGGATGGCGTGCGTACTCTGCAACCTCAGTTGTCAGTTTCACCACACGTGATGCAAAAGGGCATCACGGAAAAATACTGACGTGTCAAGGTCGTGAAACATACGAAGTTTCCGCAAAACAACGGCTACCTGAGTGCCACATTGAAAACAGCCTGTTTTACGGGCCAACAGCGTCGAAATGCAGTAATCCCTGTGGCGCCGCGTTTAACGTGGCGCGTGCCTGAAGTACTGCTCGCCGTTTGTTCGGCACGCCGAATGCTTTCCATTCGAATCCGAGGCGGGAACGTCGCTCAAAGAACCTGTGCGACCTTTACCGCATTTGATGTTATCTCAATTTCCGACAAGCAAGCGACGGCATTTTAGTCTGCGCAAGGATCAAATCATGCGAAACAATCACATCCTGCACGGCGTTGGACTCACATTGGTCGGCACGCTGTGTTTGTCGATGTGCTCCGCAGCGCAACAGACGCAATCATCTTCGTTCAAACAGTTGGTTCCGCAAATCGCGACGGATGCCATCGGGTTCGATTCGGGTCTGTGGAGATCCGAATACCTTCAGCAATTAACGCAGGATGATGACGATGACGACACCAAGCCGTCCACATCGACCATCATGACATCCGCGAAAACGGCGGCTTCCGCAGCAACTTCGGGCTCCGCGAAAAGCCCTCCGCCTGCATTTGTCTACAGTGATAAACTTGTCACGATACCGCTCGACATTCCGGCCATGATTGAGACTCCCATGCAACACGCAAACGGTGAGTCGAGCCTGCTCATGAAGGAAACAGCGATGTCGGAGTGGGAAAATGCCGTGGCAGAATCCGGAGGCAGCGTAACGCCTGGCTCCACGGCGTCCGGGCCTTCGGTGACATCTGCGATCGTTGGCTTCGTTGGCATCATGATCGTTATTGGAGCCTACGTTTCGTCCGGCAAACGCAATCGTTAACGTGCCTTTGTGACCAATACCGCCTGTTGGTATTTCAAGAACGCGACGCTTTCCAGTCTGTTCGACTTCAGATCGGCTTCCCAGTTCGCAATCCGCCGATGATCGTCCGCGCTGAGATTACGAGTCAACTGATGTGCGGCTCGCAAATGAAGACTGGCATTCGGTCGCAGGTCCAGTTCCACAGAAATGGGCATGCGGTCCTTCAGCTTTCGCAGAGCTTCGTTGAGTGCAATTCGAGGCTCGGGAAGCAGACTGCTCGGGTGCAGAATAAAGTTCAGGCGAGCGGTCCAGTCTGCGTAGGCCAGATAGCGTTCGACCTGATCAGTTTCGTCCCATTTGCGCGTCTCGACGCGATAAGTCATCGATGGAGAAGACAGAACCAGCGTCTCCTTCATGGGATCGAAGGTCTGCTCAAAAGCCGGATGCAACTGAAAGTCGATGGCATCTGCGGCTCGAGTTGAATTCAGAGTCCCTGCCGTTCGAAGTTCCTGAATGTACTTCGTGGTTCTGGGTTCCAGTGAATTCATCTTGTGACGAATCTCTTCAAACGTCAGCGTTGTTGAGAGACCACGTGAATTGTTCAGAATTGTGAATCGTCGTTCAATAGGATCAAAGATTACGACTTCATCAGCGGCATTCACGTAGTCATAGATGCGCCCGTTGTGACACAGGCTTAAACTGCTGCTCACCATCTGCCCGGGCGCTGCGGATTTTTCGAGGTCATAGACATGGGTTGATATCCGCAAACCCTGCCCGAAGGACACAGAACTGACGCACAAGATGGACCAGAACAGAATGCCGCGTAGTAACATCAGAATTCTCCCGAGACTGCATTCAGGCAGCCAAACAATCATCCACTTAGCATCGATCGGCCAATAACTGTCGTAGTGGATTTCGCCAGAAATCCTGCAAGCACATGGAATTCTGGCGAATCTCGCTACAAGTACAGACAATTATTTTTCGCTCGATGCTGAACCTTCGGGTCAGAATAGCAGCGCGCAGATCGCCGACTCAAGGAGAGTCATGCGACTGTCAGGGCACAAATTTCAGTTGGTCAGCGCCAGTCCGCTCTCATCGGCAATAAATGCCGGTGGGATTTGCGACGCAGCTCCTTAACGACAGTTTTGTGAGTAAGATAATCCAAAGCATCAAAGCTCACCGCGCGAAGCCTATTTCTGCTCAGCGACCCATGTCTTTGAGGAAAGCACTTCGCCGGTGGCGTCCGAGATGACAGTCGTTTTCCATTCCAGGACTCCAAAAGGAAGCTGATCGCAATACATCACATCGACACGATGCCAGCAGATGCCCCAAAACGCATCATCGACAAGAACACGCGCGGCCCCACGTTCGACCTGCCATGCTTTGGTCGAATCAGATATCGACGGGACCCATTTCGTGCCAGCAGCGTTGAAGCCGCTCCATGAGCCCGCTGGCGCTGGCAGGCGATAAACCGATGCTGTCTGAGCCAATGGATTGGCCAGAACTTCGACTCCAAACACTTCCACTGACTTCGCCAAATCTGACGCCGCCAAGTCCAGCTTTACCGCAGGCGATGCTTGTAGAGTCTTCGTCGAATCAGCAACATCCTGAATCAAGATTCTCTTTCCGCCAGACTCCAGTTCGACTCGAATTGCGATGCCGTCTGAGTTTCGTTCCGGCTGGCCAACGACGGGACCGGAATTTTCCAGAGCCGTGACGATTAAGCGTTCCCCGTTTGAGCTTCTCCAGGCTGCTGAAGTTCCTGTCTTGTCCGGGATCGTCGCAAAAATTGACGTTCGTGGCGGATCAAATGGTTTCACGGGAGTGCGATAGTTGATCCATCCGGCGGACTGCATTTGTTCGAAGAGCCACGATGGCTTCCATGGTCGGTTCAACGACCAGCCAACAGATACCATTGAAATCAGCAGCAGAGTTAACGCGGCAATCTGAAATCCGCGACGAGTACACCTCTCCAGGACCGGCACCATCGCAATCCACCAGAACGGTGACAGCCATAGCATCCAGCGTAGTCCGACTGAATTGCCGCCATAGTTGTAGTTCTGCGTTCGCGTCAAATAGAAGCCAAGTGTAATGACCGTGAGTGCAGCTCCTGTCAGAATGATGGCTCTTCGCACGGCGTCAGCATTTCGCCCGAGTGTCATCCACCATCCGCAGACGGACAGGCAGAGCACCGGGGTCAGCGACAACAGTCCGTGATGGCCCAGCAGGCAATGAAACAGATAGACGATCGGCGATTCCTGATTTGCATCCAGATCACGCGGGTTCATCCAGTAGCTCGGGATTCCGTTGTGCATGTATCGATAAGTCTCGGTGCCATACGTCGCATAGAACGGTTTAACTCCGCCTGTCGCCATCCAGTTTGTGATGAAAAACGCAGCCAGTGGAATAGCGGCCGCCGGAACATACCACTTCAGGGTCAGTCGTCGATCTGTCAGAACGGCCAGTCCAAATGACAGCAGTCCCAGCAGCGCGGCTGGAAGTTCAAAACAACACGTCAACGCAGCAAAGAACCCGAGAGCCGCGAACTCGCGACCCCGCGGTGCAGATTCATGCGGACTGGACTTCGCGAGATTTCGCCTGACTAAAATTTCCACGGCTGCTGTGATGGCAAGCATCGCCGTAGCAGCAGCCGGGGTGTGATTGTTGAGGGTCGTTAGATACGGATTCAGCATTGAACCGAATCCAGCCACGGCCAAAATAAATAATCGTGCCGGCATTGGCGCGTGCAGCATGATCAAACAGCGACACAAAGATCTGAGTGCCAGCCAGAATGGCAATCCATTAACAATCAGTAACAACAGGCGTGTTACAAATGCGGTGTCATTGAACAGGCCATATCCCAGTGTCCATCGCTCGGCTGCATACAATCCAGCCACGATCACGGACAGCAATGGCGGCTTGGATGAATAGAAGTGCCAGGGTTCCGATTCGCTGGTACGGTATCGCACTTTGTCGATTGTGGACCAGCGGGCGTAGTAGTCAATCTCGTCAATTTGAAATGAACCACGTTCGACCAAAGACCAGACGGTTGCCCAGCGAGATCGGTCGTTGGCACTTTGCAGCGGTTCCGCCCGGAGGATCGCCGAGCAAATCAGAGCCGTCGCTGCCAGAACTAAGACGTGTTCCCCCAAGGACAACTTATGAGGCTGTTGGTTGGGTGTCGCTTCGAGGGCAATTGGTGCGGTCATCGTGGAATGGTATCGACTTGGCAGTGTATCTACGCAGCAGTGTGAATTGATTCGACGGTGCGATCTGGAAGCAGTGTGCCGTGTTCTGCCACAGGTCTCAAGCGCAGTGGCGATAGTCGTACAAGGCAAACGCCGCGCACGGGGAAATTACGACGCTATTGAGAATTTTGGGACTCGCAATGTGCGGCTCTTCCGCACTGTCACCGACACCGAACGGTAGCACGAGGTCCGTTGCCCCAAAAACACAACATTTTCAGCCTCGAACATCGCATCGCTGGCTTAATGGCTACGTCTTAATGGCCATATCTTATTCAGACTGCGGGGTGACTATTTTAATGTTCTACTTACCAGAAGCGTTAGTTTTTCAATTTTCGCAACCCGAAACGTAAGTGCGGGATCAAAATGTGGCAGTTCGGCTGCGTGCCGACGAATCCCCTCGCTGATGCGTTGGGTTATGATAATTCCTTTATTTTTCCAACAATTCATGGGCTAGAATTTCGAATAGCGCAACTTCCAAATGCACTCCAGCTCTGCGAAAATTTGCCAACCCCCAACCCCCAACCGCCAACTGATCGATACTGATCGAAAATTGTTCGGAAACTGTTTGCTCCAAAGGGCTTGGAACTAGTAACCCGATGGGGGTATACCCTACTTATTTGACAAAATAGTGGGTTTACCGTTGTAATGAAGATGCAAATCGGAGATTCGTGCGTTTCCACCCGTTCAACATCCTTTGATTCTGTCTTACTCACGACTGTAGTTTATTGCTCTGAAAGAGCTTTCGTGCATCAATGGCTGAATCTAATTTAAATCCACTAACCAGTTTAGGGTTCGTTCAAGCGATCTGCGAAAGCGATACTTCAGCCTGGTGTTTCGTGCCAGCTCAGGAATCACAGACGAAGTGTTGCTCGAGACCTTTTCGTGATTTGTGGCAGCTCACCGCTGCTCCCGACACTTCGTTTGGGTTTCCGTGCCAGCAGTTCGCAGCAGCATTAAACAATACCAATGTGAATGCTGAGGACTTTTTCGCTGAAGTCAGTCAGCACCGTTTTGAAACTCCGCATCGAATGCGAATCACGCGAAATGACGGTGTCACAATACATGCCGCAGTCACATGTGTGTTCGGTAACGCTGTTATCAATGAAGTGAGCGAAGTGACTGGCTGGCTGATTCGCTTTCACGTCCAGGCCACGCTTGGCGCGATTGATCTTCTGCTTGATGAAGTCACGAAAGCGAAAAAAAAAGCTGGAAGTTCTGTCGAACCGGGAACGAGAGATTCTGGATCTTGTTTACGAAGGTCGCACGAATAAAGCGATTTCGATAATTACCGGTATCAGTGAAAAGACGGTGGAAAAACACAGGGCTCGCATGTCCCTGAAGATGGGTTGGAATTCATCTATCATGATGATTCGCGTCATCACAATCGCCCGCATGTTGCCAGATCGTGTTTCCAGTTCCAGCAGGGAATCTGCCGATACGCTTCAGCTCACAGCGCGTCATCAGTCCTCCACCAGAGATCGAATGAAGCCGCCCGTGGCCTGACATCTTGTAATATCTGTTGAAAAAACATCGCCTTAGTGTGATTTTTTGTTTAGGTATTTGGCAGGGTTTCGTTTTTGCGAGGGTGCAGTCGCGTTTAATTGTGAACTTGGGAGGGCTAGACTCCCGCTTCCGGGAGGAGCCTCACCCTCCCGAAAATCAACTTTCTATTCGCTCCCACCGAAATCCGAGACTGCACCCTTTTCGCGGCGATTGCAGATTCATCCGTGACAACTGCGGGCTAGATTTGTTAGGCTGCGCTTCTACGAAATTTCTTTGTTGCCTCCCGCCGCTGATCTTGCCTGATGCTTCATTACTTCCAAAGCAGACTGCCTCACATGGCAGCCGTGATTCTGAATGTTGTCGTTATTCTGTCGATAACCGCAGTTTCGGTCCGCGCGGAAGACGGCGCCAATACCGCAATCGTTGATTTTGAAAACGAGTTGCAGCCAATTTTCACTCGCATGGGATGTAATAGCGGACCTTGCCACGGAAAAGCCCGCGGTCAGGGTGGGTTTCAACTTTCGCTATTGGGATTTGATCCTCAGCAGGATTTTGACGCCATCACCAAAGAAGGTCGCGGTCGGCGAATCTTCCCCGCAGTGCCGGATCAAAGTCTATTGATCGCAAAGCCTGCTGGCACGGTTCCCCATGGTGGAGGGCGACGGCTGGAAGTAGATGGCCCTGAATATCAAACCATGGTCGATTGGGTGCGGCAGGGCATGCCGCGCAAAGCTCCGGATGCCGCGAAGCTGGTTTCTATCGCCGTTGTACCGGCATCGATAGTCGCCACTCCAAATCAGACACAGTCGCTGACGGTGACTGCGAAATATTCGGACGGCACAGAACGCGATGTCACGCGACTCACCGCGTTTCAATCCAACGAAGCTCCGGTCGCCGCCGTTGATGAAAATGGCGGCGTGACTGCCGGGCAGATCACCGGCGATGCTGCCATCATGGCGCGATTCATGGGACAAATCGCGGTCTGCGAAATCCTGATCCCGCGTACGGAAAGAGTGGATGCTGAGATTTACGCTCAGTTACCAAAAAACAACTTTATAGACGAACTGGTTTGGAAAAAATTGCAGCGTCTGAACATTACGCCATCGATTGGGTGTGACGATCACACTTTTCTTCGGCGAGCCACAACAGATATCTGCGGGAGAATTCCAACCGTCGATGAAGTGACAAGTTTCCTTGCCGACGAATCTACTGACAAACGCGCCAGGCTTGTGGATCGTTTGCTGCTGGAACCGGAGTTTGCTGATCACTGGGCGAACAAATGGGCCGACCTGCTGCGTCCGAATCCCTATCATGTTGGCATCAAAGCGACGTTCAATTACGATCGTTGGATTCGTCAGTCGTTTCACGAACGCAAACCGTGGGATCAATTTGTTCGCGAACTGATCGCTGCGAAAGGCAGCACGTTTCACAACGGAGCGGTCACAATGTTTCGCGACCGTCGTCAGCCGGATGAACTGACGACGTTGGTGAGTCAGCTTTTTGTCGGCGTGCGTCTGGACTGTACGCGATGCCATCATCATCCATTTGAAGTTTGGGGACAGGACGACTTCTACAGTTTTGCTGCCTACTTTTCGAAGATCGGACGTAAGGGGACTGGCATTTCGGCACCGATTTCAGGATCAGAAGAATTCGTTTTCACGGGCACCAGCGGCAGCGTGACGCATCCCGTCACCGGCGAAAAAATGGAACCTCGTCCGTTGTTCGGCGACGCGCCGGTCATTGCCGACGGGCAGGATCAACGAGAAGCTTTGGCGGCGTGGATCACTTCGCCCAAAAATCATCTGTTCGCAGAAGTCATGTCCAACCGTGTGTGGGCCGACATGATGACGCGGGGCTTTGTCGAGCCGGTCGATGATCTGCGAGCCACAAATCCACCCACGAACGGCCCGCTGCTGAAAGCGCTGGGAGAACATTTTCGGGATTCCGGTTTTTCGATCACCGAACTGATTCGCTCGATTGCTAATTCTCATGCGTATCAACTCAGTTCGATTCCCAATGAAACGAACAGTGCTGAAACTCGCAACTATTCACGACATTATCGTCATCGATTGCGAGCCGAAGTTTTACTGGATGCCGTGTCAGAGGTGACTGGCATGGAACAGGAGTTCGACGCGATGCCCGCAGGTTCGTCGGCGAAGCAACTATGGACTCATCGATCGAATTCTTTGTTTCTCGACACTTTTGGCCGACCTGATCCGAACCAGAATCCTCCTTGCGAGCGAACAACCGATTCGACTGTTGTGCAAAGCCTGCATCTAATGAATTCGGAGAAACTCTATCGTGACATTGGTCATGAAACCGGCAAAGCGAGGGCGTTGGCAACCAGCGAGAAAACGGCGGCTGAGGTTTCTGTGGAACTGTATAAATTGGTGTTCGGACGCGAGCCAACGGTCGATGAAACGGCACTTGTGGCCGTACTACTCAACGCTGAAGGAGCGATCCGACAGCAGGTCATTGAAGATCTGATGTGGTCGATGGTGAATTCGGCTGAATTTGTATTTCAGGATTAAAGCCAGAACTTTAGCGAGACTGATATGAAAAATCCACCACGATGTGATGGCGTCACGCGAAGAAACTCACTGCAACTTGGACTGGGCGCATTGCTTGGTACAAGTTTCGTCGGCAGCTTGCAGGCCCTGGCAGAGTCGAAACACTCCGGACAAGGCCCGCCAGCAAAAGCGAATCGCTGCATCTTGATCTGGATGGATGGTGGTCCGACGCATTTCGAAACGTTCGACCCAAAACCAGACGCTCCGCTGGAATATCGCGGCGAGTTTTCCGACATTGCCACATCGGTGAGTGGAGTCGCGTATTCTGAACACATGGTCAAGCTGGCTGCCAGTCTGAACGACTATGCCATGATCCGTTCGATTCGTCATGATCAGGGAAATCACGGTGCAGGCAATCACTACATGATGACCGGGGCTCCGCCGCGCATTCCTGTGGGTTGCGGTGCATTCGTCAGTTTTCATCCCAGCATGGGAGCAGTCGTCGCGAAGGAACTGGGCCGTGACAACGGGCTGCCGCCGTACTTCAGCATGCCTCAAATGTCCCGTTCCGGTGGGCCAAGTTTTCTAGGCGCAAAGTACGCGCCGTTTGTTGTCGCTGATGACCCCAATCGAGACAAATTCAAAGTTCGCGACGTGGCATTGCCTCGTGAACTCACTGACCTGCGATTTACATCACGCACGGACTTGCGGGCGAAGATCGACAACATGGTTCGTATCAATGACGAAGCTGCCGGTGATCCCCTCCTGGCCTTTGATCAGTACTTTGAACAGGGACACACGCTTGTCACATCCCCTGAAGCGCAGAAGGCATTTGATATCGAACAGGAATCGCCGGAAACCAGAGAACGTTACGGAAGAGACGGTTTCGGTCAGCGGTGTTTACTAGCTCGCCGATTGGTAGAAGCCGGAGTTCCCTTCGTTACGGTCTATGACGGCGGCTGGGATCATCACAGCGATCTTTTCGGAGCGTTGCGAAAGCGTTTGCCGGGCTGGGATAATTCCGTTGCAACGCTGATTCAGGATTTGAAGGAACGCGGACTGTTGGAAACAACATTGGTCGTTGCGTTGGGTGAGTTTGGTCGCACGCCGAAGATTTCAACGCTCGCCGGACAATCAAAAGCTGGACGTGACCACTGGGCAAACGCGATGTCGGTGTTGATGGCAGGGGGCGGGACACCAGGCGGAACTGTTGTTGGTGCAACGGATCGGAAAGGGTTCTCGGCGGTTGATCGAGTCCTTTCGCCGGAGAATTTTGTATCGACGATTTATCATAAGCTGGGTATCGATCCGGGGAAGATTGTTTACACACCGGAAGGTCGCCCAACGCATCTCGTCAGTGATGCAACTCCGATATCGGAGTTGATCTGAGCCATGTTGCGTTTCTTGTCGCTCGTCGTGCTGATTCTTCCACCATGTGTTGCCGGAGAACCTCCCACGATCGATCGGTTCGTACCTGCCGGAGGCCAGCGCGGTGCAACAATCGACGTCAAACTGGTTGGCAAGCCGGGCGATGGAGATCTGCGAGTCCTCAGCGAAAACGACTCGATAGTCTTCACGCTGAACGAAAATCGCGACGCCGCGAGCGTCACAATCAACGAAGCAGCGCGACCGGGAGTGCATTGGTTACGATTCTGTAACGCTGACGGCGCGACGCAGTTGAAACCGTTCATCGTTGGTTTAATCCCGGAAGTAGCTGAGACAGAACCGAACGGCAGAATCGTTGAGGCCACTGCCGTGAGTTCGCCTTCAGTCACCGCCAACGGAGTGCTGGAAAAATCTGGCGATGTTGACACCTACGCTGTCACGCTGACGAAAGGTCAGACACTCGTGGCCGCCATGCAGGCGAACGAAGTGCTGGGATCGCCGATGGATGGCGTGCTGCAAATTGTGAATGCGCGAGGCACCGTGGTTGCGCAAAACGATGACGACATTAGTCGAGATCCGCGAATTGTTTTCCTCGTCCCTGAAGATGGCATTTGGTACGTTCGCACATTTGCATTTCCTGCCGCCCCCGACAGTTCTATTCGCTTCGCCGGTGGTGCAGATTATGTTTATCGACTTACACTCACATCTGGTCCGATGATTGAACATGTCGAGCCCGCAATGTGTTGTGCAAAAGACGGCGAGACATCGCTGACATTGTTCGGCTCGAACATTCCGACTGCAACGGTGTCTGTACCAGCCAACCAGCGTGAACTTGCAGAGCCGTATGCATTGCCATTTCGCATCCCGCGCATTGAGATTCCGTCAGTTGTGGAATCCCAACTAGCCGCTGACAGAACATTGTCGATTCCGATAGCGGTCACAGGTCGAATCGCATCCACTGGTGCTTCTGCATTTTTGCTCACCGCAACGAAGGGGCAGAAGCTAAGCATCGGCATACAGGCCCAACGCATAGGTTCATTGCTCGATCCCGTACTGACTGTGGAAGACAGCTCCGGCAAAGTGCTCAAAGAATCGGACGACATTGGCGGCGATAATCACGACGCTGAGATGCACATCACGATGCCGGCTGACGGGCAATATCGGGTGGTCATTCGCGATCGTTTCCAGGACTTCGGTGATCGTTATTTCTACGTGTTGCGCTGTGAAGAAACACGCGCTTCGTTTGCAGCAACGATCGCTTCGACAGCCGAAACCTTAAAGGCCGATAAACCGCTCGAAATACCAATCACCATCGTCCGCCAGCATGGTTTTGCTGAACCGATCGACGTGCGCGTTGAGGGTCTTCCAGAGGGCGTGATCTTCGAATGTCCACGCTCAGAAAAAGACGGCGAGACTTCCAAAAAAGTGACTCTCAAAATCAGCGGATCAACGACGGAGCTCTTTCAGGGCGCGATCCGCATTGTGGCAGAATCCACGGAGTCAAAGCAGGTTCAGCCAGTGACGTTCACCACCGCAGACAAATCACTGGTGACGGAGTTCTGGTTGACGGTTCCAACGCCGCTGGCTCCTGTTGAAACCAGCCCATAATTCACTTAGGTTGCGACGGCCATTGCTTTCCCCGCAGCCTTGAGTCGCGATAATAAACGTTCCTTTTCAGCGTACGAAAGCGTCATCGTCGTAGATGCGGCGAAAGAACGCAGTTCAGCAGCGATCAAATCTTCGTTCAATTGAACTCCCGGAATGCGGGATGCGATCCAACGCAGCGTTTCATCCGGAGCTTCGCAGAATCCTTCGTACGTAAATTCGACGATGCTGTTGCGTGGAATGTCTTTGAGTTGCTCATCAAGTTCAGCTTCGATCTGCAGCACCTGATCGCAGACACCATCGACGTACGCCAGCGGATCGGCAGTCGTGTCGGACGATTGACTGTGCAGTCCCCAACCGACAGATTTATCGCCCTGAACCTGCATTCGCGCATTGATCAGCGATTGAGCCACCAACAGTGGATTTCGTCGCACGACAACGATCGTGGCTTGCGGAATTGCTCGATACAGCAAATCCAGACATCCAGTGTTACGATTGTTCTTGTTCAGGAACGGCTTGCCGAATGTCTGACACCATGCACTAAAAAACTGGCCCATGGAATTTTGCTCGGTGACTGTCAGGTCCGTGCGAGGCACGTAGCGATCTTCGCCCAGCCAGTGATTCCAGACACTGAAGCCATCGTTCGGGCCACTCAATCCGGCCGTTTGACCGTAGAAGTTTTTGAAGTCCGCAGACTGTCGGCGCGGCAGCCAGCGGAACATTTTTGTTGCGGCCAGGGGAGCATTGGGAAACAGTGACGTCAGGTTGCTGAAATACGTCACATCCATGTAGCGGGCAAGCGTCTGATAGACGAGCGTTGTTCCGCTGCGAGGCGCTCCGACAACAAGAATCACCGGAGCTGCAGTCGCTGGAGTTTCTTGACGAAGTCGTTGCTCACGACCAGCAAGCAGACTATTGAGAGGACGTGAAACCAGACGCATACCTTCATGGAGCAGTGCCGAATAGGCCGCACGCTGCCCCGATGTCAGCATCCGAAACAGCAGACCGAATGGGTTTTTGAAATTCTTTGATGGGCCGACGCTTGTTGCCATGAGTGTCTTTGCTGGATCACGATTCGCAGGGGAATCAGAGAGAAATCGAGGCTTGCTGACTACACGTTGACTTTAACACTCACCGCACGGCATGAGGCTGCCAACTGCAGAAGTCGGCGACTTCCGGTAGATCACAGTCGGAAAAAAAGGCGCTGTGGTCCTTCCGCGACATATTGGTTGCTTTTCGTCAACATTCACGCCAATTCATCAAGGCTCTGCCCGAAATGCCGACAGCAGCTTGCATGAAAGTGAGTTCGCGTGATAATCTGATGGTATTCAGCCGATCCACTAGGGCCTAAAACGGCGGTAGTTTTGCCAAGGCGGTAATTGTGCCAGGATTGTCGCTGTCTCACGTCGTTGCAGTCGGGATTAACGGAGCGGTTCGAATGTCTCTTTCAAATCAGTTGCGTCGCAGAGGTCTAGTCGTATTTTCCAGTCTCTGCGCGGGTGTGCTGATTGGCTGTGGAGGAGGCAGCGAATCCGAAACAACGGATGCTTCGCAAGCAGGCGGTGCGGCTGCGACGGATTCCACTGCAATGCCCGGAATGGGTTCCGCCCCCGGCGATGCTGGCCACGGTGGCGCAAGCACAATGCCAGGCATGATGAGCTCGCCTGATATGGCTGGCTCAATGCCAGGTGGCGCGGGCGGAAGTCCGGCAGGCGCAATGGCCAGTGCCCCCGGAATGGGCGGCTCGATGCAGGGTGGCGCAATGCCGGGCGTTAGTGCCGGGCAAGGGGCTGACATGGCGATGTCAATGGGTGGTGGCGAATCGTCTGGTGGCTACCCAGGAGGATATCCCGGAGCAAATGGCGGCTACCCAGGCGGCCAAGTTGCCGCAAAGCCGCAGCGACCTGGTAACTTTGATGCATGGACTGATGAAGACTACATGTCAGCCGCTCGTGAACATGATCCGAAACTTCTGGACGCAATTGATTTCAAAGTGAAGTCAGCTCCCGGTGATGCAAGTGTTGCCGTACTGCTGATAGGTCTGCTCGACCTGCCGCCACTGCCGGCTTCAACCAATCCTAACGGAGGTGCAGCAGGTAATCCGGGAGGATATCCCGGTATGCCCGGTATGCCCGGTATGCCCGGTATGGCAATGCCAAATCCTGCTGGTGGCAGCGCTCCAGGCTCAGCACTCGGACATGGTCCTGCGCCGGCGGCGATGCAGGCCCCGCAACAATCGCTTCCTCCGCAGGCTTCACTGAAAAACAAATCGAATCAACCCACAGAAACCATTGTTGCTCAGCCACAGACTGCAGTTGACAGCGTCTCTGCCATGATTCTGGAAGCCTCGGTCAGTTACATGCCGCAGGGGGCAGCAGTTGGGGCAATTGCTGGCGGCGTTCAGGGGCGAATGGAAGGACTTGCCGGACATGCGGCTGACGGAAGTTCGGCACCGCAAGGCTATGCGCCGCCCGGAGAAAACTCGGGAGCCACGATGCCACCTGGCTACCCCGGTGGGTATCCGGGAGGTGATCCGGGCAACGGCTATCCAGGTGGAAATCCACAAGGTCCAAATGGAACTCCAGGCGCAGGACAATTGCAGGATCGAATGCTGGTCGAAAAAGTTGTGGATGGATTGATCGTCAATAATTCAAAAGATGCATGGCAGGCGATCTTCGGAATCGTTGCAGGAACGGTGAAGACCCCGCTGCCAGCAGCATCAAATTGCGAAGTTGTCGTTGAACGACTTATTCAGAACATGGACTCAAATGCAGACGTCATCCAGCCAGTGATATTGGCGTTCCTTGACAGTGCCACACCGATCCCACCGGAAAGCCGAACCGCCTGCATGAGAATGTTGGCTGCGATCTCTGCAATACAAACTGATCAGCTTACGGGCTTCGCCAGCACTGCGACACTAACCGCTGCGGCACCTGGCGCAGCGAATGGATATCCCGGCATGTCGGGTGGTGGTGAATCATCATTTCCCGGCATGGGAGGTGCCGAAGGTTATCCGGGGATGAATGGTCCGAGTGGAAATGCAGCGGTCGCCAAGAAATCAATGCTGCCCACTGTCTCACTGGCACCCGATGTCGCGGCTCAAGGAGCAGCGTTCTTATGGAATGCTAAAACCATTGCAGCGATCGTCGCCCAATTGGAAAAGGCGACGGATCTCACCACTGCGTCTGATGTGCTGCTGCTGGCATCGACAATTCCGGGCGACGACGTCCGCCACGCAATTTACTCAACCTTCGCAAGACTGCATGAGCAAGGGGCTGATCTGCTCAACACTTCGGGATTCTTTACTGACGTACACGATCCTGCCATGTTGACGATTCTGAAGGCACTGCCAAGAAACCGTCCATCTAAGGATACAGAAGGCACACTAGATTCGTGGTCATCCGGAACTCAGAGCCTGGTTCTTGCCTTGCGCGATGAACTCAAACGATCTGCGCCGAACATGAAGAAATACACCGATAGTCTGCCGGTAAAATTACACAAGAACGCCACCGCTGAAGTTTCTGTCATGATGCAGTTTCCTGCAGGTGCCACCCAGACTGAAAAAGATGCGATCCCGGCTTTGACGCAGGTTTATTACACACGCACCAGCTTCACACCTCAAAGAATTCACGATGGTGACGATTTGATCAAGCACTACGAAAGCAAAGCCAGCGGTTTCGATCGCCCAGACGAGGCGAAGGGATTGCGTTGGATCGAAGGCGTTAAAGTTCTTCAGAATGGCAATCGCCGCACCATGGATGTGATCATCGAAAAAGGTGGCAATGATGCAGCGAATGGCCAAATGGGAATGCCCGGCGGCGGCGGATTCGGTGGAGGAATGCCTGGTGGTGGAGCTGCCGGTGGAAGTTTTTCCATTGAAATTATTGTTGTGGAAACTGTCGATCCTAAGAACGCAGCAACCGCGACCTCTCAGGCTTCAACAGAGCGATGATCCATTTGTGTGAGCCGAAGGCGCTAGCGTCGGGCTTTCCGCAGTAGAAACAGGGCCAAACCCGGCGAACATCAATGTGCCGGTGGCAGACTATTCTGAAACGCGCGATTACGGAACAGGAAGTCGATGATGTTGCCCTCGTGAGGCTGCAGCCAGTTCAGAGCACACGTCGGAATCGGACCGACATTCAGACGATCAATCTGCCGCGCATCAACTAGGTCCGAGATCCACTTGTCGTCGTTCGTAATGGCCGTGCAAACGAGAGTTGAACCAATCTTGCCCAGTATTTTGTCCTGAGGACATTCGACAACGGAAACGAACGGAAACATGTATTCTGTATTCGCCATCGTGTTGTCGCAGTCGCTGACATGCAGCACCGTCGGACGCATGTAGTCGCAACGTTCGTGCTTTACCAGCCGATCACCACCACGATACTTGGCAGTCATTTCGGTGACCGGGCCTTTGATGCCGTCTTCGATCTGGTTGTGCATGGCTTCCGCAACGCCTGCCGTCGTGAACGCTGCGATTGCCGCATTTGGATCTGTCGTCAGCAATGCATCGATTGGGCCGAGTTTCCGGGCGATGGCATCGGCGATCGCTTCGGTATGCCGAGACGCCCAAATACCGGAGCAGTTAATACAGCTCCGTCCGCCGTTCATCAGCACGCTCTTCACGAGCACATCAAGATACTCTTCCCAACGATCAACGCAGTCGTCGCCGATCAGAATCTTGCTGAATCCCGGCCCGTGAGCCTGAACTCTCGGATTGCCGTGATATTTGTCGACCGTCGCCTGACCGCCAAAGATCATAGCTCGGTTGCAGGTTTCCAAAACCTTGTTGCCAACATCGTGCGGGCCCGGATAGAGACAGAACGCTTCACGCGGAACACCTGCCGCCGCAAACGCTTCGTACATACGATAAGGAGTCCACGGTTCTGACGATCCTGGTTTCAGAACCAATCCGATCTGCAACGGAATCGCAGGCAGCCACAGCGTATGCACGCCGGGTGAATTTGAAGGCAGCACAAGTCCCAGCGTCGATGTCGTCGCCTGGAAGCTGACCATGACGTTTCGCGATTCCATACCATAACCGCGAGACAAAATATCCAGCGGCAAGCCTCGCGTGAGCGCGTCGAGCATATCGCCCATGTGCTGCAGCACAAACGCATTCTTAGACATGTTCGCGCGGCACATGTTGAGTGGCAGCCCGGTTGTAGCGGACTGAATGGAACAAAATTCCTCCGGAGTCTGCGTACCCGTTCCCATCGGCAGATTGGCGGTCAGATAATAATCCGCGGCCTGCTCGCATTTCTTAATCAGATCAGCGCAGGAAAACTGTTTGAGAATCTCGCGAGCTTTATTCGCCTTCCGCGAATCCATCTGCACCAGCCCGGCATTGGCCTGATGCATTTTGGCCATGACCTCGCCGGTTTCGAAGTGAACAACATCAGCCTTTTCGAGCGACTCGTAAGGCTTACCCCAACGGATAACAGGAATTTCAAGCATGGCGGGATCAATCAGCGACAAGGCAGAGGAGAGAAACTCGGCGAATTTTAATAACGCCTTATTGTAGAGACGAAAACTCCGACGTCCAGGATCGAGCAAAATGCAGAGTGCATTTCCCAATCCGGAATCGACCTCTACAAACTACTATTCAGGGTGTGACAAACCACCATCTAACGCTTGAAGTCTGACATGAAGCCAATGAACGAAGCCAATCAGAATGAGATACAATCAGCAGTCCCGATTCTGTTTGAAGACGAGCATCTGGTTGCCGTCGCCAAACCGTCAGGCATGTTTGTTCATCGCAGCGAAGCGGACCGCTCTGCCACAGAATTTGTTTTGCAGAATGTAAGAGACCAACTGGGAAGCTTCGTCTACCCAGTGCATCGCCTGGACCGCCCGACTTCCGGTGTCTTGATGCTTGCGAAAACCTCTGAAGCGGCGGCTCTCTTTGGGAAAATGTTCGCCGAACGACAGATTCAAAAGACCTATCTGGCATTGGTGAGAGGCCACTCGGACGACTCAGGCATGCTGAATCGTCCGCTGGTTTCATCAAAAGGCCGAGGCAAGCCGGACACAAATCCTCAGGAAGCCGAGACCGCGTATCGCACACTGGAACGCTTTGAAGTTCCGTTTGCTTCCAGCCAGCACGCCAGCACACGTTGCGCTCTTATCGAGGCGCATCCGAAGACGGGAAGATATCACCAGATTCGACGACACCTGGCCGGAATTTCTCACCCCATCATTGGCGATGCCGATCACGGCGACACGAAACTCAATCGACAATTTCAGCAATACGCTGGAGTGACTCGGCTGATGCTGGCAGCGGTGCGAATCGAATTCATTCACCCCGTGACGCAGACTCAAATCTCAATTGAGTGCGATCCAGCCGATTCGTTTGCAGTCGTTGTGGACCGATTGCGGCAAGTTGTCCCTGATGTTTGCGAGTGAGCAAAACGGCAAGCCATCCATTCTTGTTCCGGGTCTGCATCCCTGGAACGCAATCCGCAGGAGGCTCCTTGGATTTGCCATTCACGATCATAATCATAATCATAACCCGCCAGTCGATCAGGATTAAGATTAAGATTAAGATTAAGATTAAGATTAAGATTAAGATTAAGATTAAGAGTAAAAAGGTGAAGCTTCTGCCTCAAGCGAGAATCACGCGAGGCAGGAGCCTCCAGAGCAGTGTGTTCCGAGGCTGGAGCCTCGGAACAAGAGCCGAGTTAATAGACCCCAACGGTCGTCGTCTTTGCAAAGATATGATACGGCCTGACGCTGCTGACTCCATCCCATGGATACTTCGAACATGGGCGTTCGCGTTCGCCTTCGTCGCGTTCCAGGAAGCCTGGGACGAATAGTTCCTTCGTCAACGTGTACAGTTTGACTCGACCCGTCGCACCATAGTCAACAAGTTTTGTATGGTCGGCAAAATCAACAACCTCAATCACGGCGCGTGGCTGAGGCGCGTAGTAGGTGATCTTGTAGTTGTCAGCCGGATCAAATGGTTTTCCGCAAGCCAGGCCCATCAGCGTGTTGCCGTATGTCGGGGTGATGTAGACGTTTGGACCGAGCAGTTCTTCACACGCGAAGCGGAACCACTGCTGAGTGAACTCAGTACCGCCGCAGAAGATGCCTTTGATGCCAGCTTCTTCGATACTGCTGCCCTGGTCCATCAAACGCAGAGCCAGAGCTTCGAGCAGTTTTGGTGTCGTGAACATGCACGAAATGTCATTGTTTGCACCAAGCACCGTCATGGCCTGATCGATGACATGCGCGCTGTAAGCTTTCGCACCTTCGACGTCACCTTTTTTCAGAAGCTTCACAACCCAACGCGGATCAAGGTCCACGCAGAAGCAAATGCCATCACGAAACTGAGCAAGATGCTCGATAGCAAGACGCAATCGACGAGGTCCGGATGGGCCCAGCATCAGCCAGTTTGCACCACGTGGAAACGATTCATCCGGCAAGGTCGCGCTGAAGTTTTCATAGTCGATCCAGTGATCTTCGACCACAACTCGGCTCTTTGGAACGCCGGTTGTTCCACCCGTTTCGAAAACGTAAATCGGTTTGTTCTGAAGTTGTTTAGGCACCCAACGTCGCATCGGCCCGCCGCGCAGCCATTCATCTTCGAACAATGGGAATTTTTTCAGATCATCAAAACAGTTGACGTCTTTGAGCGGATCAAAGTTGAACGTCTTCTTTTTCTCAAGCCAGAATTCGCATCCGGTATCATCGCCAAAATGCCACTGCACCAGTTCTCGGGTTTGCTGGTCGAGCAATTCTCGCTGAGTCTTCTCGCTTAGTTCCATGGAGGTCATGGGACGTCCTTCTATGAATGGCAATTCGGAAACGGATTTTAGGATTGATCGAATTTTAACTGTGTCCCGAATGGTAGACAGGCTGCGGTGGAATTCAATCAAGGCACAATTCGAGAGAGTTTGGTTCTCAACAAATGTTCCCCAGAAAATCACAGCGTCTGCGCCGCTTTTTCCAGTCGGCCAATAAACTGCTGCAGATCACGTGGCAAGGGCACGGAAAACTTCAGGTTCCCCCCGGTTTTTGGGTGAATGAAACCAAGATCTGCGGCATGCAGGGCAAGTCGTGGTGCTCGACTGTGATCTTCGACAGGTGGTTCCTGCGACGGTCCGCGATACTTAACATCACCACAGATCGGATGACGCAATTCTGCCAGGTGAATGCGAATTTGATTGGTGCGACCTGTCTCCAACTGACACTCAAGCTCGGAGTAACTCCCAATTGTTCGAATCGGCTTGACGTGCGTCACGGCTCGTTTGCCATCGACGGCATCCACACGGCTGCCACGAATTCCGTCACCACGATCACGTACGAAAGTCGTCGTGATGGTTTGAGTCTCCAGTTCACCCGGCACGATGCACAGATACCTGCGAAATGACGAGTGTGATGCAAATTGTTCGATGAGATGCACCTGAGCGGACTCTGTGCGGGCAAACGCCAGCACGCCGCTGGTTTCGCGATCGATGCGGTGGACGGCGAGTAATTCGACCATACCTGGATCTCGCCAATTTTCACGCCGAGCGATCAGGCGCGCCAGGCATTCTTCCAAAGACGGTTGCAGGTCGCGGCGTTCTTGCGGCCAATTCGTGTCTCCGGGATGTCGCAGTGACAACATTCCTGCAGGCTTGTTGACGACCACGACCTGTTTATCCAGATGCAGTATTTGAACGTCTTCGTCTTTAGGAGGCGGCGGTAACGGCTGGTCACGCAATTCGATGGCATCCCCCGCTACAACTCGACGGCCTTCATCAACGCACAGGATGCCATTGACGGAAATTCGCCGACCGGACAAATGCTTTCGCGCAGCGGTCCACGTCAGTTCGCCAACGTGTTTACGCAATGCGCTAAGGACTGCGCCAGCGGTTTCGGCTGTGACGTTGAATTGTTGAATGGGCATAGTAGTTTCAGGTTTTGCTGTGTCAGCAGTCTGTCGATGGTACCGTAGCGAAACTCGTCAAGAGTTTCGGCACACTGCAGGAAATACAAACGAAAGTCTTGACGACTTTCGCTATATGCGGGTTTCCGTACACGCTGCCAGCCCACATTTTCTAAATTGGTGTATGGATATCTTTGAGCGGCAGCGGATGGGAATCGTGAACCAGCGCGATTTGAGACGGCCAGCCCGAACGCAGGATCAATACGACAACCGAACGACCCTGCAATGGGTAATCATCGTCACTGGAAAATGCATCAGGAGTCACATCCGTCAGTGCCGTATCGATATAAGGAACCCAACGTTCCGAAGGTTTATGCCGTGGCATTCGAAACCCGACAGGACCCGGCTGTGAATTCAACAACACCAGCAGCGTGTCACCAATGATGTGCTCACCGCGTTCATCAACTTCATCAATCGATTCACCATTCAGTCGCATCCCCATCGCGCGAAGTTCACCACTGTGCCAAAGGTGGTCGGCAATTTCCTCACCGTCCTGAGTCAGCCACGCGACGTCTTTGATTCCTGCGCCACGAATGCGACGTCCCTGAAAGAAGTTTCTGCGTTTGAGCACCGGCTGCGTATGCCACAAAGAAGTCATTTGCGTTGCGAACTTCAAAAACTGCGTTTGCTCTTCGCTCAAATCCCAACTGATCCAACTGATCTCGTTGTCCTGGCAATAAGGATTGTTGTTGCCATGCTGCGTCTGCTCGACTTCATCACCACTGCGAATCATGGGCACACCCTGAGACAGCAGCAACGTCGCGAGCAGATTTTTACGTTGCTTAAGACGCAGGCTTTGAATTTCCGGATCTGTCGTTTCACCTTCGACGCCGCAATTCCAGTTGTTGTTGTGATTGTCACCGTCGCGGTTTTCTTCCAGGTTGGCAAGATTGAGCTTATGGTGATAAGTGACAAGATCCCGCAGACAGAATCCATCGTGAGCCGTGACAAAGTTGATACTTGCGTAAGGCTTGCGTCCGTTGTGCTGATAAAGATCGCTGCTGCCGGTGAGTCGCGTGGCAACTTCAGAGATCAGACCGCCTTCTCCCGCCCAGAAGCGGCGAATCGTGTCGCGATAGCGCCCGTTCCATTCTGACCACAGATGCGGAAAGTTGCCCACCTGATATCCGCCACTTCCCAAATCCCATGGCTCAGCAATCAGCTTGACCTCCGAAAGCACGGGGTCCTGCATAATGATATCAAAGAACGCGCTCAGCTTATCGACGTCATGAAGTTCACGCGCCAGCGCGCTGGCGAGATCGAAACGAAAACCATCGACGTGCATTTCCTGCACCCAGTATCGCAGACTGTCCATGATCAACTGCAACACGCGCGGCGTTTGCATGTTGAGCGTATTGCCGCAGCCTGTGAAGTCCTGATAATACCGTCGATTGTTGGGCATCAGCCTGTAATAAGCGGCGTTGTCGATGCCACGCAGCGAAAGTGTTGGCCCACGCTCGTTGCCTTCGCCTGTGTGATTATAAACGACGTCCAGAATGACTTCGATGCCTGCGGCATGAAGTTGCTTAACCATGCTCTTGAATTCGTCGATCGCATCCTCGGGCTGAACGGCAGAGGAATATCGGGACTCCGGTGCAAAAAAAGAAAGCGTGTTGTACCCCCAGTAATTACACAGACCGTGAGAGACCAAATGGCGATCATCAACGTAATAGTGGACCGGCATCAATTCCACAGCAGTGACACCAAGTGTTTTCAGGTGATCAATCGCAGCATGAGATGCTAAACCGGCGTATGTGCCTCGCAGAGGTTCCGGGATCAAGGGATTCAGTTTTGTGAATCCTTTGACGTGCATCTCATAGATCAAAGTCTTATGCCACGGAGTGCGTGGATGATCATCGTCGCCCCATTGGAATTGAGAATCCGTCACAATCCCCAGCGGCGCGCACCATGCGTTGTCGCGTGTATCAATCTGCAGATCGTCGTTGGGATTTCCAATTTCGTGACCAAACATGGCATCGGACCAGCCGATTCCACGACCGATCGCTCGAGCATAAGGGTCCAACACAACCTTATGAGGGTTGAATCGATGACCGGCAAAGGGCTCAAAGACGCCGTGAACGCGATATCCGTAAAGCTGGCCGGGCCTGACATCCGGCAAGTAAATGTGCCAGACTTGATCCGTATGTTCCTTCACCTGAATCCGGTGAGCTTCCTTGAGGTCTTCCGCATTATCGAACAGGCAAAGATCTACGCCTGTCGCATGTTCTGAAAACAGGGCAAAGTTAACTCCATCTCCATCTCCATCCCATGTTGCTCCTAGTGGATTTGGACGCCCCGGCCAGACTCGCAGTTTCATCGATCGTTTCGCTTTAACTAATGTCAGGTTTTTAATATGAAAGAAGTATGTCGAAATTTCAGTCGCTTGGACACCTTCGGCAAGCATGGAGTGTTCGAGGCTATTGATTTCGCGTAAGACTGTACATATGATCAAGGCGTAAAAAACTTAGGTGGCACGTACTTTCCGGCTATGCTGACTTTAACGATCGCCAGGGAATGGCAGTGGACGATTGCGGTCAGGAATCCCAGTCCGTCAGCAGGTAGGAGTTACATTTACGCCGATATGAAATTGCAGATGAAGGGGTTTCCTTGCGCGATGTTCCCATGCGCTTGGGAGTGTTTGAGGAAATGGGGAGACAGAGTCGACTTTGTGTTTGACTCTGTTTTTGTGAAACAGTCAGATACTCACAGTACAGGTGGTGTTTTAAAAAAGGGTCAGGAACCAATAGCAAAATTGCCCAGAGGGTGCTCCGCACTATTGGTTCCTGACCCCTTTTTCAGCCTCTTTCCGCAGAAATTCGTTTTGAGCGCTTTCCGTAAATCGTTTAGTACAAGTGGACTTCATGAAAAGCCTCATATTCAAAGTTGCAGCCGTCTTCATTGCGGTCGTTGCCGTAATGCTTATGGGTGCCGCATTGTCGGTTTATTTTGTGCATCCTGACGCATTGTCGGAGATGAGCACGCCTGCGATGCAGAATTATTCATTTGAGCAGACGGCGGGCGAAAATCCGACAGTGACCGTTAATAGACGTTTTTCCCCGAATCCTGTTGCCGCGCCGGATGAACGAGGCCTGGTAGGATCGTACAAAACTTCTTATGAAGCTCTCACGAAAGCTCATGAAGATCTTGCTTCCCAAATGAGCAAGCAGAAGAATGACAAAGTCGCTGCCAAAACAATCGTGGACAACGAATCAACACTTTTTGAAGCATCGCAGGCTCAGGATGTTGAGGCGATTGCCAACCGCGTTGCCATGCTGAGGGCAACTTCTGATCAAATCCAAACTGCAGTTCAGGCAAAATCTGATGAAGCTCAGGCGATTTCAGTGAAGACGCTGGAAGTTCGGGAAGAAACCGCAGCTCGCCGCCGTGACGTCTTGCGACTTCGCCATGAACTTGAAGAAGCTCGCACAGACCGATTTCGCCTCAGCGAGATTCTGCGTCACGACACGAATCAGTTGTTGCGTCTGGAACTGGAAAATCAGGCACTTGAACAGCGTCTGCAGCAGCTTCAGAAACAGTCGGAAGAGTATTAAAGGTCCACGGGCCGACGGGACGATTCCCACCGACAGACGAAATGATGAATTAAGTTTACTTGAGTTTTACGTTTTGAAAATTTCACCTGAGCGGGTTCACATGCTGAACCTGAGAGGCGTCGGAGCAGCACGATGAACAATATCGTCAGCAAAATCCTGATCGTTGCCAATCTGGTATTCAGCCTGTGCTTTATGTGCTTCGCTGGCGCTGTTTATTCATTTCAGGCCGGCTGGGTGCAGAAGCACGAAAAGGCAGCGGCGCAAGTGTCGAGCACCAAATCTCAGCTTGATGACGCGATTAAGCAAAAAGACGATCAGACGGAGAAGTTCACAGCAGATCTATCGAAAGAAAAAACACGTGCGAATAACGCGGAAGCGAAAGTGAATGGCCTTGATCAGAATCTGAAACAGGCCATCGGCAACCAAGGCAACGCGGAAAAAGAACGCGATAAGCATCTGGCGGATTTGCTGGTTGCCCAAAAAGAAGCTCAAGCACGTGTTACAGAGACCAACGATGCTCGTGCGGAAATCAAACGCCTGCGAGATCAGAACAACGACGCGATTGCCATCCGCCGAGGACTTGAAGACAAAAACCTTCAGATGGAAGGGCAGCTTGCCGAAGCATCAAGCCGCGAATCTCAATTCCTGAAGGAAATTACTCGACTGAATGACTTACTGCGACTGAACAAGATCGATCCGCGTGATCCAGTGATCGGTCCGGTTCCTCGGGTCGTCCAGAAGGTTGATGGCAAAGTTGAAGAGTCACGCAAGAATGCTTCACGAAGCCAGGAAAACGTCTTAATCTCCGTAGGTAGCGACGACGGGGTCTTCAAAGGCATGCAGATGACTGTCTACAGGACTTCAGATGGCAAAGCGAACTACCTGGCAACAATTAAGATTACTGATGTTTATCCAGACCAGGCAGTTGGCTTGGTCCTGGAAGACACTCGAAACGGCACAATAGAGCGAGACGACTATGTCACAACAAAGTTCTGATCCAACAATTTACGACGGCTTAATGTTCGTATCGCTCGGCGCAGTCATTGTGGGAATCGTGTTCCTCATCATGGCACTGGACGGCTACGGCTGGTCCAACGGCGGCTAACGTTGCGCGATCTGTTCCTAGTGCATTTCTGCGGCTCGGCGACCATTAACGATTCACCATGCTGAAGGTTGCCGATCTGGGACAGATCGGCCTACGGAGTTCGACCTGTCCCAGGTCGAATTCCCTCGGCGTAGCCACATCGTTAAACAGAACCGATTCAGCCGCTCGCCATTACGCACGTCAAAAGGCACCCGACTTGGGACAAGCCGGACTACAATCTGCGATGTTGTCTTTCGCTTCGCATTGAAGAGCGGCAGGAATGGAAATTCGAATTCCACAGTCTGCGGCTCGGCGACCATTAACGATTCACCATGCTGAAGGTTGCCGATCTGGGACAGATCGGCCTACGGAGTTCGACCTGTCCCAGGTCGAATTCCCTCGGCGTAGCCACATCGTTAAACAGAACTGATTCAGCCGCTCGCCATTACGCACGTCAAAAGGTACCCGACTTGGGACAAGCCGGACTACAATCTGCGAGCTGCAAACGGCTTACTTGCCACGATGTTGGCGTTTGCGTTCGTTTTCCTTCAGCCAGACTTTACGCAGGCGAATCACCTGCGGAGTCACTTCCACGTACTCGTCCCACTCGATGTATTCCAGAGCCGACTCAAGTGTCAGTTCGCGTTTCGGGCGAAGCACAACGGCCTCTTCAGCCCCAGTCGAGCGATTGTTGGTGAGCTTCTTTTCGCGAATTGGATTCACGACCATGTCGTTGTCGCGAGCATTCTCGCCGACAAGCATGCCTTCGTAGACGTCTTCGCCCCCGTGACAAAACAGATCTGCTCGTTCTTGGAGCTTCCACAAGGCATAGGTCACAGTTTTGCCGCTGTCCTGTGAAATCAGCACGCCGTTCTGGCGATGAGGAATGTCACCTTCGATCGCACGATAGTCTTCAAATCGATGATGCATGATGGCTTCACCGCGAGTTGCGTTGAGCATCTTTGTTCGCATGCCAATCAGACCACGGGCTGGAATACTGAACTCCAAGTGGGTCATTCCGGTAGCAGTTGTGGTCATCGTTTTGGCCTGACCGCGGCGAGCCCCGACCAATTCCATCACCGGCCCAATGTCTGCACTTGGCACATCGACTTCGAGCAATTCGTATGGTTCACACTTCTTGCCATTGATTTCGCGGACAATCACTTCTGGCTTGCCAACGGAAAGCTCAAATCCTTCCCGACGCATGGTTTCGATCAGGACTGCAAGATGCAATACGCCGCGACCGGAAACTATAAACGATTCTTTGTCTTCCGTTTCTTCGACTCGCAAAGCTACGTTGGACTGAAGTTCGCGATACAACCTGTCACGCAAATTGCGGCTCGTCACGTACTTGCCGTGTTGCCCTGCGAGCGGCGAACTGTTAATCGTGAATTTCATAGACAACGTCGGCTCATCAACCGCGATGCGTTTCAAAGCAACCGGCGTCAGCGGGTCTGCGATTGTGTCGCCGATTTCAGGATCGGGAAGACCGATCACAGCAACGATGTCTCCCGCACAGGCTTCTTCGGCATCGGATCTTCCGAGGTTGTCGAATAACTGTATTTGAGTCACTTTGGACAGCGTCTTTGAACCGTCAGCTCGCATCAGTGCGACCTGCTGGCCAGTGCGAATTCGTCCGGCGGCAATGCGTCCTGTGGCCACTCGCCCAACATAACGTGACCATTCCAGCGAAGTAACCAGCAACTGCAATGGTTCATCAGGACGAACGATCGGGCCCGGAATTTTCTCGATCACAAGCTCCAGCAAAGGACGCACGTCGCCGCCTTTTTGATTCGGATCGTGGGTCGCATAACCTTCCCGGGCGCTGGTAAAGATGTATGGAAAATCGAGAGTTTTGTCGTCTGCACCAAGTTCGACAAGCAGGTCAAAGGTCTGCGACACAACTTCGTCAGGGCGACAGTCGGCGCGGTCGATCTTGTTGATCACCACCATCAGCGATAGCCCGCAGTCAAGAGCCTTCTGAAGCACGAATCGTGTCTGTGGTCGAGGCCCTTCGAAAGCATCGACAACCAACAGTGCACCGTCAGCCATTTTCAAAACGCGTTCAACTTCACCGCCGAAGTCTGCGTGTCCCGGCGTATCGATAATGTTGATACGGACATCGTTCCACATCATGGCGATGTTCTTGGCAAGAATTGTGATCCCGCGTTCGCGTTCCAGATCGTTTGAATCCAGAATGCAGGTGCCCATCTGCTGGTTTTCGCGAAACATGCCGCTTTGACGGATCAGACAATCGACGAGCGATGTCTTACCGTGGTCAACGTGTGCGATGATCGCGATATTGCGAATGTCAGTTCGACGAAGAACACCCTGATCATCGACCACGGGAAGAGAAACAACGCTAGACATGAAAAACACCCTGGGAGCTCGATCGCGTGCAACAGTTGTGACCACGGAGCGCGTCGAAGATTGACGCGGCTGGAATCCGGGAAAACGGCAACCGAGAAGCGGGCGAATGATACCCAGAGACCGGTCTCTCACGAAGACGTCATTCAAAAATTCACAATAAATTCTTCGTTACTGGACCATGTTGAGGCAAAAAAGCACGGGATTTTCAAGAGATCACCGCATTGGAAATGCTAATCCTTCATGGTTTCGGCCAGTCGATTCGCCATGTTCACAGACCCGGCCACCGCATCTTCGACAACAATCGTTCGCACTATTTTCACACCCGCAGTCTCAATTTCCGCAGTTACTGCCAGTCGAAACGCTGGATTCTGAATCAGGACAGAACCGGCCAGTGACAGTGACAGTCCTTCGTAAAATTCCAGTCTGCGAGCCGTAACAACCGCCATCGCAGCAAGTTCGGTGGCTGCTTGGTGAATAATCCCTTTTGCGACGCTGTCAGCTTTGTAAGCCGCAGCAAACCCTAAGCCTGCCATATTTGCTACAACCGCACGGGGCACGTCATGCGAATAGACGGCGTTGATAATCTCCTGAGGCGAAGTCAGATTTAGACTTTCAATCACGTCTGCCACCAGACATGTCTGGTCTCCGCGCCCATCGACAGCGAAAGCCACCGCCTGCAGTACAGCTCTGCCGATACTGAAAGCACTGCCTTCATCGCTGAATAAATAACCCCACCCGCCACTTCGAGCGATTTTACCCTGAGTGTTTCGCCCCCAGGCAAGTGACCCTGTGCCCGCAATGATGGCCACGCCGCAGCCATCTCCTGCATCTGCGTAGAGCAGCGGAACGGCATCGTTGACGACTTCCACATGCTCAGCAAGCCTCGTCAACTTCGACCATTCTTCGATTACGCTGCGGTCTGAATTCCGATCCGCTCCGGCAAGTCCAAGACATGCAGCCGCCACCGTTACGCGAGGTAATCCGGCGTCTGCAAATGCCGCATCGATCGCACAATCCAGATTGTGCGTTGCCGCAATCGGCCCTACGGCTCTCTGATTTGAAGGACCCGCCAACCCTTTGCCGACAATGATCGGCGCACGCGACGGCAAGCCATTCTCTCTGGCCGCGAGCCATGCAACAGTCTTTGTGCCGCCGCCATCGATGCCAAGTACGAATGACGCTTGAGACGTTAGAGGTTTGTTCATAGATTCGAGATTGCAACGTAAGAGGGTGTTCAAGTCAACTTGAATACGGGTGCTATTCTCAAACGGCTTCTGTAGAATCATATTGACCATTATCCGCACTCAAATATCAAGGTTGCCGCCGTGTTTTATGTGAAGCGAATCGTCGTTGGTGTCGAAATGCCTGCCGAACGCCCTTGGAGTTCAGGAAAGCTGAAGCCGCCAACTCAACTGGCGATCCAGCAGGCCTTCGAGGTCGCGAATAATGGCCGAGCCCCAATCACGCTTGCGGCGATTCTGCCAGAACCTTCTGCTGGATGGTTTCAGACCCACGAAGACGCAGATCGCCAGATGACGCAGGATCGCGCCGCTGCTGAAGCTGTTCTCAATGAACTTAAAGCCACGTACGCAGCGGATGAAAAATCGGCGAAACAAACGGAATGCGTCGTCCGCATTGGCGATGCGTGGGAAGAACTCATTCGTCTGGCGGGTAACCGTCCAGATACGCTGATTGTCTGCGGAACTCGAGATCTTGGATCATTGCGACGAGTACTTTTCGGCAGCACGGGGTTGAAGTTGCTGCGACTCGCACCGGGACCAGTCTGGATCGTTAAGCCACCTTTGGAACATAACGAATCGATAGATGTCTTGGCAGCCACAGACCTTGGACCTGTCGGTGCCGAGGTCATTCGCACTGCCGTTTCGGTTGCTACTCAAAATTCCGCTCGTCTGCACGTTGTCCATGCCGCAGAACAAGGCTCAAACATTGAGGAGCTGACAGGGCAAGTTCACGAGCAACTGGCCGCAACAGATTACCGGACAATCCTGCACGGCGTGAAGGTGCATGTGTCTGTCGGCGATGCTGATCAATGCATTTTGAATGCCGTTCGAGAGGCAAATGCAGACCTGGTCATCCTTGGCACTTCATCCAAAACCGGCGTCTCAGGATTGTTGCCCGGAAGCACAGTGGAACGCCTGCTGCCCGAGCTGAAATGTTCTATCCTTGCTTTGAAACCTGAAGGCTTTCGATCGATGCTGCCAGCCGATTTCTGGACCATGCAGCGAACTCAACCACGCCATTAATCTTTTGTAACAATACAGCCTTGCCTGTGTATTGTTAGCAGGAGAAGTGAATGTACGGTCCTGAAACCCGCGAATCGTTGCTGGCGAGACTCAGCAGCCCTCAATCTGATGAGGGCTGGCGAGAGTTTGCCGCGATCTATCGCCCGCTCGTTTATCGAGTGGCAAAGGCGAGGGGATTGCAGCACGCCGATGCCGAGGACTTGACTCAGGATGTGCTGTCCGTCGTCGAACGCTCGCTCGACCAGTTTGATCCGGCGATTGGTAGGTTTCGCAGTTGGTTGTACCAAATCACTCGTAATTTGGTGGTCAACCACCTGACGCGGCGATGTGGCCCAATCGGTAGCGGTGACAGCGACGTCGGGCGCATGCTTTCCCAACAACCCGCCGTTGATGATCAAACCTTGACGCTGTTTCGACTTGAATATCGTCGGGCCTGCTTTCAACATGCCACGTCGATCGTGAAGGCCGAATTCAGTGAAGCAACCTGGTCTGCGTTTTGGTTAACGGCAGTCGAGTTACAATCGATCGCAAGCGTCGCAACGCAACTCGGAAAATCGGAGGGCGCCGTGCGAGTCGCTCGGTGTCGCGTCCTTGATCGACTGCGTGTATTCGTCTCCGAACAAAGTGGTGACTTCGAGCCACCGGAATAAACCCGTAGGACAGGCTTCCAGTGGGATAAGTAGCTGCCGCCCCTTGCCAGCTCGCCTGGCAGGACGGGATGTTTTGAAGTTAGTGTCCGATTTGTTGCGGCCGGACGAAGCCTCCGTAGCGAAACTCGTCAAGAGTTTCGGCGACGACGATCCGAAAGTCTTGACGACTTTCGCTACGAGTTTTCTGGAGCCGACCGATCATTCGGATTCGCTTGGCCGATTTGCACGATATGAGATCATGGAGTTGCTGGGGCGTGGCGGCATGGGGATCGTGATGCGAGGTTTTGATACTTCGCTCAATCGGCATTCGGCCATCAAAGTTCTGGCTCCGGAATTGGCTACCTGCGCGGCGGCACGAAAGCGATTTTCGCGTGAAGCCAAAAGTGCCGCCGCAGTAGTGCATCCTCACGTCGTACCAATTCAAACCGTCGATGAGCACAACGGTTTGCCCTATTTGGTGATGCCAGTTGTCGAAGGCCAAAGCCTGCAACAGCGAGTTGAGCAAACCGGCCCGCTATCGGTGATCGAGACCGTTCGCATCGCTGCTCAAGTTGCATCAGGACTTCAAGCGGCCCACGAGCAGGGCCTTGTTCATCGCGACATCAAACCCGCCAACGTGCTGCTGGAGAACGGCGTCGAACGCGTCCAGATCACTGACTTCGGACTCGCCCGAGCGATCGATGACGCCAGTATGACTCGCAGCGGCGTGATCACCGGCACGCCGCAGTACATGTCGCCCGAACAAGCTCACGGCGACACGATCGATCATCGCAGCGATCTGTTCAGCCTTGGCAGTTTAATCTACTTCATGCTCGCCGCGCGCTCGCCTTTCCGCGCCGAAACGACCATGGGAGTACTCAATCGCATCGGCAACGATGAACCACGCAGCCTCCGCAGTATCAATGCCGAAGTCCCGCAGTGGCTCGAGCAGATCGTGACGAAGCTGCTTTCCAAGTCGCGGGACGATCGTTTTCAAACAGCGGCCGAAGTGAGCGAGTTGCTGCAAGATTGGCACGCACATCTTCAACAACCCGACATTGTCCCGCGTCCGTCTGAGCCGACGGCGCTAGCCGCGGGCCCATCAGCCGCAAAGGCAATGCCCGAGGCTAGCGCCTTCGGCTCGCGAGGCGGACTCACCAAATGGCTAATCGCCACCGCCGCGTTTGCATTCTTCGCTTTCGCAGGTGTCCTGATCGTTCTCGAAATGAACAAAGGCACGCTCACAATCCAGTGCGAGGCAGACGACGTTCCCGTTCGCATCATGCAAGGCGACAAAGTTGTCGAGCAATTGACTGTGTCGCAAGCTGGCAAATCCATACGTATTGCCGCGGGCAACTATGCAGTTGAAGTCGATCAAGCGTTTGATAAGGCGGTTGTGGATGGTGGCAAAGTCTCGTTAAAGCGTGGTGATACAGAAATCGTTAACATCACGCTGACAGAGAGGGGAAAAGTCTTCACGCTGAATGGCTCTCTTCTCGAAGAGTCCGCCACCTCGAATCCCGATTCGCTGACAGCTTTCCTTCAGCAGTACAACAAAGAAACCGTGGATGCACGGACCTCTCCACATTTGGCTGGGATTTCTTTCACCGGACCAGAGGAAATGGTGATCACGCCCGTTGGGCTCGGTACGGCTTTATCAAAGTTCGGTGTTCGTCTTGAGCCCAGGAAAACGCATCGAGTAGCACTGTTTTTGAGATATCAACCAATCTTGAAGGACGCCGTGCTGCGCGGTTGGCTCGACGTCTATCCGAGCACTCCGAAGTCCGCGAAGTTTCTCAAAGAACAATCGATCTCGCTCGCAATCACCGAAGAAGATATTCGCGCGGCTTGGGACCACGTCGTGACCAAGGTTGTCTATCTGCCGGACAGCGAAGCCGACAATCCGACTTCATCATCCACGCGGACTGTAATTCTCGCTGAATCAGATTTGTCAACCCGAATCCCGGACGGCGAGAACAGCATCCTGCTTGTACTCCGTATCGTCCGAACATTCAAAAGCCGTGATCTTTCCGTCGATGATGCTGGTTCTGGGACCGTCGTAACAGCTCCGTCGATGGAATTCGACACTCTGGAAGATTTCCTGAAACCCAGTAAAGAAGTGACCGAAATGGAAGTTGAAGTCCCTCAGTCACGACCACCCGTTCTACCGGGCAAGGGTCTTATCTACTGGGAAATGCAACAGAGCCGCAAGGACAAGCAACGTGGCTTGCAGACACAACCGTAGAAAAACTTTCCTTCCAGTTGGGCAAGCCAACCGGGGAGGTGATGTTTGAGGGCGGCGGTGTTAACTGTAAAACGTTGGCTCCTGCTGGGCGAGCCAGCAGGGGGCCTTTGACGGGATCGAAATTGCTCTTCGCCCCATGTTGGCTTGCCCGACATGAGCGTAAGTTTTGAAGTTAGAAAACGCACCCGAATCAACCGGCTCCCCGTGCCGGCTCGACCGGCAGGAAGCGAAGTTTCAAACCCGACCACGCAAGGCCCGAACGTCGTACTCGCTGAACGTCCCTGCATAAAACCCGTGCTGCCAGATGGCATTCTGTCCCATCGCAAAGGCTGTGTTATTCATGAAAGCCAACGCGATCTCCTCAGGACTTTCGGCAATGTTGCCGCGCAGTGCCATGTGAACATGATCGGGCATCCATGCGCGAGCAGCCAGTTGATAGTCATGCTTTGTTGCCGTTGCAACAAGGGCTCGATCAAGCTTGGCGAAATCGGCTTCATTGCGAATTCGAGCACGATCGGTAACAACCAGAACAACATGCAGGTTGTACCAATATCGACCGCTGTTCGATTCACTCGGCTGATTCAGCGCGACGCTTTCATTGATGACAGTAAACCGCTTGAGCATCGCTGCAAATCGAGGGTCAACGAATTATTCTTTGTCGACCTGTTGAGCAATATAGCCTTCCACGTCGGCGGTGTGATTTTCTCCGACGGCACGAAATGCAACTTTGCGGCTGAATTTTACAGGAGTTCCAGTCAGCCGCAGTGCATGTTGCAGACGACCTTTGACTCGAGCGACGAACAATGTCGGTGAGACATTTGGTATCGTTGAGAACCCATGCTGAATCTCGCCAGGATTCCACTGTAGTGAGATGCGTTTCAAGTTGTCGATCGTCCAAGCCTTATCGAGTTCCCGGAAAAATGCGTCGTCAGGTTGCGAGGGAAAGTTCGTTCCGCCAGTCGGCCAGCCGGTCCAGGTGTAGCGAAGGTGAAATGCGGGCCGTATGTCCTGGTTTGTGTAAAGTGGGGTTGGCGTCGGTGAAAAACTTTCCTTCCGGTTGGGCAAGCCAACCGGGGAGGCGATGTTTGGGGACGATGATGCTAACTGTAAAACGTTGGCTCCTGCTGGGCGAGCCAGCAGGGGGCCTTGTCAATCGACTATTCGTCGGCGTCCTCCGTGTTGTAAGTAATCAAGCTGTTCACTTGAATGGAATTCAGACGCTTGCGGCCGTTCAAAAATGCCAGTTCGATCACAAATGCCGCTCCGACGACATCAGCATTTTGACGCTGAGCCAGCTTCATGCAGGCTTCGATTGTGCCACCCGTTGCCAGCAAATCATCGACGAGTAACACTCGATCACCAGGGCCAATGGCGTCGCAATGGATCTCCAGCGAATCAGAACCGTATTCAAGGTCGTAGCTGAACTTGTGGGTTTCCCAGGGAAGTTTGCCAGGCTTTCGAACCGGGACAAATGCAGCTCCCAATTCCATCGCGAGCGGTGCACCGAACACAAAACCACGAGCTTCAGCGGCCAAAACAGAAGTGACTCCTGCATCGCGAAACGGCTCGGCAAGGCGGCGAATGACTTCCTTCATGGCATGTGCTGATTTCAGCAGCGGCGTGATATCGCGAAACATAATGCCGGGCTTTGGAAAATCTGGCACTGACCGAATGTAGTCTTTCAGGTTCATACGGCTTTCGTTTCTTCTGGCGGTGCTGTCTTATTCTTATTCGACTTCAGATAATAGCGTTCCCAAAGTGCTCGGACAGGTGCAGCGAATGCAAAAGCACAGAAAAGTACGGGGATGGCCAATTCGAAAAAAACTAACAGCACCACCAACGCAAACACGATCTGGAGAATCTGCTTTCGACTCCGTCGGCCTCGAATCATCTGATTGAACACATGTGCATAACGAATTCGCGAGACCATCAGCAGTGCTGCCGCCAGCGTTATCAATGGCACGACAACCACCAGAGCTGGCAGCAGATAGTCAACTGCAGGCTTTAACCATCGAACCACTTTTCCTGTACTCAATAGCTGGATTGCGATCGGAAACGACGCGACAACACCTGCCGCCGCCGGTGATGGGAGTCCGCTGAAGGAATCATGCGAATCGTCTTCGTCGGTCTCCACATTGAATCGACCAAGTCTCAGCAATGCGCACCACATAAACAGAACAGCAATCGCCCACAGGATTCTGGGGAGAATCTCCAACAGAATTTGCGGAAGATAGCTGTACGGAGCAACCAGGATTGTGTCCATCCCGTGGTGATCCGGATGAACAAGCTGTAGCATGATGAATGCAGGAGCCACTCCGAAGCTGATCGCATCACACAGACTGTCGAGTTGCGCACCGAAGTTCGACGTTTGATTTGTGAGCCGTGCCGCGCTGCCGTCGAGTGCGTCGAAGAGCATGGCCAGAAAGATCAACTTTGCGGCGGTAAACAACTCTAATCCCTGGAAATGATCAGGGCCGACTTTTGCTGCAATTGAAATCGCTCCAAAGCCGCAGGCGGCGTTGCAGAGTGTCAGCAGAGTTGGAAGAACCGCGAATACTTTTCGATGGCGAATCTTGCGAGACGGCGAAGGCGACGGAGCTGAGGGCTCGATGTCTGTGTGAATATCGGACATGAAGTGTCGGCCTGTTCTCAACTCTGTGAAATACGGTCGTGAGTCGCTGTACTGATGTTCGAACCCCGCACTTGCCGGGATCAAACTATTTTCCGGTTGCGTACGCGGCGAGCACGCTGGTTCCAGCGATGACTTTATCCCCAAGTCGCACACGGATTTCAAGACCTTCCTCCGCCGGAAGCACAAGTTCTGTCCGCGAACCCAATTTAATCATCCCAAACTGTTCGCCACGAGACAATTCGTCACCTGGTTTCAGCCAACAGACGATCCTGCGAGCAATCGCACCGGTGATTTGTCGCACCACCATCCCGCGAAACGGTGCCTGATTTTCCTCCATCATCACGGCCAATTGTTCGTTTTCCCGAGCCGACTCAGGACGTAACGCATTGAGATATTTTCCCGGTCGATATCGCAATCCGACAACTCGCCCGGCGATCGGCGCGCGATTGATGTGGACGTTAAAGATCGACAGGAAGATGCCGATTTTTTTTGCAGGTCCGCCGATGTAGTCGTCGAAAGCTATATCTTCGATATCGACGATCTTTCCATCCGCTGGTGATACCACCAATCCCGGCTCCGGCGGACTGACGCGAGTTGGATTGCGGAAGAACCAGGCAATCAGACCACCGATAACAGCGGCCGTGACGGCTAACAGAATGGCAACGATTCGCATCATGCCGTCTGACTGACTCGCCAGCCACCCGAATCCCGCAGTGGCAACGATCGCAGTACCACACATCAGAAATAATTCTGCCAGGCCGACTCGTGCGAACGGCAATTGGTCACGCCATGCAAAGGGATCGTCTTTGAGATCCCAGTACCAGCCACCTTGATTCCGATAAAACTTCAGATCGCGAGGATCCAGAACTTCGTGCGGACATGGGTTAAAGTCACCTTTGCGGCACGCGGCCATCCGGGCAACATAACCACGACGAAACATCTTCAACCAGCATCGCCGGAAACCGCCCCATGCTTTTTCCAGATGGATAACAACACCGCTGCCCGGTTGAATATCCTTTAGTTGTGAATCCATCGACCACAATTCGCGCGGACCTGTGCGGACTGTGCGATTCGGTGACTGATTGGAAGAAGTCTGGCTTGGTGAAGATTCAGTCATGTGGCGATTTTGATTATTAAACTAACCGGGGGCTTCATTTGCCGCGCTTCGCCTAGCCCCGATTGCGAATGAACATCGGCACCAGTTTACTTCTTCATCGCTTGCTTCATCGCATCGCCCATTCCACCGGGGCTGTCCGAGACGATAACGCCAGCAGCGCGAAGGGCGGCCATTTTCTCAGCAGCACCGCCGCCACCACCGGAGATAATCGCACCGGCGTGGCCCATGCGTTTTCCAGGAGGAGCCGTCTGGCCGGCAATGAAACCAGCAATGGGTTTCTTGACGTGAGACTTAATGTAATCAGCCGCCAACTGTTCTGCACTGCCGCCGATTTCACCGATCATCAGGATGCCTTCAGTGCCAGGATCATTCTGGAACATTTCGAGCAATTCGATGTAGTCTGTGCCGTTGATTGGGTCGCCGCCGATTCCAACCGCTGTGCTTTGTCCCAGACCGACGCGGCCCAATTGCCATGCGGCTTCATAGGTCAACGTACCGCTCTTGCTGATGATGCCAATTGTTCCCGGTGTGTGAATGTAGCCAGGCATGATCCCGATCTTGGCAATGCCTGGTGTAATCACGCCAGGACAGTTCGGACCGATGAGTCGCGACTTTGAATTTTCCAGGCCGCGTTTGACTCGCAGCATGTCCATGACTGGAATGCCTTCTGTAATCGCGATGATCAGGTCCATTCCTGCATCGGCTGCTTCCAGAATCGCATCGGCACAAAATGGCGGTGGCACAAATACCATCGACGTGTTTGCCCCGGTCTTTTCGCGAGCTTCAATCACGGAATTGAAGACTGGAAAGCCATCGACAGTCGTGCCGCCTTTGCCTGGCGTAACGCCCCCAACGAAGACATCCACACCCGGCTGACACTCCGCTGCATAAGCACGGCATTGCTGGCTGTGGAAAAGACCTGAATTGCCGGTGATCCCCTGAGTGATCACGCGAGTGGATTTGGAAATGAGAATACTCATCGGATTGAATTCACAGTTTGGAATTAGAGATTTCAGATTTCAAATTTGAAATTTTGGCCGCCTATGCACCCAGCGATTTGACAACCTTTTGAGCAGCGTCTGTCAGGTCCGTCGCCGAGATAATATCGCGACCGCTGGCTTTCAGCATTTCGCGGGCTTTTTCGACGTTGGTGCCTTCGAGTCGAACGACCAGCGGAACATTGAAGCCCACCTTTTCGTAGGCGCTCAGCAACGCCGACACAATAATGTCGCACTTCATAATGCCGCCAAAGATGTTGACCAGCACGGCCTTCACGTTCTTGTCTGCCAGGATAATGCGGAAGGCTTCGGTGACTTGGTCTTCGTTCGCTCCGCCCCCAACGTCCAGGAAGTTTGCCGGTTCGCCGCCATGGATTTTGATCAGGTCCATGGTGCTCATCGCCAACCCGGCCCCATTGACCAGACAGCCAATGTTGCCATTCAGTTTGACGTAGCTCAGCCCGGTATCAGCGGCTTTGACTTCTGATGGATCTTCCTCTGAAAGATCTCGCAGAGCCACAACGTCTTTATGTCGGAACAACGCATTATCGTCAAATGTGACTTTGCCGTCGAGAGCCATCATCTGGCTGTCTTCGGTGATAATCAGTGGATTGATTTCCACCATGCTGCAGTCATAGGTCACAAAGAAGCGACAGATCTGCGGCAGGAATCGTTCAGCACTTCGCACGGCAGTTGCGTCAAGGCCGAGGGCGTAAGCCAGCTTGCGAGCCTGATACGGATAAAGACCTGCGATGGCGTCGAATGGTTCCGAGACAATTTTCTCGGGCGAGTGCTTTGCGACTTCTTCAATGTCCATGCCGCCTTCGGACGACATCATCAGCACCGGCCCGCCAACTTCGCGATCGACGACAATGCCCAGATACAATTCGCGAGCGATCTTCAATCCTTGCTCAACGAACAGCGTGCTCACTCGCTTGCCTTCATCACCCGTCTGGATGGTGACAAGTGTATTCCCCAGCATGCGTTTCGCGTTGTCAGCGGCTTCAGCGGCTGATTTCACAAGCACAACGCCGCGCTGCTTTGGTTCCTCGATAAAGGTACCTTTTCCGCGGCCGCCAGCGTGAATTTGCGATTTGACAACCGCAATTGGTCCGCCGAGAGTTTCAAAAGCCTTTGCAGCTTCTTCAGGGGATGTCGCCACAATTCCCTGGGGCACTGCCACACCCGCCGCTCGAAACAACTGCTTGGCCTGATATTCATGGATCTTCATGGAACGCGATCAAATTGAAGAGTCAAAGAATCGAACAATCTACAACGCCGGAACTATAGCCGTCATCGATTCTGTCTACGAGGAACGTGAACTGCCCCGCACAAATTTCCCGCGAAAAAACCGCTGACAACATCCATTGACGTGCGAAAATTGCTCAGAATTCGCGCAAAAAGCAATGCAATGTTGCCCGATGGCATCATCCTGGCGAGATGTTGCTTTCCGGCATCATCACGACGAAAAAACGCATCATCCAGTGAGGACGATCTGCAACATTCCGCGGCCTGTGTTGCTTTCGCGAATCAATCTGTTGTTGCCAAACGTTGAAATTCGGACCGACCAGCGGCAGCCTGCAACACTTGCCTTTTTTCGCCTGGCTTTCTGCCACAGAACAGAAATTCTGGAGCCATGCTTGGGCAGCTTTCGACGTTCACGGCGCGACGGCTGATGGATGGTCTGTCCTGCATTCAATTTTGCCGGGCCGACCGTATTGAGAAATTCAACAACTCACTGAGCCCACAACTGATGCTCCATTTTGCAAAATTGATTCTGGCTGGATTCTTCATCGCTCGACAGCGGGCATTCCACGCCATGACTGCATGCGTTGCCGCGTTGGCAATTGCCGGCATCGCCGAAGCGGGCAACGGTCCACGCTTGATCGAAGTCGCCGATGATCTTCAAACTTATACCGGGATGATTGTCGCAAAATCGTCGTCCGAATGTTTTATCGTCGATCAGTTTGGTCGACAGGCTCAATTGCCGATCAGCAATCTGAAGAAGTTCAGTGTCGTCGCTGAAAGTTTTCGTCCAGCCTCACAAAATGAATTCCGTCGAAAGCTGCAGGCGGAGTTTGGATCAGAATACGAAATCTCAACATCGAAGCACTATGTGGTCTGCGGTACACGTGGGCGCAGTCAAAGTTATGCCACATTGTTCGAAGACATTTTCAATCAAGTGGAATCGTTTTATTCTCTGCGAGGTTTTCAGACTTCAAAGCCAGCGACACCACTGATCGCTTTGGTGTTGAAAGATCAGGCCGCGTTCAAGAAGTATTGTCAAGATGATCAGACGGCCTGGACGGAAGGTTTGCGAGGCTACTACTCACTGAAGTCCAACCGTATTGCTATGTATGACCGCCCTGATGTGTTTCAATCAGTCCAGGCGATGCCGGATGCAAGTTCATCAATGTCGCGATCAGCGATTATTGCGGCTTCCGCATCAACAGTGACAGGCGAAACGGCAGATACGATTATCCACGAGGCAACTCATCAGGTTGGCTTCAACATCGGGATTCATTCGCGAATCGGCGGCACGCCAGCGTGGGTCCTTGAAGGCATGGCCACCGTACTTGAAGCTCCCGGGATGAGAAGTCGCAAGAGTTCGCAGGATCCATCGAGCCGGTTGAATAGCGACCGATTGGAATGGTTCAAAACAGAATACGAACAACGTCGCCAGCCCGGCGATCTTGCGAAATTGATCGCTTTTGACGACATGTTCAGCAAGCAGACTCTGGACGCCTACAGTTCGGCTTGGGGGATTACATGGTTTCTAACTGAGAACCCGGCCCGAGCACGCATGTTTTCGAGGTATTTGAAAGTTGTCAGCGAACATGATCCGCTTCAAACATATACCGCAGAACAACGACTCGAAGACTTCCAGAACGTCTTCGGAGACATCTCTCGAATGGAAGTCGATTATGTGCGAGCACTCGATCGCCTGTAATCTATGCGGCCGCCTCGGATTTGAATCCGCTGGATTCAAGTTCACCATAGATCAAGGCACCGCGCAGAACGGCTGTTTCAGGATCTGGAGCTGTCTTGACCGCCAGAATTTGTTCGGCCATGTCATGTTGAATCAATTGCTCAGTCAGAAGGTCGGCGAATCCACTGACCTTCACGGCACCACCGACCACCATGACGGAAAGCCGTTGATTGTTAAGCGCTGCACGCACTGATGACTGGGCGGTCAGCTCTCTGATCGATCGAACAATTCGTTCCAGTACAACAGCGTACAGCCGAGACAACTGTCGTTCTCGATCACCGTGAGCGTTGATCAAATGCGGCGAGGTGTCGATTTTCCACTGACGGATACTTTCCAGGTCCAGATATGCGTTACCCGTCTCGTCAAACATCTGTACTTTGAATTGTCGAGATATCTCTGAATCAATCCAGTTGCCGCCGACGGCAATTGTTTCAGATGCCAGGACAATTCCCAGTCGCGCGACGCAGACGATTGTTGTTTCCGCACCCACGACGATGCTCACTCCGGTGAACGCGGCGTCGCTGCAAGTCGCCAGCAGAGCTGCTTCAGCCGCGTTGATCACAAGTGGCGTGTAGCCTCGCATCTGCACAAGGTGACAGAGAAATGCCTCGTTCTTATTCGCCTGACTTGATCCGTCACGAACGCCGGGAATCGTCAACACGCAAATGTTGTTCTTACTGAGACTTTTCGGCATGATGGATTCGGTCAACAGATTCAACATCTGCCGTGCCGGAGCGTCGTCTGATGGTACAAATCCGTCCGTCAGCAACGCGGTGCGAGGCACGCGGCTGAGCCATTGTGCTTTAACTGCGTTGTTACCAAACACAACAAGTGTCTCTCCGCATTCTGCGTACGGCACTCGTTCTGCTTCAAGCGCAAGGCGATGCTGATCTGTATTTCTGAGCAGCGTGTATTCCGACCGCTCCGAATACATTGTCAGTCGATCAGGTATCTGTGGATTGCGATACACAGAACGAATTCGAGAGCAACCAAAGTCGATTGCACAGATCATGATTCAGTCCGTTCCTGCAAAAAGTGAAGAGCACGATCCAGGCCGCCGGATGAGTCTGCCGTTGATGGTTTTGGCGCTGATTGTGTCGCCGCTGATTGTGTCGCCGCTGATTGTGTCGCCGCTGATTGTGTCGCCGCTGATTGTGTCGCCGCTGATTGTGTCGCCGCTGCGGAGGCGGTCGCTGTGACTTGTTGTTCGCGTCGTTTGTCTGCGGTCAGATTTATATGCGAAGCTGGCACTGTTTTATGAGCAGCGTCGATTCGCAGGCGACGAGGTCCTGTGGGAGTTCCAAACAAGGCGATTCGCAATGGCAACTGCGCCTCGCAGAGATCGATCGGCAGTCGGTTCTGCAGTAGGTCTTCCAGACCCGCCGTTTCTGACTGGTCTTCGATTTCGTTTGTGGCGACATCGGCACTGGTAACAGCAGCAGCACTGGCAACAATATCAGCAATCGCTGAAGCGATTTCCCTTGCCGTGGTGTCATTGACAATCTCATCTGCGGCCAACAACTCTTCCGTTACTGATTTCGTCGAACTCTCTGTTTTTTGAATTTCAGCCAAACACTCTTGCGATGCCGGAGCTTCAGGAATCGCGACGGTGACTATGGAATCAACGTTGGCTGTGGTCTCGTTTGGAATATCGTTGTTCTGTACGACTCGTCCGTTCCAATCACCACTGAACCACTCGTGGCTAGCGACCAAAGAGTTCGCCGTTGGTGCTGGAGTAACAGTTTGGATTTCCGACGATTTTTTTAATTCTGCGCCTGCCGAAGCTATTGGTGATTTCATAACTTCTTCGGAGTTCTCTGTTGGCAGTGCTGCCTTTGAATTCGTTTGCCACATTGCCGAGGCTGTCGGCGTTTGCGGGGCATTCGGAGTCGAATTGAAACGCTTTGAATTGGCAATTGACTCACGAACTGCCGTTTCGATGAATTTACCGTTATCATCAGGATCTGGTCGCAAAGTTCCCGCCAGAATCAAAGTTCCTGCCAGCAAAAGTCCGCCGACGAAGACCAGATTCCATGGGTTAAAATTTGACGACTTTGGCGCAGTCACAATTCCCGTTTTGATTTCCGCAGGAGCCACTGGAGCGATTGCAACTGATTCCGACGCAAAGCTAATCTTGTTACCAGTGGTCGTCTCGTTTGCAATGTCGGCAACATCTTCTGACTGACTGATTGGGAGTGCGTTGCTTGATGTTGAAGATTCGTCATCTGCATCGGTAGCGAAGCCATTTGAATCCGGTGTGTCGTCGCCAGTTCCTGGCAGGAACATAGTGTCGGCAGGCGATGCTGGAAACTCAAACGGCTGCGGGTTTGAGGTACCGTTTGAAAGAGAAAAGTCGGCACCGGTGTACGACGATGTTGCAGATGTGAGCGACCTCGGCAAGGCCGCGCTTTGGCTCTTCCATTCGGAAACCGCTGGTGCCATATTGCCGAATCCCTCGAGCACACGACGATTATCATGCGAGATAGAAATCACGTCCCCGTGCAGTGTCGGGCTATACAGCTCCGCCTTGGCAATCGGTGGTTGACCCTGAAAACGGCTGATGACTTTGATCTGGCCATCCATGGGAGGAGTTGCGTGTGCATACAGCAGAACATCACCGATTCTGATTCCGTTCTCTTCGAGCCCAACGACAATCACCCCACTGTCGGTTCGCAGAGCTGCATTCTTTCTGACTTCCACTTTCATTGGCGACATAGACTGAACAAGCAGCACATCACCATTCTCAACAGGCTCGCCATTGTCAGCCGAGTTGGCCGAAATCACTTGTGTAAATTGAGCACGATCCTGAGTCGCGCGAATCACTTTCACGTTGACCGTATCTGACACGATACCAGCGTTCTGCACGGCCTGGCGTACTGTCAGCGGTGAGTTCGCTGGTATTGGGTAGTTGTCGCAGCGCGCGACGTCACCAACAACCGCAACAAAGCCTGCTGGTGGGGGGCTCGATGCCGACTGCTGAGCCAGCACTGGCCCGGCTGTCAGGCCGATTAAGACCAACAATATTCTGGATTTGAGCCGTTCCATGGCCTGAACCCCGTCATCTGTCTTTAAGGTGTTTTTCGGCAATTACCGAGACCATGTCAGCCTCAGCGGCAAAATCTGCGCGGTTCTTCCGTGAATGCAGATCATGCGGCTTCTTCTGGATCGGCATTCAAAGTGCGGAGCATCATTTTTTTTGAATTACGGACATATCCTTCCCAAATCACCCTGTTTTGGGCAGTATTCCCGACCAAAACACTCCCGTTTACCAGTTACGTGGCGGCGGGCTACAATGCGAACTTCGATTATGTTTCTCTCGGGGGTGTCAAGGATGACTCAGCCATTCGATTTTTTGGGTGTGATGGATTCTGTCGCAGTTTCTGCCGGATTGCTGTTTGATCTGTTTCAGCCATTGATCGCACAAATCGATCTTCCGCTGGAAGGAAATCTGCCAGCCGAACCTGTTGAGTTCCTGCCTCAACTTTGGACCAAAGTTCGCGCATATCTGGATAGCAACCTTCTTAAGAGTCTGTTGCTGGCACATGGAGGGAAGGTTGTTTCTTCGATTGCAGTTTTTTTCATCGGTCGCATGTTCGCTCGTTTCGCAACGTCGATGATGGTTCGCGCTGCAAAGAAAGCTCGCGTTGACCAAACGTTGGTGGGATTTATTTCCAACGTCTCGTACATCTTAATGCTGGGTATAGTTTGCATCGCATCGCTCAGTTGCCTTGGTGTGGATACGACCTCGTTAACTGCAGTTCTCGCAGCGGCAGGGTTCGCCATCGGAATGGCGTTGCAGGGAACGCTGGGGAATTTTGCGTCTGGTTCGTTGCTTGTGTTCTTTAAGCCCTTTCGCGTCGGTGACTTGATCGACGTGGGTGGCGTGTTGGGAAATGTTGTCGAAATTCAGATCTTCAATACGATCCTGCGAACGACCGACAATGTGCGAATCATCGTTCCGAATTTGACCCTTACAAACGGCACGATTCGCAACCTGTCAGCAGAAACATATCGACGCATCGATCTGGTCATTGGTACCAGCTACCACGATGATCTGCGAGCCGTGCGTCAGTTTCTGGAAGAAGTCGTGAAGTCCGATGCACGAATTCTTGCTGATCCCGCGCCGGTCGTCGCCGTCTCGGAACTCGGCGACAGCAGCGTAAATTTTGTTGTCCGGCCCTGGGTTCTTAGCAGCAACTATAACCCTGTGAAATTCCATTTGATGGAACAGATCAAGCTGGGCTTCGACGCGCGGGGCTTAACGATTCCATTCCCATCACGGGACGTGTTTGTGCATCATTCCATGGCACAAAATACGCTGCCGTTTGTCAGTGATCAGTCTTCCGTTGCCGCGTAAGTCTGATACCTGTTTCAAATCTCGTTCCAAGGCTCCAGCCCTGGAACGCACTGCTCCGGAGGCTCCAGCCTCCACTGTATAGCAAACGCACGACAAAATCCCGACCTCACGCCGCCTTGTGCCCGGCAGTCTGCTGAGCGGCGGCGATCCATTCCGTAACTTCCGCTTCATCCGGGACTGTGCCGCTGCGCAGGATGCGTTTGCCTTCGGTTGTACCAGCAGCCTGAACAACCTGTTTCAAAAGTTCTGCCACCATTGATTGGCTCAACGCCGTCCGGTTGCGAATTCCTGCAGCGACGAAAATCTGAGCATCATGTCCTCGCAGGCCAGGAACATCAATCATCAATTTGGATTGATCCTGCCAGTCGCGAACCACCGTTGCCGTGATGTGTCGTGTATCGAGTCTCCTGGCGGTGGCTTCCGCATCTGCATCCAGAAAATCGCGAACTTTGTGCATTTGAATTTCCTGAAATCGAGTCGCAGTTTTCGGCCCGATCGAAGGTGCATCGACAATGTCGTTATCCGCGTTCAGATAGAATCGTGGTGCCGCGGAAATGCTTTTCGTATGATTTGTCGCGTTGGTCGGGATTGCTGCGATGGCAGGGGCAATTTTCGCTGTGGGTTGTGGCACCACGCCGACTGGTGGAACGTAACTTGTTCCTGCGGGGCGTGGTCTTTCGGAATCAAGTTTGACGAGAGGAATGTTCAAGACTTCGGCCGCGTGAAACTGTCGCACAAGTTTTTCGCTTTCCAGAAGTGACTTGATCGCTTTGCCAGTGTCCTGCACCTCTTTAAAGATCGCTTCGACAGCGGTCTTGTCGCCTTTGTCGGCAAGTTTATTGATCAGTTGCCGAATCGGAATTTTTGACGACGCGATCACTTCTTTGGCTGACAAGTCAACGACAGGCGGCGTCACTGCAGCTTCCGCAAACGCTTGATCATAGACGATCGCAATTCCAACGGTGGCCCTTGCCAGGCATTTTGCAATCGCTTCCTGCGACACACGATCCAGTCCGGCCGGAGGATTCTTGACACCAACTGCAAGGTTGTAATGATCGATCAACAGATCGTAGTACTGATGTCGGCTGACGGTTAAACGAATTCTGCCCCATGACTTGTGCGTGAGTGCTTACGCAATGATGTCCTGAATCGGCGTGCCGTAATCGATCTCCAGCCGCTTTTGTCCTGGAAATTCAAGTCGACGAGAGTCCACGCCCAATTGATGCAAAAGCGTCGCGTGGATGTCCGTGACATAATGGCGATTTTCGACGGCGTGAAATCCGATTTCATCTGTCGCCCCATGCACAACGCCACGCTTCAATCCGCCACCCGCCATCCAGACTGAAAATCCATAAGGATGATGATCGCGTCCGTCAGACCGTTCGGCACCTGGAGTTCGACCGAATTCTGTCGCCCAGACGACCAGTGTTTCGTCCAGCAGTCCGCGTTGTTTCAGATCTTTCAACAGACCGGCGATTGGCTTATCCACCGCCTTGCATCGCGTGGAATGATTCTTCAACAGTTCCGTATGGGCATCCCAGCCGTCGTCGTAGATCTGAACAAATCGGACGCCGCGTTCCACCAGACGACGGGCTGCCAGACTGAAACGACCCACACGCTCCGTTGCCGATTCGTTCAGCCCGTACAGCTCCTGTGTCTGTTGCGTTTCGTCACTCAGTCGCACGACTTCCGGTACCGACATCTGCATGCGGAACGCAAGTTCGTAACTCTTGATACGAGCGCGCATGGCCGGATCATCGGGGTACTGGATTCCGGCAAGACCGTTGAGCCCATCCAGCAGGTCCAATTGTTCTCGCCGTTCTGCGATCGACACGCTGGCACCGGGTGTTCCGAACGGCAGCGGGTTATTCGGGTCAAGGGCCATGTTGACTCCAGAGTGTTCCGGACCAAGATAGCTGGCACTGTGAGCACCGACTCCTCCGCAGCAGTCTCCCGGGCCGCCGCCCATGACGACAAACTGCGGCAGATTCTCGTTCAGCGATCCAAGGCCGTAATGCACCCATGATCCAAGCGACGGGTGAAAGCCGTCGAAGATGTGTCGTCCCGTATGAAACTGCAACTGAGCCGCATGATCATTGTCAGTGGTCCACATAGACCGCACGATGGCAAGATCGTCAACGCAGTCTCCAACGTGAGGCCACCAATCACTGACCTCGATGCCGCTGTCCCCGCGTCTACGAAATCCCACCTGAGTAGGATACAACTTCGCCATCAGGGCTCGCGGAGTTCCGGCAAAGTCACGCACGTTTTTTCGGTAGAAGGGCGAGTCCAGCACGGACGACTTGAATGGTGACTCATCGATTGTCAGTCCGGCATATTTATCTACAGCGGGCTTGGGATCAAAGCTCTCAAGATGACTAGTGCCGCCCAACATGAAGTACCAGATAACGCTCTTGGCCTTTGGTGCGAATTGAGCGATTGCCGCATCTGCCATCGCGCGGGCGCTTGCCGCGACAGGTTTCGCAAAACCGTCGCGAGCCAGCAGAGAACCCAATGCCAGACCCGTGAATCCCATCCCCATGTCGGACAGGAAATGTCGGCGACCGCGATTGATATCTTTCATGGCGGGGTACTCCAAAGGATGTCTATGGCTAACAACAGGGGTGTGGAGGAATCAAAATTGGCGGGCGGCATGCGTCAGCTTGCCGGTACAATGCGATTCGCGTGAAGGAGTCGCATTGGTACCGGTGGGCTGACGCCGCACCGCTCGCCGGTGTGTAGATGAAAAATAAAGGATTCATCGGATCGTGACAAAATCATTGTGACTGAACAGCACATGCACCAGGTTCTCACGGGCTCGCAGGTAAGCAACAGTCGCCGGTGCTCGCTGCGAAGACTCGCCTCCAGCGGGAAAAACAGGAAGGTTAACCGTACCGGCCGTTGCCGTATTTCGTTCCAAAAATGTCTGACACATGGCGATCTCAGCCGGTGTCGGTGCTCTGTTCAGAATGGTCTCAAACGCAACCGTGATGAAGGACGTTCTGATCTGGGCCGTGTCGCCTTCACCAGCGTCTTCACTGAGTTTCCCGGCCAGAAGTCGAGCGTGATCCAGAGCCAGTCGGCTATTCATCAACGCCAGAGCCTGCTGCGGGACAACACTTTCCTGCCGTCGATAACACTCGTTGGGATTTGCAGCATCGAAGGTTTCCAGAAATCCGGCTTTCTCGTTGGGCGTGCTGCGAAAATACAAGCTGCGACGAAGATTGGTTTGGGAATTCGTCTCGGGAATCTCCGGGCCGCCACGTGACGGGTCCAGTGAGTTCGCCACAAACAGTATCGAATCGCGAATGGCCTCCGCTTCCATTCGACGAGAATTCATCCGCCATAAAAATCGATTTCCCGGATCGGCCGCCATGTTCGCATTGAACGACGCTAAATGTTGCGACGGGGGTGGTCGCCGATGATTGTCAAAAAGGGAGGGCGAGGCTCCTGCCGAGCTTTGCGCTTCCTCGCCTGCCGCCGGCTCGGCAGGAGCCTCGCCCTCCCAAGCGACCGTACCTTGTTGCACTGTCACGGAACTTTGGCGATACGTCGATGACAGCACGATCATGCGATGCAGCGACTTCATCTGCCAGCCGTTGTTTGTCAGTTCCGTCGCCAGCCAGTCGAGCAGGTTCTGATTCGATGGCTGTTGACCGTTGAGTCCAAAGTTGGCGACAGACGGCACAAGTGCTTCACCGAAGTGGCGCAGCCAAATATGATTCACGGCAATGCGCGAGGCTCGCGGATTCTGAGGACTCGTGATCCAACGCGCGAGCGCCAAACGTCGTCCGGTTGAAGAACTCGGAAACGTTTCTCCCAGCGCCGTATAAGTTCCATCGGCCTGATCGACGGCATTCTTCCCCTCGGCCAGCTTTTGCTGCGCCGCGGAGTGCTTTTGCTCAGCTTCAGCCAAAGCAGCGGCGGAATTTTCAGGCGTCGCTGACGTCGCCGATGACCCGCGAACGCCTGCCAGAAAATGGTCGGCAGCCAGCACTTCTTCGGACAGCTTGGCAACAGCAAACTGGCGCTCCGCGCGACTGGCGGCAAGTGCCGTCATACGAGCGACATCCTGAGGTTCGCCAAAGTACTTCGCCCGTTCGGCTGCGAGTCGTGCCTTGATCGCTTCGAATTCTTGCTGGGCCGTGATCAGCCTTGCTTCCGTGAGCGTGACCTGATTCATTGCAGTGAGCTGACGCTGCCTGAGATCGTTCAGGTCCGGAACGAGTTCGCGGACATCGACTTCCAGAAACTCGGCCGAGCCGCTGTGAACCCACAACGCAAATTTCCCGTCGCGGCGAGTCACCGGCATTGTGTAATCCAGCTTGTGCTCGCCGTTCAGCGTAATCGTCAATTGCTGGTCTCGAACTGTGATCTCAACCGTTGTCACATCGCCCACGGAAAGTTTCGTGTTGACGATCCCGGCCTGCGGATAGACTTGCTGCCCTCTGTCACGGTGAAATGCCTGAACCGCCTGCGCCGCATCGCCGGTGGAGGTATAGATGTCCTGCGAGTTTCCACTGTCGACGTAATCAAAGCTGAATCCAACCGATCGATACGTTCCCGGCTGCAACGTTCGATATCGCACGCGAGCCTGAAAGTTGCGGGGAAGCACGGTGTTGGCGACGATGGTCGCAAAGCTTCCGATGGACGACTCAGTCAGCCGGCCTTCCTGCCAGGACCAGTTGCCCGAGACCACATTCCACACGTCTGATCGAGATTGGAAATCATCATGCAGCACCGGCGCAACCTCGGCCGCTTCTGCTCCCTGAGCCTGCTGTTGCTCAAGTCTGGCCTGAAGTTCATCGACGGCTTTTTCGGCTACGGCTGCTTCGTCCCGAGCCTTCGTGATCTGCTGTTCTGCCAGCATGACTTTCGATTCGGCCGCGGCAATCAATCCGTCGGCCACGGCGGGGCGCAATTGCGGATACCAGGCGTCTGGAGAAAGTGTTGCGGGTTGTATTTCGCCAGCTAGATTCCCGAGCGTTTTGGGCACCGCGGGCGACATCAACTTTGATTCATCCGGATAGCGGTTGTCGCCGCGTTGAAAGACAAACGTCTTTGCATCAACCACTTTGTCGAACGCGCGAGCAACGCCTTCCTTCAGCACGGGGCCCAGCGTCGCATCTTTTTCCGTGTCTGCATTTCCGCTGATGGGATCTGTGCGAACATCATGCGGTTCAAAGAACGCTCGAAAGTGATAATAGTCTTCCTGTGTGATCGGATCAAACTTGTGATCATGGCATCGAGCGCACTTGAGTGTCAGACCCAGAAACGCTTGGCTCGTGTGTTCAACAGTGTCAAACATCCAGACATTGCGGTCGAACTTATACCAGTTGCGGCCTAGAAACCCGGTGGCACGCAGGACACTATCATCCGCTGGAGCAAGCTCATCGCCTGCCAGCATTTCGACAACCATCTTGTCATACGGTTTGTCATCATTGAGGGATTCGACGATCCAGTCACGCCAGCGCCAGATGTGTCGCTGGCTGTAGCGAATCTCGTTGATGCCTCGACTTCCATACCAGTCGCTGTAACGCCAGACATCCATCCAGTGGCGTCCCCAGCGTTCGCCATAGGCCGGGCGAGCGAGCAATTCGTCGATGATATTCTCAAAGGCATCGCTGGATTGATCCTGCAGGAATGCCTGCAGTTCCGCGCGTGTTGGTGGAAGCCCCGTCAGATCCAGGAAAACTCGACGCAACCAAACTTCTCGCGGCGCTTCTTCGGCTGGTGTCAAACCGCGTTTCTCATGTTCAACGGCAGTGAAGGCATCAATCGGATTGCGAATCCAGTTTTGATTTTTGACGTTCGGGACTGCGGGTTGTACCGGGCTTTGATAGGACCAATACAGTGCCGGATCTTCCGGGATGTTTTCGTCGGCTGGTGAGAGTGCTCCCTGATCAATCCAGCGTCTCAGCAGGTCGACCTGAGAATCCGTCAGTTTCTCACCTTGACCTTCCGGAGGCATGCGTATGCTGTGGTCCTCCACAGTTACGCGTTCGATAAGCAAACTGAGAATGCTTTCACCAGGCACCACGGTCGGTCCGCTGTCACCACCCTTGCGGATCAATTCACCGGCGTCCAGTCTCAGCCCTGAATTCTGTTTCAGCGCGCCGTGGCAGGCAGCACATTTTTGAAACAGCAGCGGTTTGATCTCACGCTCGTAATCGACCGCAGGCTTTGGTTCGCCTCCATCTTCGGCCGCGCACTGCGGCATTGCATTTGTCGAAACTAACAGCGCAGTCAGCAGAAGAATTGCAGTCAACACGATACGATGCATGTGAGAAGCTCAATTGTTTCGAACAGGCAGGAACGAATTGTGATGACGATTCGCCAGTTTCGAGGACCGGCAGTATAACGATTCAACGGGGCTCGGGCGATGATTTTATGCACCGACTCAATACTATAGACAACTCTGCGGCTACCTTGATCGAAACTTCCTTCCCTGTACTACCTCTTTTACAACCGGATTTTTCTTCGACTGTAGGTGGGTGACTGGTCTTTGTGTGAGCCGCAGGCGCTAGCCTCGGGCTTCTGCACGAACAGTGTTTTGACTGCGAAAAGCCCGACGCTAGCGCGTTCGGCTTACAAAAATCGCGATGTGCAGTCGGGTGACTCGCCGGATTTTTTGTATGCTTCAGTCTTTTTAAAGCTGCCAGGAAACGAAAATGAATCTGCAGGAATTGAGGGACGCCAATGAGAAGCGTCACATTGAATGGGCAAATGGCGCGGATATTCCGCTTTCGTTTCGAGGCCTGGAACTCGCCGGAGAAGCGGGCGAGGTCTGCAATGAGCTCAAGAAAATCGAACGGACTCGCCTTGGCATGGTCGGCGGAAAAGTCGGAACACAGGATGTTCAGGATGAACTCGCAGACGTCCTGGTTTGTATAGATCTGATCGCCATGGACCTCGGAATCGATCTGGGCGAAGCCCTGCGAGCGAAGTTCAACAAGACGTCTGAAAAGTACGGACTTGTGACGAAGCTATAATAGGATTGTTAAGCTTCTACTCTGTGCCATGCGCGCGGAGCGATGCCCTTTTGGCAAGCGAACAACGTGAGCGACGAATGACCAACGAGCCGGTAGGCTCCTTTGGGTCAAGGGCTTTCAGCCCTTGTTAGTCCATCAGCACCTCAAGGCTGCTGCCATTGCAGAGAACAACGCTGTTTTGCCCGATCGCGTCAAGGACGGTTTCGTCATAGCGGATTTCGCGCTTGAGCATCACGCCGCGTTCGATATCAATTGTCAGCGTTCCCTTGGGAGTCGCCTTGATCAATTGAGATCGCATTGTTGGGCTTTTGACAGCCGCTTCAACTGACGAGCGGAACGAGATCGTGGCGATTCCGTCTTCAGCAGATTCCAGACGAAATGTCCGCAGGATGTTGATCTTACGGCTGATTTCTTCTGTGACGCGGACATTAACGGGAATGACTTCTCGCCACGTTTCATTGACTGCCACCGGGTGTTCCGGTAGCGGCATCAAAAACGTGACGGCATTGGCAGTACCTGATTTTACAGTTTTTTCGGTACCGGATTTTTCTGTGAGTGCGGCCTCTTTGGTTGTCGTTGAAGATTCAGCGATGGCTTGCTGAACATCGCCTCTGCCAGCACTTGCGGGTTTGTCTCCGACGATGACGTTGCCTGCCTGAGCGACAGGTTTTGTCGCCAGCCGATATCCTTCAATCGTATCTGATTCCTGCAACGCAGCCCCAAGGCTGGAGATCCAGAATTTCGGGGCACTGCCTTTGAGTTCTCTCGCCGTATTTTTGAATTCTGGCGGGACATCTTTCGCTTCCATATTTGTGTCGAACACAACTGGTGGAAATTCATTGGTCTGTCGCTGCATTCGGACGAATTCATACTGCATCGCCAGTTTCGCAGACCCGGCTTCGTCAACTGAATTGACTGTGAACACACGTCGCTGTTCAAAACTTGTGACATCGACTTTGTGAAGTTCACCCTGCATCGCGTCAAGTGTCACGTTCTCCGTGTTCTTATATCTCAACTGCTGGCCAGGGAGAAACTTGTATCGCAAAGTCCATGTCTGCGACTCAGCTGGCTTAGCGGAAGCAGCCACGTTTGTGGCGGCAACGTCTTTCGGTGCATCCGGCACATCAACAGCACTTGTCGATGAATCAACGGTGGTATCGAGCGGATATGAAGAAGTAAACGGAGCGGCCAGCAATCCAAAGGAGAGCAGAATTTTGACGAGCATCTTCCATGATCCTCAAGAGCAGACGGCGAATTCCCGGCCTCATACGACTGGGACAATTCGATCGCGATATTTCAAGACAGATCAGCAGCATACCACACCAATGAAACACATTGTGCGATTTCTTGAGCTCTTCGAACGAATTGTTCCGGAGCAGTCTGGAAAATCGGCGAATCCTGCCGATCACCGGTGGTATGGTAATGGTCCTGACGGGTCTGGAGACCCGTCCTACGGCACAACGCATTTGAACTCAACATCGCTGCCGCCCTGTTAAATCTGCATGTGTTTTTTGCTGCACACTTGCCATTCGATGCCTGAACGGAAATGATGACCCCGCCTCAGTCCTCCTCGTTCTATGCGGAACCCACCAATGCTCGTCCCTGCAATTCTCGATCGAATCGCTGTTTTCAGCCCTGTTCGCCAGCGAATCCGGCACGCCTCCTGTGCTTTTTGCCTGATCGTGTTCGGCTCCACAATCGTCACGGCTGCCGATGACTCCACAGTGTTGGTGCAGACTCTTAACGAATCTAACTGGGAGACGCTGATTCCGCACGGCAAAGAAGTGGATGCAATCTACGGGGACATGGTGATGCAGAACGGTCACTTGCGAGCCGTCATCGCAAAGCCAGTGGCCACACGAAATGCGAATATGACAGTTCGCAACGTCGGCGGCTGCCTGATTGACTTAGCGACGCTGAAACATCAAAGTGACCAATTGAGTGCCTTCTATCCCGCGCGGCGTGTGTTTTCATTTGTGGATGTGGCAGAAATCGATGTGGCGAACTCCATCGAAGTCACGAACGGTGTGAGAACAGAATTCGGCGAAGCCGCTGTGAGCATTCTTGCTGCTCCGACAAAAGAAACCCCCAGCCTTAGAGTCACGTATTCGCTTCAAGCCGACAAAGCCTACATGGCCGTCACGTCGGAATGGACGAACACCACCGACGCAGATATTACCCTGGTTCTGGAAGATGACCTGCGAGCGGATGCGGGCAAAGAAGAAATGCCGAAGTCACCGAATGGGACAGTGGATCTCTTTTCGTTTCAGGACATTTTCTGGCAACAGGCGTATGGCGTCTACGCCCCGGGATTCAAAATCCGCTGCAATAGCAACGCTCGCGAATCCGTGTTGGTGTATGAGCCGGTCGATGGAAAGCCTGTTGTCCTGAAGCCGGCTGAAACGTTTTCCATGACGCGATGGCTATTTGTGGCTCAGGACTTGGCTGAAGTGCTGGCGGACTACGCCGATGCACGCGAACAAGGCGGTAAACTTGTTGAATCGCGGCTGATTGTTCAGGCTGATGGTCACCCGGTCCACGGTGCCAGAATCGCTCTAAAATGCGGCGAAGAATCCTGGGGAACTGTCGTCACTGGCGAAGACGGAACGGTCGTTCGCCGACTGCCGTCCGGATCGTGTGAAGCAACCGTTTCTGTTGCTGGGCAAGAATTCGCAAAGCAAACTCTTACCCTTTCTGCTTCCGACAAGAACTTACTTGAACTGCCGGATTATCATCCTGGCGTCGCTCATATCACGGTTACCGATTCCGAAGGCCAGGCGATTCCTGCGAAGATTGAATTCAAGGGCAACGACAAGACGCCAACTCCGAACCGGGCACCAGAAACCGGCGAACATTTTGTAAAAAATCTGGCTTACACCTCCAACGGAAAAGTTAAAACTGAAATGGCTGCAGGTGACTATGACATCATCATCAGCCACGGACCGGAATACAATGTCGAATTTACGAAGCTTAGTGTTCAACCGGGCAAGACCACTGAATTGAAAGTCAAACTTCCCCGAGTCATCGAGACTCCCGGTTGGGTCAGTGCTGATTTTCACAGTCATAGTTCGCCATCTGGCGACAACACCAGCAGCCAGCGCGGACGCGTTTTGAATCTTGCGGCGGAACACATCGAGTTCGCGCCATGCACCGAACACAATCGGATCAGCACGTACGATGATCATATCACGGCGTTAGGGCTAAAACCGTTCCTGGCGACTGTCACAGGCATGGAACTTACAGGCTCACCGCTGCCATTGAATCACCAGAATGTGTTCCCTCTGATTTACAGTCCACGAACTCAGGACGGCGGAGCCCCCGTGACGGACGTAAGTCCTGAAGCTCAAATGGAACGCATTGCTGCATGGGACGACAATAGTGTCAAGTTGATCCAGCAGAACCATCCAGACCTCGGCTGGCTGTTCTATGATCGCAACGGAGACCAAACTGCAGACGAAGGATATTCACGATCGTTCGGCATCATGAATGTTATGGAAATCCATCCGATTGATCCGCTGTTGAACCCGACTCGCTACGATATGCGTGACGGAAAAGCGTTTGGCAATCAGAGGACCTTGAACTGGCTGCAGTTGCTGAACCAGGGGTTCCGGATCTACGGTGTTGTGAACACGGACTCGCACTACAACTACCACGGTTCCGGCGGTCTGCGAATCTGGATCAAATCCAGCAATGACGACCCTGCAAAGATCAACTCGGATGAGATGCGAGACAACTCGCGCGCTGGTCACATCATCATGTCAAACGGTCCTTATCTTGAGGCAACATTTCGAGAAGCTGCCAGTAAAGAAAATGGCGTTGTCGCCGGTCAGGATCTGAAAGCGGCATCAAAGAAAGTCACAGCGTCGATCAGAGTGCAGTGTCCCAACTGGTTCGACATCGACACGGTGATTGTTCTGGTCAATGGCCGCCGAACGGACAAGTTGACCTTCAGCCGCGACACGCATCCTGCAATGTTTGGTTCGGAAAAAGATGTTATCAAGTTTAACCAGGACGTCGATGTGGAACTCACGGAGGACTCTCATCTGATCGTCCTCACTGGGCACCGCACTCAACTCATCGGCGAGGTTATGGGGCCGATGTGGGGAACTCAACATCCGGCAGCTTTGAATAACCCTGTCTTCGTCGATGTCGATGGCGACGGCTTCAAAGCCAACAAAGATACGCTCGACATCCCACTGCCAGTGAAGTTCGTGGCGGAAGATAAAAGATAGGGGTCGTCCGGGAATTCTACTTTCGCCTGGCCGCTGACGCATCGCCCTCAATTTGCGTCATGCCCAGTGTGGATTCCGCTGAATCAAGTTGAAACTGAAACTCACCAAGAAAACTCATACCCAGTAGCGGGGTTGCGTTGATAGCTTCCGGGCCAAGTACCGCACATTCAACGTCTTTAAGTTCGAAAGTACCCACGCGAACGGTTGCGATCTTTTTGAGCACTCCGGAAATTCTACTTCCGTCGGCAATTTCAAGCACGATCTTTTTGTCGCTGGGTTCTGGCTTTAGATTCATCGAAACTGCCAATTCATAGGGCAAGCTGATCACGCTGGCACCGGAATCGACGATCATTTCTGTTGTATGTTTGCCGTTGATCACCACTGATGCGTAGAACGTGTTACCGTCGCGGCGCAGTGATATTTTTTCCACATGAACGGCTTTCTCCATGTCCTCCAGTTTGCGAATACTGCTGAGCAATGACGGTGTTTCTTCGAACTTCAACGGTTTGCCAGCAGTCACTTCCAAAGCTTTGAGCTTCGCTTGAATCTCGGCTGAATCGTTTGCTGATGCATACCCTTCATTCAAAACATTTGCGAGTTTTCGCATATCGATCACATTTTGAATATACGCTTCCCGAGCCGCATTCAGTTCGACTCTTGCGTGGTTCTCTTTTTCTTTCAGCGATTCCAGTGATTTACGGCCAAGTGACATTTGTCCTTCGATTGCATTAAGAGAGCCGACGAGTCGATTGTTCGTGGCAACATCCCGAACATTCGCCAGTTGTGCATTTAAAACAACCAGTTGCTGGTCTCCTTGCACCATCGCGATTTCCAGCTTATTGATCTCCTGCTGAATCTGACGAAGTGGCGTCGCCGCCTGCTTCACCTTTCGCTTCAGTGTCGCAGCCTCGGAGATTCCTTTCGACAAATCACGTTCACCGGAAAAAACGACGTTGCTGCCCGTCACCCGCAATTCCAGTGAGGCGTCCGCATTGCCCGCTTCGGAGGGGCCATTCTGTTCGTCGGCAACAATCCAATGCGGGCATAAAAACAGAATTACGGCAGCAAGGGCAAACGAATTTCTCATCACGCTAATTCCTATGGGTAGTTGAACAAAACATTGCATAAAGCATAGTTCCAACGATATGCAGGATGTGAAACATCGGCCACGTGGTTTTGCGGAATGCTTAGTCTTCGGTATCTTGTCTCAAACGAGCGGCAAGACGATCGTTGTTTTTCAATCGTCATACACTGCAACAACCGTTAACGCAACGAAAAATCTATTCGGATCTGTAAAGTTTATCCACAGGCATCAAAACATGACGACAAAAATCACGGCCTTTGAAACGTTCGATATTCGTTTCCCAACATCGCAGCACCTGGACGGGTCCGATGCCATGAATCCGGATCCGGACTACTCGGCCGCGTACGTCGTACTCCATACGGATTCAAAAGATCGTCATGGCTATGGCATGACTTTTACAATCGGACGAGGCAACGAAATCTGTGTCGCCGCTATTCGATCTCTCGCCACGCTACTGGTCGGCCAGACGGTTGAATCACTGATGACGGAGCCAGTAACGCTGTACCGCAAACTCACGGGTGATAGCCAGTTGCGTTGGGTAGGTCCTGAGAAAGGTGTGATTCATCTGGCCGCCGCCGCCGTAATCAACGCCGTCTGGGATCTGTGGGCCAGAATGCAAAACAAACCTGTCTGGCAGGTCATCTGCGACATGTCGCCAGAACAATTCACCGCGTGCGTCGATTTTCGATATCTCACCGATGCTCTGACGCCCAACCAAGCGGTAGAACTTTTGAGCCGCCATACATCGACGCGGGCACAGCGCATTGAAGAACTCAACGGCATCGGCTATCCAAGCTACACAACCTCTGCTGGCTGGCTTGGATATTCAGATGAAGCCTTAAAGCAGAAGTGTGCGGACCTAAAAGACCGTGGCTGGAAGCATTTCAAAATCAAAGTGGGACGTGATCTGGACGACGACAAACGCCGCTGCCGTGTGTTGCGTCGCGAAATGGGTGATGATGCCCACATGATGATCGATGCGAATCAAGTGTGGGATGTACCGCAAGCGATCGAATGGATTCGGGAGCTGGCACCGTTCAATCCATGGTTCGTCGAAGAGCCCACATCGCCCGACGATATTCTAGGTCATCTTGCGATCGCCAAGGCCGTCAACCCGATTCGCATTGCCACCGGGGAAATGTGCCACAACCGAATCATGTTCAAACAGTTCATGCAATCCGGCGCGTTGCAGGTTTGCCAACTGGATTGCTGCCGACTGGGCGGAGTGAACGAAGTCCTGGCTGTGCTGTTGCTGGCGGCCCGATTCAAAATTCCTGTTTGTCCGCATGCAGGCGGTGTTGGTCTTTGTGAATATGTCCAGCATGCCAGCATCGTCGATTATGTCTGCGTTTCTGCGTCAATGGAAGATCGCGTAGCAGAATACTCGGATCACCTGCATGAACATGTCTGTGATCCTGTGGTGATGCAGCAAGGTCGCTATATGCCGCCGCAGGCTCCTGGTTACAGCGTGCAGTTTACGGATGCGGCATTGCAGGAATTCGTTCGCAAGGATTCGTAATCTAAACAGCCGTTTTTCGAACTTCGTGGCAACGCAGCTATGTGATACACGTTCGACGAGCGGCAGAATCAGTTCTACCAAACGATGTTGCCGAGTCTAAGGAATTCGACCTGGCACAGGTCGAACTACGTAGGCAGGTCTGTCTCAGATCTGCATCCTTCAGCATGGTCGATCGTAACTGGTTGCCCGGGCGCAGAATCCGGAATTCGGAATTTGTTTCCCAGCGCTCGCCTTAGCGACCGTCGGACGAGACCGCGATTCGCCGCAAGCCGCGACAGAAATAGTCAATGACAGATGGCACATCCAGTTGTGTAACCACTTCGGCATTGGTTTGGCGTGGTCCGTAGGGACGACGATCAACAATGGTCATGCCACTGGTGAGTTCTCCGGATGTCTCAACATCCAGGGCAACGTTCTCTGTGGAAAACGTTGCCACTTGTGCTGCGATGGCCAGAACGGCTGCCGCTGGAATCGGAACTTCCTCACGCGGCAGGAACTGATGATTCGCTCGGACGGCAAACTGCAGAAGTCCGATCACAAATTCACCAATAGGAGTCGATGGAATAAGTCCGCTCAAGCGATCAACGTCGTCAAAGGTCAATCCTGGAGCTTGGCTGACATCCAGGGGTACGATGATTTTCCCGATCGGCGATCGCATGACCGCGCGAGCGGCTTGAGGATCGGACCAGATATTAAATTCCGCAGTGGGTGTCACATCGCCGCTGTGCCGCATGACGCCGCCCAGACATATCAAACCATTTAGCAACAACGGTAGCTCCGGATCCAGATCCAACGCCATAGCCACATTCGTCAGTGGGCCAAACGTCAGAATGCGAATCTCCTGCGGATTTGCTCGCACAAGATCCACGATTAGCTTGGGTGCTTCTCGGCGATTGTGAAGATCGGGCGCCAAAGGATCAAGATCTCCCAACCCCATGCGTCCGTTCAACGACTGCTGCAATGGCATGCCGACGGGAATATGGTTGGCAGAAGAATCTGCGGTATCTGATTGTCCCACGCGAGGATGCCGCAGTGGATCAGCCAGGCCAATCAGGTACTGCAGATTGCGTGTCGCCTGAATACCGGAAACACTTCCGGGAACTGCAGTGAGCCCCAATACGTCGATTGAAGGGTCAGCCAGAGCCACAAGGATCGCAAGAGCATCTGCAATTCCGGGATCAGCATCAATGATGATTTTCTGAGTCACGGATTCATTTCCTTCGTTGAGGACACTTTAACGCTGGCAGTCGATCGGACTGCATTGTTCGTTATTGTATCGGCAACAGCCAGCGGCGGCTATTCCGGAACCGAATCAGCACTTGGCAACTGGCGTCTGGCTTTCGTGGCCGGGCGTGGCGGTAGAACGCTTGAAGTTACACTGCGTCGCTGCTTTATGACAGCATGAATTCGCAGACACAGCTCAGCGACTGACAACAACACCAGCGAACACATCAACCAATTCAGGGAGCTGAAATCGATGACGTGTTTCATGTTGGCTAAGATAACAAGAAGCGTAATGCCGGCTAGCCCCGCGACCATGACCGTTCGCCCGGCAATTTTCGCCTTCGCTTCGCGCAACAGATGCGCCAGCAAGGCATGCTCTGAAGAGTGAATCGCCACGACTCGAAAAGAATTCATTGTTTCCCGCATCGAATGAACATCCACTGGCGGGCGAGGCTTCGGCGGCTTAGATGCGTCCTCAGGCGTCGGCTTTGATGACTGAATGGCTGTTTTATCTACAAGGTCTGTCAGCTCACCACCGTGAGCTGACATGTAGGCATCCAGGTAAGACTTTACAGGCGCACGAGTAGGTTCTTGCTTCGCTCTTCGATCGATGCCACGGTGGGAATCCGCAGTCTTACGGCGATCAACCAGAATCGCTTCCGGAGTTGTCGCGTCTTGTGATCGTTCCAGCAATTTTGAAAGATAAAGTTTTACAGAATCAAGATGCAAATCCTCAGAAGCCTGCTCCTGATTTTCCTGAACTTCCGGCTGTGATGTCGCGATTTGCTCTTCGAACAACTCCTGATTTGGTGAATCAGCACTCACTGTCTGATGGTCATCGCTCAAAGTCAGGTCGGACGACTCCGCTGAAGTTTCAGACTCTTCCAGACCATTCATTACAAACAAGTCGGCCAGCTCACTTCGCAGATCCTGAGGATCGTCCAAAGTTGCAACGGCACACTCGGTCGATTCACACAAGAATTCTCCCGCCACTTCATGAGATAGAACTGCAAACGGCAGCGACTGTGTATCGCGGGCCAATTCCTTTCCGGTTCGCGCAAAAGCAGATCCCAAACTGGTTCGAGCATCGACAATCGAATCACGATGCTGCAAGCTCGAAACCTGAACCTCATCTTTCATCAATCGAGAATCAGATGAAGATTTCATTCCATGACCAGCCCATGAGTTCTGATCACGTTCAACATGAAAATCATCATCACCGACATCGTCTGAATCAAAATCGTTTGTGATCGAACGAAGTTCTTTCTTCAGTTGCGAGATTGTCCGATCACGATCCGCCAGCTCGGATTGCTGCTCTGACTTCAGCAATCTGATTTCTTCATCATGTTGTATAGCATTCAATGCAGCCTTAAGCTTTTCTTCTGATGCTTCGTCCTCGAGTTTTTTTGCACGATTTGCCGCTCCACGCGACCAAACCAGAACGGCCACCATGCAGGCCACCAGAAAAACAGAAAACGCTCCCATAGTCAGTAAGTAGTCCGGTGAATCCTGGAGCGATATTCCAGCCGATGAATTCGAAACAGGTCTTGTGATCGGCAACCTGGATACGGCGTTCGAATGCACGCCAGGAAAATCTGCTTTCGGAACGCGCTTGACGCTCTCATCGCCACCCACCCATTGCTGAACTTCTGCCGCATCAATTTCATTAACATTTGGAAGCGTGTCAATACTCGACGCTGCTTCCAGTTCTGCACCATTGGTGTCAACAGGGTTTCCCGGACTACCATTGATTTCTGCAGTGAGTTCATTCGCTTCATTTTTTGCCAGCAGAGCCATTTCATTTTCCACGAGCGCAGCGGACGCTTCCAATGAGTGGCTCTCAGGAGTTTCTTCAGGCAAACTCGTCATTGACGGCGTTGAAGCTGACTCTGGAATTTCGCGATGCACACTCACAAAGACATTAGTTGTTTCAAATGCGCCAGCAGAATTTTCGACGAGAATTTGCAGTTCAAAATCCGCTCGCAGATCCGAATTGTATGATGCAGAACCGTCCAGGGTCAGAACACCAGTCTTCAGATCAATCTCGAAAATGCCATCCTCGTTGCCACTCGTGATGTAAAACTGCCAATCCGAAGATGCCAATTGGTGACTCGTCTTGACGCATCCAAATTCAACGGGAGCATTGCTTGCTAATTCAACCCCAAAGTGGGAATCCTCAAGAACTGGAGACTCAGGCACATCACTCAATCGAACAGTGATATCAAAAACGACCGTAGAGACAGAAAGCGATTTCAGGTCGTCTTCAGGAAGGCCAGAATCGACAAGTCCAGCAGAGAATTCGGCCAGAAATTCGTCGTATTCTGATTCTTCATCAGCAAGAACGCGAAATTGAAATTCACGCTGAGACTCAAAATCCAACTGATCGTCATGTGTTGTGCAGACTGCACCACTCTCGCTATCAACCGTAAACTGAAGTAAGCCCTGACTCTCAGCGGCACGAAATTTTTTCAGGGTCAGGTTGTGATCACCAAGACGAGTTATCAATGTTCTGGCAGGCTGGTTTTCGAGGCAATCGCACGTCACCTGAACTCGGCGGTTTGCTTTCATGGTTTCGGCGGCAACCGACGACGAGTCCGAAGTCCTGACCGCCAGCAACAGTGCGGAAATTACCACCGCAGCAAAACGCCGTCCTGGTCCAGTACATAAAATTGAATCCTGCAATTGCCACATATCAACTGCTGCCTCTCAATGTTCCAGTTGCGTTCCACCCGCCAGGAACGGGGCGTCGTTCGAACAACGACATATTTTCCACGGATCGCCGCTTATCACCTGTTCAATCTAGGTCGCCGCCCCAAGGAAACTGCGGCGTCTTGCCGAAGACTCACGCCAAATTACAACGCGTTGGGCAAATTTTCCTCTTGAAACGATTGAAGCGATAAGCCACTTCAAGTGTGTCTGGTCCGGAATTGCCATTTGTCCGGCCCGCCAGTCCTGGCCTGCGGTAGACCTGACCGGTCTCATTGGCGCGAACTGCAGAATCCTTCCGTTGCTGCCAAAACACTTGCGTGGTTCATTTGGCGCTGAGCAGCGTCCTTCGGCAAGTTTGCCGGGTTTCGTCTGTTTGTGATTACAATTTCGGCCGATCCATAGAGTGACTTACAAAGTCGCAGGCGTTTGACGAAAAAACCACCACGCCTGGCGATGAATGAACGGAACACAAAAGTGGCAAGGATGACCACAATGAAAAACTCTCGCCTGCAATTTCGATTTGCTCGCTGCCTGCTAATCACCATCACCACATTTGTGATGATCGGATGCCAGACACCAGGCCAGCGTGGGATCTTCGGTTCTTCTCATCGTAATCGCAACGCGCATGGCTCTGGGTATTCTCAACCAGCCTTCCACGATTCTGCCTTAGTGCCGCAACCAGAAGCCGGGCACCTGAGTGGCGAGATACCTCAAACTTCAGCTTCCGAGGCAGATCCCGGAATACTCTCCGCTGCCGATGCTGCGGAAATGTTTCGTCGGCTTCGAGGAAAATTGCGAGCGAATGATAACGGCGAGGTCGTGGAAGCGGATCTGTCGTTTAGCGACGTCACAGACGAAGCCCTGGTTTCGATTGGTCTCTTTACGGAAATTAAAGAGCTGGATCTGACAGGCACTCAAATCTGCGATGACGCTTTAACAGCCCTCTATGCCATTCCGGATCTCCAGTCTCTGAAGCTCAAGGGAACACGAATCACCAGCGTTGGCATGGCGTCACTGTCTCAGATTCCATCACTTGTCCTGCTGGATACTTCAAACACCGAGGTGACCGATGAGGGTTTGGAACAAGCCTCACAATGGACTCGGCTCCGCTATCTATCTCTCAACAACACCGAAATTACCGACGCTGCTGTGCCGTATTTGACAACAATCAAATCGCTGAAGGGACTAAGCCTGTTACATACGGCCGTGACGGAGGAAGGAGTTCAAACCCTGAAAGAAGCTCTCCCTGAATGCCTGATCGTGACGAAGCCACAGGGTGAAGCCAACGCATCGGCTGAGGTCATCCCGCTGCAGCCGGCGCCTTCGCAAAGTGGCGTTGCATTCCCCAACTTTCCGACTCCTGCCGATGCGCAACTGGATCAGTTGATTGCGCTTGCTGGTAAGCAGCCTCAACTGGCCATCCATCTTGCGTCTGTCTATTCCAGCAGCGAACAATGGAAACAAGCGTCTCTTGTTCTTGCCGCCGCCGTAGCGGCCGATCCAAATCAGCAACCAACGCAGCTCGCACTAGGAATTGCATTGGCTCGATCAGGAGATTTGCCGACAGCAAAAACGTTCCTGACGCAGGCCATCGGCGAAGCGGCAGCGAACTATAACCTCGGACTCATTGAATACGAAAATAGCCTGCGAGTCTGTGCGATTCATCTTCGCCAAGCCGTGGCCGCCGACCCATCTTTGACTGATGCTCAGTCGCGGCTGTTGGATGTGCAAGAACAAATCTCCACTTTGAAACAACAACGGACGTCGGCAAAGTCCGTGTCTTTCAGTTCCGCATCTTCGCGGACAGTATCTCCGGAAAACATGACCCTGGAAGTGATACCAGCTCCATCAGTGAGACCTGCCACGTTCTCGCACGGCTGGCCGAGATAGGTAAATAATTGGGCAGCAGTCTGTCCGGATACCGTGGCGAAAATCGGGCCTCGTCTTGATGCGATCGAATTCCGCTTAAACACTTGCGAACTCAATTGTTCGAAGAAGATCCTTCGCCGGAAGCGACAAACGGATGAAGCAGACGTTTCAATCCTTTCGCAATCAGATCCTGAAGTCGCCGCAGTTCATTGTACTTCGGACTGTACACGATTTTGGGGGATCTGTGCTGCGTACACAGTCCATTCGCCAAGAAACGTGTCGGACGGAAACTGGATGTCGTGTTCTCCGAGTGGGACAAGATCAGTAATATCGATCGGCGATTTGTTGGTCCACAGGATCCAGATTCGATCGTCTTGGTTGCTTTTTGAATCTGGTTCCCACCAGTCAGTGCGTTTCATCAAATGGACCGCAGCGCCGGGCAGTCGTTCCTGTCCCGTCCAGAGTTTCACGCGGTCATCAGGCCACTGCAATTGCCGCGCGTAGTATTGAGCGATAACGAAGTCGATCGGCGAAAGAACGACAACCGGTCGTTGGGCAATTTCTGAATCATCGCCTTTTTTTTGATCTCTCGTGGCGATCATTTCCATCGCACCTCGCACGGCCTGACGATTGGGGATATCTCGCCAGTCCCAGAATGCGATGCTGCCTGCCAGAGACACACATATCGCGACAACACACAATGCAATTCGCAGGTTCGTTCGCGGTGAGATTGTCCAGATCGACAACGCTATGCAGATCAGCAATGACACGTGGGAAAAACGGAAGTAACGTGACTCCCACAACGGCGTCTGCAGTGAAATGACTGCAATCGCCACTAGCGGAAGAATAGCTTGCATCCAGAACAGGCTGATCGTAGTTCGCAATCTCGGCAGCAATTGTAACATCAGCGCTGCCACGACGACCGCTGGTGCCAGGCCTGCCAGATGAAACTCGCTGCGGCGGCCAGGTGGTGGCGAGAAGAAAAAGTCGAAACACGTTTCCAAGACGCTCCACCTCGTCATCGGCTCAATCCAGAAATCCCTATGAACGCGATTCAACTGAATCCACCACAGCAGCAAAC
>Ga0209390_10000196_pt1 | contig 110044 bp, 75 predicted proteins | sample BON01_FD_187212 | JGI IMG/M metagenome (GOLD analysis project Ga0209390, IMG submission 187212) | Freshwater microbial communities from Lake Bonney liftoff mats and glacier meltwater in Antarctica - BON-01 (SPAdes) (version 2) | ecosystem: Environmental > Aquatic > Freshwater > Ice > Glacier...
CCAAACCCGCGCACCGGGTCCACCGAAAAACACGACGAAAAAACCAGCAAATTAGACCACTTTCCACCAAAACCCTGGCCGGTTTTGACCCGCAAACAAGTGGCCGGTTTTAACCCGCGCACTGACACGGTGGGCGAATGCCAATCCTCTGACAAACGAAGATACTCTGGCAGAGTCTGTCCCTCCACAGCAAGTTACACTGCTCGGATCAATTGCCGGGGCGCTAACTGCATCAGAGACAGCCGACAGCTGGGACATTCGCTGCAACAATCACGGGGCAAAATGCTGTCAGGGCCGAGGGGTCGCTACGATCGAGATAAACTTCCACCTGGTCAGAAACCAGCCCGGGCCAAACTTTTCGCTCCACCGCAACTCGCAATTAACGTGCACCGGATAGTGCGTTGTCGAGTGAATTGAGATGACGGCCATTGTTCCAACAGCCATCTCATGATCGGCAACTACGCCAATCCCCTGCTTTGACATATCTTTAGAGAACGCCGAAAACGGCGGATTTTGAGCGACGTAAATCTGAACGGGGCGAACAAACGAGTGCCTCGGCTCCGTTCGTCGTTCCGTTAGTTTTGATCGCTGTGCTTCCATCAGAAGCCGCTCAATGTCTTCGAGCGTATACCAGCTTTCAATGAAAGCAGAAAACCAAGGTTTTCCTGCTGGCCGCTCAGCGTCGTCACCAGAGACTCAGGAATTCAGTTGATCTTTGAATGTGGCCATACCGGCTGCAATCGCTTCATCGATCTTGTCGACAAATTTTGCCCCCGCTTCGGCCATATCGGGACGGCCACCACCGCCGCCACCGGCAACCTTAGCCGCTGCCTTGATGACGTTGCCGGCATTCAGTCCCTTTGCCTTCACCAGCGTTTTACTGACGCCAGCGATCAGAGCCACCTTGCCGTCCACTTCGGCTCCCAGAATCACGGCAATGGGACCATAATTATCACGCAGTTGATCAACAAATTCGCGAAGTCCCTCGCGCGACGTATTTTCCAGTTTCATGGCCACTAGCTTCACACCGCCAATTTCAGAGGCGGACGCCGCCACATCGCCCACCGCATCGGCGACGGAGGCTTTCGATAATTCCGAAAGCTGCCTTGCGAGATCTTTCAACTGGTTCTGAAGTCCCGACACTTTAATCACTAGTTCTTCAGGTTTGTTTGCCTTTAGCAACCGCTGCAACTGAGCAACAATCTCTTCGGTTTCGCGTCCTTTCTGGACGGCCTTCGGACCTGTCACCGCCGTGATTCGACGAACACCTTTGGCCACTGGTTCTTCAGATATGATTCGACAAAGGCCGACCTGACCAGTGTTTGTTAAATGCGTTCCGCCGCAGAGTTCAACGCTGAAGTCACCCATCGTCACAACTCGCACATCATCCGGGTACTTTTCGCCAAACAATGCCATCGCACCGCGTTCGCGAGCTTCCTTGATCGGCAGAAGTTCCGTGTTGATGTTCGCACCGCTGGCGATCTGAGCATTGATAATGTCTTCGACCTGACGCACTTCCTCAGCGGTCAAAGCCTGCTTATGAGCGAAGTCAAAACGCAGAGCGTCGCCTTCAACTTTTGATCCTCGCTGAGTAGCGTTCTCGCCAATTGTTTCGTGCAACGCATGATGCAGAATGTGAGTCGCCGAGTGAGCTCGGCGAATCGCTGTTCTGTTGGCGACGTCAACTTCCGCAGTTACATTGTCACCGACCTCTATCTTTCCGCTTTGCAGGTAGCCAATCGCGACAAACAACGCCTGCTGGTGTTTCTGGCAATCGAAAATCTGTACTTCGAGCCCGGAACCCGTCAGCTTTCCCATGTCTCCCACCTGGCCGCCGGACTCACCATAAAATGGTGTGCGGTCCAGAACTATGGCCAATGCGTCGGCATATCCGGCCGGAACTTCGTTGACAGAGACCTTATCAACCAACAAGCCAACGACCTTACACTCAACCTTCGTCGATTCGTAACCTGCGAAGTCCGTGTCACCGAACTCTTTGCGAATCAAATCCAAGGGCCCGGCTGACATCACGTCGACTTTGCGGCCACCGCGGCTGACTTCCTCGTGTACTGCCATTCGAGCTTTAAACTGCTTCATATCAACATTCAAACCGCGGTCTGACGCGATTGCTTCAGTCAGTTCGACAAGAAAACCGTCTTCAGTGTGCAGAGTAAAGGCATCGTCGCCACTAATTGCATTCTTTCCGGCAGACTTCGCCGCGGAAGCAAACTTATCGAAGCGGCTAAGTCCTCGGTCAATTGTGTCAAGGAACTGGCTTTCTTCTTCTTTCATGCAGTTCTGCACGCTGTCGACTGTCTCTGCGATTTCGGGATAAGCCCCTTTCATCACATCAACCACAGCAGGCACAATTTCATAAAGGAATGGTTCCTTCCGCCCCATCAGGTAACCTTCCAAAAGAGCGCGACGCAGCAATTGTCGGATTACGTAGCTCTCTTTGTCCTTGTCCGGTACCACCCCTTCATGCATTGCAAACGTGGCTGCTCGAACATGGTCGGCGATCCGTCGAATTGGTCGGCCATGCACTCCATGGAAATCGTATTTAACGCCGACAACATCAGCTGCTGCCAGGCACAACGGTTTCAGCACATCGTTTTCAAAATTACTCAGCACCCCCTGCAGCACGGCTGCGGTCCGTTCCAACCCCATTCCGGTGTCGATATTTTTAGAGGGCAGGGCCCGCAGATTATTCGGAGGATCCCCAACGCGATTGAACTGTGTAAAGACGAGGTTCCAGATTTCCACGTCGCCATCTGTTCCGGGCGGGTGATAGAAAATCTCACTACACGGTCCACAAACGCCATCCGGGCCATCGCTGGGCGCACTAGCTGGCCAATAGTTTTCGTCTTCCTCAAGACAGGCGATGCTACTTAGCGGCAAGCCGATTTCATCTTTCCAAATGTTCAACGCTTCTTCGTCAAAGCCCCACTTGCCCTTATAGACGCTGACCGTTAGCCGATCCTTCTCGAGCCCCAACCATTTCTTGTCCGTCAGAAACTCCCACGCCCAATGAATGGCCTCGCGTTTGAAGTAGTCTCCAAACGAAAAGTTGCCCAGCATCTCAAAAAACGTGTGGTGATATGCGGTCACACCCACATTGCTGATATCGCCCGTCCGAAGACATTTCTGGCATGTCGTCGCGGCGGTAAAATTCAACTTGCCAATCCCCATGAACTCGTTCTTGAACTGGTTCATGCCAGCTGGCGTGAACAGAACGGTGGGATCGTCTTTCGGAACCAGCACATCGCTGGGGCGGCGCAGACAGCCTTTGGTTTCAAAGAAGCTGAGATACTTTTCGCGTAGTTCGTCTGTTTTCATTTCACGAAATCAACAAGATGTGTTTTGCGGCTGGAAACCTGACGTTAGGTCGTCAGATGTACTGAAAGTTTACACAAAAATCCGGTTCCTGCACGGCGAATCAGTCTTCGAGGAACGCCACAGGACAAGCAAAGCAATAAATCTGACACAGATCTCTAATTCGGGAGCGATTTTAACTCAAAACAGGACTTCCCGCAGAGATCCAGACTGATGACTACCAGCTTCAAACTGATGCTTCAGCCCCTCCCACGCTGCTGCTTTTTGCTGCAACAAAAAACAATCCGCGTCCAGTCCCCCAACAAAAACAGCCGCCGTTCGAAACATCGAAACAGCGGCTGTAAGTTGAGATCGATAGCGATATTACTCGTCTTCGACTATTTCCTGAACTGGAACAATTTCGGTGGTCGGGTAACCGCGAGCTTCAAGCACCTTGTTACGAATTTCAATCACGGCATCTGGATTCTCTTCAAGGAATGCCCGAGCACGATCGCGCCCCTGACCTAATTTGTTCTTCCCATAGCTAAACCAGCTTCCGCTACGGTCGATCACCTTGTCTTCGACAGCCAGGTCAAGAAGGTCTGCTTCCATACTGATGCCGCAGGTGTTGTACATATCAAACTCAGCCACTCGGAATGGTGGAGCGACTTTGTTCTTGACGATCTTAGCCCTCATGCGAATACCAATCTGCGTTTCGCCGTCTTTAATAGACGAAATCCGACGAACATCAACACGAGCAGAACTGTAAAACTTCAATGCTCGACCGCCCGGAGTCGTCTCCGGACTGCCGAACATAACGCCAATTTTTTCTCGAATCTGATTGATGAAGATCACGGTCGTCTTTGATTTCGCGATGGCCCCGGTCAGCTTTCGCATCGCCTGACTCATCATCCTTGCCTGAAGGCCGACATGCGTGTCTCCGATTTCGCCATCCAGTTCCGACTTTGGCACAAGGGCTGCGACAGAGTCTATCACGATGATATCGACGGCGTTCGACTTGATCAGCATCTCCGCAATCTGCAGAGCTTCTTCTCCATACGATGGCTGACTCACTAATAAGTCATCCAGATTTACGCCGATTCGACGAGCCCACGATGGGTCAAGAGCATGTTCTGCGTCGATGAAAGCTGCGATGCCGCCAGCCTTCTGAGCACTGGCAATCGCATGCAGAGCCAACGTCGTTTTGCCGCTGGATTCCGGGCCGTACACTTCAATAATTCGTCCACGAGGAAACCCGCGACCGCCGAGTGCCAGGTCCAGTGACAGAGCACCCGTTGAGATTCCGGCGACACCAGCAAAGTCGGCAGCCGAATTGAGCTTCATGATCGAGCCCTGACCGAACATCTTTTCGATCTGCCCGACCGCATTTTCCAGCATCAGCTTTCCATCACTGCCAGCCGGAGCTACTGGATTTGCTGGAGCCTTACTTCTTACCTTCGCCATAGTCACAATCCCAATCAGTTCAGTATGAAGCTCAATAAAACGCCCGCAGCCATTACGAAAACCGGCGTCAACTTGGAAAACATCTGTCATCTCGCCAGCTTCGGCAAGACAGGAAAAACAATCAGAATGTATTGGTAGCGTAGCAAGTCTGTACACAGTGTGGAATGCTACCAATTACGCCGGAACCAGCAATTCCAGATAGGTTCGGGGCTCTACTTCAACGAGCCCCGACAATATCGCCAACGTTTCCAGAATATTTATGGCCGACAATCTGGCTGTCTCATTCAAACACATGACCTCCAGTTCAACGTACGGCGCTCGCCCAGTAACCCGATCGACACACAGGCTGACATCATAAGCCAGCTCCGACACGAAATAAGCGCGACGGATTTTCTGAACGACAATCACCGGCTGAAACCCCAGGGCACGCAACAATTCATCGAGCGTCTCAGTGCCGCCACTTGAAATCGCAACTTCAACTTCCCGCCGAGTCTGCGAAATCTCATCAAGCCGGGCAGCTTTCCAGGTGAGTCGAATTGCATCATTTGCATTTCGAATTCTCAGTGCCTCGTCAGCGATCGCAAAGTCTCGGCACGGATGATTGAAATACGTGTCAACTTCTGCAATATCTTCAATGAATTCAATGTCGGCACGCCCTGCCAACTGTCGCTTAAACTGCTCGGGATCTGCGATTCAATATTTGAATTCAACCTCCATCACCTAGAGCTTTTCATGTAGTCGCTTGGCAATACTGCGCAGGTGATCCCATGTAAAAAGACCTGAATCATGTTTGTCTGACCAACGAAACTTCATTGCATAGTTTCCCGTCAAAGATACATCTTCCGCAAAGATACCTTCATCAACGCTGTTCGGGTCAAGAATCTGTCGACCGGTAAATTCGTCAATGCAGGCTGCGCATCGACACGACTGCCTGATTGCCTGAAACGGCAAACGAGATATGTCGTCCGGACTCCATACCAGTTCCAGAACACGATCATCTTTTAGAACGCGAACGTTTTGCGGTGTCTGCATAATTTCCCCAACTCAATCGCAATCAATATTTGATTCCGACTCTGAAAACGTCTCTACCAGAATTTCAATAAATTCACTCAGTGAATCGGCAATCACATCGAACGACACAGACTGATGATCAAACTGTATGACGCCTTCTTCCTGCCTATCCACATCAATGCAGTAGTAGTCACCAGAACCGGTTTCACCAATGACCAATAATTGCTCAGGCCAGAAAAACTCAAGCCCTTCTGGTTCAGTGACGGATTCCTCACGGGCCTCGACGTTCAACTCAAGCACGCAACTGAGGTGTTCGAGCAATTCCACATCAGCAACCGATCCTTCCGAATCAGTATTATCTAACGCCCGCATGGCCTTGCGAAGAACGTCCGGATAATTCCCCAGAAGTTCCAGGTAATCTTCCGGCAATGGGCAGCCCATCATTTCTGTTAACTGCTGTATAGAATCAGACGTCATCGCGATGATCTGGATCAAAGAGGACAGGAAAAGTGAAACAACGGCCGCCGATCTGAAGCGATGCGGCAAGACAGAAATCGAAAATCGACGGAATGGATCGCAGACAGCTGATCGTAAAACCTACCAGGTTTTTTCAATCGAAGCAGATTACTCCATTCCGGAATGTTTCACCTTATCCCAGTATGAATCAAATTCAAACTTTGGACTGTTATCGCCATCGTGGCACTTTCCACACATACCGCTTCTGGATTGTTCCAGCGTCACGCGAACACTCTTCCCGGCATCGTCGTCGCCCGCGTTTACCATGTCCACATGACGACTTCCGGGCCCATGGCAGTTTTCGCACTGACTGCCTGCCAACAATTTGTGGAGGGACTTGTCGGTTTCGTTCGTCGCGAATTCTTCATTTAGAAAACCTGAACGGAACCGAGTGTATTCCTGAGGATCCCAGCCGGTAACGTGACAGGCCAGACACTCTGGATCAAACGAGCGATTAACGCCATTCAGTCGTTCAAATCCAGTTCGTTTGTTAGTCGGATCCAGACTTTCGAGAGCATGTGCGTGAGGCGTGTTCTTCCAGATTTCAAATGCTTCAGTATGACACTCACCACATTTATCCGCACCAACAAAACCGGCCTGTGATGGGTGAGGGGCTGAGATGCCATCTACAAGAACAATCTGATCGTCCTTCAATCGCGTCTGATACTTTTGCATCAGAGCGATCATAGACTGAGTCTCGTCGAAGTCGTCACGTTCGAGACTCACTAGTTTGAAACGAAATGAGAGCATGTCGTTTTCCTGATACACGCCCAGCACGCCAACATGTTTTCCTTTTCGGCCGGCTTCCACAATCAGTGTGTCACCCACTTTTTGAGGCTGCGCGTTGGGATCCGGATCACCCACGCCTCTGGCGGTCAGAATCACATCGAACTGGGGAAACTCCTTCGCCAATTCGATAGATTCTTCAACAGTCGCCTGAGACAGCAAGACTCTCAGATCAACACTCTTATCAGCAAACTCCGTCAGCACCTTCGCAATCGCCGCTCGAGGATCACTCCATTCTGCATCACCAAGTGGAAATACTTCACGCTGCAGAACGTCGCTCAAGATCGAAGTCACGCCAATCTTCAAGCCGCCAACTTCGTTGATAACACTCTTCGCCGGAAACCCGTCCAACGCACCACCAAGAAGTTCGACGTTCGCACAAAGAAATCTAACCGAAGTGGCCTCGTTCATCATTTGCATTTGAACGTCAAGCAGGCGATCAACGCCCAATCGCAATTCTTCCGTACCCAAGCCAACGGCTGAATAACCAAGTAGCTCAAGAGCGTTCAGCGTTGCATGAAGCTTAATCCCCGCCTGAGCACCAGTCCGACGCGGAAGTCCACCAACATCTAAACCTTCAATCAGCCAACCTGCAGCCTTCATCTTTTCAACAAGGTCAGCCCGACGAGACATTCCTCCCATCTGATTTGCCGTGCAACCACAGGGCTCAAAATAGCCAAACTGCTCACCGGTCAACACCAACGCCACAGCTGGTTTCGGCCATTCTTTCCACGGCATTCTCACGGGCGGTGCGGCAGTCAACTGCAATTCGCCGAGGCTAACCTTCGCCGTCGGATTCGGTAATTCTTCAGCCAACTCAACGGCAGCATTTCCGGGGCCAGCCACAGCATCATCTGGCACAACACCAGATTCATCGCCACCAGTCTCCACATCACTTGTGACATCCATGTACAAATAGAAACCCGCGAGACCACAAGCGGCCATGGCGACAAGCAGCAGAAGACGACCGGTTGATTGAGTAAATGACTGATTCATAACATTTCCATCGTTGAGTCAGTCAACAAGTTACCAGCAGACGAATCGAAGTTGAATACCAAAAGCCGCTGAAATCGACTTCGAAAACCGCTCAAACAGGTACTACCTAAAAAGTACTAAACGATACTTTCATCCGAAGTTCCTGCCCGGATGGATGATTAAGCTTGATGTCGATTGTTGCCGGATTCGTACCATCTCGCGTGGTCTTTGGCGCAACTCCAGGCGGAACACTGACAATCAATTTATAACGATCAAGCTCACTGTTTGCATGGCCGTCAGGTTCCAGACTCGCTTTTAGGAATGCAGGTGAGGCGACCATCTCGGTAATTTTCAGCGGCTCAGTCATTCCGTGATTCTGGACCATTAAGGTCAAAGTCGCATCCCGTCCCTTAGACCCCGAAAACTGGCCCATTTTAAGGCCTGACGACGACGCGACCCAGATTGCATCAGTTGAATTAAGAACAGTGATCGGTCCATCCTTCTTTGCGGTCACGTCGATCAATATCGGACCACTTTTGATGCAATCCATTGTGAGTGCCAATCGGGCCTCCAGAAGTCCGGGTGGCATTTCGGGCGAAACTTTGACATTCACATAATAGCCAGCCAATACATCCAGTTGCTGCAAGGTCTTTTCCGGAAGAGGCTCGACCGAAGTTTCCACAAATGGAGACTCCGTTGTAATTTCCGTAACAGCAAACTCGTTAAAAACACGTGAACACACAATGGCCTGAAACTCACCCGCCTGCGAATCGGTCACACTGCCAACATTCCAGAAATCTTCCGGCATAATTTTGACGGGATCATCCACGGCTCCGTGAACCACGAAACGAATCTCTGGCTGCTCGGGGTCATCAGTATAAACCGGGCCGCCATGACTGAATCGCTCATCATTGAACTTGCCTTCCCACCGGATCAAAAGCTCCGAAGTTTCGCCAGGCGGAATTTGGTTCTTCGACAATGTAAACGCCGTACACTTGCATGTCGATTTACCGGCAAGCAAATTCAAATCAGCGTCACCGTTGTTCCTGATTGTGAACACATGTTCCAGTTGTGTTTTCACCTGCATCCGACCGAAGTCATAATCCATCGAATCCGCAACAGCTTTGGGCCAGGGACCGGTTTCACTGGCAACCGGGACTTCAGGTTCGTCGCCCAGGGGACTTTTCCGGCTAACGGACTCCAGTCTTTGTTGCGTCATGTCATTCAACGACTCAGTCACGCCCAGACCGTCTTCTGCGCCATCTGACAACAGGACAAAGCCACAGACCGCTGCAGCGGCCAGTGCTGTGATTACAAAAAACACGTTCTTCATCAAAGTTGCCCTTCACTGCCTCAGCCAATTTCAGCTTCGCAGGCTTCAAATGTTGAAACCTTATTCATGTTCAATGATTGCCAGTAGTTTAGCCACTACCACCTCGTCCAGATAGCGATCCGCATGCCCCCACTCACGATTCAACTCGTTCAGGCTCAATGCAGCTCGGGCAGCGACAATCGCCTGATCACGATCACCCGCCGCCAATTGTAAACTCGCATAATCTGCCTGGTTAGACGAATTTGTCGGATATTCGTCGACTACATGTTTCATGTCCTGAACCGCCTGCTGAAGCAATTCCGGGGCAGAATCCGCTTCTGACATCGCCGCGTTTAGCTTGCTGCGATACAGATAACCCAATAGCCCTTTGCTATCAGCGCCAATCAAGTCATCGCAGGCTTCTGAAACCTGAACGAATTCATTGCGCAGGCGAATTTCCCGCAGGCTGTCTGTCACTGTTAACTGCGCGAACCTTCCAACAGCTCGTAGGAATTCATACGCTAAAACCTGCAATTTTTGTTGGCGCGATTGTACAGCCAGAGGATCAATACGAATTGCTTCGTCAAATGCAACCATTGCGGCATTCACGTCACCAGACTGGTTCCGGTATTCAGCCACTGCAATTTGCGACTGACTTCTCAAGACGGGCACGAGTCCAAACCAGAGCGTCAAAACAACTATCGCACCCATTCCCCCCCCAAACGATCGCGCGTAAATCCTGCGAGATGTTGGCACCTGGCCTTCAGACTCCGACTGCCAGCTACATTCAGTCATTGCGTAGAGAATAAAAATGACCAGACCAACAATCGAAATGTGCAGGCCACCAGCGCCCAGCAAATGAACTAATACACACAACAGGGCCGCTCCTGGTGCTGATGCCGGAACACGCAGGGAACCGCGCAAAGCCGTAACGGCAACACACGCGCACAGCGGGACCAGCAAAAACAGATTTTCAGAGGCAAAGAAACTGCTGGAAGAAAAATCCCAGAAGGCTCCCCCCACAAACCACCGCCAACCTGTGTACACAAGAGTGCCAGACACAACGACTTTTACAAGTGGAACAATCGGCCCCGCTGGAAACTCCGGTTGGGTTGTCTGAAATCTTTCTTCAGACCTGGCCGCGAAGAACATTGTCCAAAACACACTGACGAACAGCAGGCAAATCGCCACGAATCCCACGACACCTGCAGAACTCCAGGCGTCAAAGAAGATGTTGTGCGGGTCAAGAATTTCTTCACTCGACTCCGCCACCTTATGAGCAAGATACGCCTGACGAAAATTTCCGGGCCCGGCTCCAAACACAGGCGACTCTGCAATTACACCAGTTGCCCCAATCCAATAAAAAAGTCGATACTGCAAAGACTTCGGTGCCTCAAACAAAACTTCCTGATCAATCGCTCCGGTTGCAAAACCAAGAATTCCAGATACAACTAAACAGGTGCCAACCAGCGCGATTCGCCGGAACCAAACCGTGAATCCTCGATTGCGCTGCTGCAGAAACAAAGCGATCATACCGACGCCACACCCTACCCAGGCAGTGCGACTTTTTGTCAGCAGCAGGCAGTATCCAACCGTCCCAAAAAACATCGCAAAAACCAAACACGCCGCTATACTTCGCGAACTGCCTTCCCGATACGATTCGCCTAAAGAGGCCGACATCAGAACAATCATTACTGCCAGAATGCCTCCCAGAGTATTGGCCAACGCAAACGTTGCCATGGGTTCAGAACTGGATAACAGGCGATTTTCAAATAGTTCTCGGCCCGGGCCATCCAACGGTACTCCCATTCGCTGTAGCTGGCTTCGAAATGCAGACGCTTCAAGACTCCCTCGAGCACTAGCCTCACTGATTTGGCTTCTCTGCTGTTGATACCATTCAGCCTGCTGCCCATAAGTCACATGGTGCTGAACGATACCCATCACCGAAATGCCGAACCCCAATGCCACAATCAGACAAATGATTGCCTGAAAGTCACATTCTTTTTTGATCACCTGACGTGTCAGCCACCACACAGCGCCAATCGCAGTCCACTCAAAAGCCAGGTTCAACGCCGCGCGACGATCGCCCTCAACCTGAAACACATGCCAGGTGGAGAGCCAGAATCCTGACACCAGCAGAATTGCTGGCAGACCGTTTCCAAACCGTAAACTCCGGCGAACCAATCCGGAGTCACCCGCAACAGAGCCGATATTCCAGGCTCCGAAACCCGCGACGCATAACCAAGCCACCGACCATTGCAATCCGTCACCATTGATCGCGCCTTCCGACGGCCACAAAAAGCTGACCGTCAGTAGCAAGCAATAAAAGAAGGTAAGTTTGCTCATAAAACCGCGGCAATTTACTTCGGACATCAAGGCAGGGAAAACAATCAAATGGCGACGAAGTCATGAAGGCGAAGTCGCTGGATCTGACACAGACAATCCTGCCGACTGCACTTCAGATAGACGTGCCTGACTGTTCGGGCTGTTTTCACGAAGCTGCTCCGACAATGATCGGCGGCCAACAGTTTCCAGAATTGAAACAAGTGAGAGCACGCAACAAATCAACGCGATAATCAACAACGCCCCCGTCCAATCCTGAACCTTGTACAGAAGCAGCCCACCGAGGCTAGTCATCAGGGTGGCCAGGTGAATAGTCAGAACAGCGTGCGCTGGCCGTAGACCCAATTCAACCAAACGATGTGAAAAATGACTTTTGTCGCCGTGAAACGGGCTGCGACCTGCTTTCAGGCGAATCCAGATCACCGTCACGAAGTCATACAACGGAATTGCCAGAATACACAAAGGGGCGAGTATCACGTGCCGACTTCCTGAACGTTCATAAAATGTTCCGCTTACCGTTAGTGTAGCCAGAAGAAAACCAATCAGATTACTGCCGCTGTCTCCCATGAAGATCGAAGCCGGCGGCCGGTTCCAGCATAAGAATCCACTCAGCGAACCACCCAGCAAAAGTAAGACAAACGCCACGGCCCAGTGAGGCTCCTTCACCATCAACATCAGTATGCTGGCAGACATCAATGATGCGATCACACCGATTCCTGCTGACAGTCCGTCCATGTTGTCAAGAAAGTTCATGGCATTCGTCAAAATCAAAATCCAGAGCATCGTGATGCCAATACCAATCCACGGTTGAGCCACAAAAACCGTCGCGCGAACCCCCGCCTGAGTCACGCCGAACGCAACCATTAACTGCAGGCCCAGTCGCAACTTCCAGGAAAGACTCCAACGATCGTCTGCCAACCCGACAGCAAACAGTGCAACTGCCCCCAAAGCAATTCCAACCATCTGCCAGACGGCTTCGCGATCCTGTTGCAGACCATTCATTACGGTCTGCAAAAATGGAACAAAGGACGAGACAAAATCCGACAGCGAAAACACGAATACAGTTGGAACAGCAAGTCCCAGAAAGACTGCGATGCCACCTCCCATTGGAGTTGGCGAAACGTGAACTTTGCGGTGCCCTGGCAAATCGACCAAACCCAACGCAGGGGCGAACCTGCGGACAACGGGGGTGACCAACAAAGAAGTCAAAAACGCGGCAAGAAAACTCGCCAGCACAAAGCTCAGCATGGAAACACTTTCGAAGCCAGAAAACGACGCATTGCATCAACGTACGACGCAGCCACCGTTCACAATGGATCCAATAACCCGTTCCGCGTGCTTTGGCGGTATGTCAACACGGGCACTTTTGTAAATTTGGCACAACAAGTGTACATAAAAACAGTACTTTAGTCGGTGATTTCAGACGCTCCTTCCTGGGCATTGTAGTTTTCGACAGCAGCAACCAAATGGCCACGCCAATGAATGAATTACATAAAGTCTATCTATCAATAGATTTACGATTCAAATTATCATTTCGAAAAGCAATTGGCGCGCGACTTGCCAATACTTGTCATCAGAACGAGACAAACTCATTCGGTGACGAATCAATCTGAGAAGGACAAGATCAATGCGAAGTTCCATCACACCAAAAACAATTCGCCGTCTGGTTGCAGCTGACGGATACATGGAACTCAACATGCCTCAGCGGGCGGTCACGGAACTCCAAAAGGTTGAGAATGCAGGTCCTTTAGAAGGTCCTCGACAGCTTTTACTCGGCCTTGCCCAAAAACGATCCGGCAACCTGGAAGCCGCCATCCCTCATCTTGAACAGGCTGCCCGACAGATGCCGTCACCGGCACGCAGGTTTGCATGGAGCGAGCTGGTTGCCTGCTATCGCAGCATTGGCAGTCAGGAAATGGCAGAACTTGCCGAAACGCTCGGTGGCGATCGAGAATACGAATTACGTATCGCGCTCCCATATGCCGAGCTGACGATCACCTCGACTGATGAAACGGCAGACGTAATTTGACGTAAGTTCTGTCCCGGTAACAACTCACAACGAATCTTCTCCTGAGGGGATCCCGCTTCACGAACGGGGTCCCTTTTTTTATGCGCAGAATCGGCCGGTTTCCAAATCACATTGTCATATTGGTCTAAGCCACCTCGATGTTTATTCTACGGTGTCAGTAGAAAGCATATAACCAACAGCAACGCCACCGATGGCGCCGATGTTAGTGGTGTGCCAGAAACCTCTTTCCGTGTGTGGTTGTTTGATGGATCGAACAATGCAGAAATCCAGATTCCAATTTGTCGTCGCCATTCTTTTGGTCAGTACATCTGTCTTGTGCGGGTGCCGAGGAAAACAGTACGCACACGTTTTGAAAAATTCTGACGAAGACATGGTCGGCAGCCACGAAGCTGGCGCCGAAACCTGGAAGCCCTTGATTGATGAATCGGTTGCGAAGATGCTGGGGCGAGCCTGCACTGACGTTCAAACCGTTTCGTACACAAACGAAAACGGGACGCCGGTTCGCAAGGTCTGCTTTGTGGGCGTAGAAAATCGGAGCATTGAAGAAATCGGCGACTTTCGTGATCAGATTTACGAACACATCGATTCGCAGATCGGACAGTCTGACCAGTTTCGCATGATCAGCCGCCGATACGTTGAGGCGGCAATGGTGGAATGTCGCTGCCGACCGGATGTGTTGGTACTGCCGGAAAAACAACGGCAGCTACAGGCAGCACTGGAACGCGTCGATCAACCGTTCGACTACCTGCTGTTCGCCAGCATCATGTCCGGGACCACCAACAGTAATAAGGACTACCAGCGTGATTACACGCTGACACTGGAACTTTTGGACATACATTCTGGCGAGTCGTTAAAAGAGACAGCTTTGCTCCGAAAGGGCTATCACACTTCAAAACTGGCGAAGATTCGCCAATATGGTCGTTAACTGAGATGTTCACTTCCAGCCGTTCCAATAGTTACCAGGCAGAACTCAGCAACAGCGGTGCGAACCAATCTTTGTGACTTCACTAACGTTGAACAAAATGCATTTTCAGATTCTGAAATCGATTTGCTGTTCGACACTGCTAATTGCATTTTGCGGTTGTGCGTCTGCGCAGAAACACCACCTGTCAGCCATTGAAATGTTCGATCGCGGCGAAGCCTCGATGGCCGTCATCGAACTTGAAAAAGCCGCTGAACAACGTGGAGCCGAAACAGAGATCATCTCCGTCGATCGCGCTATTGCCGGACTCATGGCCGGCGATGTCAAGCGGTGTGAATCAAAACTCAATCAGTCACGAAAGCAGATTGACTTCCTACGACAGAAAGACGTTCGAGAGCAGGCGGCCGCCGTACTTTCTGATGATAAGGCGGTTACCTGGAGCGGTCGCGAATTCGAACAAAGAATGATCGACAACCTGCTGGTTCTAGCCAGTCTTGTTGGTGACCGACAGGATGCATTTGCCTATGCATCGCAGGGCATGAAACATGTCTCAATTGACCGCCAGACCATTCAGCCCCCACCGGATTCAAACCACAGCGTTGTCACGGTTGGACACGAAACACCGCCACATCCTGCTGAACCGACCCCCATTCGGTTCGCTCCGAACGCCCTGACAGCTTACCTGACAGCAGCGATTCACTCGGAAATCCCAATGGATGCAAACATCACTGACAAAGCGCTGGCTGACGTTGAGTTCTGGAAATCCGGTACGCTCGGAACACTTAACGAAACCACCCGATCAGCTTCCCCCATCATGACGGGCTTCGGCGTTCGCAGTAAAGTGGGGCATGGAGTGCTACACGTTGTCACTCTGGTTGGCCGAGCCACAGACTGGCAGGCTGAGACTGCGGTCCCAACCTCAGCCGCTTTACTTCTGGCTGATCAGATTCTTAGCGCTGTCGGCGACCACACTCTTCCACCAACCATCGCTCCCGTAAAAATCGCTCGCCCGGCGCGCCAAGTTAGCGTAGACCCATTTGCAACGTCTGCTGCACTTGTTGAACTTCATGATATTCAGCCGGCCAACAGCGTCCCGCTTCTGGACCTTAATCGATGTGCATGGGACTCCTACAGTACCGACCGCGACAAACAACTCGGCCGCGCTATCGCTCGAAGAATCGTCAAAAAGGGTGCCGTCTATGCCGCTAAGGACCAGCTGGCAATTTCAAACAATTCCGGTGCCGATCTGCTGATGAATCTGGGCGGGATTGCCTGGGAAGCTCTGGAAAAACCAGACACCCGACATGTCATGCTGCTGCCGGAACGGGTCGATGTTTTGCAGATGGAACTGCCAGACGGCGTTCACACGCTAAATCTGCGCACATCTCTGGCAGGAAGGCCGACTACAGGTCGTGGCGAAACCGTTAAGGTGTCAATCGAAAACGGAAAGAACACATTTGTGATTTGCTTCAGGACGGGCGATCATATCGCGTCGGTCGTCAGCCCTTAATTGTTGATCACGCCGGTCACATTAAATCGCAGCGGCTCTGGTCGGCCGGTAATCTTTACAATCAGTTCTTCGTCAAATTCACCGACGCGATTCGGAGCAATAAATTCAATTGGAACCAAGTGAAAGGACCTCACTGTGTCAGTCAGTTTGGCAGTAAAGCAATCTGCCATTCCCTTGCAATTGACTGCCTCAACCTGAAAGGGAGTCTTCCCTTTTAAGGCAACCGATACGCGAGCAACTTTGCCGACGCTCACAGAACCAACCTTTACAATTGCCGGAGAGATTGTGATATCCGGCACAACGGTCCCATCAACCAACAGCGGGATATAGGGATTCGTTTTGTCGTTACTGACGATGGTCACCAGATCTCTAAACCGACCAGCTCTTGCTTTTTCACTAAGACTCATCGTGAGCCTGAAGTTTACGAGGCCAGAGGATCGTTCAGGCAGACTCAACTCCGCCTTGAGCTGTGCATTATCAAATTTGATGTCGACGATGTCCCAGTCAGCACGACCTGCGTAGGCAATTTCGACAACAGCCTGCCCGGGTTTCCCCAGCTCAACTTCGCCAAACCGGATCATGCCCGGATTGAAGACCACGTCCGTTCGGATATAGGCAGAAACGGGAATGCTGTGTTCTACGTATCGAGGAGCATCAATTGTGATAAGCAGATTTGCGTCTCTCTTCTGACGAAACTTCTGAGTATCCATTTTCACTTCAACAAAGCAGGATTCACCCGGCTGCAAAGTTGATTGCTCCAGCTTCCCGGAAACGCAGGCACAGGAAGTCCGCACGCCGGCAATATGAATTGTTTCTCTCAGAACGTTTTTAACTTCAACCAGTTGCTTGGTTTCGGAACCCGTGGCAATCACACCAAATTCGATCTTCTTTGTGCTGATGATCTGGTCTGACCAAGCATCCGCATTCACGCTCTGAACGCAAAAAAACACGGCATAAACCGTCAAAATGGAAAATGTCAGGTTTCGCATGAGGATGATCCGAACTTGCTGAAAACTGCCAGGGATGCTGCAACAGTCCGCCGACGATATCCTGGAAACCAGTGCCGGGGGCCGCCTGCATGATTACGGAGATTTAACGCCCCAAAAGCGGGGACATTAACGCCTAAATCGACGAAAACACAGGGATACGTTAGGCGGAACACGCGGAGGTGTCAATCGGTCGATTTTACCATTATTACCGCCTAGATTACGATTCTAACGGGTTTATACCTACTGAGCCAAACCAAGGTTGGAAATTCCAGAGCCAAAACGGTAGCCGACCATTTTCGATTGTCAAAACGCTGTACCTACAGGCCCGCGGAAAACCCAAAACCAGCTGTCTTTTTCAAACTGTCCGCTTGCAGCGTTGGAAACGAACTTCTTCGGCACAACAACAGCAAGTAGCACCGGCCACAAAAAAAACCCGTCCCCAAACGGAACGGGCCTGAACGATTCAAATTGTCTACGATCTCGTCAGCGAACTATCGAGACAGCTTGACGTTTCGGCGCTTTAGCTTGCGTGCTTTTGAGCTAGCTGGACGGCGACCATGATTCGCCTTGTTTAGTTTTCGATTCGTCTTAGCCATTTTAACAACCAATTTTGTTGCGGAATTTTGTCATTGAAACCGTGTTTAACTAACTTCTAGCGTTCAGCAGATACCTGCTGCGCGAAGATCCAGTAGGATATCGGCCGGTTGAAGATCAGAAAAGGCACAACATCGTCAGAATCTACGATTCTCACACAGTTTCACCGTTTCCACCCGCACACCTGTCGAAAGCAGCAAATCACGCGAACATGCTACCGGAACAAAAGATCATTTTTTTTGATATCGATGGCACTTTGCTCAGCACCGGCGGAGCAGGGCATAGGGCGATCGCCGATGCTCTTCGCGAGGAATTTGGCATTGATTTCCCGTTGGACGGCGTTTTGACAGCCGGGCGAACTGACCGAGGAATCACCGACGAAATCTTTGGCCGTTACGGTGTCGAAAATTCAGATTCCAGCCGCGAGCGATTTCGAACTTCTTACCTTACAAGACTTACGGAATGCCTGTTAGCAGACGCCGGGCATCTGCTTCCGGAAGTCAAACCGCTGCTGCAGCACCTAGCCGAAGTCAAACACGTTACTCTCTCACTGATTACCGGAAACTACGAAGAAGGCGCGTGGATCAAACTCAGGCATTTTGGACTGGATAGTTACTTCACGTTCGGAGGCTTTGGAGACCACGAGGCCGATCGCGACGATGTTGCCCGAAACGCCATCGCCGCAGCATCGGCAAATATGGGCTACGATGTTGCCGGGCATCAGACAATTGTGATTGGCGACACAGGTGCGGACATTTGCTGTGCTCGCGCCATTGGAGCCAAGGCCGTCGCCGTCGCAACCGGAACGTACTCGCGAGATGAACTCGAACCACACGCGCCGGACCTTCTGTTTGAGGACTTTTCAGACGTTGCGTCCGTTGCAAGAATTCTACTCAGCCTGACTTAAATGCTCTGGCCCGAACTTCGATTCACCAACAATAGCTTGTGATCAGTTTGCATCTGCCAACAATGGCCACGGCCAGCCACGGAATTAAGCCTGAACACTTATGGAACCTAAAACAGACACCTCGAACGCAGAAGGCGCCGTAACAGTTGTGCAAAACACAATTGCACGCAACAGTGCTGGCCGGGGCATCATATGGTTGCTGATTCATGCAGTGGTCTACCTTCCCTGCCGGATATGGTGTCGAACCAGAGTCATCGGTGAAGAAAACATTGATAAGAATCTGGGCGGCGTACTTCTTATTAATCACCAGAGTTTTCTGGATCCCCTGTTTGTAGCTGTCCGATTGACGCGATCCGTTTCGTACCTTGCTCGAGATACATTATTCAAGGTACCGGTTATTGGATGGATTTGCCGAAAAACCCACGTTATCCCTATTAGCCGTACTTCGTTTAGAGGCGGCAGCATAAGAGCGGCGCTTGATCGACTTGAAGCGGGATATCTGGTCGGAATCTACCCCGAGGGAACACGATCTTCCGGAACGCCACGTGTGTTCAAGCCAGGATTTCTATCGCTCGTGCGAAGAACGAACGTTCCTGTCTACCCGGTCGCAATTGTCGGAGCTGACAACGCTATGCCGAAAGGTGCGTGGTTTATTCGGCCCGCCGCCGTCACAGTCATCTATGGCAAGGCACTCGCTGAAGAAGAACTCAGGCTTCTTAATGAAGAAGACGATCATGCAGCAGCAGAGATGATCCGCCAAAAAGTTGAACTACTGTACCTGTCTGCACAGCCACCCCGCGTGGCTTAGACAACTGAATGATGCCGGTGTCACTGCGCAACGACTGTCATGGCGAACTCTGGCAACAAATACCAGTCGATTCAAAGAACGTCATTCAGACTGCGAATTCCAACCTGTTCTCGATTCAGCAGTGGTTCGGCATAGGCCTTGCCAATCGTCCATCCCCAATAGCGAGTTCTATCCCGAATGTCGTCGACCACTGTTGGATGTTCCGGACTTCGCCCCTGAATCAACTGGCTGTGATACGCTTTGACCGCATCCATTTTCGTTTCAATAAACGGTGAAACATCAACGACAATCGAAGCGGCAGGATGAATCCTTAAGTGAATGCTGAAGAAATGCAGCAGCGTCGGTGGCCAGTACGGATCACCATCAAGGTCAGAACGACTTAGCTTCGACCAAAACCTTGCATCGTCACATAAACTGCTGGCTGCCACATGGTCTGGGTGAGCGTCCTGCCAATACGGGGCCAGAATAATTCTGGGGCGAGTCCGTCGAAACACTTCTGCCAGTTTGCGTCGGGCCTCCAGAGTGGGCTGCAGGCTACGATTTGGCAGATTCAGATTTCCTCGCCATGTCAGGTCAAGAATCTCCGTCGCGGTGGCTGTTTCCAAACGACGTGTTGCCACGTTACCGTGTGGGGTCGGCTCACCACTTGTCAGCTCAACAACTCCAACTCGCATTCCCTGACTTCGGGACGCAGCAATAATGCCGCCGACACTGATTTCTGCGTCATCCGGGTGCGGAGCGACGACAAGTACATCCAACTGCTGCATCAAATTTTTCCTATGGGCGCAATTGCAGATTTATGACAGTATAGCCAGCGTATTGACTCTCTCTCACGATCTCACACTCACTCGCCGGAATACTGTAGTTACCGTTTTGCGGTTGCTGCAAATTCTGCCTGTTTCTGAAACAGCGAGTTTCCAATGAAACGCTGCCGTTTAACGCTCATCGTTGCAGTTTTTACCATTACGTCAACCGGATGCACGATGCTGAATGCCAGCCGCGATGCAATGGTGCAATCTGCGAAGATGTTTCAGCCCAATCCCAATGACGGAAGCGCGCCGATGAGCGACGACGCTGACGAATGGGAATTTGTGGGGCACGAAGGTCGAGCCGATCAAAAACGCGAACGCGATCCCGATCGTTGGTGGCAAAACCTCGTCATGTCGCCGGAAGCTCGACACATCGAACGCAATCTCGGAATCGATTGAGCCGTAGTCTAAGAAGACTTTGCGAATTGAAGCCGCATGGCCGCAACGGTCCACCCATGCCGTCTTTACACGTAGAGTACCGACTGCAAACACCGACTGCGAAACACGGCAAGATCCTGCTGAATCTTGCCGCAGCGACAGACTAAACTTAGTTGCTGCGCCGCGGCCATTTCAGCAAATTGGTTCCAAACGGTACGCGAGAAGTGCGTGACTAGTTGCTTCTGCGACCAGTCTGGATGCACAATCGACACACTGTGCAAAAAAAGACGCGGTGTTGAATTCAGCCGAGAGTTACAAACGACTTTGTTCGAGTAACCAACAGAAACGCTGGCCCGTGAAAATCAGTGATCCGCCGACGCGTCGCGATGTTCGCGGCCACAATTCAGCGGAAACGCTATAGTTGATAGTTGGCTCGTGTCTGCAGCATCGGGGGCTTACAAATACTGGACGAGCGTTCGCAGCACAGATTTGTTTGGCATCGCATACTCAAATTCCGGCATTCGCTGCCGCTCGAGACAATGTCACGGCAGAAAGCTCTAGACACGTTTTAGAGAATTCGGTTAGGCTCCGCGAATCCTGCTGAAACCAGTCCTCAATCGGCAGGATTTCCCGTCTTTCTCTTCTCCGTTCTCCCCCCAACTTTGCAAAAGTTTTCTGAACGGCAGTTCCGCGCAGAAGCCTGTTGCAGTTCTGGTTTCCACACCAGATTCGGCGTCCATTTTCTAAGGAAGCCAATTCTTATGTGCAATCTAAAATCAATCCTGCTGCCTGCCAAACTTGCAACGCTCTGCGGCACGATGCTGGCCTCGGGATGCATGAATCCCGGCATGTACTATGGAAATCCATATTCGCAGCCCGCCTATTCTCCGCCACAGGCGATCGGGAATGGAGTGGCTCCGGGAACTTTGTACATCCCCGAAAGTAACGCACCCCCGTATGCTCCACAGGGAAATCCACGCACCTACGAGTCTGACCCGCCGAACAACAATGACGACTTCAATCGACCAAACGATCGTTTTTTCAAACCTGATGACGAAGCCGGTGGAGTGCCGGTTCCACCAAACCAAAACCAAAATCGATTTAACGATGAGCTTGGCGGACCAACCACTCAGAATTCAGAGCCGTTCGAAAACACAAACGGAATCCAGCAGGTGTCCGCCACAAGCAGTCCGGGTGAATACGGATTTGACACCAAGGATTATCGCTGGCTAAGAGGTATTCTGAAATACGATTCCAGATCAGGTGGCTGGCTGATCACTTACAGCCTTGCCGCTCGTGACGAACACGGTGGAACCCTTCCTATCGACGTAACCCAGCAACAGATCAATGGACTGGCGGAAGGTGACACCGTGGATTTGCATGGCTATGTAGATTCATCAGTCCGCAACCAGCAGGGGCGTCCCGTCTATCGTGTCGAAACCATCGAACGAATTGACATTTAAAAATCTGCGTGCAACCTTTCCCACTACACGCCGCACTACCCAGCCCATTGAATCCGTCTGTCAGACAAAACAGATGTTCGTACTTCAGGTAGTTTTCCGACAAGATCCGAATGACGGTTGTCACCGTCGTGTTAGCGAGCCGAACCGTGACAACCACCGCAATATCGATCACACTAATTGCGGCAGCTCAAACACCGTCGCCGAAACCTGATGTGATTCCCCAGCAGTCAGGCGTTGGAATTTGGTTCGTGGTATCGTGCATCCTGCTGCCGGTTGTATGGGGGATGATCGTACACCAGGTGTTCAAGCGTTTGCGAAAAAGTCATCGCCCCAAAGGGTCTCGTGAACAGACGGGCAACGACTTTCAGATTTAGAAGTTTCAGACAAAACGTCTTGCACGCCGACCTGTTTCTCGCGGCAACAAAGGCTTACTAAAACGAAAAGAGCCGGCAAAGCATCAACTTTGCCGGCTCTTTATTTTTTGCAGATCAGTAACGTTCCCGTGCTACTGAACCTTGATTGCATACAGACGCGACCGGTCTGAAACGAACATCCGACCATTTGCGATCGTCGGAGTACTGTAAATGGAAGAGTTGAAAGTCTTTGTTTCCAGTTCTTCCAACACAGGCCCAGCCTTCAGAATGACCATCTCACCATCTTCGTCGCCCATCAGGACCCGTCCATCAACTACCATCGGAGATCCCCATACGGCAGCAAACGTATCGAATACCCACTTCTTCTCACCGGTCTTGAAATCAATGCAGTGCAGGAATCCGCTAAGATCCGGTGCGTAAACCAAACCATCCGATACGGCGACAGTGGAAATCGTTCTTCGGAATAGAAGTCCATTCTTTTCACCGGTGACTGAGCCGTCCTCATCAACTCCACCAACATGCCAGATCTGACCGCTATTAGGATTATCCACATAGGCCCCGGCCTCGGCTACCTGCGGACTCAAGTCGCCTTTCTTTGTTGCATCGATGCGGTACAAGTGTCCAGCCCCTTCGCCGTGCTCAGGGTCCTGACCAACGGCAAGTAACACGCTGTTTTCCACAAATACGGGTGTCGAAATAATCGCGTTGCGAGTGCCTCGACCACCGAGTTCCCATGCAGAGTCTTTAGGATTCAAATCGAACCACCAAACAAGCTCACCACTCAATGCGTCAAACGAATAAAGTACACCGTCACCACCCGGCATGAACACCTGCATTTTGCCGTCAACTTCACCCACCGCTGGTGAGCCCCACTGTCCGTGAAGAATATTGTTAAACGGAGCCGGTGCCTTTGAATCAACAGTTGGCGAATTGTTTTCCCAAACCAACTCGCCGGTATTCTTGTTCACTGCAATGAAACACGGAGCACGTGGTGAAGGAACTTCCAGGTGAGCTTCATCGACGCCGTTAGACGTCAGTAGATAAATCAAGTCGCCGTGAATAACCGGGGAACTTGTTGCAAGGTTATGAGGAAAAACGCCAAGGTCCTCAATCATATCCAACGACCAAATGATGTCGGCATCCAGTTCTTCTGAATCCGTCTCATCCTTGTATGGTCCATCGTTCTCGCCGTCGTGAAATCCTTCGATGTCAATGCACATCAATTCACAACGATTAGTGGCCACATACAAGCGACCGTTTTCAACACATGGCGTGGAACAAATGCCCTGCTCGGGCCAGTCGTTAACCCGCCCCTGTGGCAGCTTTTCTCGTGTCAATTGCCACAGAAACTTGCCATCGGCCTCATTAAAGCAAACCAGACAACCGCGGTCGCCTTTATGGGCTTCACGATACTCGCCGCCATTGTTTGTTCCGACGAACACCTTACCTTCGGCAACAATCGGGTTTCCATATGTTTGCGAACCTAACGTCGCTGTCCAAATAATATTTTTGCCTTCGGTCGCATCCTCGGCTGGTTCAAATGACAGATCGATCCCTGTCGCTGCATTCACCATATTGCGAACAGGGCTTCCTCCCCACATGGTCCAATCGCCAGTGGTCTTTCCAACTGTAGCAGCAGGATTCGCAACTGAAGCTGGTGTATCTTTCAAATCTGAAACAACGCTTGCCACTGCCTCTTGGGTTGGCACAGCGGGCGAGGGGGCAACGTCATCCTGTACTGGCGTTGCAGGTAGATCATCGGGCTTATCGACTGGAGCCCGTTCCGTCAACGTTGGTACTTCAACGCCGGCACCGGTACCGCTGCCGGCTTCGCCCAAACTGTCACTCACAGGTGCGGTCGACGATGCCGATTGGTCGCTGCAACCGGCGAACAGCATCGCCGTTGCAACTAAACATAAAGAACTAAGGTGTGATATCTTCATTTCTATATTCCTTGTGGATGTAATCTTTTGAGAAGCAGGGGACGCTATTCCGTGACAATCACATTGTCGAAATATCCATCCGCCAGAGTGTAAATGTAAAGTCCCGGAGCACCTTGTGTATTGGGATGAGGATCAATCGCTTCGATCGTCCATTCATCTGGTTCCGCGTCACCGCGTTTCCAGACCTTGCCGAATACGTGAGCACCGTCATCTTCAATTTTTACAGTTGCTTTGATCGTGTACCAGGTGTCTGGCTCAGAACGAAATTTCACGTCTTCCGCCATCCGCTGGTGAGGAGCCCAGCTTTGCACGCCGACCTTACCGTTGTTGCCCTTCAGAATCACGGTGTATCGCTGCACAATAACTCCCATGTTTGGCATCTTGCGTTTCTGTTCGGTCATGTACACATCAGACTGAACTGTGTAGCCCTTCATGTCGGATGTTCCGAGCCAGAACTCAGTACTGGGTTTGCCTTTGCCGGGAGATCGTTTCATAGCCATCGTGCCGTCAATTTCTGTCGGCTGCAGCTTCAGAAACGCATTGATCCATGTCGACGGAACCTGCTTGGGCTTGTAACCTTCAAAGTCCCATTTCCAAGGCAGAGGTGGGAACGTTCGCAGGCGAGCAAACGTAGATGCTTCGCCAAACTTGACGTTAATTTCGTTACCCTGCTCGGGAGCATCTGCGGCAACGGTCAGCTTTTTGCCTTCCAGCGTCACATTCTTCCAACCGTCAGCCAGCGACAGTTCGGCGTCAACTTCGCCAACCAACTGGCCAAGCTTGTTGTAGCCAAAGACTTTGTAATCGATTTCGCCACCACTCTGAACACGCTGTTCAAACGGCGTGACGCGAATGGTTGTTACCTCAGAACCGCCATCGCCTTCTACAAGAACCGGCAACTCAACAGGCGTCGACTTACCAGCATTCTCATTGCCGATGCAAATAGTTCGGTCACGAGTCACAAAGAAGACTCGACCGTCTGAAATCGCTGGAGTTCCATAGATTTCATCGAGGCCTTTTCCGTCCGGTGACTTCAACTGCACGCGCGACAGTGACTCACAGCCTTCGCGAGTTGGTCTGACGATGTGGATGTTTCCATTCACTTCCATGGCATAAATCTTACCATCAGCCCAGATGGGAGAACCTTTGCCGACTGTTCCAAGACTGAAGTCCCACAGTTCTTCGCCCGTCTTGCTGTCGAAAGCATGTAGTTTGCCGGTATCAGCGATAACGTAAAGAATCCCATCCTTTACGACCAGACCCGTGTAACCGGCTTTGACGCCATCTTTCCGCCAAACACTGTTCGTCTTGGTAATATCGCCGGTTCCCCGAGCATCGATGCACTCGAGTCGACCGAAAGCAAGCGTGTCAATGTTGTCTTCACCGTGTGAGATGAACACATGGTTGCCGTCGACGACTGGCGACGCATTCAGACCACGCTTCGACATATGAAACGACCAAACAGGTTCACCCGTTCTGGCATTGATTGCATGCAGCCCACCATCGGCCCCGCCACCAATCAGAAGTCGCTGGCCGTCAATCACGGCAATTGTAGGGTTAGAATAGTTCGTATCGTCGGGAGCATCACCAACCGGAGACGTCCACAAAAGCACGCCGGTTTTCTTGTCGAACGCGTAGTAAGTCATCTTCGGTGGTGGTGACTTTGTCCGACCCCAGTTTAGGCCAAAGAAGCCCACAATGATTCGGTCTTCGTCGATAATCGGAGACTGTGTACGTCCGCCATATCCGGAGATCTTGCCGTATTCTTCGAACAACGATTTTTCCCACAGTGTCTTTCCGTCCGCGTCATAGCAGCGAAACAATCCACTCACGGAGTGCATATAGACATTGCCGGTTTCCGGATCTCCTGCCATTGACGCCCAACCAACACGAGGTCCGGGAATATCTGTTTGAAATACGTTAAATGTGTCAGTCCAGATTTCTTTACCAGTCGCAGCGTCCCGACAGACGACCTGTTCCTGAGCATGAATGAGTTCTGGGCTCCCCGCGCTGACATCGTGATTGGTGCGGCACTGCAAATAGATTCGACCGTTCAAAATAATCGGAGCCGCTCGCCCGCCGATTGGCGATTCCCAAATCACGTTCTTTCCGGTTTCGTGGTCCCATGTTTCGACAAGACCCACCTCGCGGGATATTCCGTTGTGTTCCGGACCGCGCCATGTCGGCCAATCAGCTCCGATCACGGCATCGCTGCTGGTACAAAGACCAACCAACAACAGGCATAGATAACGCATTTTCTTGTATCCTGGCTTGTCAAATGAAGTTTTGTTGCTGACAGATTTTCAGCACGGTAGGCGAAGATTGCAGGCTGGCGATGTGTTCAGTATTTGGGGACTGCCCCGGAATCAGCCACAACTCGCCAATGTCCAAAGTGTATTCGAGCGTTCAACGAATTCAATCAACTGCTGAATGCGAAGCGTTCAGAACGCATTTGAAGTCATTTTTTCGTCCAAAACGACTGTTTCAGGTTTCCCGCTCTCAGGACGTTTCTGCCGCCATTGGGATCACCTCGGCTCGCGAAAGCGACAGAATCTTCCACCGATCGCCAGATCGTAACAACGTAAGCTGCCCCGACATAATGAATGTTCGGCGATGAGAATGCCCCCAGTGTTTTACAATTCCATCCACGGTCCATTGGCAGTCAGCGGTAACCGCCGAATTGCTCGAAAGATTCTCGATGGCATTGCAGGACTGAACCGTAACTGCCTGAATGTCAAGCAATGGATCGTCATCCGCCGAGATTGTGGAAATCATGCTAAGATAAACGTCCTCGGCAAAGTCGTCGTGCAGGACATTATGTAGCTTCTCAAGCACAGCCTGCTCGTCAGTTTCCAGCAACGAATTATAGACCGACCGTAACAAACGCTGTGTCAGCACTAGCGATTTTGAAGAATCAACCGAAACCCTGTTGGTGGCAAGTTGCTGCCAAATCAGGACCAGCACCAACACAGAAACCACGGGGAAGATGAGCCTCGTAACAAACGAGGCTTTCTTCCAAAAAAAAGCCAGCACAGCAATCAGGCCCATGCCAAGAAATGTGCAGCCGAAAATTCTGACGCTGAACGAATAGCTTGAAGTCAGTGATACAACACTATCACTGACTTCAATGGCTCCGACTGTCGGCGACTCCTCAATACGGATCGCCCGCCTGCTGACCGGTTCCCAGTGGAAGTTCAGAACACTCTCTCCAGACTGAGGCGAACTCAATACTGGCACGAGTTGCGACACGCTCTCACGAGAACTTACAACATGCACAGTGGCGCCACTAAAAGCGCCCGGTGAGCTGAACCATTCCAGCTGAATTTTTTTCAAACTGCGACCTCGCGGATATCTCATTCTGATACCGACAAGCGTGCCGAAAAGTGGAAGATCTTCAGATACTGAAAGACCATCCCGACCTGTCGCATTCTGCGCCACAGCAGCAGGAAGAAAGTGAACAATTACCCCAGACGGTGCTGACACTTTCCCATCAACACGGATCGAAGTATTCGTGCGAAACCAATCCGACAACTGCCGTTCAAGTTCGGGTATTTTCAGCGACTCCACAGACACAGCACGCTCATCGTCGACCACTTCACCTGCAAGTCGACTGAATGCCACAGCCGCAGGCCACGCGCTGTCAAGCAGCAGTAACGGCGCCGTGAATTCATGCGTCACATGCGCCGGACCGATCATGATTCGCGAAGTCGCCGAATTCGCATCGGTATCAGCCCCGGCAGCATAAGCCTGAACAGCACTGGCATCATTTTCAGCAGGGAAAACAATCGTATGAGGCGTCGTGGGCGGAATTACAGCATCAATCCGTTGACCACTTTTTTTCAACTGCAAATGCAGACGCAACTCACCCGGCTGCTGTAGAGATTCGTGTGTGAAATCGTGAATGAACACCAGCGAGCGCAAGTCGTCTTCCACAGATTCGCGAGTGTAAACCAAATCCCACGTCAGCTTTTCTGAAGCTTCAGCAACCGGGTCGATGCTGTCTTGATCAGTTCGCCAGTCTGGAACTTTTACGATGCTTCCAGAAAGTGGACGTCCCTTGTCATCAAAAATTCGCAGTTGCCGCAGCAATAAATCGGAATGGCTACTTATTGCCTGCATCACTTTTGCAGATGCAATTGATTTCAGATCAGGCTTTAGGCATCCCTGATGAAGTAGTACGTCGTCCAGAAAAACGTTCAATCGAACTTTGACCGTATCCTCAACCTTCACCCATGCGTCCGTGTGCGAAACCGGATGGGCAACCACCATCACGCTCGGCCAAAATGTGAGCATTACCCAAAACAAACGCCAACAATTCAACCAACTGACTCCCGAGTAGTCCAACCAGCGTGGGGCCGCAAAGCTGGACAAGAAACGTTATCGCAATCGCTATACGACTATGAGTCTACCGACGGCGCATAGAAAAAGGCGACATCCCTGCCGCCTCTTATCCAAGTTTGCCTGCGACGCCAAAATGGTCGCAACCATAACTCAATTTCACTTATGCCTTTGGAGCCGACTCAGCTGGTGCTGGAGGTGCTGGAGCATCAACAGCTGCTGGTGCTGGTGGAGCATCAGCGGCTGGAGGTGCCGGAGCATCAACTGGGGCTGGAGCTGGTGCCGGAGCTGGCACTGGTGAAGTTTCTACTGTTCCAGGAGAAACTTGGCAACCACCAGTTCCGCAACCTGAAACGGTACCACATGAGCTGCATGAGCCACATGAACTTACTGGAGCTGAGCAGCTTGAGCAAGAGTTACAAGTGCTTACTGGAGCTGAGCAGCAATGAACCCTAACTGTCTTGCAACGCTTTACGCGACAGCTACGACCAGCTTCGGCTGCAGGAGCCAGTGTCAAAACCGCTACAATTGCAAAAAGAAAGAACTGTCGCATTAATTTTATCCCTTAGTTGTTCAGTTGAACCAAAAACCAAGATTCGCCACACACGTAAGTGTCAACGCATCTTTTGCGAAGTCCTAACGCAAGACCCGCGCTATATCCAGAGATATGCAACCTAACCAACCGGACCCGCATATGTCAATTATTTTATCCATATTGACGTTTTTCTCATTCCATAGTCCTGTTAATCAAATCCTCGGGAATTCTCTGGACCAAACCTTCAGAATTGACGCAAGCGATCAACGACTCCGCCTCACACAGCAATTCGTCGCCACGACGCAGTTGGTAACGATGGATCAGTTTCGCGGGGGTTTGCTTCGCAATTTCGGTCGTCAGCGATAAAACGTCGTCATATCGGGCGGGACGTTTAAACTTAACGCTGATATTCGCAACTACAAAAAACAGACCCAATTCCTCCATTCGCCGATAACTGCCGCCTTGAGCCCGGAGTAGTTCTGTGCGGCCAATTTCGAAATAAACAAGGAAATTAGAATGGTGCAACAGCCCCATGGCATCAGTTTCGGAGTAACGAACGCGAATCTCGGAGGTGTGCCTTGTGATGGAATCGGACAAAATCGAAGGCCCTTAGGAAGATGAAACATATTGAATCGAATGTATTCGTCTACGGTTCGCTTAAACGCGGATTTGCGCTGCACTATTTAGTAGCTGGGCAAACGTTTCTGGGAACCGCAATCACTAAACCGCTTTATCATTTATTTGACTGCGGTCGGTACCCAGGCATAGTAAAAGCGACAAATAACAGCGTTGCGATCAACGGCGTTGCGATCAACGGCGAACTCTATTGCGTCGACAGCCAATGTCTGCAGCAACTGCACGAAGTCGAAGGCGTTGACGAAGGCCTTTACCGCTACGAAATTATTGAATTACAGGCACCATTCAGCAAGCTACAGTGCCGCGCATACTTTTACCTTCTATCAACCGACAAACTCAGCAACTGCGGTTGCGAATGGCCCGTAAAAATGGACGAACCAAATTCGCTCTAAAAAAGGGCGTGCCCAGTCGTGGTTTTACCGAAATTCATGTGCCGACCATCGCAGAGCAGCATCTATATGCGTGAAGTCTGCACAATTTGGCTGCAACTTGTTCAGTCTGTTGAACATTGGGTTTCTGCAAAATCATCTTTTTTTGCACGCCAGGGCCCTGGCGTGCTCCCCGCATTTCGGCCACCGCAGATCGTGAGTGAGATCTGAACATCCCGTTCGTTCTGAGTTCGCATACATATCCGCGACGAACCTGCCAACCGCGTAGCCGGAGTTCCGCTGGATCATTTCGTTGTTGAAAGAGCGATTCAGCAGAAAAATGGTTCAGCGAATGCCTGACGATACTCAAATTCGATTTCGCGTGCTCAACGCCATGTCGAATCGGATTGGGAGGGCAGTCGTTTCTTCGCTGCGCGTAAGTATCGGCGGTTCCTGCGAAGCTGATCGGCCGCTTTTTCGGCGGTAAACGCGAAAGAAGTCCGCATGTTCGGCAGCCAGTGCCGATCTCACTGACCTTCAGTATGAATCGAAAAAAAAACAGGGGCACAAGGCTTTTCATCGTATTGACCGTTACGGATCCCTCAGGTTATCAACCCCACTCACATCATTTCGACGCGCCCGTGGTGGTTCGTCTGCGGGATGGTGTGAATGGTCAAAGAGGTGAGCAACCAACTTGACCAACACGGTCAATTACTGACTCATAAAACTGTCGTTCGCCCCCGGACGACATCCAACAGTCTGCAGGATCGGGACGATCCTGCCGTGCCTGTCTTCAAGGAGGATGTCCAAGTGCATAAGGCCATCGGATTCATAGCATGCATCGCGGTGATGGCCGCGTCGCTGTACCTTTTCAGCGGCGGCGACCCATCTCGCGTTCTGTCCGCCCAAACCGAATCAGCTAATGTCGACAGCTACGGCTCAGTCGCACGGCGATTCATGAATGACGCTCGTCATCTTGCTCAGCAGGGTAACACGAGTCAGGCTCGGCGACTTGCCGAGACTGCTGCGTCCCTGTCAGCCAACTGGCGGGACGGCGAACAAACTCCTCAGCAGTTCCTGGCGGAGCTTGACGGCAAACCTGCCGCTCAAAACGAAAACCCGTTCAGCCTTGAAGAAGGATCTGACTGGCCATCGCTGACGGCAGCTGCCGTTGATGACCAAACAGACAATCCATTCTTTAAAGACGATGCAGTCAAGGGTGACGCTGTGGAACACAATCCACTGCCAACCAACGCCAGCATCGAAATGATCAACAAGCACAAAGCTCAGAAACTGATGAAAGAGGCGCATGCAGCATTGTCTGCTAACGACGTCGCACTCGCCAGAACTCGAGTAATCCAGGCACTCAGCTTCAAAGTGTCATGGGGACTATGGGATGAACGCCCGGAACACCTTTTGACAGAAATCGATCGTATCGATGGAACGACGACCTTTATGGCAGATGGCTCTCAGCCATCGCAGATCCAGCCTACAAGTCCTGAGCAGAACCAACAGCTTGCCCATGCACTTGTGCATCAGGCTAGAACTGCCATGAATTCCGGCAAACTGCAACTCGCCAGCGACCTAGCAGACGAAGCATCAGCATTGGATGTGCCCTACGACCTGTTCGCTGACACTCCGGAAAAGATCAAACGCGATCTGCAGCAACTGGCTCAATCCGGTGAAGCTTCGGCAAATGTGTTCGCTCAGGACTCAGCCAGCCCACATTCACCGTCAGATAGTGAACTTCAGGCCAAGTCACTTCTCCAGGAAGCACGTCATGCGTTTTCTGAAGGACAAATGGCTTCTGCTAAGGAAATGGCCGTTAAAGCTCAACAGCTGAATGTGGTCTATTCACTGCTCGAAGATCGCCCTGAACTGGTGCTGGCCGACATTGACCAAGCAATGGGTGGCCAAAGCCGCAACAACCCATTCGATTCCAATGTTACCTCAGCAACGGATTCAAGCCGAGCCGGATTCGCCCAAGGCGGTCCTGTCGACATCACTGCATATGCTCCAGCCGCTGGCAACCCATTCGCTGGCAACCCATTCGCAAACAGTGGGGTTGTCAATATTGGCAACACACCAGTTAGCGAGCACAACAAAATCGCATTGACATCGAATGCTCAGGAAGAAGCTCCCTTCGCTACACAGCCAATGCCTTCACCAATGGCTCAGCCCGATGCATTGAAGACGGCGGCCAACGAACTGGACGTGCGATTCATGCGTCTTCGTAACGAAGTGCTGAATTCAGTTTATCGATCTGAAAAACTGAAAGAGCAAAACAGTGAAGAAGCTCTTGAAATTCTAAACCGAACAATGGCATCTGTTGAAGATGCTGATCTGCCAGAAGAATCCGCCAAAGTATTGGTTGTTCACGTTGAACGTGCACAGAAAAGCATTCAGTCCTACATGGACGCACGAGCTCCAATGATTGCCAATGAAAAACGTAATCGCAACGTGCAGGAACAAATCCAGACAGAATTAAACAATCAGATTCGCATCGAACAGGAGTTCGCCGACCTGACAACTCAGTTCAACGAACTGATGCGTCAACGACGGTACGCAGAAGCAGAACTTGTTGCGAAGAAGGCCAAGGACCTGAATCCCAACCTGCCACAGGCTGTGATTATGGTTGAAAAATCAAAGCTTCAGCGACAGATTGCTCACATCGAGGAAATGAAGGAAGCCAAGGCAGATTACTCACTGCACGCACTGAATAGTGTGGACGAAGCGATGGGAGCACCAATTGGTGACTACACACTTCCAGACGCCAAATCATGGGCAGACATGTCAGCCCGACGCTCTCGCTACAAGAACGCCTCTTCACGAACTCGCACCGAGAGCGAGCAGAAAATTGAGAAGAGCCTTGGCGAAACGATTTCTCTGCATTTCCATGACGTGCCATTGACCGACATCGTGCGACACATCGCTACGACTCACGGCATCAACGTCGCCCTGGACACTCGAGCAATCGAAACTGAAGGACTGACAGCAGATCAGGCAGTCAGCATTGATGTTGATGGAATCACGCTTCGCAGTGCTCTGAACCTGCTGCTGGATCAGGCAGGCGGTTTGGTTTACGACATCGAAAACGAAGTGTTAAAGATCACCAACCGACTGGAACAGGAAACTCGTTTCCAGGTTGAAGTGTATGGTGTGGCCGACCTTGTTATCCCTCTGGGACTAAGCAAGCCGGAAGGACCATATGACAATTCCATTGTGAACGGTGGAGGTGCCTACTCAAACGGAAGCGGTCTGTTCCAGATGGAAGATGACCTGACTGTCGGTATTGGTGCAAACGGTGCTCCGGGACGCAGCAGTCGTCGAAAGACGGCGGATCAGGACGTCGACTTTTCCGGACTGATCGACCTGATCACAACAACCATCGAACCTGGAACATGGGACCTTGATGGGGGTGCCGGCCGAATGGACGGAAACGAAAACACGCTGAGTCTTGTAATTCGCCAGACTCCGGCTGTTCATGAACAAATCGTTGAACTACTGGGTCAGCTACGAAAACTGCAGGACCTTCAGGTAACGGTAGAAGTTCGGTTCATCAGCGTAACAGACCGATTCTTCGAACGTATCGGAGTTGACTTCGACTTCAACGTTCAAGACAACCTTGGTACTCCGACAGGCACACCAGCCTTCGGGTCTCGCCAGCTATCATTCCCAGGTGGTGGTGGTGGTGGCGGCGGCGGCGGTGGTGGCGGTGGACAGGGCGGCGACCTAGCCGGTAACGCCGGACAAGGCGGACAAGGCGGCGGACAGCCAACTGCCAGCACCGGACTGTATGACCCGGTAAATCGTGTGAATCCGAATCGTGACGACTTCAGCGGTCAGGTCGTCGGCCTGTCAAGTCCGGACTCGTTTACAAACGACTATGACATTTCATTCCGACAGGGTTCGTTTGAACTAGGTGTACCTGACTTCGGCAACTTCAATCCCGATGCCGGTATTCAGGTTGGAATGGCTATCCTGAGTGACATTGAAGCTTTCTTCTTCATTCAGGCTGCTCAGGCGGACGAACGAGCAAACATTCTGTTTGCACCAAAAGTGACATTATTCAATGGACAGCCTGCGACGATTCAAGACGTTACGACTCGACCATTCGTTGTTGGATTGATTCCGGTTGTTGGTACGGGAGCCGTTGGTTTCCAGCCAATTATCCAGCCAATCACCGACGGTATTACTCTGACTGTGGTTGCAGTTATCTCTGCTGACCGACGTTTTGTGCGACTTTCTCTGGCTCCTCAGTTCAATAACGTTGTTGACGTCTTCACGTTCTCCTTTGCCAGTGGCGGAGCGGGCGGTGGAGCGATCGGCGGCGGCCAGGGCGGCGGCGGCCAAGGCGGCGGCGGCGGCGGGTTCGGCGGCGGTGGCGGCGGTGGCGGATTCGGCGGCGGTGGCGGTGGTGGCGGATTCGGCGGCGGATTCGGCGGCATCGGCGGCCAAGGTGGATTCGGCGGCGGCGGCGGCGGTCAAGGTGGCGGTGGCGGTCAAGGTGGTGGCCAGCAGGGACAGCAGGGCGGTGGCGGTGGCGGTGGAACACTTACCGTTCAGCAGCCTGTTCAGGAACAGATTACTGTTTCCACAACTGTCAGCGTTCCAGACGGAGGTACTGTTCTACTCGGAGGCATCAAGCGTCTGCGAGAAGGACGAAACATGGCCGGCGTTCCGATTCTTAACAAGATTCCATACATCAGCCGATTGTTCAAGAACAGTGGTGTTGGTCGTGAAACCGAAAGCGTGATGCTGATGGTTACACCACGAATCATCATCCACGAAGAAGAGGAAGAGTTGATCCTAGGGACTTCGGGTCTGTAGTTATCGGCGATGTCAGCATGGCATTGCGGGTCCATGCTGACAGTATTCTTGTCCGGTTCAGGTGCGGTCTGGCCGGTCGAGCACAACGCCTATCTTCCGAGTCGTTGCTCACTTTATCTTTAGTTTCTAAAGGTGATAGTGATGGGGTCCGGTCGTCACGAAATGCGGGTTTCGTGGCGACCTTTTTTATGCGCGGTCAGCAAACAGCATTTACTGTGTAGGCAGCTGTTCCGTTCTTCGCCTGAGTATCAGATAGGCTCCGTGAGTCGTATCTGGCAGCAGCTCCCATTCGTCGCCGTCATTCAGTTCCGGTACAGCTAACGCTGTCCGAATTTCACTGTACGGATGCCGGGTGTCAATCACGATATACTCGGTGTCAGATGGCACTCCTGGTTGATAGTTGTTTACCGCACGAAGGTATTTGCTGTAGTCGTAGGAACGTTCGAAGTGCGTCAATCGAGTATGTATGAAGTCAGTAGATGCCACACGAGCTGTCGCAGGCACTAGTTTCAGGACTTCAACAACCATAGCAGCACGTTCCACCTGCTGCCGGTCATCGGGAACGTACAGCCTGCGATAGCCAAACGCGGAATCATTCGACCAAAACGTCGCTCCCCAGGGCATCAATGATCCTGACACTGACGTCGCCACACAACAGCTCAGAACGAGCCATGCCTTATTCAATGGCGAAGTCGAGATACCGAATCCCGTCCAGTCCAGCAAACGCTTGTGTCCGCCGGACGGTTCGCTAACGGTCGATGTCACACCCAACCCGGAAATTGCCGCCCAGAACAACACGGGCAGCAATGGAGCATGAAAGTGATGGTACGGCACTGGCGGCAAATCCGCTGGCGAACCAAACTGCAGTAGCGACAGCATGCCAAAGGTCGCAATGCCTGCACACAACAGCAGAGGTCGTCGCAATGGCAGGAATGCCAATGGTGCCAGAAATACCACACCGTAAAGCATCGAACGCACGCTGAATGCCTGCCCTATTACTTTCCGGGGATCGGAAATCAGGGTCCTGGCCAAATCGCCAGGACTGTTTCCGAGATCCCCAAAATACCGGCTGTAGTGAACGACTTCGCCGCCGCGGAAAGCAGGAATCACAACCAACACGGCCACAATCAGGTACAGTAAAGATCCGCTCGACATCGCAACAAGCGGCCAGACAGCACTTCGACCTGCATCGCCTGGTCCGCGTCTCCGCAGAGACTGAATAGCCATCACTCCCAGCAAAGGAAACGTAATCAACGCCATGTCCTCTTTGGCCGACAATGCGATCAGAAGACAAATGGCCGCTCGACCAAACTGTCGACGTTCTGTAAATTCGATCAACCAAAACAAAAAGGGCAGTCCGAGTGCAATTGGGCGAAATGTCTTCTGGTCGATTGCGATGTCAAGAAAGTTCATTGGGAAATAAAACAACCAGGCAACCCCCATCACGGCTCCCGCCCAACTGCTTTGCGTATAGCGACGCGTCATCAGAAAGATGGGAATCGCGCAACTTGCCAACGCGATGGACTCACTAAGTTCCAACAGCAAATGAGAAGGCCACAGCACATGTAGCGGCAACAGTAAAAGGTGAATCACCTGAATGTGTTCGCCAAGAAACAGCCCCTGATCCAGATAGCTGCGAAATCCTTTTCCATGCCAGAGATTCCACAAGTGCTCTTCGTACATCGCTGAATCGCCATGTGGAATGAACAATTGCTGATACAAAGCGGCATTCATCCAGAATGAGACACATGTCCACGCAATCATACTCACCAACAAAAACGCAGCGGCCCTACCACGTTGACGATCGGTGAACTGAGAAGTCGGTGCCCAACCAACCACCAGTTGCCCCCAGACCCACGCGACAAATGCCGCCGACATCGCCAGCCACATCGGAGCAATACCAATCGCAAACGTGTCGGCCGGCCCAGAGACGACTTCACCGATCAGCCGAATCAACCACCAACTGGTAGCCACAACAAATATTGTTGTCGTTCGACGAAGTCCCGTCATCACCGCCGAAGGCTGGTGGAGACAATTATTTTGACCAGCACGAATTCGAGTTAATCCGGCCAGAATCAGAATCAGAACCGTGATTCGCCCCATCACTGAAAGCGGATTCAAAGTTGGGACCGAATTGCCCACGGCATTTTTGCTGATCTTGCCGCCAAGCCATTCGACAACCCGGCCATTTATATCGTTGGGAAAAATCCCGCCGCTTATCTGTGGACTAGTCAGCCATTCGCACACGGCCGTGGACACGCCAAATGCCGATAATGCAAATAACAGTGAAGCCCACAAAAAGGCCGTTTTCTGAGACGAAGCGAGTGCCATGATTCACAATTCAGACGAAAACACATATCTGCGACCGTTTTAATACGGCAAGAACCGACAGGCCGTTTGCGCAGACCTCCCAGACTCACCGAGTTCAATAGTCTGGCATTGACCAAAATCAGTTATGTGGCGACTCTACGCCGCCACACATAATCTGTTCAGCATTCGAAAATTACCTGAGGATCTGGCGAAACGCTACTAACGCAATCGCCGGCTCCAGATTGATTCGAAGCGGGCCTGCTTTTCCACCTCAAGTCGCACATCACCTTTTCGTTCCGTAGTTTCAAGATGATTTTCCGGAAACCCACACAGTTGCGGTGCGTCTGGGCGCTGAGTATTGCGCTGTGCGGATGCACGACCGTTCGTTTTGTGGAACTCCGAGAAAAGCCGCAGAATCCAATCACAGAACGGCTGACAAAAACAGCCTTCGGACAAGGTCCCTCTTTACGCACGCAACGATTTCTTGACGAATCGGCGTACACTGGTGGAGACGACTTTGCCAAAATGATTCAACACTGCCACGGACAGATTGGCAGCGAACGACATCGCGAAGCTCTGCATGCAGTGTCAGAAGTCAGTTACCTTGCGGCCGAAGCAGCAAAGGAAAACGACCGCGAGCTAGCAATGGAACTCTGTTTTGACGCATCGCGTTTCAGTTGGATTTATCTAACAACGCCAATATCGGATGGTCAGCCTATCGATCCCAACGAACCGTCACACCGCCACGCAACGGACATTTACAACACAAGCCTGCGGGAACTCCTGAGATTAACGCGTGATTCAGGAAACTATCAACTTGGGACACCAGTTTGCCTGCCTATCAGTCGGCGCATGTTGGCGATGGAAATTCCCCATCCGTCTCACTGGTTAACCACAGACCAACTCGGAAAATTCGAATTCGTTGCGGACTACGAATTGAAGAATCTTCGCAACCGTCACACCAAGGCAGGCATCGGCGTGCCGATTATGGTCCGCCGCCAAAAAACGTCAGATGTGCTGGAAGAATACTACGAAGATGGACTCAGCTTTCCTCTGACAGTGGTCGCCCGATTCGAACCCACATCTTCCGGCAGGTCTGCAACCATCGAACTGTACGATCCCCGAGACTCCGACGAATTCATTGTTGGTGACCGGCTTCTGCCATTGGAATCAGATATCAGCACACCTCTGGCATGGTTTTTAACGGATCCAAAAAAATCGCTGCTGGACACGTTTGCCTTCTTTCGCACCGACAAGGCACAGGAACTGGAAGGCCTGTACATGGTGCAGCCCTACGACCCAAACCGCATTCCGGTTCTGATGGTTCACGGAATCTGGTCCAGCCCCATAACCTGGATGGAAATGTTCAATGATCTCCAAAGCGATCCCGAGATTCGATCAAAATACCAGTTCTGGTTCTATATGTATCCCACCGGACAGCCGCTGACATTTGCAGCAGCCGGACTTCGCGAACGTCTAAAGGAACTTCGCCTTCGCTGCGATCCTTATGGCCAAAATAAAAAACTGGATCAGATGGTCGTCGTCGGACACAGTATGGGCGGCCTGATGTCGTACCTTATGACCGTTGACAGCGAAGATCGCCTCTGGAATGCCCTTAGCAAAATTCCGGTTGACGAAATCCAGGCGGATGCTCATGTACACTCAGAAATCCAGCGTGTGTTCTTCTTCGAATCGGATCGCTCTATCGACCGAATCGTAACCATCGCCAGCCCATTCAACGGCAGCGGCTATGCCAATGTCTTTACTCGGTGGCTGGGAGGATCATTGGTCAGCCTTCCCAATACCACATCCCAGCTGAGCCAATTGATTTTTCGTCAGAATCACCAAAGCGTCTGGGACCGCATGTTTGCCCCGCGAACAAGCCTCGACTCACTCAACAAGAACTCAGCAATTCTGAAGCTCGTCAGCGAAACCAGCATTCCAGAAGGTGTCAAACACCATAACATCGTCGGCTATAAACACACTGAATCGATCAAGGACGGCACTGATGGCGTTGTAAAAATGCGCAGTGCTCATAGAGAACATGTCAATTCAGAAATCAAGGTGAAAGCCCCACACAGCGAAGTACATCGACACCCGGCATCTATCGCAGAAGTCAGGCGGGTACTTCGTGAACACTTGCAGGAACTCGGTAACCGCGCCTATCCGGTACGACAACTAAACCATCAGCTATCGCCATAACCATCCACACTGTTGGACTTAGCATACTTTCGGCGACCTGCAGCCCGCTCCCTGAACTACAACGTTCTATACTGATTCGGCGAGGTCTGACCCATTATTCAGATCGACGTAGTCGGTACTGCAGTCAGGCCTTTCGCTCAGCACTGCGGCGCCACGGCATCGATGCTGCATGAGTCGCAAGGGGAACAGCTGGGACAACGGCGTGGCGGAGAGTTTTTCGCCACACTGAGCAGGGAACTCCTGCAGCAGTGCGACTACACAGATCGGCCCGAAGCTCGTGCAAGCATCTTCGAGTACATAGAAGTTTTCATAATCGCGTTCGGCTGCATTCGGCGTTGGCAGGGATGAGTCCGGAACAGTTCGAACAACAGGGATAAACGAGGCGGAGTTCAGACGAACCCCACCAATAAATACAGGCCATCCTCAGAAGGTGGCCGGATTTGCCTTGGTCTCCGCCGGACACCATTCATGGCGCCAGGTGAGTGCACGACGTCCGGCTCCGACAAAGGCGAATCCTCACACACCATTTTCCGAAACAGAATGCCTGCCTGAAACAACCTTAACAACCGCCTACTAAACTTGCAGAACTTCATGCTGCCCGTAGCAGTCTCTGATTCCGGTCGCCTTCGGGAAGGCGAATCCGGTCGCAGCAATCCATCCTCGTCGTTGTTCAAGTCGCAACCAATCGTCTGCATACACGCTTCGTTCGGATGGGTGGCGGCGTCTTAATTCAAGCGACGTTCAGTCCGGCTGAATCCCATCACGTGACAAGGCGTCGAATTCAATTTCCGGCGGTTGCGACTTTGTTGAGTCTCGCTCGAATTCCTGATCGAGGGATACATGCTGCTCAAAGAATCCGCAATTGCGGAGGAAGAAGTAGCCGTCCTCGCTTCCACCAGCGTAATCGAGTCGGTGCCTGCCGCGAGCCGTGTTGTCACCGGTGAACTTGGCTCGGGTGATTTCGTACCATCGGCCATCGCTATCGCGGACCCATTGGTTGCCGTAATGCGCCGATCGCTCCTGATGTCCAAAGTCGGGCGCAAAGTTCTCAAGAAAAGAATGGAAACCAGTTAGGTGCTTATCCGTTTTGGGGCGTTGGAAAGTCGCGATCAATCGCCACTCGCCAGCTTGTTTGTCGCCGAACCAAGAGGTGTATCGAGTGTTGCCGTCACCGTCTGGCTTCACTTCGGTCAGAAAGCGGTAAGTTACGTCAGCTTTCCACGGATAGACCAAGAAGCTTTGACCGCCCGAGCCTTCGTTTCCAAAATCCTGAGCACGAACTCCGTCTCCTTTTGCAAGCGTCTTCACGCGATCCTCGGCCGGGATTTTCGACGGATCATCGGTGCGAAAAGGACTCCATACAGAGAAGAGGACTCGCCGCTCGGTCCGACTGTTGACTTGGAAGCCGAAGTATCCCTCGCGAAATCCATTCGCCATGAAGTAGGAACCGATGGAATCCTGGCCAGTCGGCACCGTGATCTCGCTGTAGGCATAGGTGAGTGGCGTGTCCTTGGGTAGCTGGTAATTCAAATGCACCGAGGGCCCGCGGCGTCCCCAGTAAAACATGTTTCCATCATTGTTCCTGACGAAATCCAGCGTCAGGTTGTCGGCGCTCGACGCAACGAGCAACTCCGACAGTTCGACCGACGCAGATTCGTCGATCGCTTCTTGGTGCAAATCGACCTGGACGTATCCTGGTGCAGAGACATTGATGTCGCCCAGGGAATAGATCTGCACCGCATCCTGATCGCTCAAGCGAATCTCACGTTTTTCAGCGCCAACGGCAGCCTGAATCTTCGAGGCTCCGTTCAAGCCGCGGCCTCGAACAGAGAGCGAAATCAAACCCGGGCGATCGACGTGGAAATAGACGCTGAAGACTTCGTCGACTTGACCCAGTCGCAGCATGCGACCACGTTGAAAACCAGTGGCCCCTGGTGCCGGCTGCGTCCGAAAGGTATTTCCGGCCAGCGGAACCGTCCACTGCTCACCGAGCGCCGTGGGGCTCTCGAGCGTCGCGGTGCCTGCAATGGCAATCAAAAAGACAATGGCAAGTTTCATGGGCTGACGCTCCCGGCGATCAGAGTACAGTGAACAGAGTGGCGAGCAAAAGGGACCCAGATCGCCAAAAGGGTGTGCAGAAAGTCTCAGCAGTACGACACGGCAGTATATGCTATCGCAAAGCACTTCCAATGGCTCGTGAGACGCACGACCGACAGCCCGGAGTGGATTGGGCGGCCTCGATTTGCGGGATCAAACATGTTCGAAATTGCATTGAAGCTGCTCTCGTCGCAACCAACAATGCTAAAGAGTCTTGCGGCCTATTAACCAAACTACAACTTGTCTTTTCAAAAAGACAACACGACTCCCGGTTAACAGGAGAGTGTTCATCCCGTGTGGTCAAAAGAGCACTTTGGCCGACAATTCCCGAGATTGAATTGTCTTGTAAACGCCGGTTTTCGGTCGAATCGGATGCCTACTTTTGACGGCGATGGTCGAAAATCAACTTAAATCCATGGACGAACGCCGCAGTCTCGACGCCGATTATTGCTGTTCGATGTTTTAATTGAGCGAGAAATTGCCGAGTTCAGGCCGCTTTGAATCGTTCCTGAAACGCTTGGTCTTGAATTCCACACCAAGGGTGGCCAGCGGAAGAAAATTCGAAACATATCAAGCAGGGAGACGCGAACATCACGTGACGTTCGCTGATTACTGTTTCTCACACCCCAATCATGCTCTCGGACTTCGGTCATTTCTCGAGCGCAAATCGATAGCGTCTGAGTAGTTGCCAGAGTTATCCGCTCACGGACTGTCTTCAGACGACAAGTTAACTTTGGGCGCTGCTGTGCGACTGTACATTCCGTTCACGGAAGCATCCAGCAGGCCAACGTGATTCCACGGACGAATGGCCGTCCGTAACCAGATCTCAAATCGTTCGATGGCTGAATCGGTCGCACCTGCATCGAGAACCTGCTGCAACTGCTGTCGAGCCTTAAGTAACACATCTCCGAAGGCCACATCGGACGCCAGCAGAAACGAAACATCGTCCTGGCGATTGGACACTTGCTCTGCGGATGTTACCGCCGCAAAGTACAGCATGCACCAATCACTCCACAAACGAAAGCTCGGCAATGCCGCATAACACCCTTCAACCAATGCATCAATCAGGTGAATTTCATCCAGTAAGTTTTCTGAGTAACGTGCCAGCCACTTTGTCCGACTCTTCGCTGAATCATTGCTCAAAACTGCTGCCAGACGTCGAACGCTGAGCAGTGTATGAGCAATTCCGGTACTGTGCAGTGGATCAATAAATCCAGCAGTTCCCGCCAACGCGGCCCAATTGTGGCCCGCCGCCTGTTCGCTGATCCTCTGCAGTCGCCCCGAGTATCTTATGCCGGATTCCGGGCGAACAACTTCCGCATCTTGAAACTGACGCAGCAAAAAGGGATACGGCCGTAAACAATCGTCCCAGACTTTACGAAGCGGCCCAGCGGTTAAAACCGACGAATTGTCATGGCGGCCATTTAAAAGAATGCCTGCGCTGACAATGTTGTCATCAAACCGAAGTTGCCACATCCAGCCATCGTCCAGCACATGATGCACAGCCGACGCGTCACAACAGAAGGGGTGTGGCTTTAGATCAATCTGCCTTTCAGAAAGCATGGTCGCAACCGTCGGCACGTTTGCAAAATGAGCAAACAAGGCCGAAGAAACTGTCTGCAGTAAATCCGCGCTCACCGGCGTTCCCACAAACTTCAGAACCTCGCCCGCGGCGCCGGTTGCATCAACAATGAACGGAGCGTTAAACGCAAACTCAGACCCGTCTGACTTTCCCTCAACAATCCAGCAGTCTCGGGAATAGTCCAAAGCATATTTCGCTCCCTGAACAGCATGCGCACCGCTGTCCCTGGCAAACTTATACAGAAACTCGTCCACATCACTTCGCAGCCAATGAGTGTCCGAGTTCTCCTGATCGCTGCTTGCTGCCACCAATAGCTGGTCGCCTGCCAGAAATTCCTGCCCCGTTCGATGACCGAAATAACTGAACCCTGTCTTCACACCACAGCCCAATTCAGGAAAATTCCGTTTCCAGCTTTTATATTGAGTCAATGGAAGCAGTTCGCGAAGCCCGTACTGATTCGCAATCTGTGCCAGCGTCGCATCTGCAAGCGGAGTTGACGATTCACCGATGGCAAACCGAGGATGAACGGCTCGATCCACCAATGCCACTCGCCGACCATTCTTCGCTAAAATTGCGGCCAGCAGACTTCCGCCAAACCCGGCCCCAAGAATCAAAACATCGACATGAATTCTGCTCATCAAAGCTCTCGTATCCTGTCCAGATGCTTGCTGGCCCTGTCAGAATGCTGCCAACGGCGGTTTTCAGCATGCCCCAAATTCCGAACAGTCATCACAGCTAACTGAAGGGCCAATTGTTTGAGACAGATTCATCTGTTGCAATCGTTCCACTCGTCGGCGAACACAGCTGCCACATTCGGAAAACTGCTCAACGTCCCACAGGTCCGCAAACACGCGGCCGCGTTTCCACATTATCGTTTCATCGACCGCCGTCTCCAGCGACCTCAAAACCGGAGGAGTAAACACAGCATTCGCCTGTAGCTGCTCCATCATCCCGTTTCCCGCCCGAACAGCAATCACAGCACAACACTGCACGCCACAATCAAAGGCAAAACGAATCGATTCGATTGCCCGCTGCACCCCTTCGACTTCAGAAGTCCCGGGAGGCCGAAGCAGTATGAACGCCCGAACCCGCATGTCGTTCTTCACTAGAAATCTGCAGGCACGTGCGAAATCGCGGGTCGTCATCTGCTTATTCAGCAGCGAAAGAGTCGGCTCGTGGGACGTTTCAAGCCCCAACGCAACCTCCAGTTGAGTGCCACACATCTGCTGAAACTCAACGCAGCTCGCGCCACACAGTTTCGGGTGATTCTCAACAATCACTGTCTGAAATCCGGACACCAAACTCGCTATAGACTTAAACTCTTCGCGAGGGATCGCCTGAGCGTCAAAGAAATTGCCACTGTTATACAGCTTAACATGGCTTGCCTGCGGCAACGAACTGAGCGCAAACCGAATCTGTTCTGAGATCGCACCGACCGGCACTTTTTCGTTTGTTGTGTTCTTCCACAAATCACACATCAAACAGCGAAAGGGACACTCACGGTTCGACAAAAAAATAGTCGCAACATCTTCGACAATGCCATCAGCAGAACATTCAGGTTCCACCAGCATGTGGTACGGCCGAAACGGATCCACGTGATTCTTCGGACCACGAGCCGCAAGAATCATCGCGTCGTTAATCCTTTCACCAGGCATTAGCAAATACCACCATCGGTCTGAACGCCAGCTGGCAGATGCAGCATTGATGACGCATCAAAAGCCGGTCGAACCTAAACAAAGACCTGTCTGAACACATCTCGATAACTTTGCTCGTCAGCCGGAAACAAATCCGCGAATGTGCTGTCGACAGTAGCTCCATGCTGAAAACGACGTTTTCCGAAGATCGGCATCGTCATTCGGGTAATCTGTTCGACACCGCGGCGAACGACTTCGCCCTTCAAATTGTACAGTTTTTCGTTCTGCCAGTCAGTCAGTTCGATGTAAGGAATACCTTCGGAAACATCTATTAGGTTTGGCAGCGCGAACGGGCTTAAGCCTTCAAATCCGAATTTTTTTACGGGAGCCCAAGAACGCACATGACCGCGACTTTGACCGCCGCTGTACGTCAAAGAATGTTTAAGAGCATGAACACCCCATCCTTCGTGATACAACATCAGATTGTTCAGCACACTGCGAATCGTCAGCTCGCTGTTTTCTTCAATCGGATAGTCTTTTAAGTTTTCGTCTCCGCCATCACCATCCAGCAAATATTTCCAATCCGGATAGCGATTGCGAATTTCCCTGCACAGCGCCAACGACATTGTCGCCGACTGCACGTCCAGAGGCTTATAGTCTTCGATCAGTCGAATGGCCTCTTTGAAATCAATCGCCGATTTCGGAACATCAATAACTTCTAAAAACAGACCCAGATCCAGGTCACTCAGGAACGCGTGAGCCTGTTTTGCGTCCCGTCCCTGTTCATCAATCGAAAGGGTAAACGCTTTCAATCGAGCCGGTGATTCACCGCGTTTCATCAAACAATCGTACGTTGCACAAAAAACCGCTCCACTATCGATGCCGCCACTAAACAGCACTCCAATCGGATCCGTTTTCGGTATTCGGTCAATCCAGCGAGCGATTTCATTCTGCAAAGCAGCAATGTAGGCATAGCCGATCTGGTCCAGATCCGCTGGCAGCCGATTTCGCTCGGGCGTAAAAAATCGCGTGTAACCGGGACTCGGATCCGGACAACCCAGCAACGCCACTTCTACGATATAGTGAGCTGGCACCATTCGCGTGTACGACGGATGAAACTGATCCTGTAAACCTTCTGACTTCAGCCAATCCAGAATCTCGTCCATGCGTTCCGCAACCACAAGACAAGGGCCATCAACCTGCTTGGCCAGAAAATACCGCATCGGCCGCCCGATCGATCGAGCCATCCTTATAATGTGACCGTTGCGATGTACCAGAGCAAACTGGCCGTCAATCTGTCGCAGTCTTTCCGCGTCCCCGGTTCCCAGCACTTCAACGGCGTCTTCGACCGTGGAATTGAACAGCACGTTTGATGCTGGATCCAAAAGGTTTACGAACCGTTCAACATATTTGTAATCGTGCATGACAGAAACTCAGGCCGGTTGAAAGAAAGACCAACACCAATCGAACATCCCTGGAACTTGAGATCCATTGCGAAGACGATCATGTCCGCTCTAAAAGCAAGTATCCTGTTCGAATCAGCCTCCGAACCTGCGCCTGGCCACTTACGCCAAATGGCCAGTCCCGACTGCTTTCAGTGATTGAAATACTGGCACGACAAACGACTTATCGAGACCACATTTCTACCGGGCTTCACAACGAGCCCCCGAAAACCAGTTGAAGACGTCTGAACAAAATGCACAGTTATCATGCGAACGCTCGCCAGTCTAATCCCGGGCGACAGTTACGGCCAGAGACTGGCGCTTTTCCTACTGCCTGATCGGCGCATTCGTTGGCGGAATTGCTACGGATTTCAATAACTTTTCAACATCCGGATGATCCAGTTTCCACGGTCCCGCCATGCTGCCAAACGTCTGCAGCCACGCCAGCTGCATACCCTGATCGACAACCAATGCGTATTGAGCTGGCGAACCAGCTGGCAGGATAATTGGAAAGGCCACGCGATTGCCGGACACGGCCGACACCTGCTGCACGCCTTCTATCGGAGGAGTCGACTGCAGTCGCTTCACCCATTCGTAATGATCTGCCGGACGATTTACCGACGGAGCCATTTGCATGGCAGTCTGCGGACGCTGCTCGGGTTGAGCACATCCGACAGTCAGCACGCAAATCGAAGCGGCAAAACAAAAGCAGGAAACAACAATCTTCATGATTCTAATCTCACTATTTGCCAACGGCGGTTCGAACAATAGCCATCGCCTGTTCGCAAAGACTCGTCGCATCGTCTGTTTCAGGAGCCTCGGCAATCACTCGAAGAATTGGTTCTGTGTTGCTGGCACGCACCTGGACCCAACGATCTTTCCAATCCAGTCGCAACCCATCGCCTTCAGTCACCTTTGCATCCTTGAACTGCTTTCGCAGCGCCTTGCACGCTTCAGTGACAGCTTCAGTCGGACAGGTAATTTTATCTTTTACGATCGTGTAGAAAGGTAGCGAGTCAGCCCAGACTTCCAGCGTCGTTTCTCGCTGTGCAAGTCCATCCAGCACGTAAGCCATTGATACAAGACTGTCGCGAACATAGCCAACGCGAGGTTCAATCACACCGCCATTGCCTTCGCCACCGAGTTCTGCCTGAACCGATCGCATCTTGGCACAAACATGTGCTTCACCCACAAAAGAACGATAAAACTCGCAACCGTACTTCTTGGCAATATCTTCGGTTACTCGACTTGTGGAACCATTCACCACAAATGGACCTTTGCGTTTGGCGAGCACATGGTCTGCCGCCAAGGCCAATGTAAGTTCTTCGCCAATGTATCGGCCGGTGTTATCCACAATGGCCAAGCGGTCAGCATCCGGATCCTGAGCAAATCCGGCATCCGCCCTGTTGGCAGACACAACCGCACACAGTTCGGTGAGATTCTTTTCGACCGGTTCAGGAATGTGCTCGAACTTCCCATCCGCAACGCCACCAATAACAATTACTTCGCAGCCCAAAGCTTCCAAAAGGCGAGGACCACAGGTGGCACCACTGCCGTGATTGCAGTCCAGCACAACTTTGAATTTCTGTTTGCGAATGGCTTCGACATCAACCAGTTCCAGCACCTTCGCAATGTGCGGCGCAGCAGGGTCTTTGATTTTACTGACGGTGCCAGTGGCCGACCAGTCCTTCCACACAATTGCATCTTCGTCAAGAATGCGAATGAGTTCCTGCCCCAATTCGCGATTGAAAACCGATCCATCGGGAGCAAACGGTTTCAATCCATTCCATTCAATCGGGTTATGACTGGCGGTAATCTGCAGACCGCCGGCAGCTCCATAATGTTTCACCAACACACCGCACGTCGGTGTCGTCGAAATCCCGCCGTCCAGAACTTCACACCCGGTCGCCAGCAGTCCGGCGACCACGGCATGATAGACGACGTGCCCTGTGGTTCGGCCGTCCTGGGTTACGACAACCTTGCCACCGCTGAACATCGTTCCCAGAGCCGCTGCGAACTCTGTGATATACAATGGGTCAAGACCATCGCCGATAATTCCGCGCAGTCCTGATATGCTTAAAATCCGAGTTGCCACAAAGTCCTCCGTGCGAATTCTGCCGTCAACACCGTCCGAAAGCGGAATTCTAGCGGTTATCGGCCAGTCTACACCAGCTGAGAATTGTCAGCGAAAGTCCAGCAAACTGTTCAGAGGTGGCGCGATGCTTACACGGCAGAATATTGAGTCCACGCCAGAATAACCTCGACAAATCAGCGCTACGAATCCTCAGTCTTCATCAAGCAAGACAATGTCGTCATCGTCATCGTCATCGTCATCAAAGCCTTCCGAATCCACGAGCGGCTCATTAATGATTTCGACTTCATTGGTTTCGACAAGATAGGCGTCGTCGTCAGCCAGCGGAATCACGTCATCAATGACTTCAAAGTCTTCGCTGTCATCATCATCGTCTACAATCTGAATCCTGCCGGCGTGAATCAGGTCATTTTCATCATTGTCATCTGTTGAAGACGCTTCGGCGACAACATCGCCACCCTTCCGAGGCAAAGCGGAACTTGCTGGTGCGGCTGCAGCCTTCTGTGCCGGTTGGCCGCTGCTAACGGCTTTCTTTTGTTCAATTCTTGCATTGGGATGAAACAGAAACTCCACGTCCCCAATCGAAACACGATCGCCCGCCTTCATAATGGCTTCACGGGTTACACGCGTTCCGTTAACCCAAACGCCGTTCATGCTGCCCAAGTCTCGCAGGTAGTAAGAATGATCAACCTGAACAAGACAACAGTGACGCCGTGAAATCTTCTGGCTATCGGTAATAATGGCATCACAGTCCGAACCGCGACCAACCAATACGACAGCACGGTCGATTGGAATCAGCTTTCCAGGTTTGATTGGTTGCAGAACTGCCACCATGAAAAAATCTGCCTCTCCAACTGTGACACAGTATAAAATTGCCGCGCTAAAACAAACAACGCTTACAACATTGACGTCTGAATTTTGATCTGCTGTGACCTGATGAACCAGCAAAATGCAGGGGTCACTAAGCCAAATTATCGGATTCCTGGCCGCAAATCGTGCATAAACACACAAAACTTACACGTACCTCGACGCCATTGGCTCACAAACAGGTTGCAGAACGCTAATAATCGAACGCACAGCAAACCGCATCTCATCACCAAATGACTCTATTTCATATCACTTCTCAAAGTATTTCATGAATCTCTTTGCCGCTGAAGAAGCCAATAATCGAGAAAAGTCGCGCCCGCTGGCCGCTCGAATGCGCCCGCGCACGCTGAATGAATTTACTGGCCAGAAACACATCCTCGGCGACGGAAAGCTGCTGCGCCGTATGCTGGATGCAGACCGAATTGGTTCGATGATTTTTTATGGGCCGCCTGGCATCGGCAAAACGTCACTTGCCGAACTGATCGCCAAAGCCACCAAACGCCGCTTTCGGCGACTCAATGCTACCATGGCCGGAGTCAAAGACGTACGCGAGATTTTGGCAGAAGCTGAAAACTCGCTTTCCACAAGCGGCACACAGACGGTTGTGTTCATTGATGAGCTGCATCGGTTCAGCCGCAGTCAACAGGACATTCTGCTGCCAGACGTCGAAAGCGGAACAATTTCTCTGATTGGAGCAACAACCGCCAATCCATTTTTCTCACTGGTCGCACCACTACTGAGCCGCAGTCAGATTTTTGAGTTTCAGGAACTCGATCATGCCGACCTGTTGCATCTTATGAACTCTGCGCTTCGGGACACAGAACGTGGCCTGGGAAACACAAACGTCGTTGTCGACGAAGATGCTCTGCAAATGATTGCCACGCTGTCCGACGGAGATGCTCGTCGATCACTCACCGCGCTGGAAATCGCCGTACTGTCGGTTGCCGCCACAACCAAACATGTGGACCTTGAAGTCGCCCGGGAATCTCTGCAAAAACGAGTCGTCCGCTTCGATCCGAACGGCGACGATCACTACGATGTGGCCAGCGCATTCATCAAAAGCATTCGCGGCAGCGACCCTGATGCAGCCCTGTATTGGCTGGCACGCATGCTGGAATCCGGCGAAGATCCTCGCTTCATTGCTCGCCGACTGGTGATTGCTGCGTCAGAAGATATTGGCAACGCCGATCCTCAGGGGCTGCTGATCGCCACCGCCGCATTTCAGGCTACGGAAACAATTGGCATGCCCGAATGCCGCATCAATCTGGCTCAGGCCACAACCTACCTGGCGTGTGCCCCCAAGTCGAACGCGTCGTACAAAGCTATCGATGCTGCTCTGAATGATGTGCGCACTCAAAGTATCCTGCCGGTTCCCATGCACCTGCGCGATGGTCATTACAAAGGGGCAGAAAAACTGGGACATGGGAAAGGATATCTATATTCCCATGATGCCAAAGAAGGCTGGCTGCAACAGGACTATCTCGGCGTAAACCGTGAATACTACGAACCCGTCCCGCGCGGCCACGAAGCAGAATTTCGCCTCTGGGTGGATAAACTGCGACAGTCGCGACAATGTCCGGACGCTTAATTCGCGAGACCGATAAGCTGCCAAACAATTAGTGGACCTGCGACTGCGATCGCAGGCTGACAGACCGAATAATGTCAGCGGAGGAAACCGCTGACCGACAAAGCAGCAACGCATGTCAGCTTAAGCTGCGCGACGGATCCATGGCTGGCTCGCATACCATTTTAATGCGCCGGACAGGCGAGCTTGTTTTTCGCCACCCGGAAGATAGTCCAGAGTTTTCGCAGCCAGCGAAGCAACCGGTCGAGGCAGCGCAGTGGAGATGCTGGACCGTAACTCAATTCGCTGACCGATCGGCCGTTCTTCAAACCCCATCCCACGTTTGAACAAATCCAAAGACCCGCCTTCGCGTTGCAATGACTGAAGTCCGATTGACACTTCTGAAATCTCATCACGAGCCATCGCGTGTTCCAGAAAGGTAAACAGCATCGCATTGTTCGGCTTGTATTCCAGCTTCTTCTGACTCGATCGAACGATCGAAATGTATTCCGTAGCACCGACTCGAAATGAAAGCAGGTAGGCTGCTAGTTTACCTTCGTGCCATGCTGCCCAACCAGTGACACATGGACTGTCCGAAGCGGCGGCGAAGTATTTAGTCCAGTATGATTCAAAATCGTGAGGCAGCTTTCGCCCCTGACGAATAATTGTTTCCGCGTGCAAACGAATGCCGGCCTCACCCAGTTCCCGGGGATCAATCTGACCAGCCGTGCAGTTGCGTAATCCCTGCCGTGTTTTGTTGCGAGCCTTATCAATCAGCGTCGACATGCCGTAGTTTTTGTCTGTCACAACATGCTGAAAACTGACGACCCCCTGATCAATGGGGCACGAATGTCGCAGCATCAGTCCGTCGTCGCCAAGCACCGTTGATGGATCAAACGACGCCGTATCAATCGACACATCGTACGGAACGGTCGTGAATGCGCGAGAAAACACATCAAACCAAAGCACTCCGTTATGCTCGGTGACCTGATGGCCAATTCGCTGCAGAAATTCTGCATGATATTGCCGATCCATTTTCAGTCGTCCCTGGCCGTGCCGCCTGTCAGTTTCAAAGAAAAGTCGCCCGCGGCTTCGCGAACGAGTTAGCCCCGCATGGTAGGCGAACCCGAAAACCCGCTCAATATGGGTTTGAGGCGGCAAACGACACGTTCAAGCGACAATCGAACTGAAAATTGCTACCGTGATTCGTCGATTAATGGCCCTGACGCGATCTGCTGGCTGCAACTTTGATTTTTCCTGTCAGAGCCCACTCAGCTTTGGCGACGATAAATTTCCCGCCGGATTCGTCTCACGCCGACTCTGCAACGAAATTCATCAAAACATCTCAACCACTCAGTGACACCCGCTATGACGTCATCTTCCCACGCCGATTCCGATCATGAAGGCTGGCTTCCTCCTTGCAGCCACATGGTTCTGCTGACTGAAGGTTCGTCCACGCCATTTCTGGCAAAAACAGCAATCAGCCTGCTGCGTTATCGTGGAGAAGATGTTGTTGCTGTTCTGGATAGCGAAAACTGCGGTGCGACAGCCCAGCAACTGTTCGGCACGGGCGGTGATATTCCCGTTATTGCGTCGCTGGACGAAGTGCCGGAAGCTGATTCACTGGTGATTGGAATTGCTCCCCCCGGAGGCAAAGTTCCTCATGATTGGCGGCCCATTCTGTTTGATGCCATCCGACGAAACATGGATATCGTATCCAGCCTGCATGACTTCCTGAGCGACGACCCGGAATTGATCGAGATCGCGGCGTACCAGAATGTTCGCATCGTCGATGTTCGCCGCAACAACGAACGTGACACATCAGACTGCATCACATTTCGTCCTGAATGTCTAAGGATCCACACCGTCGGCAACGACTGCAGTCTCGGCAAAATGGTCACGACTCTGGAAATGCAGCGTGAACTTTCAAAACGCGGCTTTAGGGCGGGGTTTGCGGCAACCGGCCAAACGGGAATTATGATTTCCGGCGCTGGAGTTCCCATCGATAGCGTCGTCGCCGACTTTGTAAATGGCGCCGCCGAACGACTCGTGCAGCGTATGCAGAATTTCGACTATCTGTTAATCGAAGGGCAGGGCAGCATTGTTCACCCGCGTTACTCCGGTGTATCGCTCGGATTGCTCCACGGCTGCGCACCTGACGGCTTGATCCTGTGCTACGAAGTCGGACGCGAATTCATCAAAGGCCTCGATCATATCCCGATTACGCCGTTTAAAAAACTGATCGGCCTTCATGAAGAAATCGCCAGCTGTCGCCATCCGTGCAAAGTCATCGGCATATCGATGAACAGCCGGCTGCTTGACGATGCTGCGGCCGATCTGGAACGTGAACGCGTCCGCAAAGAACTCGGGCTTCCAATCTGCGACGTCTATCGACACGGCCCCGGAGAACTTGTTGACGCCGCAATTAAGTTGAAAGGCGAACTCAATTCATGAAGCTCAGACAGCAGCCTGCCGAATTGCGGCGCCAGCACGAATTCCGCGTTTGACAGACCGCGGTTACTTCGCAACAGGCGCTGGATCCCCCCCCGCGCATACAGCCACATTGCCAAAATACGGCCGTGATGCAGGATTACGCCCCTTGGAGGCGACCGTTGCAACGGCGATGCATTACTTTTATTGGGAGAACACACCACGTCGGATTGATTTTGACGGAATTCAGCGATACAAAGCGACTCAGCCGAGAGTGGTGGAATTGGCAGACACGCTAGATTTAGGATCTTGTGCCGGTAACGGCGTGGGGGTTCAAGTCCCCCCTCTCGGACATCATTAAAAACAAGGGTTTGCGGCCATTTTGTCGCAAACCCTTGTTTCGTTAAGTGCCCGTGCTGGGGCAATTTGGGGGCAGCCGGGCGATCGAAAGCAACATCCGACGGGTGATCAATCTGCGAATGAAAGGCAACGGCATCTTCTGGAAACAACCGGCCGCAGAATCGATGCTGCAGTTGCCAGCATTAGTGATCAGCAACCGTTGGGATGATCGACTCACGCAAATGCGATCCTACAAACGCACCACTCATCGCACCGACTGGAGCTGGACGCCCCAATCCATGACGCGAAAATCTGAAGACGCCAACTCATCTCAACAAACACAAGCATTTCATCCAAATGAAACCAATTCGCAAAACGGGAATGCACCCGTGGCGAAGGACTGCTCGCCTGGTTGCATCCGCAGTTCTCCGGTCTGCGTTGTAAAAAGCGGAGGGCGATGAATTCCCTGCTGGGCTATTTTCGCAGTCGCGTGGGGATCACGGACTACGCCATTTATCGAGAGCACGAATGGCAGATTGGCCCAGGAATGATTGAATCGACGGCCAAACAGCTTGTCGGTATTCGGCTCAAAGGCCCCGGCATGCACTGGTCACCGGCCGGCGCGTCGGCCGTCACAGCACTGCGAGCTCACAACATCAACAACAACTGGCATGCACTCTGGAAAAGCCTCGTGCTTTAGGTTCACGTCCCAACCAGCGGATGCACCCCAGTCGTTGCAGGGTTTGGCACACTTGCACTAATCCCCGTCAGAGACGATACTTATGAATTAGAACACACTGGATTTAGGATCCTGTGCCGGCAACGGTGTGCGGGGTTCAAGTCGCCCCGCTCGGACTCTGTAGATGCCCAGTGTCCTGATTAAGGACACCGGGCATTCTTTGTTTCTGTTCGAATCGGGAATTAGTCCAGCAATGCTTCGAGGCCTCAAGAACAACATCGCGTTTTTTCGGCAGTTTCGACAACGCTTCGAGACAACCGGATCGATCGCTCCCAGCAGTCGGTTTCTCGCAAACTCGATGACTCGTTTTCTGTCAGGTCGCGGCGATGAGTCCGTACGAGTTCTGGAAATCGGGCCAGGAACAGGGCCTGTCACAGAAAAAATTGTCCAGCTGGTTCGCAGTGGCGACAGGTTTGATCTGGTGGAACTAAACGATGTATTTGCCGGCATCCTGAATGATCGCTTTGCCAAAGATCCCGGGTGGAAAGCCGCCTCGCCATTTTCCGAAATTCATCAGCTGCCCATTCAGGAATTCCAACCGGAACAGAAGTACGATTTTGTGATCTCGGGATTGCCGCTGAACAATTTCCCGGCCGAATTAGTTGAAGAAATCGCCAACAAGTATTTCCAACTGCTGAAGCCGGGCGGAGTACTTAGCTATTTCGAATACATGTATGTCAGACCCATTCGTAAGGTCGTGACTCGCGGCGTGGAAAAAAATCGCATCACGCGGATCGATGACATCATGCAGGCTTACTGCGACAAATATCGCGTAAAACGCGACAACGTATGGATTAACATCCCACCCGCCTGGGTGCAGCACCTTCGCCTGTCGGACAACGAACCGGCAACGGCTAGGTAGTAGCTCAAATTTCCTAATATTTACCGCGACGTAAACAGCAGGACCGCTCCCGCGAATTTCTCAATACAAGCACGCGGTTAAGCTTGAAGTAGTTCAAGCCGATCAGTAGCACGGGTGCTGGCGGCAACAACGAATTCGTCAGACCGCAATCCTGCGAATGAAGTCGCAGGGCTACGATTGTGCTCTGTCGACTCGACAAAACACCCACGCGACTTAGCTTGCTGGACTATCCACTAGTGGGCTGCTGAAGTGGCTTCGAACGGAGCGAAATCCAGTGTTGCAAAATAATCGTCGTAAGTTTCGGCTCGACGAATCAGTTGCACATCACCGTTTTCTTTTAGCAACAGCTCAGCACTTCGAAGCTTGCCATTGTACTGAAACCCCATCGCGTGCCCATGAGCTCCTGCGTCATGAATCACCAGCAAATCGCCCCGACCAATTTCCGGAAGTGACCTGTGTATGGCAAACTTGTCGTTGTTTTCACACAGCGAACCGACAACATCGACGACTCGATCATGCGGAGCATTTTCTTTTCCCAACACGGTGATGTGGTGATAGGCACCGTACATTCCAGGCCGCATCAGATTGGCCATAGATGCATCCACGCCGACATAGTCTCGATAGATGTGCTTGTGATGAATGCACGTGGTAACCAGATAGCCATGAGGCCCCGTGATCATTCGTCCGTTTTCGAGAACAACCTTCAGCGGATGTAATCCGGCTGGCACAATCGTTTCGTTATACAAAGCGTGAATCTGATCGCCGACCTTCTGCAGATCGACAGGCTTGTCTTCGGGTCGGTAAGGGATGCCGACGCCGCCACCAAGATTTACGAACTCAATGCGTACACCCAATTCTTTGTGAATTCGCATCGCCAGATCGAACAGCATTCGAGCAGTTTCAACAAAGAAGCGGCCGTCAAGTTCATTGGACGCCACCATCGTGTGCAGACCAAATCGACTGACACCTTTTTCCTTTAGCATGCGGTAGCCATCGAACAACTGCTGTTCTGTGAAGCCATACTTGGCTTCTTCGGGCTTGCCGATAATCACGTTGCCCGTTCTGGCAGTGCCCGGATTGAACCGAAAGGAAACCAGTTCAGGCAATCCGATTTGTTCTGCAACAAAGTCAATGTGCGAAATATCATCCAGATTAAGAACCGCACCCATATCCTTTGCGGCCTGATATTCATGGACGGGGGTATTGTTCGAAGTGAACATGATCTCTTCGCCGGTCAGTCCCACCGTTTCACAAAGCATCAGTTCAGCAATGCTGGAACAGTCGCCGCCCAGTCCCTCTGACTTCACAATCTTGAGGATATGGGGATTCGGCAGAGCCTTAACGGCATAATAGTTTTTAAAGCCTTCGCTCCACGAAAACGCGGCGTTGAGCTGTCGGCAGGTTTCGCGAATTCCCTTTTCATCGTACAGATAGAACGGGGTCTGGTACTTTTCTGCGATCTTCCGTACCGTAGCTTCATCAAACGGAAGTGACTTTGTATTGCTCATCGGTTTCAGGTTCCAGAAACGTTCATTCAACGGAATTACGTCGTCATCCTTGCTACAGCATCCGCAGTTTGGGGTGAGCGTTCACACAATTCAACGTCAGCGAGCGTCCGTTTCCGGAGATCGTTGTAACCAGATAAAACTCCCCAGATCGCTGCCATCAGTTTGATTTCCAGCAGCTCTGCAAACTATGTTTTCCAAAACAATAGTCGCACCATCAGCAGGTCGTTCGCTGTATCCTTTCCCGGCAGATGCCAGTCACCGGTCAACTTAAGTTTTAGACAGGATCACAGTACTTCTGCCCGAATGGTCGACGCGACTTCGATACGTGAAAAAACCACGCTTTGAGTGCCCAGCCGCCATTTTCCGGATAATCGTTATCGTCAACAGCAAGACAGTGGCACAACTGGACACACTCGCACGTTCCTTCGTTGTGAATCCGTCGCCGATCAAGCGGTTTGGGTTTTCAGGTCGATGATTGTGAAAGCCGGAAAAGAGTCACGTTTACCACGTTGGCCTTTGCCGAACGTAACAATCACTTTTCAAAGATCTGAACAGTTCCTGCAGGGACGCCATTCGCCCAACGCCAAATCTACCGATTTTCCCGGCGAATTCTGGACATCAGGGCCATGTGGCTTCAATATAGAACAGTTCCTGCAATAGCAATTTTTTCACTTCTGCCACCAGATTGCGGCACATGCATATCGCCACTTACAGCAACCCCAATTTTTCCCGGACGTCACCTGCGTTTGGGATAAATGTCGCGTTGCTTCTACTCGTGTTCGCAACGACTTCGTTCGCTCAGTCAACGGATGTGAATTCGGAAAGCGACGACCTGTTTCTGTTTAAACCAAACACGCCGTCACGACAGGTGCGTGGAGCCATATTGGCCGAAAGACTGGACCGCCCAGCGCTTGCTCAGGGATACCTCAAAGACCTGTTGAAAGCTCAACCTTCAACTGAAACACTGCTAGAGCTACGACGTGAATTTGGCATCGGAACCTTTCTGAAATTAAGTGGTACCCGCGAACTGCAACCGACATCTCGCGACCTGCTAAAATTGATCAATGAAGCGTCGACTCAGATTGCCCCTTCGGCAAGCACCGTGGACTTGCTTATCGCTCAACTTGGACAATCCAACAAACAAACAAAAGAAGCCGCACGGCGGATTCTTTCGGCGGAAAACGAGGCGGTGGCACCGTTGCTGCGGGCAGACAGAAGCACTCCTCAGGGAAAACTTGCCGATGAATTACTGACCAGATATGCCCGCAGGTTTCGAGACGGACTGTTGGTCGCACTGGCTGATGCTGACGAACCCGGCAAATGCAGAATTCTGGATTTGCTGGCTGTCACCGCCGATCCGCAGCTGATTTCCGATGTATTGATGTACCGGTTTGATCAGTCGAGTGTTGTTGCCGCATCCGCTGATGCCGCGATTGACCGATTGTCCCAGGGCAAACAAACCGCGAAATCCTCAGAAGATGCGGCCAGCTTATTGATGGCTGAGGCATTGAACCTGATCAAAACAGCTGGCGCTGCCTTTCCAACGATCGATGATCGATTGAATGATCGAAACATCCAGAAACGATATTTAGCCAAAGGTGAAGAGCACCTTTATGGTGCCGCTTCACTGGCCAAAGCCGCAAAGTTGATGCAGGGCGCCGCTTCAATCAATCCTGACAATGTCTACATTTCAGCAGGGCAGTTTGTAGCCGAAGTAACGCAGCAAAGCTGGATGGCAAGATGGCACGATCTGATTGAATTGCCTGTTGCCACAACCGAAACGCAGGCACCGGACGAAAAATACGTACTGGCAATGCAGGTGGCGATCGAAACCGGCAATCCGTCCAGCACATTTGCACTGCTGACAAATACCGCCACAGCGTCTGCCGTATTTCGCAACCATCCAAAGATACAACGAAGCTATTTACTTTCGAGTGATCCCAGAACTCGCCTGCTGGCTTCCGCAATTGCTGCTACTTTCTCACACGCGGGCAATCTGGCTACAGATACGTTGTCAGCGGCAATGTCTGGCAGCAACGGACCGGAAGCGGTTGTCATTGATTCGCGGCCGAGCGAAAAATCCAGCAGCACGGCGGTATTGCAAGGCCTGAAGTACTTAACGGCAGCGGGCGGTTCCGGACAGCAGGGATTTGAACTGGCAACCCGACAGATGCATTGCGAACTGATTGTGATTCACAGCAACTGCCTGAAGTGGTCGCTGTCCGACACCGTTGCAAATCTGCGAACGGACTATCGCACACGAAACACGCCAATTGTAATTTTCGGGCCCAAACGAGATGAAGCCGCAACATCAATGATTACGACGCGGAACAGGGGAATCTGGTTTATTCCTCAACCACTGTCAGAAATCACCTTCACTGATCATCTAAGAATCGCTGAAATCCCAGCACCTGTTCTTAGTAACGAAGAACGCAATCGCATGATTCGGTTCGCTCAAAGTGTTCGGTAGCTCTGTAGTGTGTGAAAGTCTGCACAAACATCGCCTGGCGGGGGGTTCTATTAACGGCGGCCCGACAGCAATACGAAGCCAATTGCAATCACGAATACGGCACCGACGCAGTATCCCTGCGGTTCAAGGTCAAAAAGCTGATTGCGCACGTAGTCGTTGACCTGATAAGTCAACACTCGAAAAGACAGTTTCAGCTGGTAGAACATGACATTGATCACCAAGAAATCTAACTTAAAACCACTCTGGTGAAAAATATGTCAGCTTTAGCCACACTGCGGGATTTTTAGGGGGCGAGCCGTTCAGATAGTATGGATCACTATGGATTCTGAGCCCTGTGACGATTGCGCGGATTCATTAAACGAACAGCATTTCAGGGTCTGTCCGCAGGGGCATTAATCGGTAATCACCAGATTGTCGCGATGAATGACTTCGCCATACGGAACGTGACCCAGTACTTCTCGAATTCGTTCGGACTTCAGGCCGAGGATCCGGCGAATATCCTCGGATGAGTAATTCACAAGGCCCCGTCCGATAACTTCCGCCGCACTGCTGACAATCTGTACAGACGCTCCCTGATCAAATTCACCATCCACTTCGCGAATTCCAACAGCCAGTAAGGATCTGCCGTTTTGGACGACCGCCTGCGACGCACCCTCATCAAGAATCAACTTGCCTTCCGGACGAACTGTATAACCGATCCACTTCTTCCATGCCGGAACCGTTGCACGGCTGGCAACAAACAAGGTACCCACGTCTTCGCCTCGCGAGACCTTTTCCAGAACACCATCTGCTCGACCATTGGCAAGAACGACGCATTCCCCCGTACTTGTCGCGTTCAGAATGGCTCGTAGCTTGGCGGCCATGCCACCGCGCCCGCGAGAACTCTGTTCTTTTGAAACGTGCTTCAGCAAAGCTTCATCCGGCTTCTCAACAATCGAAATCAACTTGCTGCGCGGATCGCCGGGAGGGCCGTCATAAAGGCCATCGATCCCGGAAAGAATGATCAGTAATGGCCGCGGCACCAACGCTGCGATCATAGAAGCCAATTGGTCGTTGTCTCCCAGAGCAATTTCTTCAATACTGACGCTGTCATTTTCATTGATGACAGGAACTACACCAAAGCCCACGAGTGTACGAATCGTGTTACGAACATTAAGGTAGCGTTGACGACTTCGAAAATCATTCATCGTCAGAAGTATCTGAGCAACCTGATGGCCCGACTTACGCAAGGCGCCGCCCCATGCGCTCATCAGATGGGGCTGACCGGCCGCAGCGGACGCCTGCAGTTCTGGCAGCGACTGAGGTTTTGCAGTCAAACCCAGAATACCAATGCCCGCCGCTACAGCACCGCTGGACACAACCACAACATTGCGACCGGTACGAATTAACCCATCAATCTGTTTCGACAGATTCTGAATGATCTCAATATCAAGCTGATCATCATCGCGCGTCAGGACATTGGAACCAATTTTAATGATCAATGTCTGTGAGGATTCAAAGACTTCCTGTCTGGTACGGTTGGACATATCTAACGTTGGGCCAGGCTGTTTGAGTCGTCGTTCATCACTTGGCATTTCGCTCAGCCGTTTGACGAATTTTCTGTATTTCCTCAGTACGTTCCGCTCGTTTTTGATCGCTGAAGAAGGCGCTTACTGTATCAGAAAGTCCGGTGCATAACTTTGTAATTCGCATTGGATTTTGACGACGATCTCTTGCCTGTTTCTCGGCCAGATTTTTCACATTGCTGATCTTTTCCAGGAAAAACGTTTTCGCAGGAACCTCTTCGTAACGCGTCATCAATGCTTTGACTTCATCGCGATCACCTGCTTCCGCCGCATTTCTCGCGCGAGCAACCAAAACACCGCGGAGTGCAATCGAATCGATAAGCTGGTCAGAAAGCAGTTGAATCTCGCCTTCCACGCCAAGGCGAATCGAATCATCGGGCAGTTCGATAGTGTCAAATGGTATCAGTCCCGGAGCGTAAGGGACTCGAGCCAGAAGTGATGCGCCACTATAGACTCGAATCCAGAACGTCGGATGATCTTCCTTGATCCGGATTATAACCTCACCGTTCCGATCGCTTACCAACTGAGTCTGTGGACCTTCTTCCTCATCTTTGTATCCAAGCTGATATGCGAGAGCCAATCGATGTGAAATCAATGGTTTGTCAGGCCGACTTTGCAGTACAAGTTTCACCCGACTTTCGCTGGCAGTGGGTCTTTGCCGCAGAGCAAAATGTTCCATGCGGCGACCTTTGCCACCAAAAGGTGAAACCGACAAATGAGTCAGGTAGACGCCCGTAACAATACTGCGTCCCAATTCACTTTCCTCAGGGCTACTGTGTTCACTGACGCTGCCATCATCATTCAAAACGGTGAACTCTGGAAAGTCATCCTGACTGGCATTTGTTGGTTCTGCAGGAACCTCGGTTGGCCCCATTCTCAGGACCTTCACATACGACAGAGTCATTGCTCGCAGCTGACTTAGCTTTTTAGGGTTACGTCGATCCATCTGCCGAATAAAGGGCCGAAGCACGTCCCCTTCAACAACCTGAACGGCAGAGGGGTCAGGAGGCAATATCTCGCCTGCCTGAACATGCAATTCCATGCGATTCTGTCTGTCTTCCGTTTCAAAATTTCGGACGAACAGCACACACGGGCGAAATGCGTCGCGTAACAGTTCTGCAGATACCTCACCGATTGATCGTACGTCCAGCGTTGCAACGGAAAACACAGGAGTCAGTTCCTGCACGCGCGAATCATATTCCCGGCAGCAGACTTCGTATCCAGCTCCCTGCGATTCAACAGTTAGCAGGAAAGCTTTTTGAAACTCCTGTTCGGGATAGCGTTCAAGCAGGTCCTGAACCTTAATCCTTTCCAGCCGACCATGGTCACCGGAAACAAACCAATCGCTTTGCACGACCTCAGGCTGCCACATCCGACCGAACATTCGTTCGGTCGCGTTGGCAATATCACTAACAATCAAAGCCCGTTGCGACGAATCGGAAATGCACCCGATTTCAAAGGAAACCTCGATTGAAACCAGATACGGCTGCACGGAAAAAGGCAACTCAACTTCCGGCTCGGCCGGAGCCACCGCGATCTCTGAAACAGCCGGACCTTCAGTATTTCCGACAGCGGGCACTTCTGCCTTTTCAGCTGCAGCTTGAGTGGCCCCCGCAGCAGAGGTTACACCTTCAACACTCGGTGCTGCTTCTGCCGCTGATTCCTGTGCTGCAGCAGTGTTCGCAACAAGGCATGCAATCGTCAGACAACATAGTTGCACGCCAAGGCACAGCACCTTTGACACGCTGAATTCCGAAATACGTTTCATGGCTTCACCAGCCAGCGTTCTACGCCGTGATAGGTACTAACAGGACGGGTTTCGAATCCCGCAAGGTTTCGCTGGAAGGCGATGAATTCATCAATTTCCCAGAGAGGAATTAGAAATCCCTGAGCGGTCATATGACGATGAATCAGGAACAGTCGTTCCTGAGCATCAAGAAAGCTTGTGGCATAATCAAGGTTAATCAATTCCTGCCGCATCCAGTCCGGATAGGACGAAAGGCGATCAACATCGAAAGAAGCATCCGTCAGCAGAAGTTCCCAGAGATCAAACAAAGGCTCCTGCATGTGAGACCTTCGGTACATCAAATCCCAGTCTTCATCGCCGAATTTCGCTCCGCCGGTATCACCGGGAATGAGTTCAATATCAAATCCCAACAACTTCCAGCGAGTCACCATTTTCTCCGCCGCCAACATGGCGACCTCATCGGGATCGCAAACCATACGCAGCTTCGGCAGCTTGATATGAGCGCCGGCTGCCTTAATTTCAGCAACGTGATCAAGCCGATAGGTTTCCTCGTTCCATTCCTGTTTGGCTTCCAGCACACGAGCTTTGGCTGCTGCGACAAATTTCTGTTTGTCTGGAATCCTGAGTTGCTCCAGAGCAGCAAGTCTAAGCAGAAACGATAAGTAATGATCGTAAACGGGTGCATCGACCAAAGGGCTGTTGGCGTAGCTGGATGAATTCCATGGAGCAGCTGCGACTCGCCCGTATTTCATTTCCGGGTCTCGCAAGATCACTTTTTTTAGCAGGTTTTCGCGATCGACACCAAAGGAAAGACCTCGACGCAACTGAGCACTCGAGACCGCTGCAGACGTAGGATTAAAAACGATAACGTGCGACGTTGGAATCGCATATTGCTGAATGAATGCTCGATCAGCGGCTTTAAAAATATCGATTTCCCAGGGCAGCAGATTCGGCAGTATGTCTATTTCACGGCGTTGGAAAGCACGAATTTCGGAGTGGCGATCCTTGAACCGAATCTCGTCAATTTCTGCAACATGGTACTGCGATGGAATCAGTCCATCCGGCTCCGGAATCGTACGTCGATAGACGCGGAGGTCCGGCTGATCTTCAACAAGCTGAAATCGTTGAGACAGGACCTGTACTTTGGAATCCGTCCCTGTTGTCGCCTCAGCCATAATTGGAAAACGGAACAACGCTTCCAGATTAAGTGGCACGCGATTAAAACTGATCTGAAGTTCAGTCGGAGATCGAACAGAAAATTCACGGACAAAAGATGCCAAACGCGGATTGAACGAATCGCGCTGAGGATCCAGTAACCTGGCTAATGAATCGGCCAACTGATTGGCGGTCAAAACTGGCTGAGTTTGCCAATACGGTCGACTCTGCCTTAGAGAAAAAACTACTTCTCGCCCCAGATCGCGAGGGTCCCACTGCTCAAAAAAGCTTGACTGATAATAGGTCAGATCATCCACCGTTGTCGGCTCGAACAGCTGAACCGATGTTAATTCACGATGGCGATCGGCCGCCTGAAGCTCGACAGGAGAAACAATTTCTTCACCGGAAAAACGGCGAATCGGCACACGTAAAGTTTGATAACGTGAAATATATCGCGAATACTCGGCCCGCTGATTTCCCGCTATTCGCCAAATTAAATCAGCTTCCTGAGCGGCAATGGACGCCTCATAATGCTGTTTTTCCTGTGATAAGTGCCGGGCCTCCGCTAATTTTTCATTCATCAGTCCCTGCAGCCGATTCACCCATCCGGTGCCAACTTCATGCTGAGGGTAATACTTCAATAACCGATCAATCAGATAGCGAGCCTTGGGATAATCTTCGTTCTGGACGGCTCCCTTAATCAACGTATCCAAAGTGCTGCCCAGCAACCCGGGCAATTCAGTATTGGCAATGTTTCTTTCGGCCAATTCATCCATCAACGCCAAAGCGGCGTAGGGTTCGTTGGCATCCAGCTTCAGCCCAGCTTCACGAAGAAGTAAACCGTCGAATCGTGGCACGGTTTCAGACCAGCCTGGAACTCGTCGATCGACTTCAATTAGAAGCTCGTACGATTTGCGAATTTCGCCCGCGCTCAGAAGTTGGTCCACTCGGCGAAGCATCATCTCTTCAAACGAGATGATTTTTTCAACCTGGCTAAGTGGCAACAGATAGTCCTCTGCCTGATTTTCCGGAAGGATAATTTCGATTTTCCTTAATTGCTCCAATCGAAGCCGGATGGCGTCGCGTTCCTGTTTGTCCGCCCCCTTCTGAGCTTCCAGGCGGGCTTTTTCTTCCGCCATTTTCCTGAGCGTATCAGGGCGAGGAGACAGGGGTTCTGTTACCAGCACGCCGCCCAACTTCAGCACGACCCAGTCGTATGGATCGATCGTGATCAGCTCGTCAGCTTCTGGAAGTTTTTCCCACATCTGATCCAGAGTCGGAAGTTCGTCCTGGCCAAAACAGACTGAGTCACCCAGCGCGCAAATCACTATTAACACCGCGCAAAAACGAACGGCCGTTAGCAGTCGATAAGCAGGGATCAGTCTTGTGAAGTCACACGTCATTCGAAATTTCTCATTTTTTCGGCTCAGCTTATTGAGCTTCGTTCAACAACTCGCACGAAACGTAATCGACGCCGGATCAATATCGAAAAATGTGATACGACCCCGACACTGGTGACCGACACTGGTGACCGACCCGTACCGACCTGCAGCAACATGGTTTTCCTGCAGACTCAAAATTTCACTTGTCCAGTATATCTTCGACGCTGTACAAACTTCCGTCGACACCAATCACAACCAGACTACTGCCGATAACGAACGGGCCTTTCTGAGCCGCCTGACCAAGTAGAATCTGCTTTCCGCTGTCGTTTCCGTCCTTGTCCAGCAGAATGACCTGGCCGTCTGAAAAGCAGGCGACAAATCCACCACCGTTAACAGCTATTGGAGCGCCGACCAAAAACCTGCCATCCAGCTTAACTGCTCCCGTCTGCTGCAACGTTGGCGAACTATCAAACACCTTCATTTCCTTACGTGCAACCTGCACAAATATTCTGTTACCCGACGTCTGTGGAGCATCATTCGCGACACCACCAAGAGCCACCTGTCCCAGTTGTTCAAGCGTTGTAGTTGCCAGTGCCAGAAGATTGCCTTCTGCTGTTGCAACAAATAACAGGTCGCCGGTCACGGACGGAGTCACTTCAACGGCCTGTTGCAGGGGCGTCTTGCTGACTTCGAACAGGTGCGGGTTCGGGCTTTCGCGATACTCAATTCGAATCGCCTCGTTCTGTGAATTAATTGCCAAAACCTGAGTATCGCTCAGAGCAACCAGACTTTTCCACGAGGCCTGCTGGCCGACTCCCTGAGCCGCACGATAATCTTCAACTCTGCCGCGGCGATTGGCCGTCATGTGAAGTCGTCCAGACACAGCAACAACTACGCCATCCGCCAGTGCCACAGGCTGCAGTTCCGGAGCCGCGGGCAATAGAGGCCATTTCTGTTCCAACTGCCCGGATGCCGTGAACGTCCAAAAAGATGGCTCGTCACCCCCGCAGAATGCGGCGACTCGACCATCTTTTAATACCATGCCACCAACACGTTCCTGCAGCTTATCAGGAATGTCATAGCGACTTATCCGATCCATAACGAATTCGCCAGCCTTGATTGTCGGCAGAGGAACACGAAAGATCTCACCAAAGTCACTGACCAGAATCATCGATTCATTATTGTCCGATGCTGCTGCCGCGACGACGTTGGTACCGATAACCGTTCGCCAAAGCCCCTGCATACTTTGCGGGTCAACCTTAGTGAAAAATACGGAGGCAGAATAAGCTTCGTTGGTGGTCACGAATACGTTTTGATCCATCAGCTGGATCGGCCTCAAATGTAGCCCCTCGGCCGCAGACTCAGCGGAAAGTTCAAGGGCGTTTGTTCGTAGCCGAAACTTCCTTAAAGCCTGACTGGCCATCCATAGCTGGCCGCCCGGACCTGCCAGCAGGTGCATTGGAGACACAGAAGCGTTTTCAAGCTGGTTCGCACCAATCCGAGAGATCGGCGGATTCGCATCCGGTTCATCATTAACGCTGAATGCTGTGATTCGCTGCGGGGTTGACGGAACAAACAGTTCCGCTCCGCGGATTCGACATTGATCGCGCACATGACCATCGACGTAGTCGGTGTAACGCACTGTTATTTTTCCTGTGTCAGAATTCACATCCAGCACTCTAAGTCGAGCTTTGTCTGCAGTATCGTTGTCGCACAACAGCATGATTCGACCTGTCGTCAGAATTGGAGCTTCGACACTACCCAGACGATGTTCTACATAGGACACAGCCGCACATTGCAGCGGGTTGACGGACAACGTGTAGACGACAGACTGATCGCCCGTCACAACCATAAACTTCTCGTCCCTTGAAATTGCTGGAGGACCAATAACCGGCTGATTGAAAACAACACGAGAAATGGCCTTCCCGGTATCGACGGAAATTTTCCAAAGCTCGCCCGCCGCAGTCGTAAGATAGATCTGCTGCTGAAACACAATCGGTTCGCCTGTCGGTCGCGACGGAATACTCTGTCGCCACATCAGGCTGCCATCGGCCTGATCAAGCAGAACCAATTCGCTTGTCATGCTTTGATACACTAACAATGCTGGCTTAGACGCACTGACAACCAACGGCATAAACGGAGGATTCACACCGACGTTTCGCTTCCACAGCGGTTCGCCTGTCTCCGAATCAAGTCCGTAACAGCTATCGACACCGACAGCAAAGACACGGCGGCCCTGAGAAACCTGGTCAACCGTTGCCTGCGTTCTAAGACTCAACGATGCGGCCTTTCGACTTGTGACCTGATTCTCCGCCGTGGAGGCTTCGGTTCCAACGTCTTCAACCTTTGTCAGTTCCTGCTCGCGCTTTAGAATATCGTCAAGCATCTTGCCGACATCCTTGTCGCTTGTCAGCACGGGATAACGGTCGATCAGTGCCTGTCGAGATTCCAGAGCGGCAAACGTATCGCCAGCGTCAAGGTGCGTCTTAATTGCAGCCAGAGCGTCCGTGAGAATTGTCTGCTTCAGAATTGCCGCTTCGGCCTCCTGCTGCAGTCGACGAATATCGTCCGCCGTCGAAATAGGAACACCGTCCTGCCCGGCAAACTGTTCCATCAACCGTGCAGCCGCCACGCTGTTATCGAGCGCTTCCTGACGACGTTGATCCTTGGCTACAATGGCACCAACTCGGGCAATTCGTTGAGCAAACCGGCGAACATCATCTCGCTCATCCGCAAAGCCATCAAAGTCACGGCACACACGAATGAATTCATCGATTTCGTGCAGGCCTTCACCGACGGCGGCTACTGAATAGGATTCTGCTGCCGTGTATTTCTGAATGCGAGATTTATGCAGGCCAATGCGAGCCTGCTCAACATATTCTCCGTTGGGGTATGCCTGCAGAAATGTTTCGAATCGTTTTTCCGCCTCGGGATAGGATTTTTCTTTCAACTTGGCCATCGCGGCATCAAAGCTGCGCTGTTCGCTGGCTGAAAGAATCATGACACCGAAAACAATCGCTACTAACAGAAGGGCTAGAATTGCCCCGCCCATGACCATAACAAACGGCGATCGTTTCACTTCCTGCTGTCCAGGGCGCGCCGCTCCACCTGTCAGTTTATCGCTAAATTCGGACAACTTTCCGCGGCGCAACTGACGCCGTCCCTTGTCCATTGATGCCTCATCAAGGGCCTCAACTTCTTCGATTTCGTCAACGTCCTCGATCTCTTCAACGTCGTTATCGAGTTCGTCGACTTCCTCGATCTCATCGTCGTAGTCTTCCGTCGGCACGTGTGCACCCAGCTTCTAATTGAAATCTGATCGTCGAAACCAATGATTCAATTTGCAGTGAACATACTGCAGACGGAACCAAGACAAATAGCTCAGTTCACTTCGGTAATTAATGAATTAACCTTGGTGAACCCGGCCTGAGCTGCGGCGTCTGCCACAAGAATCCTTTTTTCGTGAGTCGACTCGGGGTCGATCTTTAACTTCAACTCCACACTGTCGGATGACGACTTCGCCGCCTTCAACAGTTGCAGAATCTCGTCAAAGCTCTCACCCTGCGTGTCATCCACAAAAATATTATTTTGAGCGTCTATTTCCGCCTCGACAGTCGCACTGTCTTCAGGATCCTGATTAACAGTGGTTGAACTTTCATCTGTCTTTGCAGGCGGCACATCAATCTTTTTCTGCAGGTTAAACGCCGCTGTAATCATGAAGAAGATCAGCAGCAGAAACGTAACGTCAACCATCGGTGTGAGGTCCATTTCCTCAAAATCCGGTGCGTCACGTCCCATCTGAGGTTCTTTATCGTCGTCCGCAAGCCAGGATGGCAGCGTTACAGTTACGATCGAATTACCACTTCTAGCCTTGGCCGACCTGGCCGCTGACGCTTTTTTTTGCTTCCTTAGCGTCGTTGACTGAGATCCAAAAGCATCGGCCGCAGAAACAGCGTCGGCTGAACTCGTCGCGGCAGTGAAATCGTCCTCATCCAGCAGAAAGGAATCATCCTCATCCAGCAGTGATCTACCAAGCCCCGGCGTCAACAAGCTGTTTTTCGGCGAATTCGCCTGGCAAGCCTGGCTGGCGGCTTCTTCAAGCTTCTCAAGAATCGGTAGTTTAACGAGTGCAATATCCCGGCCCTGTTTGTACGCCGAAACCAGAATCTTTAAATCCGAATAAACGTCAGCGGCCGACTGATATCTCAGGCCACGCCGTTTGGCCATCATGCGATGCACCATGCGACAGATAACATCCGGCAGCTTCGGATTCTGTTCTTTCAATGGAGGCGGAGCAGTATTGAGATGCTGCACCGCAATTCCCATTGCGCTGTTGCCCTTGAATGGCGTTCGGCCGCACAGAATCTGATAGCACGTAACTCCGAATGAATACACGTCGGAACGCGGATCCAGTTCTTTGCCGCTGACCTGTTCAGGACTCATGTAAAGAGGAGTCCCGAGTGTCATGCCTTCGCGAGTGATGCTACCTGAATTCGGGTTGTCGTGTAATTGGGCCAGGCCAAAGTCGGCAACTTTCACTTCGCCCTTTTTGTTGACCAGGATATTTTCAGGCTTGATGTCTCGATGCACGATTCCAGCCTGACCGGAAGCCTTGAGCGCCGATGCCACCTGCCGAATCACATGCAGGCACGAGCCGATATCCGGCACACCCTTCGTTTTCAGAACACTTGCCAGGTCTTTACCCTGCACAAATTCCTGTGCAATAAAATGGTAGCCATTGTCTTCGCCAATCGTGTAGACCTGCACAATGTTCGGGTGGTTCAGACCGGCCGCCATCATCGCTTCCTGCTTGAAGCGTGCCAGCATTGTTTCGCCGGAAGCAGCCATCAGCGCCGCCTTCAATACCTTGACGGCAACCATTCTATGCAGAGTGGTCTGCTCAGCAAGGTAAACGTCGGCCATGCCGCCGCTGCCGAGAGGTCTCAGCAGGCGAAATTCGCCAAGCGTTTTATCTACCAGATCAGACATAACAACTTTCTGCTGTCTTTCAGCGTTTGTCTCGTACGGCAAAGTTCATCAGAATCTCCTTTTCCGTCTCGCTCGCGACTTCACCGATGATTTGTTCAACCTCACCAACCGTACCCGACCTGACGTCGCGTTCAGCGTAAATCATCACTTTGACCTCACCCAGCGACGTTCGCTGAATAAGTTCAGCCTTCACCTGATCAAGAGTAACCGGAACGTCGTCCAGAACAATACGCCCTGTGGACGTCGATGATTCCGGAGCGAAAATCGTGATGTTTACAAAGCCAGCCGCGTTTGCATTCGTCCCCGAATAAGCTGGAGGAATATCTTTATCAGGCGTCCCCTGCATGGTGGACGTCACCATAAAAAAGATCAACAAAAGAAATACGACGTCGATCATGGGCGTGATGTCCAGATCGGCTTCTTCCTTCTTTTTTTTGCCGCCAATGCCGCCGTCTTCGAACACTCGAAAATCTCCTCGATAAGAAACACTTCAGCCCAGACAACTTGCATTAGCCTTCGCTGCGCACCTGAGCTGCTTCCAAATCGTCGAAAAAACTCCCCATGTTCTCCTGAACCGAATCCTGTAACCGTGAAATCCTGGTCTGAGTCATCGCACCCAGAACCACCAGCGGAATCGCAATCCCCAGACCAGCAGCCGTGGTGAACAGTGCGAAACTGATGTCACCCGCCAGTTCAGATGGCTTCACGCCGGATTCGCCAGTACCGGCGATCTTTCCGAAGGCCGCGATCATACCCGTTACCGTTCCCAGCAGCCCAAGCATCGGCGCTGATTTGACGATGGTATTCACCCAGGAAGTACGAGCATCAAAGTCGGAAAGAATCTCACGCGAGAAAAACTCTCCGACGATGATTTTGATCTTTTTAATCGGCTTGCTGCGATTTTCGACAGCCACCTGCACCAACTGAGGTACGGCTCGCGACCACAATTCAGGCGTGTCGCAGGCTTCCGTCACGCCTTCAAAGTTATTCTTTTCCAAAAGCTCGCCGACGTCATCCAGAAATGCGTCAGCTGCTTCGCGTCCCGGAAAACTTTTCTCTTTAACACGTCGCATCAGCATAACAATGCAATACAAGCCGTAGACGGCCGCAACTGCCATCGCTAGATAAATGCCATCTCCAAACCACATCAGAATTGGTGTGATATCAACTTCTGCAACCGTCGTCACAGCAGACGAATATTCTAACAAACTCAAGTGTTGCATAAGAACTTCCTGGACCTGAAGTCGATCCCATGTACAGCGAACGTTAGTGTGAATGTTTATGAATCGGCTTTAAGCTACCGCAGCTTTTGACTTGTCACGGTAAATTCAAAACCGCTTCCGGCCTTCTTCACCTGAAAATAAGTTCTGCGGATCTGATCCGCCGTTTTGCTACCATAATCCAATTCCAAACGTGCCAGCATTTGCTCCGTTTCCGGATCATAAAAATGCAAAGGAACGCCTTCTGCAGCGTCCTTAACGCCGGCATTCGTAAGCAATTCAATGTCGGCCTTAACGCGGTCTCCGCCCTGCCAACTCATGAACAATCGCTTATCGTTCTCGCTCATGCGTGCCTCACGAACGGTGGGGCTGGTTGACATATTTCTCAGATAGAAAATGCGGCCATCTTTAAAGGCACAACCGAGCTCGATCTTAAAAAAGTCCAGCTGCTTCGCATACACCTTAAGATTGCCCTGTTCAGCAAACTGAATCAGCCAGCGTTGTTCTCGTTTTGTTCCGCCGCTTCCGCCGCCGCCTGTGCCCAAAGGCCGGCCACCGGTACCACTGGCACTTCCAGGGTTACCGCCGCCCGACGGGTCCGAAAACTCATTCGGAGCCGTCAGCTGAGCCGCGCTATCCGACAGCGAAACAATCTGTTCTGTAATCTGTTGCAGCTGACTCACATCCTGATCGTTGGACAGCGATGGATCATCCGAAGGATCTTCCGGTGATTCCACATTCAGTGTTTCATCGGGCGATCCGTCTTCCCAGCCACCATCGCCGGATTCCATAATCATCGGCAAGGCCTGAAAATCAGGCAGCAGGTTGCTGAGCCAGATCGCAATCAGTAGTGCAACAAAAGCAGCGAGCCCGAGAAACAGTGCAATCTGCGCCGAAGTCGCGATGTCGTATTTCGTTTCCGACATAACAGGAATGCGTCCCGTGACATGCCGGGATTTTCGATCCGGAACGCTGGATGGCATAGCTAACCCTGAAACATGTAAAAAACGGGGAAGTACTCCAGATTGACAATTTGGAGTGGGCTCAAGACCGAGCTGGATTTGTATTGATACGAAATAAACGCAAAACTCGATGGAAAGAGAAGACGATGCTAGCCGTTTTCATGAAGAATTGTCAACAAACCAGCATGCCTATGGGCAGATTGTCCTGATCATTTGATGGCAAGCCGGTCTATGCGATCAACATTTCCAGGAACAATGTGACGACACGCTGATCATTCGAAACATTCGCGGACGATTTCTGAACCAACAAAAGCTATCCTCGACACCCACGATCGTTTTGTTCGAAAACTTAGACATACACCAAAGCAGGAAGACCGCGCATGAACATCGAACTCAAGATATGTCTGCTTCTTTTCCTTTCCGTGATACCACCTAAGGCCCGGGGACAGGACGAATCGTTTCAGCACGTAATTTCTTCGGCCTCTCAGTCACGAAACGACGTAGAGTGGCGAGCTTCCGCCTCAAAAATCACTCCCGAATGCCAACACAACTGGTGGGTCCAGAAATCGACTTTGCACGGCGGTCGTCAGGAAGGCGTCGAACTGATTGTTGTGAACAACGGAACCATGGAACTTGCGATCTGCCCGACTCGCGGCATGGGCATCATGTATGTTCGCATGGGAAATGTGAACTTAAAGTGGGATAGCCCCGTCAAAGAAATCGTCCATCCTCAGTATGTGAATCTCAGCAGTCGAGGCGGACTTGGCTGGCTGGAAGGCTTCAACGAATTCATGTGCCGCTGCGGACTTGAAAATAACGGCCATCCCGGCACTGACAAGTTTGTCAACAACGTCGGTGAAGAAGCCGAAATGGAACTCACGTTGCACGGCAAGATTTCCAACATCCCCGCCAGTCACGTCGAAGTTGTCGTGGACAGGGTGGCTCCATTTGCCATCCACATCAAAGGGCAGGTCAACGAACGATTTTTGTTTGGCCCAAAACTGGAACTGCATACTGAACTTGTGATTATCCCCGGACAAAACACGTTCCAACTGATCGATGAAATCAAAAACACGGGTGCCCAGGAACAGGAATTCCAAATCATTTACCACACCAACTTCGGTAGTCCCATGCTGGAAGAAGGTGCAAAAGTGATTGCTCCGGCGTCTGCGATAAACCCATTCAACGATCGGGCAGCAGAAGGAATTGATCACTGGCACATCTACGACGCCCCAAAACTCGGCTTTGTTGAACAGGTTTATCTGCTGACTCCAAAGGGCGACCAGAACAACCACTCGACGGCGCTGATACACAGCAAGTCGATGGATAAAGCTGCCAGCATAAGCTGGTCCCTGGATGAACTGCCTTATCTAACAATCTGGAAAAATACGGGAGCAACCGAAGACGGCTACGTGACCGGTATTGAACCAGGCACTAACTACCCGAACAATCGCAGTGTTGAACGGGCAGCAGGGCGTGTCCCCAAACTAGTTGCAGGTCAAAGCCGACGCTTCACTTTAACCTTTGCCCTGTATGACGGACTTACTGATGTCAAAAATGCCATCAGAACCGTGAATGCGCTGACGCTTTCAGGAGAACCCATCGATTCACCTGCTATTGAATCGCAATAGATTAACCCGATAAAGCCTTAACGCAACTTGCAGAAACAGTTTGCTGGTTTTGTCTCGTGATAAACAGTAGCCATCCCATCAAATGCGCCGTTTCGTGGCTACGAAACAACGTAAACGATTGTGGCTGTCCAATCAGTATTACTCGCTTCCAAAGGCAATATCTGTGCTGGCAAATGTGGTCCCAAAGTTCTCGGCCAGATTCACGACCTGATCCAGCCCGTCAGTAAATTGTGCATCCGTTAGCTGACTCAGTGGATGAATAAACGCAGACCACAGGTAATCGCCGTTGATGGCATAACGAGCATCTAAAGCGCGATCAAAGTTCGCACTCAACGCCATCAGCCATACGGACTCATTCACTTCGGTAACTTCCACAACCGGAGTGATTATTCTCATGCGGTTGTGAAGTTCATCCGTCATCACAATCACAGCGTGATCACGATATTCAAACCGCCAATATCCAGGCCGACAATCCTGAAGCTCACCACATTCACGAATCAGTGAATCGAGGCGAGCATTGTTCATTGCGGAAGAAATCATGCAACCGGCTCCGACGAAGCCCCTGAAACCGCTCCCCCCGTGCTTCGTTGATGAAGCCAATTTTCGTAAAGAAGCACGTCCATTCGCAGGTCAAACCTGTTCTGAAACGGCATATCGACTTCGGACACAACCAGCCCGTCGTACTGATACTCAGCCAGAATATCGAAGACTCCCAGACAGAATTCTCGCGACGTGTACATAGGGCGATGCTCACCTTGTTCCGGAAGATAGCCGGGCATGTGCACATGCTTTACGCAGTTAGCGTGGTGCTGAAAGATAGAACGTACAAGGTGAAAGAATTCGTCAATCGGAGAACCAGGCAGGGTGAACATCCAGATATGTTCCATGTCCAAAGTAACGGCTCCGTGCTGTGCCACCCACGTTAGAAATTCGTCCTTCGGCACTCGCATGGTTTCGATCGCCAGCACCAGGTCGGGACGGATTTTTTTCAGCCGTTCTCCATACTGCCGCAACATCGGAGGATGAATCACGATTGCCGAAGCCTGCAGCTCATCAAACAAAGTGGCACACGCTCGCAGTTGTAAATCTTCGAGTCCGGGCCTGTTGGGAAAGTGCAGTGCGTATCGCATGTCATACTTCCGAGCCATCGCGATAACTTCGTCTGCTCGATCAAGCACATCCGCATTCAGAAACAATTCTGCGTGCCTGAATCCAGCATCATAAGCCCGTTCAAACGCAGCTGGCTCGGGCAGAAATTTGGTTGCGAGTCTTAACATCAGCCTGTCCCTTTTTGAAACGAACAATCTTCAATTACGGAGTCGGCAAATTTCGGAATTCGCATGAAGATTCTTCGCCCGGCCGTAAAGTTCTCACAGACTTCACGGCACCTCAGTAAGCATCTGTTGCAGTCGAATAAGTTCCGAGCTGGAATCCGACACGGCAACAGGACATTGAACAGCTGCAAGCATGAATAATTCGTGAGGAGAAACGATTCTGGCCTGCCCCAAAAACACTGGCAGCTGATCGGGAGACAGGTCCAGTCCCGATACAGACAAAGACGACACGCCTTGCTGAAAAGTAACCGCGACCAGACTCAACCAGCCATTTGTTCCTGTAGCTATTACATCAAGTTTTGATTTCCCCCCAGCCAGCCCGCGAAGCATTGCGATCGCCTGGCGAATGTCCCAAACGCGAGCCGTATCAACTGTTGTCCCGATCAGCTGAAACCGTCGACGAATTTGAATCTGTTTCTTCTCATCACCGACCCACGCATTGGGACCAACACCACGCGGACAGAAAACAACAACCTGGAAGCCACCATCCAGTTTCGAGTTAATCAATTTGCAAAAGTCATTTGCTGAAGTCTCGGCGGCCCCATCACCTGTCGCAATAAACCCCGTTAAGTACTGCTGCCATTGCCGTTTGTCAGCGACAACAAGGCAGATCGACCGGCCATTGGATACGGATTTTGGAAACGTCGATTCTTCGCTGTTTTCCAGGGGTGTCAGCAAATCCAACGTGAGTGACACATGATCTTCACTTTTAAACTTTGCACGATGTCCCAAAAGCCTGACTGACTGCACGTCCTGACGAATTGCGAGCTGCTCCGAACTCAGTACTTGGGGCCAATCGGCGGCCGTTGGCCAGGCGACAAAAACGTCGGCAAGCAATTTGGACTTTGTTACTTTGGCCCAGTCGAAACGATCCTTCAGCATTGCAAAACTCTCCTGCTCTGATGGAGCAGCGGCCGTTATCACAAAGTCTTTGTCAATGGAAGTATTGCGTTCGTCTTCAGGCAACTCGGTGAAGACCTGCAACTGCGGGGGCTCAAAAAACTTCGTCGCCGTTTTGTCGACCAAAGCGTCATCATTCTTCAACCAACGATTCATCCAGCGAAATGCGTGAACGCGAAGTTCCTGAGTATCCTTGTGTGGCCCCTCGGTGATCTGCAGGCCAAGCTGATCAGACTTACCGTAAAGCTCATAAATGTGTCGCGTTTGTCGGTGAATCTCAACGACTCCTTCCAACGGGAAGATGGTATCTTTGTCACTGTTACTGATCAGTAATGGCCGGGGAGCGACCAGTGCAGCAACGGACGCATAGTCCCAGCGAAACAGATTCGCCATAAACATACAGTCGCAATGCCCTTCGACGCAGCCATCCACGACATGATTTCTGAGCGTCGTAATTCCGGCCACAGGTACCGCGCATTTGATTCGATCGTCCAAAGCGGCGATCCACCAACTGTAAGCCCCACCTCCCGAACGACCGGTAACACCAACGCGATTCTGATCCACCTCGGATCGCGTTTCCAGATAGTCCAGTGCGCGAATGCAGTTCCAGGCCTCAACGCCAGCCGGCGTGTAGCCACTTGAGTTCCACCACCAGCGATTGTACTTATACGTCCCGTGGTGAATGCCTTCGATTTCGCCCAGTTGCAATGTGTCAATCGTTAGGCAAGCATAGCCATTGCGAGCATACCAGGCTCCGTGATGCTGATAGCCCACCTTGTTGCCAAAGCTTGTACTTCCTTCTTTCACGGATGCATGCCCGCAGACATAAAGCACCGCCGGAAGCGGTCCTTCGATAACTTTGGGAAGATACAGGTTGGCCGTCACATACAGTCCCGGTGACGACTGGAAGTGCAGTTTTTCGACTCGAAAATCGGCTTCCTCAACAACGCCAACAACCTGAGGCTGCAGCGCTGTTCGCTCGGGTAGTGGCTGCAGTCCCAGCATCGAAAACAGCCGCTGCCTCAATTGCGGGCGAGCCGCTTCCCACCCGCCCAGCGTTGTGTAATTGAATAGCGTATTCTGCGATTCGATCTTTGAAACTTCAGCTTCGAAGTACGCAGCCAGTTCCGGGTTTTCAACCAAAGACTGATCGGCGGCCGGCACTGCATTCAGAAGTAGCAACAAACAGCTCCCAAAACAAAAACATCCGCGCATGGTACTCTCCGTGTGAAAAATCGAGATTCGCCCAAGCAGTGTGACATCAACGGGCTCCAGTGTCATCCAGCATCAGAACAGAGTTGCAGAAGAACGTGAAGCACCAAAACAATCGCCAAGCCGGGCCACACTCCAAGGACTGCCAAAGCCCTTTAACGACAGGCGATTGCAAAACGGTTCCGCATCCGCCATCATCTGCGATTGAACAAAGATCGCCGAGATTTGTTGCAATATTTTCAACCAGGGAATTAGTTCATGCACCCCGTTTTGAATAGCAATCTTTACCTGGTCAAAGAAAAAGTTGGCATATTTAAAGCCGCCAACAACTATGACATATTCGATCCGGAAACGGGCGAAGAAGTCATTCATTGCCGTGAAGAGCGTCTTGGCTTCTTCACAAAAATGCTACGATTCACCGATTACAAAACGATGACGCCGTTTCACGTTGACCTGCGAACTCCTTCGGGTGAGCCGATTCTAAGCGTTCAACGGGGCATTTCTCTGTTTCTGTCAACCGTCAATGTGCTGGATGAAAACGACGACCGCATCGGAGGATTCAAGCAAAAATTCTTATCCGTCGGCGGTGCGTTCCGCGTATTGGGTGAAGACGATCAGGAACTCTGCCAATTAAAAGGTAAGTGGACGGGCTGGGACTTTCGGTTCATGTCCGGTAACACAGAACTTGCTCAGGTTTCAAAGAAGTGGGCAGGACTTGGCAGAGAAATGTTTACATCTGCGGACAACTACATCCTTAAAATTTCGGACAACGTCCCCAAAGACAACCCTGTCCGACAACTTATCATGGGAGCCGTCATGTGCATCGACATGGTTCTTAAAGAACGATAGCACAGGGCGATTGAGTCTTACCCAGCGACGGCGTTCGCCTCCAAACGGCATACCACGACACGTAACCACAAGCCTTCCATTGCAGCGATCATTCAACACTTTTCCCGCCTGCATGATCGGATGGTTAGCGCTGTCGCTTTTACCAGCGCCGGCTGCTGCCGATGAATTGGAACACGTTTTCCAGACGCACCAGTCCATAGAACTGAATGTGGCCATGATCGGGATGCAGTGCCTGATCGCCGCGTGGATCTTTGTACTGGGAGCGTGCTTTGGCAGTTTTCTGAACGTAGTAATTTATCGGCTGCCAGCTGGAATGTCGCTCGGCAAACCCAAGTCACGCTGCCCTCGCTGCGAAACTCCGTTGGCAGCTCGAGACAACATTCCCGTGTTTGGCTGGATGCTGTTAAAAGGTAAGTGCCGCTATTGCCAACTACCCATCGCCGCTCGCTATCCGATTATCGAATCTGTCTGTGGCGGAATTTTTCTGGCACTGCTGTTCGGCGAACTTCTGTCAGGTGCTGCCAATCTTCCGCTCAGACATCCGGATCATTTTCACGTGCATCCCGGATTCTGGCTTGTGTGGTTTGCAAAATGGGATCTTGCTGGACTGTATCTCTATCACTGCTGCCTGCTGATTCTGGTACTCGCGGTATCGATGATCGGATACGACGGTCACCAGCCGCAAAAACGGCTCACCGTGTTTGCGCTGGCCGTCGGTCTGGTGTTTGGAACCATGTGGCCCGAACTGCGACCGGTTCCTGGTTGGCTGCCGTATCCCGAATACTTCCAGACACTTAGCTACGGCTTCAGTTGGACCGATACAAAGCTGAATCCAGGTGCCCTGTACTGGACTGGCGTCACAGTGACCGGATTTCTAGACGGACTTCTGGGGGTGCTTGCCGGAACCCTATTCGGTCGCTGTTCCGTGGCGCCGCTAAACAATTCGGAACATAACGCTACACCAACGTATGTTGCTGCCATCAAGTCTGCGTTCGTCATTACCGGAGCATTTCTGGGGTGGCAGGCCTGTGGCATGCTGGCCGTCATAACGCTGCCGCTTCTGACGTCAGCATGGATCGCGATCGCCAGATCTGCGCAAACCAACAAAGCACGCAGGGTGGCACCCCTGTTCTTTGTTCTGCTATGTGCGTTCGTCCTACTGTGGCAGCGGCTCGACGCTGCACCATGGATGATCGGTTACGACGGCTGGAAATTCAGTCCGTTAACATGGCAAGTGGACTGGCTTGCAACAACGATCGGACTTGCGATCGCTTCTGTGGGACTCAGAACATTAATTCGCCGCGGTCCACAGGCACTACCAAAACAGGCCGCTGAAGACGCGGAATAACAACGCCTGATTTCCCGTGGCTTAGATCGCCAGCACCAGCCCGAACACCAGCGAATCCTGAACAACACTACTGTCGCTGACAGTGGTGATATTCATTAGCGGTGCGAAGCCCATGCTCCGAACGTACTCCATCGACAACATCACGTTCGGCAAAACGTCGCAGCGAAGCCCAAAGACAAATTGCTGATTGAATTTATATTCTGTCGAATCCGGTCCCTGAATTCCTTCGCTCCAGCTTCCGGACATCCGCATATTCTTACCGAGCCATAGAATGTCGACTGCCGTTTCCAGGCGATATGCCGTCACTTTATACGCTGTCGTCGGCCATTCTTTATTTGTCTGAACAACCTCGCCTTCAAACTGCCAGCTGCCCCAATAAAATGAAGCGTTAACATCCCACAGACCATTCAACGACCCAGTGATTCCAGGGTCGAGATGCTCAGCAGTTGGTCCGTCATAAATGCTGCCGTGAAGATAGCCCGCTCCGATGGCAAACCCGGATTCATCACCAAACGGAACGTCGTATCGAGTGTTCACCGCGAAGTTATTGATGTGACCTTTTTCGTTGCTGTCGGCGACTCTAATCCCTCGACTGCCATTTAATGCTGTGGCCGAAATATTAAATCCACCGTCTGCATAGCCGCCTCCTATTCCTTCTGCAAGAGGAGCAAAATAGTGCCAGATCATAGACTGACTAAACGGGCTGAGCGTTCCCATGTCGCCGAACGAAACGGTCTTTTTACCCATAAACGCATACCACGGTGATTGAGTCAGATCGCCGAACACCACATAGGCCTGACGCATCTGTAGGCTGCCCTGCTTGTGATCAGGAAACGTGAACACGTCCGAAAACAGCGTTTCCATATAGCCGTGAGCCCATGGAGAAAAACGTCCCACAACAACCTGATTGGCCTGCAGCAATCTCGCATCCGTCACGCTATCCCCGGAAAAATCTGTCGGGAAGCGTCCGAGGTATGAAAATTTATTTGTCGTATTGGTGCGGCCAACCATCGCTGATCCTCTAAACTGAGCACCAATCGTCAGCCCCGTCGTTTCCTGTCCGCCGCTGAATGCCGGATCGATCAGCAACAGTTCTTTGTCAGACTGTCGATTCTGAAAATCCATAAGTGGCTGTGTCAGCGTCGAGTTCAGTCGGATTGCGGGCGTGAATCCCGATGGCGGGATATACAACTGATTAAAATACTCGGGTGGCAAACCATCTCGAATCGGCGCTTCGGCACCAATTTCATAGCTGCTGTAACCCGGCTGGCCAGACGAATATTGAATCTCGTCATTCTGCGCGCTGGCATGCGGAGCAAACAGCGCCCCAACAGCAAACAGAAGGCCGAGTTTTAGACTACGAATCATAAACATCACCGACACGCATCAAGAAAAACTGAAATCGCTGTGGTACAACCTACAAGAGTCGCAATCACTGCACGAGGGCGAAATCGTGTACATCGGCGATAAATTGGCGCAGCGAAAATTGCTCCCTGCGCCAAGTTGCCAACGAGATCGACAATCAACAGACGTCGGCAGTTTCAGCCAGTATTTGTTTAGAAAATCGCTGCCTCGACACAAAGAAAACCATCAAATCCGTCATGCAAACATGGCCGCAGATGCCCGCGGTTTACGCGCAATGCTAGGATGCACGTCCATCGGGCATGAGTTTACCGAAGGCAATCAATTCACAAGTCAAAACCGGCGGTAAGTCACAAACGTCCGCTGATTAAGCTGACCAAAGGAAATCAAATGAAGCGTTTAGAAAATCAAGTTGCCATCATCACCGGTGCGGGAACCGGCATTGGACGAGAAGCCGCCAGAATGCTTGCTGCGGAAGGTGCGAGCATCGTGCTGGTCGGACGCCGGCCGGAACCGTTGAATTCTGTCGTCGCTGAGATCAAGTCGGCCGGCGGCGAGGCCACTGCTTATCCATGCGACCTGATGGATAGCTCGGCTGTCGCCGGGGTCGCGGAATTTGCAATAAAGACGTACGGACGAATTGACATTCTCGTCAATAATGCCGGCTTCTCGTCGAAAGTGCGATCAATCAAATACATACAACCCGACGAATGGAACGCGGTGTTCAAAGTGAACATTGAAGCCGTCTACAGGCTCACCCAGGCCTGCCTTCCGGACATGCTGCAACGTGGCTCCGGAACCATCATCACAACCTCGTCAATGTCGGCGCTAAAGCCCGGCATTCTTGGTGGATCACCGTACTGCGCCGCCAAGGCCGCATCGCAAAACTTTTCGCACGGACTGAATAGTGAGTTGCGATGCGAAGGCATTCGAGCGACCGTGATTATCCCTGCTGAAGTCAACACATCAATTCTCGACGGACGACCAGCTCCGCCAAACGCCGAAGCACGACAGTTAATGATGCAGCCGGAAGATGTCGCTCGATGCATTCACCTGGCGGCTACGCTGCCACAACGAACGGTCATCGAAGAACTGGTGATTGCTCCAACATTTCAGCGAGACATGTCGGCAGAAATCGAAGTCGCAAAGAAAGCCGGTGCTCCTGTTTAGTTCTTGACGGAAAACCGGCTGAGTCCGGCGCCGCATTAAGTTACCAGTTTGACGTGCGGTTCCCCAGGCTTCGCCTGAAACAACATCAGGTAGCAACTTTCACTGGCCAATGATTGATGAGACAGGAGTGAACGCTCCGGCTGATCCAATCGGAGCGTTGATTTGTAATTCTCAACGCCGCAATAACACGCGGCAGCGATCAAACGAACGGTACGTAGAACACGTTGACGTTCAAGTCATGGGCTGTCGTGTTTCGTTCGATTACGTCTGCAAGAGTAGTCGATTCAATCTGCTGCAACTGTTCACCTGCAAAGATATTCTGATACCAAAACCGGTCTCCATCGCGCAGACGCATGAATTGATCCGAGATGATTGTCTGAAAGGTCTCACCCATGTTCGATCCATCAACATGATCTTCGGCAAGTCCACCAATCCAAAGGTCAATGTTGTCAACGGTACCGTAGACATCCTTAAGTCGCTGCTGCAATGAAACGTCAGATGTAATTTCACTAAAATCAGACACCGCTCCCAGACCAATTTCGGTTCGCACCTGGTTGTAGTCTGCCAGTCCGTGATCGCGTCCACGCTGTATATTCAAGGCCGCAAGGTCGAAGCCGCCATTGCCCGGCAGGCCAAACAGGAAATTACGCACCCCATCGACAACCATGGTGTCAACGGCATTTGCCGCCTGATTAGCAGCGCCGATCAGCAGGGGATCAATTCCGTTGTCCAGAATTTCCTGTGGAGCAAAAAACGCATCGATCAAAGTCAGATTTCCGTCTGCAATGACGTTACCTTCGCTATCCAGCCGCAACAGTTCCGCTGGCAACATACTGTGCCCGAAACGATAGGCGGCTGTTGAAAATTCAATTGCGATCGATGGATCAACGCTGGAATCATAGCCAGCGTAATCCGGAATCGCATCAGCACCAAGCAGTGCTGGAAGGAACTGGCCATAAGTGATTGACTGAATTTCAGCGATCACTAACTCGCGAGCCTGCTGATAGATTTGCTCGTCTGACAACGACGAATCGCAGTCCGCGATCTCCGTCGCGATACGATTGTGCTCGCGAACCCACAGCGTATGCATAGACGTCAAAGCCGCGTTTTCATTGGCACGCACATCACCAGCCAGAAACAACAATTCGTTAGGACCGGCATTCGCATTGGGAAGGCCAGCTTCGTTGAAGATCAGCAGATCGGCATCGCTGACTCGCAGCCAACCACCATCAAACGATCTTAGTTCCGTCGCTCGAACATCGTCAGAACCATAAACCATACTGCCATCGATGTAGGTCGTGATCTGATTAATCTGCTGCCGAGGATTAGCGGTGCTGTCCCCCGTGGACAGGTCGTAAACAGATCTGTTGAAGTCAATTTCCGCATCGCCGGTATAGCCTGGATCAAACAGGTGATCACCAGCTGGCACGTCGATATCGAATTTTTCCTGAGGTGAAGCTACATCTGTAATCGAAATATCATGATCAACAAACTGGCCCCACAACCACACCATGTCAGTGAGCCCGCTCGAGTTCACTTCGGACGTACTTTGTGAAGATAGTTCATTGCTGACCTTTCGAGCGCTCGGCAAATCGCTTCCGGCCGGAGCGGATATACCATCGCCGTACTCAGCCAAAGTCAGTCTCAGCAGTTGTTCATCGGTGCTTCCGAGTTCATAGTTCAACAGATTATTGCCAGTACCATCGATAGAACGGAACGTCGAAGCTGGCACTGAAATCAAATCTTCAACCGCGTAGGAACCATCATCAAACTGAATGTATTCGATGTTCAGCAGTTGATCACTTCGTGAACCATTGCTGACAACGATCACTCCATTTGCAGCGGCTTTTATCACAAAATCATCATGGTTGGCAAAGTAGACGGCTGTATCCGACCCCGTGCCACCATCAAGAATGTTGCATCCACGAATCGACGTCAGAACATCGTCACCGTCACCACCATTCAGGTTCGCGCCACCGACCAGTGCAATCAGTTCATCATCGCCACCGAGACCATCAATGAAGGAACCTTCATGTAGGTCAATCAGGACGTCGCTTGAATCTGTGGCAGATGCCGACAGCAGGACCATTGGCTCAATAGACTCAATCACAGCACGTTTACAGAATCGTGTATTGTCTGTCACGACAGCACTCCGGAAGGAATTTTGAGGCACGAGGACTTGCACACCGCAGAAACTAAGCGGGTACGTTTCCCAATGCAGATCGTGAACCCTTAGGCACCTTGAATCGATAGTGCCCGCCCGAAATAGAGCAAGTTGAGTTTTGAACGTCGATGATCTGAAGGCTTGTTTCGTAACTGCAGGCATGTTGCATTCCAGCAACATTGTCCATCAGATAGCGCCTGAACAACTGTCATTGATTCGTTTAGAACGATGCGACACACCTCAGAACACGATGGGCAAATGTTGGATTTTCAGGATAGATGAGGCCATGAACGCAAAAACGCCGGCGTTTGTTTCACGTGATCGTAAGGTTGAATTAGACTGCCCGATCAACCATTCATCGTCCGCGACATATTATCTGGCAAAACTCGCATCACTCATATTCCCATTTGATAATCCACGGATCCTGAAGGTCTTTCTGCATCGCTTTCAGCTTTTCCTGATATTCCACAAGAGTGTCGTTGTATTCTCGCCTCAAGGCCAGATTGGTCGTTTCGTGGGGATCGTTTTCAATGTCAAACAGTTCAAATCTCGCTCGATTGATGTATTCACCAACAGTGTGCTGACCGTACGGTGCATCCATGCTGGATTGATATTGCGCCTGCCAACTGGACGCAGACCATAGGTCGGATGCAAAAGGGTAGGGCAGCTGGTGAGCAATATTCCAGATCAGTTTGTACTTACTGTCGCGGACAACTCGCATCGGGTAGTACATCTGAATTTCGTGAAACGTATGTGACGCAAAAATCGTCTCCCAATGTGTCGCGGCCGGATCACCGAGAATTGGAATCCACGACTTCCCCTGATAACTGCGAAACGAACCGTTTCCGCGATTGTCCATTGGCGACTGCCCACGTTGTTTCCAATACTCATCCGGATTCACCCAGTTTTCCGGCCCGTTGGTTTTGGTATTCAGGCCACCGGCAAAGTCGAGCAATGATGGCGTAATATCAATGTGACTTATCAACGCGTCAGTAACGATTCCTCGATTTTTTTCGTAGGGGTTACGAACAACAAACGGCACATTCAAGCCAGCTTCGTAGACAGTTGTTTTCCCTCCGGAAAAGGCCATCCCGTGGTCCGACGTGAAGACAATCAGCGTCTTATCGTAGAGACCGGCTTCCTTCAGAATCTCTACCAGGCGACCAACGCCTTGGTCAATTCGGGCACACGATTGATAGTACTGAGCAAGCTCTTCTCGCGTTTCAGGAGTGTCCGGAAGAAAATAAGGCACATTGACATCTTCAGGCTTAAAAAATGCTTCTTTCACGCCGGGAAATGCGCCATCGTTCGACTTATTACCGAACAAATCCGGTTTAAGTTCACGATCTGAAGACTTGTCCTTTCCGCCACCGCGATGTGGATCAGATGTCGCAAAGTACAGGAAAAACGGCTTGTCAGCTGACGTGTCCATAATGAAGTTCCGACAGCTGTTTGCCATTTCCACCGCGTTGCGACCGTTCCCTTTGATATAAGATTCAAAGTGATAGACCTCTTCGGGAGCAACATGATACTTACCGCATTGAGCCGTCCGATAGCCGGCATTCGCCATGACTCTCGGTAGTGCCAGACTGACAACATTTTGCCACGACGCGAACTTATGGTACGCGTGCTGATGACCGTATTGGCCATTGCGATGATTGTGTAAACCGGACATCACCACAGATCGACTGGCGCTGCAACTGGCGGTCGTTGCAAAGGCTTTACGAAACAAAGTCCCATCCGCAGCCACAGCGTCAATATTAGGAGTTACTGCAACGCCGTCGCCATAGCAGCCCAGAGTCGGGCTTTCGTCATCTGTAATGAAGAAAATTACGTTACGTTCAGCAGCGCATGACCACGAAGTCAACAACGGACTCAAAACAAGAAGCAGCAGAAACCGAATCATTAGGAATGCCCCAACTGGAACAGGAAATATCAATCGACAATTTGAAGCGTTCGTAACGTTGGCCGATTCTAAATAGCCGAGTTTGATTCCCGACAAATAACAACACGGTGTTTGCTGTGAAGCTCCGAACATCAAACGTCAACTGTTTTGAGCGGCGTTTCACCACTTGGAATGAAACACTTCCATAGCAAAACGAAATCGTTGCACCGTTTGACTGACACGCCTCAAAGCGAAATAACTCCGCTCAATCATAGTCGTTTCCCACGTCAAAACCGTGTCCGCGAATCCCGCTCGGTTATTCTAGCCTCCAACAAAAGCAAACGCCTTCTTCATTGCCGCAGCAGTGGCAGCACAGGCCTCTTCATTTTCCATAGCGTTCAGCCGAGCGTTAAATGGCTCGCTACGAACCGGCCCGTCATAGCCAATCTCTACAAGTGCTCCCAAAAATGCTTTGAGATCAATCACGCCCGTCACCGTTGGCAACTCGCGCTGATTATCGATCTGGCTGTCGATGTTCAGTCCCAATGGAGCATCGTTCAAATCGCACGCAATAATGTCGCTGTTCTTCAGCGTTCGAAGGTCTTCAACCGTCTCATGAGCCGTGTACCAATGCCAGCTGTCCAGAACGAACCCCATGTTCGGCTGACCGGATTCTACAATCAGTTCTTTCGTTTCTGCCATCGAATGCACGAAGCTGTATCGCTTCGACGCCCACAGAGTTTTGGGACCAACGTATTCCAGTCCGAATCGCTGACCGTGATCATTAAGAATCTTTGCAATCTGCCCCAGTCGGACAGCATGCTGACGGAAGTTTGCAACATACGTCAGTTCTTCATGAAACGGCTTCAACCATGTGCCAACTCGATCGACTCCGCAAAGCTGCATGCCCTTCGCAAGGTCCGGCAACCGCTTCAGTCCGTCCTGAAACGTCTGTTCGTCATTTCGAAAATCGACAGGTAAGCCAGCCGCTCCCCAGACAACATTTTTCTGTTTCAAAAGTGTGACCAGCATCTCTCGGCCGGATTCATCAAGCGATGACAGATATCCCGCGTCCGGTGCAACGGATTCAAAACCATGACTGGCGGCCAATTCAATGGCTTCTAACTGGTTCGCCTTCACGCCAATCGCACCGCCCGTCAGATCCATGGTGAACCTGCGGTTGATCTTCTGCGAAGCACCGGCCAGTAAAGCCGTCATGCCTCCAGAAATACTTAAAGCACTTACTCCAACGAATTGAGACAACAGACGACGCCGATTCAACATGTTCGTGAGACTCCGGAAAGACTTTACAAAATCACTCTAAAATTGTTTCAGCTGAAGACTCCGCGCGACTTAAATCCGGGCCTGCTGCGTTTGCGTACTTTCAAAACGATGAATCATTAATCCAGCAGCACTGCTGTCTGCAACATCTGATCGGGCACCACCACCGCTTTGCCGAGAGTGCCACCCACACGTGTATTGCACAGCATGTTCCCCTGAGTACTGCCCAGCCAAACGACACCGGATTCCATCTGCCGGACGTCTCGCTGATCCATAATCGTACAGCTTGACACCATTGAATCGGTGCATTCATCCAACAGAATTCCGATCGGAGTTCCATCAAGAATCTGGCAACCGGTAATATTGATTCGTTTGCAACGAACAATTTCAACCAGAGCATCACGTTGCAGCGGAATCGTATCTGCAACAGTGTGTTTGCCCTCGGGAGCATCCTGAATCAGCAGTCCACTCAGATTGCAGCCGTTGGAATCTTCGATCCGAATCCCAGTCGCGAGTGCTTTATCCTGATAATCAGCATTGTGCCCAAACGAGTTTGGACCAATCACAATATTGCGGCATCGTTCAATCAACAGATTTCGATGATGCCCGCTGTAGATGTAATTCCCGGTGATGTTAACACCGTAAACATCTGACAGATGAATGTTGTTCTTTTGACTGCCAATTAGATTTCCCGTGATTGTCCACATACCAGCTCGTTCACGCCCATTTGCCCCGGCCCCGATGAACCGTATGTTCGAACCATTGGACGTATAAGTCGCCTGAATTGTATTGCTGGCAATTGTCCCTTCGCGAACACTTCCGTTCATGACATCAACATAAATTTCAGCAGTCGTGTCAGCCTCGCCATCAGGAAACGCCATTGCATGAGCACGGTTGTTGTTATATTCGATATCGTTGCCCGTGATCTGCAGATTCCGAATTTCACTATCTTCAATACGAATGCCACCGCGACGACAATAGCTAATATGTGAATCCGCAATGATACATTGATGCAGGTTCACCCCGTCCAGATGCACGCCGATGCCTGTGTTCTCGTAAATCTGGCATGAATCGATCAGAACATTCCGAGCTCGACTGGTCAAATGTACGGCCGTGCGAACTTTGCGAATCAGCACGCGGCTTAGCGTCGGCTGCATCACACCTTCAATGCGAATTCCGTCTGCTTCCGGATGACGTCCTTCAATTTCCAGGCCATCAACCGTCGGCATACGTTCGTTCAGCCATTCTTCAGGGCGAAAGCCGTGAGGATCAGCCGAACTTGCGTGACTCGCTTTCAGAAACAGCGCGGGACCGGGGCCAGCCATTACTATTTTCCCGATCGCCCCCATCCCACTGATTGCGGTGCGACCTCGGTTTGCGAGATCCACGATAAGTGTTCTCGAAATAAGATACTCGCCGCGAGGGAATTCGATCAGTCCCTCGCCATCATCCAAGGCATGCTGGATGGCCTCGGAGTCATCTGTGACGCCATCGCCAACAGCACCAAAATCTCGTACGCTGCTCATTGCCAGACTTTCCTTCAGCTGAATTCAGGCACAATCGGGTTTGATCGGGTTTGATCGGGTTTGATCGAATTTTACAGGATCCGCCGTTCCGCCAATCTGGGGCGGCGGTGACTGTTCTTCAATTATCGAGCAACGCTTCGGAGCACCAATGGCACGTTTCCGAACGGCAGCTTGATCCGGTATCGAGACTTATTGCTGATTATGGAAGTTCCTTGATCATCACGTTTCTCCAGCTGATTGTCTTGCCCAGCTTGCTGCCATCCTTACCAATGCCGTGTACCTGAAACGCAATAAAACCCTTCGCTGTCAGGTCATCTTTTAGATCTGCCGCTGGAACATCGTTTAGCCAGGTCTTGATTGAATCGCCATTGCACACAACTCTGATTCTATTCCACTCGTTCTGTTTGAAGGCTTTCTGGGCCGCCTCGTTTTTCTCAAGTGTATTTAGCCAACCGCGACGTGCTTCGTCATAAACCCCACCGGTCCATGCTCGCGGTGAGGGATCAATTTCCACCTGATAACCATGAACTCGACCGGATGGCACCTTCTTCGTTTTCTCTTCACCATTTGATGCCACGACTGTTACTTCAGTGTCTTGGTCATAGCAAAGCGAACGAATCTGCACACCGGAATTCAGCGGCGGTTCTACCTTGAATTCGTAGACCAGTTCGAAATTGGCGTAGTCCCTGTCGCTGCACATGAAACTGTTAGGAGTGTCTGCCACTGACGCACCAATCAGTACGCCATTGTCAATCCGGTACTCAGCCTTGCCGCCCTTTTGAGTAAAGCCGGCCAGGTCTTTACCATTAAACAATGGCACCATGCCTTGATCAGCCGCGAACGCAGGCACTGAGAAGCCAACAACCAACAGAAAAACTAAGCGTGACATAACAGTCCATCAATGAAAGTTGTGAATCGAAAATGTACTCGACGAACAATAGAGACTATCGTCAATCGCTGCCAGGAACAAGCAGGCGGCAGCCACCCATTGTGCTTCCATTTTCAATACGTCGATCGATGTTAGCTTGCGTCGTAAAGGAGCTCAATTTCACACGAAACCGTTATCAAACGCAGCATTCAAAACTTTGTTTTCAGCGTTGCTTTTTAAATACGCCGTTATCCACGAGCTGCTGAAAAAACTCAACCAGCGAGACATCCATCGGGCGATACTTCATGCCGAGTTCGTTGACACTTTTTGAATTATCAGCGACGAACGGGAGCCCTACGTTGTCTCTGATCATGCGGCGCGTCAAAGACCTATCCAAAAGTGGCCCGACCAGCCAGACAATAGGCTTTGGAGATGTCATTCGGGGAAACGGGTATGCTCGGCCAAATTTTGCAATCAACGGCCGGGCCATTGACGGAAAGTCTGTGTTATGGCCTGAAATGATGTGTCGACCCTTTGCCGTTGCGGTAAACGCGGCTTTCATATGAGCATCCGCAACGTCGCGCACATCCACAATGCCAATGCCAAATTCGGGCACACCAAATCGCATCGTACCATCGCCAAAGTTTTTGATTAGCTTGAATGATTCGGATGTAGCGTTGGGATTAATGCCCGGCCCAACCACCAGCGACGGATTAACAACAACAAGGTCCCAGCAGTTTTGATTTTCAGCGATCCGCCATGCCTCGCGTTCCGCACGCACCTTGGAGTACGAATAAGGCCCGTGAGTAAGCGATGAAGTTGTGTTCCAGTCATCTTCCGTGAAGCGACCGGATAATGTTTTCTTTACATCAACGTTGTCGCCGTAAATGGCTGCGATACTACTGGTCAGCACAACCCGCTTTACAGATTCGAACCTGTTTGCCTGCTGAAGCACATTTCCTGTGCCAAGTTCGGCGGGTTCAACAAGCTCCGATTGAGGGTTCTTTACGCTGACTGTAAACGGTGATGCGGTATGGAACACCAATTCACAATCCCGCATTGCGTCTGCATAGGAACCTTCTTCAAGCAACTCAGATTTGAAGTATCGAATCTGCCCGGGAAGCTGATCGGCCAACCTGTCAAGATGCTGAAGCTTGTCTCGGTTTTCGGGATCCCGCACGGCTGCATGTACCGTGAGTCCATCTTCGAGCAATCGCTTTACAATCCAACCTGCAACATATCCTGTGGCCCCGGTAATCATTACCGGCTTCGACCTGTCAATCTGAGTCATATTTCGTCAATGCGTTTAACTAATTTGGAACAAACAAAACGGCATCAAGCTGTCCGCTGCCAGAGTGGTCGAATCGCGGTCACAACACCGCTTCAGGCGCCACAAGAAAACTGCGTCGGCAGACTGCGACCATCACGTACGAACGCCAACCATTCGCACATTCACATCCCTGAAGGTCGAATCGATGGCGGCAATTTCGGAATAGTGAATTTTCGCCTGGTCAAAGTGCTGGCGAGATTCATGCAACCGCCCCAACCAATAATGAGCAAGCTTGAACGCGTTCGGTTTCTTTTCGGGCACAATTGTTTTTAGTGCGGCGAGCAATTGTTCTTTCCCCGGTTCGGTCTGACCGGTTCTTACCCAACATTCGCCCAACCCAATCAAAGCTTCGCCACGTAACGGATCATTGCCAATCACTTTTTGAAACAGTGGAATTGCTGCGATAAAATCTGCAGCGCGACGGTGAAAGTCAGCAAGCTGAAAAATGTTCAACAAATCACCTGGACTATTCTGGACGCGAAGTGAAAAAACTTCCCGCTCTCTGCTGGCAAGTTTGGCACACGATTCGTTCATCAGAACACGGCTGTGACTGCACGCAGGATTTCCAACAAGCTTGATCTGTGCATCGACCGCCTCTTTACGCAACAACGTTAGCTCAACATCTTCCATTCGTTTTCTGATCGACAGATTCTTCGGTGCTAACCGGATCACTTGCCCGTAAGTCTGCAGCGCCGAACAAAGATGTCCCTCACGAATTTGCTGCTCACCCGTATCGATTAACGAAACAAGTTGCTGGTTGAGCTGCCGTCTCGCTTTCTCCTGAGCAGCAACGGAATCGGCCAACTGTCGGGCCTCTTCCAGAAACTCTCCCTTGCGGTCAACGCCCCGTTCAACATCGCGAGTACTCATGGCACCCGCATAGCCTCCGACATCAATCATCGCGGCAACGTCAAGGGAACAAATGAGTTCTTTGGCTATCCGCCCGGTAGGATCAATGCTTTGAATGCGTTGAAAGCACCCCTTTGCCAGCTCATACTCGCCATTTGCCTGTAGCAGACTCCCAAACGCTCGGTAGTAGTTGGCATTTTTCTTGTCGATTTTGATTGCCGTCGACCAGCCATAACGAGCAATGTCAGTCCGCCCCGCATCTGTTGCTGACTTTGCAAGTACTGCAAACATTTGCGCATCCCATGGATTTAATGAGATGCCATCTTCTGCAAGTTGGTCCAGAGTGAGCCAGTCTTTTCTGGAATTCGCCGTCATGATCCGGCTACGCAGGGCGGCAAGTTTAACCGTGGCGACTTTCGACAAGGGCCCCGGCTTACCAAATTTGCGACGACTGCAACGATGTTTTTGCTTTCGATATTCAAGTTCATCAGGTTGCCGGCGTATGGCTTGACCAAGGCACTCCATTCCGTATTCCCAGTTTCTGCGATTCATCGCATCCACGCCGTTTTGGAACCACTGTTCGGCGCCGTTCGAAAGCTTCCTGCCCGTGGTCGAATTCATGCTTTGGCCTTTTTTGCTTTTCAAATTGATCGTTAATTGCAAAACGATGGTTGTGCAAACCCGCAATGCCAACCAGCGGACTTTTGATGTCTGCGTCCGACCGCCCTGAAGTTTACCACAGTCAGTTTCAATTCCGACGGAGGATTTCCGGAAACGGACTGTGCCACCAGCAAAAGACGAAGAATGTGGATTCAATTACTTGACACAGAGTCAGCTTCGTTCAGCTGCGGCGTGCCGTTTTTATGGAGCCGGGTACCGTGGGTGCGGACGAACGCGACGTCGAAATTTCAACCGTATGCCTCGCCCGGTTTCCAAGCAGCAATGCGATTTACTTGGGCGGCAATCCGATCTGAACGTCTGGCAGCGAGCTCACAACAGCGTGGTTTGCCACAACAGATTCACTTTCCATAGCGTTACAAGCCACTTCATGAAGAAAACAAACGATCGGCACACCCTTTGCAAATCTCGGTTGCAGAGACCGTTTCCGCGAACGCGTCCGAGAGTTCTGCAGTTCAAGCCTGGAGTCTGCTGTGCTGGTGTTATTTCCAAACGTTCGGCGAAAAATCACTGACCTGCTGTGTGTGTGCGTGTGCGTCCTGTCCGTTGCCGGCTGTGGCGGCAAAGACGATGTCACAAACTTAACTAAACAACCACCAGCCGCTTTCGAAAAAGCTTCTGCGGCTGCGATTGCATCAGCAGCAAATGGAATTGTTGAAGTTACACAGCAGACTGCAAATCTTCCCCCACTACAACTGGAGAAAGATCAGCTGAAATTCGGTTTCATCAAACTGACCGATTGTGCTCCGATCGTCATCGCGAAAGAAAAGGGATTCTTTGAAGACGAAGGACTTCAGGTCGAAGTGATCGCTCAGCCAAACTGGAAGCAACTACTTGATAACGTGATCACAGGACAACTGGACGGAGCTCACATGTTGTCCGGACAGCCAATCGCCGCCACGATTGGCTTTGGTACAAAGGCACACATCATCACAGCTTATACGCTGAACCTGAATGGCAACGGTATCACCGTTTCAAATGCTGTCTGGGAACAGATGGTCTCTAACGATTCTTCACTGGATTCTCCGACTCCCAAACACCCAATTACAGCCACGTCGCTTAAACCATTTGTTGAAGAAAAACTGGCCGCCGGAGAAAAACTTCAAATGGGGATGGTGTTCCCTGTCTCGACTCATAACTACGAAATTCGCTATTGGTTGGCCGCAGCCGGGATTCATCCAGGCATGTATACATCAGAAGACATCAAAGGATTTACCGATGCTCAGGTAGAACTTTCAGTCACACCACCACCGCAGATGCCGTCGGCACTGGAATCTGGAAACATTTCCGGTTATTGCGTTGGTGAACCATGGAACCAGCAGGCGGTCTCCAAAGGAATCGGCGTGCCCGTAACGACCAACTACGATATCTGGAAGAACAATCCTGAAAAAGTTTTCGGCGTCACAAAGGCATGGGCTGACGAAAACCCAAACACTCACATCGCCGTTGTGAAGGCACTTATTCGCGCCGGCAAGTGGCTGGATGCTCCAGACAAAGACGGAAATCTTGTCAATCGCGAAGAAGCCTGTCGGTTGCTGTCGCAGCCAAATTACGTGGGAGCCGACTTCGACGTAATTAAAAATTCCATGACCGGTTACTTCTTCTTCCAGAAGTCCGACAAGCGTGAAATGCCCGACTTCAACGTGTTCTTCAAGTATCACTGTTCATATCCGTGGTACAGCGATGGCATCTGGTTTCTGACGCAGATGCGACGTTGGGGACAGATTACAGAAGCGGAACCTGCTGACTGGTATCACGCCACGTCAAAAGAAGTTTACAAGCCCGCCATTTATCTGGACGCGGCCAAGCGGCTGCTTGCGGAAGGCTATATCGAAGAAGCCGATGTGCCCTGGGATTCGGACGGCTACAAACCAGCGACATCAGACTTTATCGACGGCATTGAGTACGACGCCAGAAACCCCATCAAATATCTGAACAGTCATTCCATCGGAACGAAAGACCCCGAGGACATTTAGTAGTCATCGAGTGAAACGGCGAACCACAGAACTCAATCTCGTCGGCTTATCGTGTGCATCTTCTTAGTCGTTTGGAAACGTTCAACAGATTTTCCGACAAACCGTTCAACCCCCGTACACACCTTCGACTGAGAAACATGTCTGCATCTAAAACTGACAGGTTCAAGTATGGTCTGCTAAAGGCCATTGACATAAGCGGATTTAAAGTTCTTGATCCGGTTGTGCGACTGATGTTTCGTGAAGAACCCAAAACACAGGCCTTCGACATTCTGAAATACATGGTTGCTCCGGTGATATTTTTCCTGGCGTGCCTTGCTCTATGGACAGTCATTGCACCACGTCACAAAACAAAATCCGGCGAAGTGCCAACGCCGTCAGAAGTCTGGGCGGCAATGATCGTCAACAACACGTTGAACGACCGCGAAAATGAAAAGGAATATGACTTCCAGCTGACTCGCGACCAACGCACGGATTTGATTTCCAAAATCGAAGAGAAAATGGACCGCAAGCGGGCGGAATCAAATTCGCTGAAGGAACAGTTGCTAATTGTCGAGCAACAGGTGAAGGCTGAACTGAATGCAGCAATTGCACCGCTTCAGGACAAATATCAGATTCGGAAAACAGAAAACGAGACCACCCGATCAGCACGCAAAGCAACAATACAACACATGTCTGAAGCAGTGGTGGCGAACAAAGCAACGACGGAAGAATTGTTGCAGGCAATTCGCGACGACAACACGAAAACGGATTCCGAAAAAGAAACGGAATCAGCAGCAAAAGATGCGATTAATAACGTTCGCTCCAGACCGCCCAAAGCCCTCAAGGAAGCTCAACTTGCATCAAACGCGGTTGCAAATGAAGTTCAGCACCTTAGCAAGCGACTGGATTACCTTGAAAGCGGAAACCGTTCGCTAAAGGTTGCCGAAGCTAAAGAAAAGACGACCGGTTCTCGGCAAAACCTGCAGGCTGCGCAGACTCCGACTGCTGTACTCGCTGCAGCAAAGTCTGTTGTTCGAGGCGAAGCAGCAGCCGAGAGAATTTCCAAACAGCAATACCCCAGAAGGGCAACCATCTGGTTTCAGATCTGGCGTAGTCTGTTTACAGTTTTCATTGGATTCATCATGGCGGCGGCTGTTGCTATTCCGGTCGGAATTATGTGTGGCCTTAACAAAGTGGTTATGGCCTGTTTGGCACCGATTATTTCCATTTTTAAACCCGTGTCACCCGTGGTTTGGCTGCTTATTTTCCAGATCGTGGTGGGAGCATTCTTTCCCGATCCGGACAACCATCCGCTGTTTAAGTTCTTTTCCAGCTTGCCGATCATCGGCGGCCTCGGCGTCAACCCAGCATTGGTGTTTTCTGCGTGTACGGTCGCCATTTGCGCCGTCTGGCCAGCGCTTGTGAATACTGCTCTGGGTGTTTCATCGATCGACAAAGATCACATGAATGTCGCCAAAGTCCTGCGTCTTGGACTGTGGTCTCGGCTAACAAAAATTGTCATCCCGTCATCCCTGCCGCTCGTTTTTGCGGGACTTCGAATTTCATTGGGAGTCGGCTGGATGGTACTGATTGCTGCAGAAGCACTTTCATCATCTGATGGCCTGGGCAAGTTCGTCTGGGATGAATATCAAAATGGGTCTTCTCATTCATTTGCTAACATCATCTTCGCATGTTTTGTTGTTGGAATCATCGGATTCTTTCTGGATCGCATCATGATCCTGCTGCAACGCAGCGTTTCCTTTGATGATGGCGCCGCCGTGGTGTAACCAATGAAACTTAACAGCCCAATGAGCCCCAAATCGGATATGTCTTTATGACAAATGCAGCCTTGGAAATTGACGGCGTAAACGTTGGCTTCGGCCCGGTAAGCTTACGGACTGAAGTATTGCGCAACATCAACCTGACTGTGCAGGAGAATGAATTCGTCGCCATCATTGGTTTTTCCGGTAGTGGAAAATCGACTCTCATGAACCTGCTTGCCGGAATTCAGCAACCTGACTGCGGTGAAGTCCGGATGAACGACAAGGTCGTGACTGAACCAGGCCCCGAACGTGGAATTCTGTTTCAAAATTACTCTCTGCTGCCGTGGCTGAGCGTTTTTGGCAATATCGAACTAGCTGTCAGGCAGGTCTTTCCGAAGATGACGAAGCCAGAACGCAAAGACTACATCCAACACTACATCGATATGGTTTCGTTGTCCGGGGCTGAATGGAAGAAGCCCAGCGAGCTTTCGGGTGGTATGCGTCAACGATTGTCGCTGGCTCGAACACTCTCAATGCGCCCGCAGTGTCTGCTGCTGGACGAACCGTTGAGCGCCCTGGATGCTTTGACTCGGGCAAATCTTCAGGACGAAATCATTCGTATCTGGGAAGAAGAACGTCGCACGGTTGTCATGATCACAAACGATGTCGACGAGGCCGTTTTGATGGCTGACAGAATTGTCGCCTTGACACCCGGGCCAGAGGCGACATTGGGGGAATCGTTTCCCGTAACACTGAATCGCCCCCGAGATCGCACGACACTGAACTTCAACCCGGACTTCAAAAAACTTCGAAATGCAGTCACGCGTTACATGACCGAGATTAATCAGGACGCCGGGCACCTTCGCAGAGTCCCTAATATCGAATTACCAAATCTCTCGCCCTATGACTTTACGGCCGTGTAAACCCAGATCAACTGGATCTCTGTTGACGACTTCAGAAACAACAAGCTGACGTTACCTCTTCAGAGAATCAAACCCATGAATAACAACGAAAAACGATACATTGAAATCGTCAACCTGACCAAGGCCTACCCGAACCCGTTCGGTCAGGATATCGCGGTTGTGAAAGACTTCAATCTGATTCTGAATAAGGGCGAGGTCGTGTCCGTAATTGGACATTCCGGTTGTGGAAAATCGACCGTTCTGACAATGCTCGCTGGCCTCAACTCCATAACTTCCGGTGCAGTAATTGTAGATGGTCGAGAAACACATGGCCCTGGGCCAGACCGGGCGGTCGTGTTTCAATCGCCGTGCCTGCTGCCGTGGCTGACTGCTTTCGAAAATGTAATGCTGGGAGTAAAGCGGGTCTATCCCCACGGAACAAATGATGAACGTAAACGGATCTGTGAGTATTACCTCAGTATTGTCGGACTGGCCGATGCCCTGAACAAATACCCGCGTGAAATGTCAGGCGGAATGCAGCAGCGAGTCGGCATTGCCCGAGCCATCGCCTTGAAGCCGCGAATGCTTCTGCTTGATGAACCATTCGGACGACTTGATTCATTAACACGCATGGACCTGCAGGATGTGATACTTGAGATCCTTCACCGCGAACGAATTACAACTGTTGTGATCACTCACGATGTGGATGAAGCTATTTTCATGTCGGACCGAATCTGCATGATGACCAATGGCCCGGAAGCAACGGTGGGCCAGGTGCTGGAAATTCCCTTCCAACGTCCGCGTGAGCGTTCCGAGGTACTGGATCACAGTCACTACTACGACTTCAGAGCGTGCCTGCTGTCATTCCTGGAGAAGCAGGAAAACAGAAAACTTGCTCATATCGCTGCATTCGATGCCAGGAAAACCTCAGAACGTATCGCAGGCAACTCACGCCGTCCCGCGAGGGAGACAGTCGGGGTTTAAGACCTTCCTGTTAGCAAACGATTCATTGCCTGAGAAATTATCGAACGCCGTCCGACAAACGCATCCCACCGCAAAGCGTCAACAAGACGCCGGTGCAGAAACCACCAGAGAATCAAAGCGATTATGCATTCCGCCGAAACAATCGACACATCGTTTCAAGCTGGCATTGAAACAATGATTCAGTACGTAGAAGTCTGGACACCCAACAAAGACGCTTCTCGGCTACAGCTGACCTCCAAACAGGTTGTCGGAAGTTCTGCCGAACGCGGACACCTGACTGATGTCCCAGAAGTGCAGTCCGGTGAAGGACTGCCCGGACGTGCATGGCACCTGAAATCAGCCACGATTCTGCAGGAAGAACCAAACGAACTTCTCAAGAAGATTAGCGCCGCGGTCGGCACAGAACTGTCCGCCCTGTTAGCAATCCCCGTATTCCGCCAACAGGAAATTCGTGGCGTCGTTGTCTTGGGTCTCGGACAGGGTTTCGGTGGAGCTGAAGTCTGGAATCGCGACGAACGTGATGAACTGGCGGTGCAGGTTTCGCATTATTGCGGACTACCTTCGTTCGAATTCATATCGAAATACACTCGCTTCCCGAAAGGCGCCGGCGTTCCGGGCAGAGTCTGGATTACGGGTGAAGCGCAGATGCAAAAAAAACTGGGCCAGAGCGATTCATTTATCCGCTCGTTCGGGAATGACCCTGCAATTGTCTCGACAGTAGTCGGCGTTCCAATCGGACAGTCTCGAGGCTTTCCTGATTCTGTATTGCTGTTGCTGTCGTCGGCTCAAAACCCTCTCGCAGGCGATATTGAACTCTGGAACTGCCGAACGATTACAGCAACCGACGAAACAGCTCTGCCAGTCGTGAGTTTGGTTCGAGCGGAAAGCGTCGGCGGATCATTGGAAGAATCAGACGATATGACGACTAAGTTTTTTCCCACCTGGCGGGGGAACCTTCTGGAACAACTGGAAATGAACGGTGTTCCGATTCTGTCGACTTCCGACGAGCTGGACCTTCCATGGGGCACCACCTTCAACCTGGCGTTGCCCGTATTCTCAAAGAGTGAATTAACTGGAGTACTGAATCTCATGTTCTAAAAACTGGCAACTTTGATCGGGATCTCAGGCGAGAATCACAGACACATTAAATCAGCGAGCGGCGTTTCCATCTGTAGAAACGCAGCCAATCCAGAATGGTTACGAAGTCATGTTGAAGTCAGGCCCAACGGTTTTTAAATCGAACGAGTCGCGTTCTGCGACCGTAGCTCTTCGAACGATTTCCCCAGGCACCCCGCCCAAAATGGATGTCAGCTATGAGCACGGATCAACATCATCCGTCACGATTCACGCAGTCGCTCTTCCGCCGCAAACTACAATTCCTGTGCTTGATGCCGCCGAAGTTGCGGGCTATGGTTTTAGACAGTATCCAACGGTCGAAAGCCTTCTGGACGGCACGGCTCCATCTTCCACTGGTTGCGTATTAATTTCCGCAACTAATGATTCCGCAAAGAATGCTGCAATTGTAGGGCGGATCCAGCTGCACTTTCATTCCATCCCGTTGATCGTGCTGCAGACTTCTGACTCGAGTGACAACGCGGTTGAGTTCATGCAACAAGGCGTTTACTCGGTTCTGACTCAACCGTTTGAACATAAGAAACTGCTCAGCACAATCATTGGCGCGGTCGAGCACAGCGTTAGCCAGCAATCAACTGTGGACACTTGCCGTGAGTCGCTGTTGCGAATGAGCGAAGCAACAGAGAAAGAACTCGAAGTGCTGCGACTGATCATGCAGGGCAAAAAGAACAAGGAGATTTCGGCAGCACTGGGAATCACCGTGCGCGCTGTTGAAGACCGCAGATTTCGGTTGATGAAAAAAGTTGGAGTTGATTCTGTCGCAGAATTGGTTGCACTCGCGGTCACGGCAGAATACTACCAAAAGGGCTTCAATTCGCCGGGGCACGTTCGAAACACACATATTGCCGATACACGGCAGTGCATCAAAGGTATCGAAATCTGGGTCCCGAATGCAGATGATTCGTTTCTTAAGCTCGAACAGAGCTGTTATAGAGACGCTGCCGCATTTCACGAAGCAAGTCATGCCGTAACGTTCTATCGTGGTGAGGGCCTGCCAGGAAAAATCTGGGAACTCAGAGCACCCGCGTTTCTAAATGAACTGATTACTACAGATTTTGTACGCCGCCGAGAAGCCGGAGTTGCGGGCATGACCACCGCCGTTGGATTTCCAATCTTCTGCGAGGGTCGCGTCCAGTCTGTTGTGCTAATCCTTCTTGATGGCCGAAATCAGACGAAAGCCGCCTTTGAATCGTGGAGGCTCGACCCAAAGTCATCGACTTTGCGTCTTGCCGGCGGAACGTACATCAACTGTGAAAAACTGCGACGGCTAAGCGAATTTGTACATCTGCCCGTTGGTGACGGTCTGGCGGGCGTTGCAGCAGAACAGGGTCGCCCATACGTCGGCGCTCGATTTTCCGAAGACCAAAATGCAGTGCGAGGATTGGCAATTGCTGCAGAACAACTCTTGTCTGGCGTAGCCCTGCCTCTGACTGATTCCGGCGCCGTAATCAGCGATGTATTCCTGCTGTTCAATTCAGAAAACACGGCCATGTTTTCACTGCTGCAGGTATGGAAGCCGACACCAGATGGATCCAGTATTGCTCTGGCTTCTGAATATGCTGATGGTGTGCCTTCGTTGACATCACAAATGTCTTCAATGAAACAATCCGCTGAAGGCTGTATTGCGAACCGATGCTGGGCAGAAAAAACGCCAGTCGTAGCCGATAACAGCTCGGCGGGTGAAAGCATCGTTCGCAGTGTCAATTCCATGAACCCTTCCTTTGGCATAGCAATTCCAACAATTGTCAACGGACGAGTCGTCGCGATCACAGTGCTGGCAAACTGACACATTCAGCACACTCGACTGGAATTATAAAATCGCGCATCGAACATGGATCCGATGCGAGTTCGCGGAACGTGTACGGGCGAAACCGACTTCAGCCGCGACTCTCCCACGGGCCCAATCACACAGTCACACAGTCACAATCGATGTGCATCAAACAGAAGCGGGCGGCACTAAACCCCGCACGAGGCACTCTGCTTAAATGCCAACAGTGCGACCTTTGAATCCGGCCCACTGCAGCATCGCATTTTCCTTCTGCGGTATCGGCACGCTTCGAGGTACATCCAAATCTCGACATCTGCCGAAGTGCAGTTTTGAGTTCGAAGATTCCCACATTCCGGTCAGCCAAGAGCGGTCGAGTGGACCGGTGGTTAGGTTTGAAGAAAAATGGCCTGAAATTCCTATCGCAACCGTTTCAGTTTTATTCGACCTGTTGACGAACTCCGTAGCAGCCAGCAATAACTGCGTTAGAGCATTTCACGAAATGACAGAGCGAAACTCACTTAGAGTTTCGGCGGGTGAAGCCATAGACAAGGTCGAACACCTTGACGACTTTCGCGACGAGCGACCGCACCTTTTCGTAACTTGCTCGAAAAACATGCGGATGTGAGGACGGATTGCCTTTACGCGGGTGTTACGTCGACTCTATGAGTTTCAGGCGAACAGCCGCAAACGCAGCCGAACACCGGAATGTTTTGTAAGAACATAGAACACTGATATCAGAACACTTCAGGAAGATTGCCGCAGGAATACTGTTCACAGCGGTCGTTTTTAGATTTGGCTGAGGTCGCCTGGCCGATGTGCCCAATAGCAGGCCTGAAATCCCCAAGCCGATTCTCGAAGTTCAAACATGTACAAAGCTGAATTCTCCAACAACTTCGCCTTTCGGGTATCAACGGGAAACGCTGTAGTGGGCTGCTTACCAATCGGTAGGCAGCCCACTGTTCGTTTGAGAATCGTTATTGCAAACTTATGAATCCTGCTTCCAACTGCAACCGCTGCAATTTCTAAACAGAATTCGACACCCATCAGAATGGCGCGGCCTTGTGCAATTTGTGATGAGCTTCGCAAGACTATTCGAAGCCGCCTTGACTTCGGAAAACCACGTTCGTGCTAACGATCATGGCAGGGATGTCTGAAAATCGATCACTCCGCGGTTGTCTTGGTTGCAAAAGACAGACTGCAACGTGGTGTTAGCCACGTGCCTTGCCACTAAACAGACTTCGGCAGCATTTAACAGGACACGATATGCTGACAATTTCGCGAGGGATTATGATTGGTATAAGCTTTGCGTAAAGGAATTTCGGCCAATTCCTTTTGAGCGACAGGTACGCGAACAATGACTGGATCAACTGACCAACAAACGATCGTTGTCATCGGTAATGGAATGGTCGGACTTCGCTTCTGCGAAAACCTGATCGCCTTCGACGAATCTCGAAAGTTTCGCATCGTCACTTTCTGCGAAGAACCTCGAGCGGCATATGACCGAGTCGGACTAACCAGTTTCTTTGCTCATCGCGATGCGGAAAAACTGATGCTGGCTCGGCTCGATTGGTACGAACAGGTCGGTATTGAATTGCACATCGGCGATCGCGCTTGCGAAATCGACCGCGAAAATAAGATCGTTCGATCGAGCAAAGGCGTTGAAGTTGAATACCACAAGGTAATCATTGCAACGGGTTCATTTCCATTTGTGCCACCAATTCCCGGCATCAAAAAGCAGGGGGTCTTTGTCTATCGGACAATTGAAGACCTGCAGCACATCATCGATTACGCGAAACATTCAAAACGCTGTGCCGTCATAGGTGGCGGGCTACTGGGACTTGAAGCAGCGAAAGCAGCTTACGACCTTGGACTTGAAACGCACGTCATCGAATTCGCTCCAAGATTGATGCCACGGCAAATTGACGCGGCAGGTTCCCGAACTCTGGTTAGAAAAATCCAAAACCTTGGTGTGCAAGTACATTTGAACAAGGCGACTCAGGAAGTCCATGGTGAATCCAAAGTCCACCAGATGGAATTCACCGACGGTGAAACTCTGGATTGCGAGATGATTATTGTGTCAGCCGGTATTCGCCCACGTGACGATCTTGCCAAAGAATCCGGATTGCAGGTCGGTGATCGAGGCGGCATTCTTGTCAATGATCGTCTGCAAACCAGCGACCCTGACATTTTTGCCATCGGTGAATGTGCCTTGCACGGCGGCATGATTTACGGACTGATCGCTCCTGGTTGGGAAATGGCCGAGATTGTTGCCGCAAACTTCTGCGGTGATGATCGTACGTTTGAAGGAACAGATCTTTCCACAAAACTGAAGCTCATGGGAGTCGATGTTGCAAGTTTCGGCGACTACGAATCAGGAGACGACGTATCGATCAGCCTGACTTTCGAAGACCCATTCTCGGGCGTCTACAAGCGACTGCTGTTTAGTCTTGATGGCAAAAAACTGCTCGGTGGAATCATGGTCGGCGATGCGTCGGACTATGGCACGCTTAGCATCATGGCAAAATCAGGCGACGACCTTCCGTGCCAGCCACACGAATTAATTCCGGGAAGTGCCGGAGGGGCTGCAGCAGCACTGGGTGGCGTCGATCGAATGCCGGATTCGGCTCAGATCTGTTCCTGTAACAACGTGACGAAAGGACAAATCTACGAAGCCATCACTACCCAGAACCTGGAGTCTGCCGCCGCAGTCAAACAATGCACAAAAGCTGGCAGTGGCTGCGGTGGGTGCATGCCTCTCGTCACCGACCTGTTCGCTGCGCAGATGAAAGCTCTGGGAAAAGAGGTCAACAACAATCTGTGCGAGCACTTTGCCTATAGCCGCACAGAACTGTTCGCCATTGTGAAAGCTAAGAAACTGCAGTCGTTTTCTGAGGTCCTAAGTGCATGTGGTTCCGGCAACGGCTGTGAAGTCTGCAAGCCAGTAGTTACCTCGATCCTTGCTGGACTCTGGAATGACTACATCCTGAATGCCAAACACCAGACTTTGCAGGACAGCAATGATCGCTTTCTCGCAAACACGCAGCGGAATGGAACGTATTCCGTGGTACCGCGAGTTCCCGGCGGAGAAATCACTCCGGATCAGCTGATCGCGTTGGGGGTCGTCGCAAAGAAGTACGACCTGTATTCAAAGATCACCGGCGGGCAACGCGTTGACTTGTTTGGTGCTCAAATTCAGGACCTTCCGGGGATCTGGGAGGAATTGATCGCGGCCGATTTCGAAAGTGGCCACGCCTATGGCAAAGCACTCAGAACCGTAAAAAGCTGCGTCGGGACCACATGGTGTCGTTATGGAGTTCAGGATGCTGTGGGCTTCGCGATCCGTCTGGAACACCGGTACAAGGGCGTTCGAACTCCGCATAAAGTGAAGATGGCGGTCTCTGGCTGTACTCGAGAATGCGCTGAGGCACAAAGCAAAGACGTCGGTCTGATTGCCACAGAAAACGGCTACAACATTTACGTCTGTGGCAACGGTGGAACCACTCCTCGTCATGGCGAATTACTGGTCGGTGATGTCGATGAAAACATGGCCATCACTTACATTGATCGCTTCTTTACTTACTACATAATGTCAGCCGACAAGCTGACGCGCACATCCGTTTGGTGCGAAAAACTTGAAGGCGGAATCGATCATATTCGCGACGTTGTGCTACACGACAAGCTGGGCATAGCTGCAGAGTTGGATGCCATGATGCAGCACCTTGTCGACACCTTTCAATGTGAATGGACAACAACCGTTAACGACCCTGAAAAACGCAAGTGGTTCCGGCAATTTGTTAACACGGACGAAACTGAACCAACCATTGAAATTGTTTCGGAACGAGGCCAGCATCGCCCTGGTGACTGGCCCGGTGAATTTGTTTCTCTCGGTCAGTATCACGCGTTGGAAGAACGTCGCGAAGAAATTGAAAAGACTCACGCGGAAGATCTGGCCGCAACTCGCTGGACGCAGGTTGGAAACTCTGACGACTTTCCGATTGATGGCGGAGCGACAATTAAATACGGCAAAGTCCAGATCGCAGTTTTCAACTTCACCAGTCGCGGCGAATGGTACGCCAGCCAGAACATGTGTCCTCATCGTAAGGCCTTCGTACTCTCTCGAGGAATGATCGGCGACGCTCAGGGCACTCCGAAGGTCGCCTGCCCATTGCACAAGAAAACATTCAGTCTAAAAACAGGGAAATCACTTCAGAACGAAGATTACAACATTCGTACGTTCCCTGTAAAAATCGAAGACGGACTTGTGTTCCTTCAGCTACCTCCGACAGAAGTGCTGGACAGACTTTTGGCGACTGAGATCGGTTGCAAACTAGCCACAAGCTGCCAAACAAAACTAAACGCTGTCCCGGAAGTCGTGCAAGCCTGAATTAACTGACTTTGACCTTCCACCAGATAGCTTTCACCGTTCGCAGGCGCGGTGCCGTGGATAAAGCCATCAGTGAAACACAAACGATATTCTTCGCATGATTCCAATGACTGCTCGACGTTCACATCGCCTAACGGAACAACGCAGCATCTCGCGGCTTGACATTTTTTGTGCTGGACTTAACGTCTGCCTTGAACGAATGTCGTGACAAATCTTCTGCAACAACTTCTCGAAGAACAACAGGACCTGACGGCGGTCGAACGGTTTGCGCAAATGCACGCGGACGGGCAACTTCCCGCTCAGCAGCAGTACTATTCAAAGCTGCTGCCCGCGTCGCCACCTGCTCAGGGACAACAATTTGCGTTCAACGTTGACCTCGACAAATGCTCGGGCTGCAAAGCCTGCGTCACGGCCTGCCACAGCCTGAATGGACTGGACGACAGCGAAACCTGGCGAGACGTGGGGCTGCTGATCGGCGGAACTGCCGAACTGCCTATCATGCAGCACGTAACGACCGCATGCCACCACTGTATCGACCCAGCCTGTGCCACAGCATGCCCTGTTAATGCTTACGAAAAGAATCCGGTGACCGGCATCGTAAAACATCTGGATGACCAGTGCATTGGTTGTCAATACTGCATTCTGGCGTGTCCGTATGAGGTCCCGAAGTACAATGCAGCGAAGGGTATTGTTCGCAAATGTGACATGTGCAGCGATCGCCTCGCCGTTGGAGAAGCGCCAGCCTGTGTTCAGGCTTGTCCACACGAAGCCATTTCAATTGGTGTCGTGAATGTTGATGAAGTGTTGGAATCAGCGGGCCGCGGCAGATTAGTTGCTACGGCTCCTGATTCAAATTTCACGAAGCCGACAACGACCTACTTCAGCCGGAAAACTGTTTCGAGCAAATTGCTCGCGGCCGACAGCCAGATCCTGATACTGCAGCATGCTCACTGGCCCCTCATAATTATGCTGGTGCTGACGCAACTTTCGATCGGTATGTTCGCAACAGGCTTGCTGACGAATCTGGCCGGCAGTCAACCGCTTGCCGCCGCGATTCATGCAACCGTTGCACTGCTGCTCGGACTGCTAGCGCTTGGGGCGAGCACCTGTCATCTGGGGAGGCCGCTGTATGCATTCCGAGCAGTAATTGGTCTTAGACATTCCTGGCTGAGTCGCGAAATTGTCGTCTTCGGCGGATTTGCCGGCGCCGCAGTCACATATGTCTGCCTTAGCTGGTTAAAGCTTGCGCCAGACTTTCTGCCCGGCGTACCCGCAGCGATGACTAGCGCAACTGGATGGTCAGCCGTTGCGATCGGGCTGCTCGGCGTATTCTGCTCCGTAATGATTTACGTATTTACACAGCGACAATTCTGGAAGTTCGGCCAAACAGCAACGAAGTTTCTTCTAACATGTCCGATCCTTGGAATTGCAACCACTTGGATCACGCTGGCCGTGATTGCCGTTGCTACAGGCGATGAGCGTACTCACAGTTTCGTCGTTCACGTCAAACCATGGTTCGTCGCAGCACTGTTTCTGGCATCGCTGTCAAAGCTAACTGTCGAAGCATCGCTGTTTGCCCATTTGAAACACTCAGGGATAAGCCAGCTTAAACGCACAGCAAAACTGATGACTTCGCAACTTCGAAACATTACGCTGGCTCGGTTTGTGGCCGGCACACTTGGCGGCGTCCTGTTGCCCGTGGCGACCTTGCTTCCGTTATCAGACAACACAAGCCTGGCTGTTGTCGCAACCGCCTTTGCCGGATGCGTAAGCGGTGAATTGCTGGAAAGATATCTTTATTTCACGGCCGTTTCACCGGACAAAATGCCGGGTGCGTTTTGATCACAGTGAGTTATTCCCCTGAGCCCCAAAGCTCGTACCCGCGTCGATAAATTTGTCTTTCGCCCCAGTCATTCAACTGCTGTGATTCTTACTTAATGCACCCACTCATTCACCAAAAAGACGGTCATCTGACTGGCGATTTGCTGCTGCAACCAGGCGGCTTTGGCCTAGGAAACGTTCCTGCAAAATCGAAACCGGATTCGACCACATCAATGGTCTGCGGATATTGTTCAACCGGCTGTTCATTGAATGTGCATTTGAAAGACGGTGAGGCCGTAAGTCTCACTCCAAAGACAGAAAACCCTGTCAACCTTGGAATGGCGTGCCCCAAAGGCTGGGAGGCACTGGCCGTCCTGAATTCGGATGATCGAGCAACATCGCCGCTGCTGCGAAATAAGCACGGCAGGCTGGAAACGGTTGATTGGGACGTAGCCCTGGACACGTTCACTCAGCGTTTTAAAGACATTCAGCAGCAATACGGCGCAGACTCGATTGCGTTCATCGGAACCGGTCAATTGCCGACGGAGGAACTCGCTTTTCTGGGAGCACTCTGCAAGTTTGGCATGGGAATGGTGCATGGCGATGGAAATACGCGGCAATGCATGGCCACTGCAGTGACGGCCTATAAGCAGTCGTTCGGATTTGATGCTCCGCCATACACGTATAAGGACTTCGAAGAATCCGATGTGATCGTATTGATCGGCAGTAACATCTGCATTGCTCATCCGATTATGTGGCAACGCGTCATGCGAAATCCGCATTCGCCCGAGATCATCGTGATTGATCCGCGAACAACAGAAACCGCCATGCAGGCAACTCAGCACTTGGCGATCGCCCCAAAGTCGGATCAGGCGCTGCTGTACGGGATCGCCAGAATACTGATCGAAAACGAATGGGTTGATCCGGACTATATCGCCAGGCACACCAGTGACTTCGAACACTTTGCTGAATACGTGAAAGACTTCACGCCTGAACGTATCGCAGCTGAATCCGGAATGACGATTGAACAACTTCACAAGTTCGCCCGGACAATTCACGAAGGGAAACGAGTTTCATTCTGGTGGACGATGGGTGTCAACCAAAGCTATCAGGGAACTCGCACGGCTCAGGCGATTATCAATCTGGCTCTAATGACAGGGAATATCGGTCGACCAGGCACCGGAGCGAACTCAATCACCGGACAGTGCAATGCGATGGGGTCGCGGTTGTTCAGTAACACAACCAATCTGCTTGGTGGCCACGACTTCACCAACCCGGAACATAGAAGTAAGATCGCTGCCCTGCTGAACATTGATGCGGACTGCGTTCCCGACCAAAACAGCTGGGCATACAATGAGATTATTGACGGAATTGCTGCGGGAAAGATCAAGGGACTGTGGGTTGTCTGCACGAATCCTGCTCATTCCTGGATCAACCAAAATCAGTGTGCCGAAATTCTGGACAAGCTGGAATTTCTAGTGGTGCAGGACATGTATCACTCCACCGAAACCGCTCAGATTGCAGATCTAGTTCTGCCCGCTGCCGGATGGGGAGAAAAAGAAGGTACATTGATCAACTCCGAGCGACGGTTTGGAGTCATCAAAAAAGTGACACGAGCTCCTGGCCTGGCAATCACCGACTTCAACATATTCAAGCTGGTTGCGGATCGTTGGGGGTGCGGTGAAATGTTCAAAGAATGGACTTCCCCCGAAGCTGTTTTCCAAATCCTGAAGCGGTGTTCGGCTGGTCAACCATGCGACATCACAGGCATCGAAGACTATCGCATGTTGGACGACGCCGGCGGAATTCAGTGGCCGTTTTCAGACAAAACAAGAACCGAACTGAATCCACAACCTACGGCCAAACTATCTCACGGCGACCAAACTGTTTCATCAAGCCAATTAGTAAGCGGACTACCCGATCCTGAACGTCGACTGTTCGAAGACGGCCACTATCATCACGCAGACGGCCGAGCACGATTCATTTTCGAAGAACCAAGGCCACTAAGCGAACCGGTCTGCGCAGATTACCCGTTCATTCTAATGACAGGCCGCGGTTCGGCGGCACAATGGCACACGCAAACACGAACCTCAAAATCCGCGGTGCTGCGAAAACTGTATCCTGAAACGATCTTTGCTGAAATCAATCCGAAAGATGCCGAGCTATATGGAATCAGTAACAACGATTCCATGCAGATCAAATCACGGCGGGGAACCATTATCGTGCAGGCGGTGTTGACTAACTCTGTCCGGAGCGGGCAACTTTTTATCGCGATGCACTACGTGGAAGCCAATCAGCTGACGGATGCGGTCTTCGACCCGTACTCAAGACAGCCATCATATAAGGCGTGTGCTGTTCAGTGTTCGAAATTGAACTAACGCAACACGATGGTTTGTTAAACACGAATGCTTTAGGAATGCATGGCATCCTGAAGCAGGCACAGTAGTAGTAAAAAACACCTTCCAATCCGCCGCAACAGTGTGCTGGGTTACGTGAATCGCAAAACGAGCTAGTGCATTGTCAGGGATGAAAACTAGGGTTGCGTCGAATTGAAAAATCGGCGCTCATCCACAGAACCAAATTAAATCCACGGAGGGTTTTGTGATGAGTGAGAAGAAGTATATCGTTCGTTTGAC